>OMFD01000051.1_pt1 | contig 66467 bp, 52 predicted proteins | sample 1645541 | NCBI WGS metagenome assembly OMFD01 (sample SAMEA103958149, study PRJEB25191) | human gut metagenome | biome: human-associated habitat [ENVO:00009003]; feature: intestine environment [ENVO:2100002]; material: feces | place: Germany | collected 2013/2015
ACACCGATTCTATTGTTTTATTTTTATTTATCGGTAAAAATTTACCGAAGTATTGAAAATTTTGTTTGAATATTATTTGGGTTTTGATTTTATTACTATATTTGCCCAAAATAATAAAATATAATAAAATTAGATATATAGTTCTTAATAAATTTGCGAAAACTTATGGGCTCTATATATTGATAGCTTTGATTAATCTGATTTTTTTGATCTATGTTTAATATTATTAAAAACTTAAGTTATGAAGAAACCTTTGAAATCAATTAGCATGCTGCTTTTTCTGGCGGGGATTCCTGCAGGAATGACGGCAGTATCTTTACCGATGGAAACCACATGGGAAGCTTTGCAACAGGATGGAGCGTGTAGAGGGGTTGTAAAAGATGCGTCTGGAGAAACCGTTATTGGTGCAACGGTGGTAGTGAAAGGTACGACAAATGGTACAATTACAGGAATCGATGGTGATTTTGTATTGTCAAATGTGAAAAAAGGAGATGTGATACAAATCTCTTTTGTTGGATATGTGTCTCAAGAGATAAAATGGAATGGTACTCCGTTGAAAGTTGTATTGAAAGAAGATACCCAGACTTTGGAGGAGGTTGTTGTAACTGGTTATGGAGGTACACAGTTACGTACAAAAGTTACAAATTCTATTGCTTCTGTTAAAAAAGAAGCATTAAGTGTCGGTTTGTTCTCAAATCCGGCCCAGGCTTTGTCTGGTGCGGTTGCCGGTTTGAAGGTTATTCAGAATTCTGGTAGTCCTGGTGCAGCTCCGACTGTAATCTTGCGTGGTGGTACGAATCTGGATGGTACAGGTTCTCCGCTGGTCGTTGTGGACGGACAGTTGCGTGATAGCATGAGTGATATTAATCCGGAAGATATTGAGTCTATGGATGTTTTAAAAGATGCCGGTGCTACGGCTCTTTACGGTGCTCGTGCCAGCAATGGTGTTATTTTGATTACTACCAAAAAAGGTAAGCAGGGTTTTCGTGAAATTAATTTCAAAGCTAAGGTTGGTTTGAGTTATGCATATAATCCTTATGATTTTTTGAGTGGAGCTGAATATATAAAAGCTTTGCGTAAAGGTATTTATGATGCAGGAAACTTGTTCGTGGATAAGAATGGTGTGACTAAAGGATATGGTATTTATGCCAATGGCGCTTTGTCGGGTGCACAACCTTTCGGTACTGGTAATGTGTATGGAGAAAGTCCCTATAGTACTATGTTTCTGGATGACGATAACCGCTGGTTGTTACAGAAAGGCTGGAAGACGGTTACCGACCCTATTACTGGAAAAGAGATTATTTTCAAAGATACGGATGTAGATAAATATAATGCAAATAATCCGGCGTTTTCACAGGACTATAATGTCAATATGTCTGGTGGTAATGATCGGGGTACTTATTATGCAGGTATTGGTTATAACCATCAGGAAGGTGTGCCTATCAGTACTTTTTATGAGCGTATATCTTTCATTACGAATGCAAGTTATAAGGTTACGGATTGGCTGACTTCTACTTCTTCTTTGAATTATAACCGTGCAAACTGGAGAAACCTTCCAGGATCGGCTTCCAGTGAAGCCAATTATTTCGGCCGTGTACGTGCATTACCACCTACGGTACGTTTTGAAGATGAAGAAGGGAACATGTTGTTAGGTCCTGGAGTTGCAGATGGAAACCAGTCCTATCAGCCGGAAAAATGGAACAGTGATAATCAGACGGATAAGTTTACGATGGTGCAGTCTTTTAAGATTGACTTGATGAAGGGACTTACACTGACAGCTAATGCAAACTGGTATTATTCTGAAGGTTATTATGAGAATTTTACTCAGGATTATGAAAGTACTCCGGGGGTATGGAATACGACTCGTTCAACTTCTGCGGAATATAACCGAGATTTTCGTCAGACTTATAATGGTGTATTGAATTATAATCAGACATTGTTCCGTGATCATCATGTGGATATCATGTTAGGTATGGAATACTACAATAGATATTATCGTGGATTTTCAGCTGCGGGTCAAGGGGCTCCGACCGATGACTTGGGTGATCTGGGGCTGACTGATAGCGGTGAAGGAATGCGTGCTATTGATTCATATCATGAAAAGCAACGTATTTTGTCATTCTTTGGTCGCTTGAATTATGATTTCCAGGAAAAATATTTGGTCTCATTTGTTTTCCGTCAGGATGGTTATTCTTCTTTATTGGGTGATAACCGCTGGGGATTTTTCCCAGGTGTATCGGCAGGTTGGGTATTTGGTCGTGAAAACTTTATCAAAGAGAAGCTGCCTGTTCTTTCATTTGGTAAATTACGTGCCAGTTATGGTGTGAATGGTAATGCCAGTGGTATCGGTGCATATACTTTGCAGGGTAGTTATAACAAAGTAACAAACTATAACGGAAATGCCGGCTACTTGATTGCTGCGTTGCCAAATCCGGGTTTGAGATGGGAAAAGACCAATACATTTGAAGTTGGTTTGGATTTGAGCTTTTTCCATAATCGCTTAACAACCAATTTCACTTATTATAATCGCTTGACTTCAGACAAGTATGCAGCTTTGAGCTTCCCGACAACCATCGGTTTCTCTTCTGTAACTAATAATAATGGTAAACTTCGCAACCAGGGTCTGGAAATGGAGTTTTCTGGTCGCATTATTGAGACAAAAGACTGGTCATGGAATGCTGGTTTGAATGTTGCATTTAATAAAAATAAGATTGTTTCTCTGCCAGATAATGGCTTGGAAAGAAATAGACAGAGTGCATTCCAGGTTTATACAGGAAATGGAGATGAAAAGATGTGGGTTGGTGGTTATCAGGAAGGGTATGAACCCAATATTCTTTATATTTATCAGGTAGATGGTATTTATAAGTCATATGATCAGATACCGGGCAACTTGATTCGTAAATATGGATCTTATATTTATTATGGACCAGATGCCTGGAATCAATTGACTGCAGACCAGCAAAATGCAAAGACTAATTTCCCGATTCAGCCGGGTGATGCAATGTTCCATGACGTGAATGGAGATAATGTAATTGATGAATTTGATAAAGTAAGAGTGGGTAATACCAATCCGCACTGGACTGGAGGTTTCAATTCAACTTTATCTTGGAAAGGCTTGAAATTGTATACTCGTTTTGACTTTGCGCTTGGATTTTGGATTTATGAATCTGGAGCTTCTCAAAGTACAACTCCGTGGCATTTGGGATGTATGCAGGGAACTTATAACGTACCTGATTTGTATTATGATACTTGGTCTGAAGAGAATCCGAATGGAACTTATCCTCGTTTCTTGTATGCTGATCAGTTAGGTAAGAATAACTATCAGCCAGCTTCAACTTTGTTTGCTCATAAAGGTAATTACCTTGCTATCCGTGAGATTTCATTAAGCTATTCTTTACCACAGAAGTGGACTCAGGCTGTCAAGATGCAGCGTGCAGAAGTTTCTATTACAGGACAGAACCTGGGATATATCACTTCTGCCAAGAATGTATTCTCTCCAGAGACAGGAGCGAATGGTGTGGTAAGCAATGGTTATGCTTTGCCAAAAAGTGTTCTCTTTGGTGTTAACTTGACTTTCTAATATATTAAAACAGAACTGATATGAAACAAATTATAAAAAATACATTACGAGCAAGCGCATTTATTGTGGCTTTGGGAATGGTTTCCTGTGATGCACTGGATTTGGCTCCGATCGATTATTATGGAGATGGTAACTTTTGGAAAAGGAAGGAGCATGTGGTCTCTTATATGGATGGTCTGCATAAGAATCTGCGTGATAAGATTTTCAGACACCAATATGAATTAGGTGAGGCCCGTGGAGGAACAAGTAAAATGGGTACTGCTGTAGATGGAACATCCTTGAATTATCAGAGTATGGTTTCTCAGCGTCTGACTTCTGAAGATCCGGGTATTACAGGCTTTGGGGATTATTATGGAGTAATTGCCAATGTGAATATTTTCCTCCAAAAGACTAAGGAAGCCGATTACATGGAAGAAAGTGAAAAATCTTATTATCTGGCACAGGCTTATGGTTTGAGAGCATTCTATTATTTTGATTTGTATCGCACTTATGGTACTGCTCCATTGCGCTTGGATCCGAATGAAGTGGTGAATGGTAATTTCAATCCGGAAGACCTTTATATGGAACGTGCCAGCGGTTCAAAATTGATGACGCAAATTAAGGCAGATTTGGCAGAATCAATGAGACTGTTCGGTGATAATAATTCATTTGATCCTGAAAGCAGAGGAAATAAGAAATCTTATTGGTCAAAAGCTGCAACAGAGTATTTGGCTGCTGAAGTATATTTGTGGAATGCCAAAGTTTCAGTTGATGATAATGCGGCCAATGAGGCTGATCTGGCGATCGCTAAACAGCATTGTCAGAGTTTGATGGATAATTATGGTTTGAGCCTGATGGATAATTATGCAGATATTTTTGATGTTGAGCATAAAGGAAACAGTGAAATAATCATGGCTATTCGTTATATGGAAGGAGAAGCTTCCAACTCTAACGGTACTTATATGTATAATTATCAGACGGGTGCTTGGAAGACAATCGGTTACAATGATGAAAATGGTAATGCTATGGGTGACACTTTGCAGGTAAGAACCAGTGGCATGCAACGTATCGAATATTTGCCGGAATTCTTTTTTGCCTATGAGAAAGGACGTGATAGTCGTCGTGATGTAAATTTCCTGAGTGCCTATAGCAAGACTGATAATTCTTTCTTAGGAACTGTATTCAAGAAAATTATGGGACATCTGAATGCAAATACCAATAGCTATATTTGGGATGCTGATGCAGTGTTGTATCGTTTGGCCGGTGTTTATTTCATGATGGCAGAAATTGCCAATATGGAAGGAGGAGATGTTGCCCAGTATATCAATCCGATCCGTAAACGTGCATACGGGGCTAGTTGGAATGAGGCAACAGATGCTTATGTCAATGGTGATTTCACGCAGAATGAATTAGCTATCTTGGCAGAAAAAGATAAAGAAATGTTGGGCGAAGGTCAACGTTGGTATGACTTGAACCGTATGATGCTTACTAAAGGAGGAGATCACTTGGTTTTCTGTAAAGAAGGTAGCAAGGACGGGCAAGCTCCTATTCTGAATAAATCAACAGAAGCATATAAAGTTTTTTGGCCGATAGAAACAGAAATGTTAAATAAGGATCCGAAGCTTGTTCAAACACCTGGATATGAAAATGCAGCGGTGAATTGAGCTATGTGCATTGTAAGTTGATAGATTAAAGATTATATTAATAAAGTTAATCATTGAAGGACGGCAAGAGATTGGTATATTGGGAATAAAAGATACAACTCTTGTCGTCTTTTTTTGTATGTTATGCGAAGTTTTTTTTGTTTGATTGTGTCTGGCTTCCTTATTTCTCTGGCCTGTAAGGCACAGACAAACTGGGATCCAGAGCAGCATGCAGTTATTGTATCAGAACGGGGGGACGGGCGTTTTACAAGTTCATATGCCATAGTTCATCAGCTGGTTAAGAATACCCGTCCATCTTTGTCTTTTCATAGTGAGATGAGGCCGGAGGAAATGCCTGTATGGCAGTCTGAGGTACGGCAAGCCATGATGAAATTAATGGCCTTTCCTGATTATTTACCGGAAAAGAAGCCTATATGCGTAAGTCAGGAAAAACGTGATGGATATACATTGGAAAAATGGGAGTTTTATCCGTTGCCTCAGGCCCTTTCTACTTTTCTGGTACTTCGTCCGAATCATTTGTCCAAAACTGTGCCTGCTGTCTTGTGTATTCCAGGCTCTGGTATGAGTAAAGAAGGACTTGCCGGTGAACCGGGTATCTCGGAGAAACTAAATGATAATTATACTTCAGAGAAGGTTTCCATGGCACTAAATTTTGTTCGTAAAGGGTATATTGCCGTTGCTGTGGACAATCCTGCTTCGGGAGAGGCTTCAGATTTGGAAATGTATACTCGTGGAAGGCAATATGATTATGAAGTTGTTTCTCGTATGTTGCTTGAAATAGGATGGAGTTATTTGGGATATACTTCCTGGTTGGATATGCAGGTTTTAGATTGGATGAAGCAGGATCCGGATATTCGAAAGGATCGTATTATTGTGAGTGGCTTTTCTTTGGGGACGGAGCCATTAATGGTACTGGGTGTATTGGATCCTTCAATTTATGCATTTGTGTATAATGACTTTTTATGTCAGACTCAAGAGCGTGCTATTGTTATGACCAAACCTACGGAAAAAGGTTATCGTCCTTTTCCTAATTCAATTCGTCATTTGATTCCTGGTTTCTGGCATTATTTTAATTTCCCGGATTTGGTTGCAGCTTTGGCTCCGCGTCCTCTTATTCTGACGGAGGGGGGACTTGACCGGGATTTGGAATTAGTCAGAAAGGCATACTCTTTGAGTGGTCATCCGGAAAATGTGGAGATACATCATTATGAAAAATATGCAGATCCAGCTCTGCGCCACTTTGTTTCCGTATTACCGGAGGGGCTTGACAGAGATACGTATTTTCAGATGGTAAATGTGGATGGTACAAATCATTATTTTAAGAATGAATTTATATTTAAATGGCTGGATCAACTGTTTCTTGATTTGTAATAAATAGCTGTCAAGCATAAAGGCTGTCCAAACGGGCAGCCTTTTTATTTATAATCTTGTCAGTAAACAATCGGGAACTCAATTGTTTCACTGGTTTCATTCCAGTCCTCAACAGTGAAGTCGCCGGTACTTTCATTGATCAGCAAGTCTCCGATGACTAAATTAAGTGTCAGCCGGCTGTTTGCGGTCAGTCTTGTATTCAGTTTCTGGGACAGTGTATGTATGCTTCCGTCTTTCAGCTGGATGCGAAGTTCGAATTCCGGATCAGGACCTGAAGGGAAGAGCATTACCGTGGCATTGGACATCTGCATTCCGTCTTCAGAACGTACCAGAGGGAATTTGACGGTTTTATCCATATTTTCTGCTTCGGCAGTATAATAATTCAGCCGTTCGGCTATTCCATGGATGCGGACTTCCATGCTCGCAATATGGTCGCTGAAGGTACCTTTGTCCTGATTGGTTACAGTTACTTTCAGGCCGGCCACTACTCGTTTCAGGGAAGCATTCAGGCTTTCTTCTGCAATATCTGTTTCTTGTATGGCGTGTACCAGGTCATATACAGGTCTGTATGTATCGTCATCCGTATTTTTCTTCAGTGATAAATAGCTTTTCGACAGGTCGGTTCCTAAAGACAGGCCGGGAGTGACGATGGCCGGTGCGCTGTAAGTCGGTTCTTCGTAAACGGGAGTTCCCCAGTACACCATGTTGTATGTTCTTTCAGGAAGTGTCAGTTCCCGGTTGTAACCATTCAGGGTATGACCTTCCTTGATGGGATAGAACCCGTTGAATACGGTTAGTTTGTTGTTGATGTAATTTCCGAAGTAAGTTGAAGTTCCTGCGTTGCAGGGAAATACTTCAAGAATGCCGGTCATGGGACTTTGAGGCTCTTGTGGCGTGTCAACGAAAGCAGTCAGTTGAGGAGTAACCATCGGAATGCTGTTTACATCGTTGCTTACATCTTCTTTATGGCATGCTGAGGCCACAAAGAGCAGGGAAATTGCTCCCGAAATCATTTTTTTCATAAAAGTAAGTGAGTTGGAAAAATAGTTTAGAAAAGTCTGTTAGTTTAGTTTCTGTGATGTATATACAACAACCGGAAAGTCGGAATGTTTGATAAGATCATTGTTTTTTTGTCCGGCGGATAATTTTTCCTTTCTTTTTTCGTTTTTACGCACTTTGCGTTGTACATTTGAGGCAGAAATCGCATATCGGGTCGTCTGGCTGCTGAAAATAGTTGGGCGTCCTGGCAGAAAGAGATAAAAGCTTATGAAGAAAAAACTGATGGCTGGATGTATGGCCGGGATCACCTTGCTGATGGGATCCTGTGCCGGAAAGGCAGGACAGGCAGAGAAGCCTGCGGATGATTCACTCTATTTGCTGGTAGGCAGTTATGCCGACAGTATGCAGGAAGGAGTGAAAGTGTATGAGTTTGACCAGGAAAAAGGAGACGGAACGTATTTGAGTGGCTTGAAAGGGATCTCAAACCCTTCTTTTCTTACTGTTTCCGGGAATGGAGAAAGAGTGTATGCAGTAGGAGAGGACAGTGAGGAAGGTTCTACGGCCAATGCGTTGTCCTTTGATCGGGAAGCCGGTCGTTTGAAACTGTTGAATTCGATGTTTACAGGAGGAGGTGCTCCTTGTAACATCACGCTCAGCCCCCGGGAAGATTATGTACTGACCGCCAATTATATGGGAGGAAGTATTTCTGTATTTCCACTGGATGCTGACGGGCAGTTGAAGGAAAGCCATGTAATCCGTTTCGAAGGAAAAGGTCCGGATCCGGAGCGTCAGTCACAGCCGCATTTACATAGTGTTTTGTTTACGCCTGATTCCAAATGGTTGCTGGCCAATGACCTGGGAACAGACCGGATTCACGTATTTCCTGTAAAGGATTCATCGAAAGGAGAAGGGTTGCTGGATGAGGCTGCAGCCTATGACATTCAGTTGAGACCGGGAAGCGGACCGCGTCATACCTGTTTCTCACCCGATGGACATTATGCTTATCTGATCACTGAAATCTCCGGAGATGTCGTGGCAATGGCATACGACGGCATGCGTCTGGACACGCTTCAGTATATTAAGGCCGATACGTTGTCGGCTCAGGGAAGTGCGGATATCCATGTTTCTCCTGACGGTCGTTATGTTTATGCTTCCAACCGTCTAAAAGGAGATGGCATTGCTGTTTTTGAAGTGGATACGGAAGATGGAACACTGAACCGGGTAGGTTATCAGCCAACGGGTATCCATCCGCGTAATTTTGTGATAACGCCGAATGGAAGTTTTCTGCTGGTGGCTTGTCGGGATACCAACGAAATTCAGATCTTTGCCCGTGATGCTGATACGGGAATGCTTACGGATACCGGTAAACGGATAAAGACGGAAAAACCGGTTTGTCTGGTATTTGTTGCAAAGAAGTGATTAAAATCAGGCTTTTCCGGCTCTTTGGATAAAGAGGAAAAGAACTGAAAAAATGTTTCGGCGTTTTACATAAAACAACGAAGGCTTTTCGTTGAAACGTCGAAACATTTTTTTTAAAGCCCGAGGGGCTTAAAGTACAGGGGTAAACAGATGGGCAAACCATCCGACGAAGCGTTTCCAGGGAGAGCGCTTGAGATGCTCCTCACGTGTATATACTGTACTGTTCAGCTTGTCTTGCCGGAACACTTCTGTCAGTTCGGCCGTTGTCGGAAGATCGAAGATAAATGCATTGATCTCATAATCATATCGCAGGCTCCGGCTGTTCAGGTTGGTGCTTCCCACGGTACAGAAACGGTCGTCTACCATCATGATCTTGGAATGATGAAAGCCTTCGTTGAAGACATAAATATGAGCTCCGGCCTTGCGCAGGCGGTTGGCGAAGTAGAATCCTGCGTCCGGAGTGAAAGGAATATCCGACTTGCCCGGAATCATGATTTCCACTCTGACTCCGCGCTTTACTGCCCGTTTGATGGCTTTCCGAATGCTTCGCGTCGGTGTGAAGTAAGGATTGATCAGCTGAATTTTACGGTCGGCCGCATCAATGGCGGCAATATAGGCTTCCCTCACAGCCTTGGGAGCTTCTTTGGGAATTCGCTGTACGATAGCCACCCGTCCTCCGCTTACGTCAGGAAGATGTGCCAGGGAATCTTTGTCCAGAGGGAAACATTCTTCTCCACCGATATGCTGTCCGGTTTCTTTGTTCCAGGTATGCAGAAAGGCTTTCTGCAGATATTCGGCGGCAGGCCCTTCGATGCGTACATGCATATCACGCCAGGGACCGATTTCCGGCAGTCCATTGATGTAATAGTCGGCAATATTCATACCGCCCGTATAACCAACCTTCCCATCCACTACTACTATTTTTTGATGATCCCGGCTGAATACATGGTTGATATAAGGAAAACGGAACGGGTCGAACTTTACAATTTCAACTCCGCGTTCGTTCAGCATCTTTAAATGATCTTTACGTAACGGACGGTTATTGGAGAAATTTCCGAAAGCATCGAACAGGGCACGTACCTTTACACCTTCTTTCGCTTTTTCAGCCAGTAGTGTAAAAAGTTCCTTGGCAATAGAGTCACTCCGGAAATTAAAATATTCCAGATGTACCTGATGACGGGCATTCCGGATTTCGTGAAACAGACTTTCAAACTTACTTCTTCCGCTTGTAAGCAGAGTAAGTTGGTTATGAGGTGTTATGACATATCCTTGCTGGCGCAGGTAGCGGGCAAATATCGAATCAGAAGGCAATTGTAATTTTACCGTATCTGTGGTACGAACCATCGTATTCGTATCTTCCGGGCAGCCTGTCGATAAAGATGGCTCTTCATGCCGTTCTCCGGCTTTGGCCGGCATGGCTGTCATGCAGACGAGCATAGCCAGACATAATACCTTATATATAAGTTGACAGATAATCTTCATACAATGAATTCTTCAAAAAGCACAAAAGTAGGGATAATTCCACAAATAGCCAATATTTCTATGCGAAGATAGGATGTATCAACTATAAAAACAGAAGAATATGCATATCTTTGCACAATATTTCAAAAACATCAATACATTAAGACATGAACAGTTTAAAAGGCATTTTCTATGGAATCGTGACTTCGGTCACATTTGGTTTGATCCCGTTGTTTACTCTTCCTTTGATGCAAAAGGGGATGGAGTTTGACTCCATTCTTTTCTATCGTTTCCTTTTTGCAACCCTGGCATTGGGCGGTATGATGAAGCTGAAAAAGGAATCGTTCCGGATTGAACGGCGAGACATACCTATGCTGATTCTGTTGGGATTCTTCTATACCGGTTCTGCCATGTTTCTTTTCTGGGGGTATAACTTTATGGGAGCGGGAGTAGCTACCACTCTGCATTTTACTTATCCGATTTTTGTCACTTTGCTTATGTTCCTGATTTTCCGGGAAAGAGCTTCGTGGGTTACGTGGCTGGCCATTATTCTGGCCATCTTTGGAGTCAGCCGGCTTTCTCTGAAAGGAACAGAACTCTCACTCGATCCCGTTGGCGTGGTCATTGTGCTGCTTTCTGCCGTTGCATATGCCAGTTACATCACGGCGGTCAACCGTTCCCGTGTACGGGACATGCACGGACGCAAGCTGGCATTCTACGTATTCATCGTCAGTACTGTTCTGTTTGCCATAAAGGCTGGAACTAATCAGGGCATTCAAGCTCTTCCGGATGCTTGGTCAATTGTCAATCTGTTTCTGCTTGCCGTCGTACCGACCGTTATATCCAACATTACACTCGTGCTGGCTGTGCATCATATCGGAGGCACTCTGACATCCATACTGGGAGCGATGGAACCTGTCACCGCCGTATGTATCGGTGTGCTGGTCTTCAGTGAGCCGTTTACAGCTCAGGAAGGAACCGGTATTCTCTGTATCATTGCTGCAGTTACACTCATTATTCTTACCAGGACCATACAAAAAACTTTATCTTCCGTTGTGCGGAAAATACGTCCCCGGCATGCCTGATGCAGGAGGTGGCAAGAACAGATTTAACCCAACATTTTCAGGCTTTTGTATTACTTTGTTGTTACAATGAAGGGAAGTACAGGAAGGTTTGACCATTTATTCTCTTTTTTGAACACTTATATAATCTTCTTTAAGAAAAAACATTTTATCTTTGCAATTATTATAAGAGATAGACTTAGTGTTTATCTCTTTTAACAGTACAAGCGCATTTATTAATTAATGAGTTAATTTATGATAGTAAAAAAACAATTGCACCCCTTGGTATGGGCATTCTTCATGTCATGTTCCTTAGGTATCGTTTCTTGCGTGGACAGCAAATACGATCTGGACAAGGATATCGACATGACAGTAAACGTGGGCGGTGAGTATCTGACAATTCCCGCCGGTGGAACCGAACAGGCTCTGTTGAGTACAATCATTGAAGTGGAAAAAGATGATATGCTTCAGCCGGATGAAAATACCCGCGAATATCATCTGACTAAAAAAGAAACTATCACTGGCAGCGAATTCAAGGTAAATCCTGTGATGGCAGATGCGGTTGATGAAACAGGTTCACCTATTTCTGCTGTAACCCCGGAAGACTTTCCTTCTTCAGGAGATAAATTTGATGTTTCTCCTAAGGACGAATCAAGTACAACGAAAGTTTCTTCAACCATCAGTGTGGAAGATGATGTAAAAGCTTTGAAATGGGTCAATGGAACTGCTCCGTCCAAAATGAATATTCAGATGGATTTAACTCCGGGATTCCAATATGATGCAATTACACTTACCAATATTCGTATTGAGTTTCCTGAAGTCCTGAAGCTGGAAAATACTTCTTCAACCGGAAAACTGGAGAACAATGTATTGACCATTGACAAGCACGTGATCAATTCTTCCTCTTCTGCAGAAGGAGAATCTGCGTGGACCATTGAACTGGCAGTGAAGGGATATAATCTGGAAGCCAAGACAGGAGTAAGCGGAGCAAATCCTATTGAAAACGGAAAAATCAGCATCAATGATGATGTATCGGTAAAAATGACTGTCAGCGTAAATGGAGTTCAGAGCAATCAGACAATCAAGAAGCTGGAAATTGTTCCTCACATTACACTGGATGAAATGGAATTTGGTGAAATCTGCGGTCGCATTGATCCGGAAATCAATATTGACCCGACTAAGTTCACATTGGATGATCTGCCTGACTTCCTGAGTGATGATGCAACTGAGCTGGATATTAAAAATCCTGTATTCAGTTTGAATACCAATAATCCGATCGGTGCTCCGATTCTGACCAATCTGGTGATGAAAAGTTTCAAGAATGGTCAGAAAGATCCGATTGCAGAAGTAACAGTAAACGACATCGAGCTGGCAAAGAATACTGGCGAAGATGGTGACCGCCGTGTTGTCATAGCACGTGAAGAAGGAGATTATCAGGCTGACGAAGTAGCAGTCGTTCCTAACCTGAATGATCTGATCAAGAAGATTCCTGACTACATCGAAGTATCTATGGAGCCGCGCGTTGACAGCGAAAACTTCTATGAACTGGAGGTAAAGGATTATCAGATCAACGATGGTCTCTGTGATGTGGATATTCCGTTGACCTTCGGAAGTAATCTGCTGATTGTTTACAACGATTCCATCAAAGACTTGCAGAAGGATCTGGAAGATCTGGATATCATTTCATTCAAGAAAGCTGTGGTTACTCTTACTGCTGCCAGCACTATTCCTTTGAAAATGACGCTGAATGCAGATGATGTAGACATTAAGGATAAAGCCGGACGACCGATTGAAAACATCAAGGTAAGTATTGGTGAAGGTAAGGAAACGGTTAATCCCAGCACTGACGGAACAACCGAAGCAGAAAGTGAAGTAGAAATCATTCTGGAATCAGACAATGCTTTCGATACGCTGTCACGCATTGACCGTATTTGTTTCAAACTGAAGGCTGATTCGAAGGAAAGTTCCGGAGTGCCTTTGAAAGATACTCAATGGATTCAGGTGAAGAAGAGTGCACTTCAGGTTCCTGGCGGTGTAAATATTGATCTCAACTAATCCTTGGGAACCGACATGTGAGAATTAAAACAGGATGTGCTGATACAGACCGGCAAATAAATTATGATTCCGGCTGTGATCTTCCGTCCGTCAACTGATAAATAACAAAAGAATATCAAATGATGAAAAAACATATCTGCCGAATGATCCTTTGCGGACTGGCTGCTTCATGTGCAACTACCACCGTCATGGCTCAGGCCACGGGCAACCGTTCCTCTTATTTTCTGGAAGGATCTGTATATCGTCACGAACTGAACCCGGCCTTTCAAGGTGAACGGAACTATGTAGGAATGCCTGCTTTGGGTAATTTCTCTGTTGGAGCACAGGGAACAGCAGGTTTGGGAGACTTCCTTTACGTAAAGGATAATGGAGACTTGATGACATTCATGCACCCTGATGTCAGTGCAAAAACATTCTTGAATGATTTGCCGCGTCGGACAAAATTGGGTATAAACCTGAATGAGAATATTCTTTCTACTGGTTTCTTTGCATGGGGAGGTTTCAATACTTTTGGCCTTTCTGTCAAGAGTGACACTCGTTTCTCTTCACCCGATGATCTTTTCAAGTTTATGAAGAGTGGGGTTGACAGCCCGGAAGGAACCCATTATAAGGTGAATGATCTCAGTATTCTTTCTACTAATTATGCGGAACTGGCATTCGGACATTCACGTGCTCTGACAGATCAGTTAACCGTTGGTGCGAAGGTGAAATTCCTGGTAGGGCTTGCAAAAGCGACTGTAAAGATCGACCAACTGGATATCAAGGCTACTCCGGAATCATGGGTTATCACTCCGAATGGTGCAGAAGCTTATCTGTCTGCAAAAGGGCTGATTACTCCGACTAAAGGAGAAACCGGTAATTATGCAGAAAGTGATTACGTTCGTGACGCTTATGGAAATCCGACCAGCCAGCTGAAACCGGGAGCAGAAAATCTTTTGTCGTATGACGATATTGACTTCGATGACAACAATATCGGACCTACAGGATTCGGTATGGCTTTCGACTTTGGTGCCACTTACAAATGGAATGATGACTGGACTTTCTCAGCATCTTTGCTTGATTTGGGATTTATCCATTGGAACAATACAGTCAAAGCTACGATGAGCAACTCTTTTGAGTTTGATGGTTTCCATGAAATCCCGGTAGAAGATACGGATGGTAATCCGAACTCAATCGACAATCAGGTAGACAGTTATCTGGATGACCTGGAAGGCCTTTCAAAATTTACAAAAGAAGGTGAAGGCCTGAAACGTAATACAGCCCTGGCAGCTACACTGCATCTGGGTGCTGAATACACATTGCCCGTATACGACCGGTTGAAGTTCGGTGGCTTGTGGACTACCCGTTTTCAGGGACGTCACACCTGGACTGAAGCGCGCGTATCTGCAAACGTATCACCTCTTACCTGGTTTGAAGCTTCTTTGAACTATGCATTGTCCAGCTTTGGATCAAGCACTGGCCTTATGCTGAACTTCCATCCGCGTGGATTCAATTTCTTCCTGGCTGCAGATGTCCCAATGGGAAAATATGCCAAGAAGTATGCTATTCCGACCAACCGCTTCAATGCAAACTTCAACATGGGTATCAACTTTACCTTCGGTCCGAAACACAAACCGGTTTACCGTTGCGTAGAAGCTAACTTTTAATATATATAATGTATAGAAATATGAAGAAATCAATATTGTTGCTGGCTGCGGCTCTGCCATTCGCACTCTCAGCCAAAGACGTCAAGATAACCCGTCCTGCAGCTTCGCTGGACAATGATACACTGACACTCAGCTTCCGCTTCAACGTAGAAGAGGTGAAGGTAAACAGTGAACAGAGTTATACTTTTACTCCGGTATTGGTGAACGGTAATGAACACCTCGTACTGGCTCCGATGGCTGTCAGCGGAAAGAAAAACTATAAGATGCCCCGTAAGATTCGTCGGGCCGGCCGTAAGTTCGGATTCAGCGAGCCTTATACGGTTGTATACGGAAAAGCTGCTGACCGCAATGACATTATCGATTATACAGCTTCATTCCCGTATGAAGACTGGATGGGATCAGCTTGTCTGGCTATGTTGCAGGAAAAAGATGAATGTTATCGTTCTGCCCCGCTGGATATTCAGATCGTGGAACATAAGCCGGTCATTCCTCCCTTGCCTACAGCGTATGAAATATGTGAGCCCTGCATGCAGATGGTTTCTTACCTGACTCCCAAGGCTGAGCCGTTAAAAGTACGTTCAGAACAAAGTACACTTTATATCGAGTATGCCGTAGGTGCAACTGCTTTCAAGGATGATTACAAGAATAACGGAGCAGAACTGCAAAAGCTGAAAGATATTCTTTCTCCGCTGACTACCGGTGATCTGGTTACCTTTAAGGCTATCAATGTGTGTGGTTATGCTTCACCCGATGGCTCCGCCAAGACTAATGACCGTGTAGCTTCGCAGCGTGCCGCTTCCTTCTCTGACTATTTGAAGAAAGCATACAGCTTCCCGGCTGAAGTACTGAAAGTAACTTCAGCAGGAGAAGATTGGGAAACACTGATTCAGATGTTGAAGGATGAAAAGCCTGTTTATGCAGATAAAGCCTTGGAAATTATCAATAAGTATTCAAATGTTGATACTCGTGAGGCCCGTCTGAAGAGTGGTTTGGGCACTGCAACTTACCGGACTATGCTGAATGACCTTTATCCGCGTCTGCGTCGTCTGGGTGTTTCAGTTGATTACGAGGTTCGTGAAGTAGAAAATGCAGAAGCAGCCAAATTGATCTATACAGATCCGAAACTTTTGAGCTTGCAGGAAATGTATCGGGTAGCTAAAGATCTGAAACCGGGAACCAAAGAATATAAGGAAGTATATGAAATTGCCGCACGTACTTATCCGGAAGATGCAGTAGCTTGTATCAATGCTGCTTCAGCAAATATCGTAAGCGGAGATTTCCAGAATGCGGAAAAACTTCTTGAGAAGGTGAAAGATGACAACCGTGCATGGAATAATCTTGGAGTACTGGCATGGTTGCGCGGAGACTTCCAGGCTGCACGTGACTGGTTTAATAAGGCTATGAGCGTTGAACCGGAAAAAGCAAAGGCCAATCTGGAAACCGTCAATATCTATGATCCGGTACAGGAATAAAAACTCAGTTACATTCAATTACTGATTTATTCAGGAGGGTGTCAAGACGAAAATGACTACTCCAGAAAGTTCAGGATTGTAACTATAATATTAAAGAGGGTCGTATCAAGCTCTGTGATGAGTAATGATACGGCCCTTTCTTTATGCTTCTTCAGGATGTTCAAATCTTAGGTTTTAGGTTCGTAATTTCAACGGCCGACTTTTGATATATCCTTCTGGTTTATGGAAAGAATTTCAAGTAATACAATTGACATCTTAACGTAAATGCATTATCAACCTCTTGCAATATACGAGAAATACCCCTCCTCTAATTTTGCTTCCGAATTAAAAAAGGTGATCATAATGAGGAATGCAAACAAGATGACATTATTGGGTGCCATGTTAATGACAGCAGTCTCCGCACAGGCATTCAATGTAAAAGGAACCATTGTAGATAAAACAACCAAAGAACCATTGATCGGTGCTACCATTCAGATAGAAGGTACAACCACAGGAGCTATTACCGACATCGACGGTCGTTTCGAACTTTCCAATCTGAAAGGAAACAACTGTACGCTTGTCATACAATATGTTTCTTACCAGTCTCAGCGCATAACAATAAATGCCGGACAAAAAGAAGAACTGGTCATCGCACTTGCTCCAGATACTCAGACCATGGAGGAAGTTACAGTTACAGCCCGGAAGAATCTGGAAAATGAACGAACTCTGCAACTGGAACGTCAGCGTTCGTCTGTTGCCATTGAGAATCTGGGAGCCAAGGAAATGAGTGTCAAAGGCATTTCGAATGTTGAAGAAGGTGTCAAGAAAATAACAGGTGTTTCCATTGCTTCTGCGGGACAAATTATCGTACGAGGATTAGGAGACAGATATAGTACGACGACTCTTAACGGGCTTCCTATCGCTTCTCCGAATCCGGATAACAAATTGATTCCTCTGAATCTTTTCCCTACTTCAACGGTAAAAAACATTACGGTCAGCAAAGTATACGAAGCTAATGCTTTTGCAGATTATTCCGGAGCGCATATTGATATCGGTACTAAGGAGCAGACCGGAGAAGATTTCTTCAGCATTTCATTCAATACAGGAGGAAAGTTCAATACTTTGGGACGTGAGATGTATCGTATGGATCATGACGGTACACTTTTCAAAACTCCCTCGCTGAATAGTCAGCTTCGTGAAATGTCTCTTACGGATTTTGAAGATTACGCCCGGAAAAATACGTTGTTCAATACCAGTTTTGATGTTTCCCAAAAGAATGCTCTTCCGGAATTTGGAGGAAATATCGGTATTGGAAAGAATTTTGATCTGGGAGGTAATCAACGGCTCAGTCTGCTTGCATCTTTGGGACTCAGCAATGAGCAGCAGATCATGATGGATGCCAGTGTCCGCACTTTGGAGGCAACCGGTACAACACTGAATGACTTCAACTATGACAGTTATGCGAATACTCTGAAGATCGCAGGTCTGGGAAGTCTTGGATACAGTTTCCGTACACGTGACCAATTGAGTTATACATTCTTCTATGCGCGTAATGCCATTGATACTTATATGTATCGGGAAGGATATGACTACGAAGATCATAACCTGATTGGCAGTAACAGTGTGACTCATATCTATAGTTTGCAGAACCACCAGTTAAGCGGAAAGCATTTCTTCGGCGAACAGTGGAATCTGCAGTGGGGCGGTTCATACAGTCAGACCAGCAGTGATGAGCCTGACCGCCGGCAGATTATGTTCATCAGAGAAGGAAGTGAACTGAATCTTTTCAAACTGAACCGGCAGGAAACCATGCGTTACTTCGGTACGCTGGATGAAAAAGAATGGGTAGGAAACTTAATGGGAGAATATAAATTTGGCACTCAGAACAAACTTCAGGCAGGATTTACCTACAAGGATAAGAGCCGTGACTATTTCTCCACACGTTTCTATTACAATTTGAACAAACTGAATCCAACCATCGGAAGCATTGAAGATATTTATACTCCTTCCGGGTACCTGAATCAGGAAAGTATCAATAACGGACAAGTAGTTATCAACCGCTCACAGCAGCCCAAAGACAGTTATGCTGCTGGAACCAAGATTTATGCCGGATATATTTTGGCCGATATCTATCCGGTTGATGCCCTGCTGGTAAATGTGGGTGTACGTTATGAGAGCAGCCGCCAATGGGTCAATTATGCAGAAGACGGCGGAACGCAGCAACGTCGGGAATTGAACAGTGACGATCTCTTTCCTGCTATGAACTTACGTTATCAGTTCAATAAGAAAAATAATCTGAGACTTTCTTTCTCACGTACGGTAACCCGTCCTTCGTTCATTGAAATGGCACCGTTCCTTTATCAGGAATCTTACGGATCAGCTCAGATCCGAGGTAATGCTGAATTGCAGAACGGATATAACTATAACGTAGATTTACGCTACGAATTCTTTGAAGACAACGGAGATATGTTCTCTGCCACTGCTTACTATAAACATCTGGAAAATCCTATCGAGCAGATTCAGCAACTTTCCGGAGGCGCAACCATCCATTCATTCAAGAATGCCAATAATGGAATGGCAACCGGACTGGAAGTGGAGTTCCGAAAGACATTGGCACAGGAATTACGTCTGGGAGCGAATGCTTCATTCATGTACACGGACGTGAAACTGCCTGAGGGAGGTGCCTATACCAATACCGAACGTGCCCTTCAAGGTGCATCTCCCTATCTGGTTAATGCAGACTTGACTTATAGTCCACGTTTCGGAGAAACCCGTCAGCTCAGTGCCGCACTGGTGTACAATCTGCAAGGACCGCGCATTCAGTCTGTCGGAATCTCCGGATTAGGAGACGTCAAGCAGCAGCCTGTTCACACTTTGAACTTTGCCGGAAGCTTTAAGTTCAGCGAAAAGGTAGCTGTCAAGTTGCAGGTAAATGATTTGCTGAATCAGCCGGTTATCTTCAAGCAGGAAGTTCCCTCAACAGGAGAAAAGGTAGAAGTGGAACGCTTCAAACGCGGAAGCAGCTTCGAAATAGGCATAACCTATACATTGTAATCAATCATTCAAAAAAAATAACTCTTACTAACAAAAAAAGATTGTGTATGAAAAAGAACTGGAAATTTGCAACAATGGCTTTAGTTGCAAGTATGACCCTCTTTACAACCGCATGTAGTGACGATACCCCTAATGAAAACGGTGGTGACGGAAATGGTAACGAAGACAGCGCCTATACACTTGACAAGAATATTGAATCAGATCTGACGCTGGAGGAAGGAAAAACATATACTCTTAATGGAGGTATTCACGTAAAGGCAGGAGCAACGCTGACTATTCCCAAGGGAGTTACTATTATTGCTAAAAACGATGATGTTGTCGACTATATCCTTGTAGAGCAGGGAGCCAAGATCAATGCCGAAGGAACAGCCGATGCTCCTATCGTCATGACTTCCGAAAAGAAGGAGGCAGGAGCATGGGGCGGTCTTCATATCTGCGGATATGCTCACACCAACAATGGAACAGGCAGCTCAGAAATCGGAAATGCAAGTTATGGTGGCAATGATGATGCCGACAATTCAGGTGTACTGAAATACATCCGTCTGGAATATACCGGATATGCTTTCGACGAAGAACATGAAGCAAACGGTGTTTCTTTCTACGGTGTCGGAAACGGAACAACGGTTGAACACCTGCAGGCTTACATGGGATCAGACGACGGATTTGAATTCTTCGGAGGATCTGTCAATGTAAAATACATGGTAGCAACCGACTGTAGTGATGACTCATTCGACTGGACAGAAGGATGGAACGGAAAGGGCCAGTACCTCATTGCATACCAGGCTAATGCAGAAGAATTAGGTTATGACTGCGATTGCCTGATGGAATGTGACAACAACGGAAGCAACTTCGGAGCAACTCCCGTAGCTCATCCGATTTTGGCTAATGTTACACTGGTCGGTAACGGCGGAAGCAAACAGGGTGTACGTCTGCGTGCAGGAACACAGGTAGAGTTGTATAATGCCATCATCAAAGGCAAAGGCCAGCCGCTGACCGTAGAAACTGCTGAAACAGAGAATGCGTTGAAAGATGGTACCTCTAAATTGGAATATGTAACAATCAGCGGAACACTGGACAGCAAAGAAAACATTTATACCAACGAACAGTTTGTTGCAACTGGTAACAATACGACTAACACCAATCCGATCCTGAACAACTACTATGTCGGAACTGTAAATGGAGGAAAAGATCTTTCAGCTGACAGCTTCTTTAGCCAGACTGATTTCCAGGGAGCCGTTGAAGAAGGAAACGACTGGACTGCAGGATGGACAAAGCAGAGTGGAAGTGCAGCAGAAACAGAACCGGAAGTATTGCAAGGTGACGTTACAGCTGACAAGACACTTGCCGAAGGACAGACTTATTATCTGACCGGTGAATATACGGTGAAGGCCGGAGCAACCTTAACAATTGAACCGGGAGTTACGATTATTGCCAAACATGATGATATCGTAGACTACATCCTTGTAGAGCAGGGAGCCAAGATCAATGCCGAAGGAACAGCCGATGCTCCTATCGTCATGACTTCCGAAAAGAAGGAGGCAGGAGCATGGGGCGGTCTTCATATCTGCGGATATGCTCACACCAACAATGGAACAGGCAGCTCAGAAATCGGAAATGCAAGTTATGGTGGCAATGATGATGCCGACAATTCAGGTGTACTGAAATACATCCGTCTGGAATATACCGGATATGCTTTCGACGAAGAACATGAAGCAAACGGTGTTTCTTTCTACGGTGTCGGAAACGGAACAACGGTTGAACACCTGCAGGCTTACATGGGATCAGACGACGGATTTGAATTCTTCGGAGGATCTGTCAATGTAAAATACATGGTAGCAACCAATTGCAGCGATGATTCATTCGACTGGACAGAAGGATGGAACGGAAAGGCACAATTCCTTGTTGCCTATCAGGAAAATGCAGAAACTTTGGGTTATGACTGCGACTGCCTGATGGAATGCGACAACAACGGTAATAACTTCGGGGCAACTCCGGTGGCTCATCCGGTCATCGCCAACGCTACACTGGTCGGCAACGGCGGAAGCAAACAGGGTGTGCGTCTGCGTGCAGGAACACAGGTAGAACTGTATAACGCCATCATTACCGGTAAAGGCCAGCCGCTGACCGTAGAAACTGTTGAAACAGAAAACGCATTGAAAGACGGAACTTCCAAACTGGAATATGTAGTGATCAGTGACTTGCTGAATTCCAAAGAAAACATCTATACCAACGATCTGTTTGCTGCCGGAAACGGAAATGCTACTCAGCACACAGCGAACCTCAGCGATCTGTTTGTCGGAACTGAAGAAGGAGGAAAAGATCTTTCTACCGATGAATTCTTCACAGCAACTAATTACAAGGGAGCTGTACAGGCCGATGATAACTGGACTGCAGGATGGACTCTGTAAACGGGAAAAACTAATCTGGAACGACTGTTGATATTTTTCAGACAGGCGACCGCAAAGTAAACAAGGCGGCCGCCTGTTCTTTTATGATGGCTGGTAACCAGAGAAACTTTTCACAGACGGACAAATAATCAGACGATTTTTACTACATTTGCAAACGGGAACAGTCTTGCTGAATGCACTCAGTCAGCAGAATGACAGTTTACACGTATGAATATAAATACCTTAAAAATATTGATTATGTATCCATTTAAATTCAATCCTATTCTGAAATCCACCATTTGGGGAGGAGAAAAAATCATTCCGTTCAAACAATTGAATGCAACACAGTCACAGGTTGGTGAAAGCTGGGAAATTTCCAATGTGCCCGGTGATGAATCAGTCGTAGCCAATGGAGCCGATGCTGGCAAAAATCTGAGCGAGCTGGTCAAAGAATATAAAGGTGCTCTGGTGGGCGAAAGCAATTACCAGCGCTTTGGTGACAATTTCCCTTTGCTGATCAAATTCATCGATGCCTGCGACGACCTTTCCATTCAGGTACATCCGGACGATGAACTGGCCAGAGTGCGTCACAACTCACTGGGAAAGACAGAAATGTGGTATGTAATCGGTAACAACGGAGGCAAGGCACACTTGCGTTCCGGTCTGAAGAAACAGATTACTCCTGATGAATATGCAGCCATGATTGCTGACAATACGATTTGTGATGCTCTGGCTGATTATGCAGTACAGCCCGGCGATGTATTCTTCTTGCCTGCAGGACGTATCCACAGCATCGGAGCCGGATGTTTTATTGCTGAAATTCAGGAAACATCGAATGTGACTTACCGTATTTATGATTTCAACCGTAAAGATAAAAACGGAAATACCCGTGAACTGCATACGGAACTGTCAAAAGACGCCATCGATTATACAGTAGAGGCTGACTATCGTACACATTATACACCGAAAAAGAACGAACCGGTAGAACTTGTTTCATGCAACCACTTTACAACTTCTGTCTATGACCTGACAGAAAATATGAGCATGGATTACAGTGAACTGGATTCGTTTGTCATCTACATTTGCATGGAAGGCTCATGCACTGTTACTGATAACGAAGGAAACACACTGACTATGCAGGCAGGAGAATCTGTTCTTTTCCCTGCTACAACTCAGTCACTGGAAGTTGTACCGCAGGGAAATGTCAAATTCCTGGAAACTTACGTATAAATTCCTGATTCCATGAAAAAGACAACATTACTCTTCTGTACACTGGCTGCCGGCAGCGCGCTCTTCAGCTGTTCTGCCCCTCAGCAGGAAACAACCGCCACAGACTATACACAATATGTCAATACCTTTATCGGAGCAGCCGATAACGGACATACTTTCCCCGGTGCCTGCCGTCCTTTCGGTATGATACAGACCAGTCCTGTAACGGGAGCCGTGGGATGGAGATACTGTTCTGAATATGTCTACGAGGATTCTGTTATCTGGGGATTCACCCAGACACATCTGAACGGAACCGGATGCATGGACCTGGGAGATATTCTGGTCATGCCGGTCACTGGAAACCGTCATCGGGCATGGAACGGCTATCGCAGCTCTTTCCAGAAGAATAGCGAAAGTGCGACTCCTGGTTATTATACCGTTACGCTCGACGAACCGGGTGTAAAGGCGGAACTGACTGCTACCCTGCATACAGCTTTGCACCGTTACACTTACAACAAGGCTGACTCGGCTTCCGTACTGATCGACCTGCAGCATGGTCCGGCCTGGAATGAGAAACAGTATCATTCCCAGGTAAAGGCCTGCGACGTGAAATGGGAAAACGATAGTACCCTGAGCGGACATGTACGCAACAGCGTATGGGTGGATCAGGATTACTTCTTTACTCTCCAGTTCAACCGTCCGGTGATCAGTACTGTTGATCTTCCGATGGGTGAAACGGAAAAAGGACGGAGAATCGTGGCTACCTTTGATCTGCAGCCCGGCGAAGAGGTGCTGATGAAGATCGCCATGTCTACGACCGGTGTGGAAGGTGCCAAAGCTAATATGGCTGCCGAACAGCCCGGATGGGACTTTGAAGGAACCCGCAAGCAGGCTAAAGACGAATGGAACAGTTATCTGAGCCGAATCGAAATGGAAGGAACTCCGGATGAGATGACCAATTTCTATACCTGTTTCTATCATGCCCTGATCCAGCCGAATGAAATTTCGGATGTGGACGGCAAATACCGGAACGCTGCAGATTCCATCGTGACTGCTACCGGAGGCAAGTTCTATTCTACTTTCTCACTTTGGGATACATATCGTGCGGCACACCCGTTCTATACCATGATTGTACCTGAACGTGTGGACGGATTTGTCAATTCTCTGATTGATCAGGCAGAAGTGCAGGGATTTCTTCCTATCTGGGGACTCTGGGGCAAGGAAAACTATTGTATGATTGCTAACCATGGAGTTTCTGTAGTCGCTGAGGCATACGCAAAAGGTTTCAAGGGATTCGATGCAGAACGTGCTTTCCAGGCAATCAAACAGACCCAGACAGTTTCGCACAAGCTGAAGTCCAACTGGGAAGACTATATGAAATATGGCTATTTCCCGACCGACCTTACAGCAGCTGAATCTGTTTCATCTACATTGGAAAGTGTTTATGACGACTATGCTGCTGCCGATATGGCCCGCCGTATGGGTAAGACGGAAGATGCTGCCTATTTCAGCAAACGGGCAGACTTCTATAAGAACCTGTTTGATCCGACGACGAAATTTATGCGTCCGCGTAAATCAGACGGTACCTGGAAGAGTCCGTTCGATCCTACTCAGGCTGCACATGCGGAAAGCAACGGTGGCGACTATACAGAAGGTAATGCATGGCAGTACACTTGGCATGTCCAGCACGATGTTCCGGGACTGATTGCTCTGCTGGGCGGAGAAGAAGCCTTCACGAACAAGCTGGATTCGCTGTTTACAGTTGAACTTAGAACCCAGCTGGCTGATGTAACCGGTCTGATCGGTAATTATGCTCACGGTAACGAACCGAGTCACCACGTGACTTATCTGTATACTTTGGCCGGCAAACCGGAACGTACTCAGGAACTGATCCGTCAGATCTTCGACACCCAGTATCGTCCTGCTCCGGACGGACTTTGCGGAAACGATGACTGCGGACAGATGTCTGCCTGGTATATGTTCTCGGCCATGGGATTCTATCCTGTGAATCCGGTAAGCGGAGAATATGTATTCGGTGCACCGCAAATGCCGAAGTTTGTGCTTCACCTGCAGGATGGAAAGACTTTCACCGTTTTGGCTGAAGGTTTGTCCAAGGAACACAAGTATGTGGAAAGCATTACGCTGAACGGAGAACCTTATACCAAGAACTACATCACTCATGAAGACATCATGAAGGGAGGTACACTGGTATATAAGATGAAATAAAGTCTCTGAAGAGATAAGATGGGAAAGACTGTTCCGGATCAGATTCCGGGGCAGTCTTTTTTGCTACCTGTACGATGCTTCTGAAACGACCTTTCGATGGGCCGGAATCGACCGCATAATTCAGCCCAATCGACCGCACGATGAGGCCGCATCGTACTACTCGATGACGGGGCATCGTGCGGTCAATTCCTGGGCATCGTGCGGTCGTTTCTCAGTTTTTTATATTATCTTTGCCCGAAACAATGATTAATACAACGAAGAATGAGAGTGATAGATTTGATTACTTCTTCAGAGAAGACCGCTTTCTCTTTTGAACTCCTTCCTCCGTTGAAGGGGACAGGTATTGAGCGTCTTTATGGAGATATTGATAAACTGAAAGAATTTGATCCCAAATATATCAACATTACGACTCACCGCAGTGAATATGTGTATCAGGAACTGGGTGACGGACTTTACAAACGCCAGCGTTTGCGCCGCCGTCCGGGAACGGTAGCCGTGGCGGCAGCCATCCAGCAGCGTTACGGCATTACCGTGGTGCCTCACATGTTGTGCAGTGGCTTTACGCGGGAAGATACGGAATATGTTCTGCTTGACCTGCAGTTCCTGGGTATTACAGATGTGCTGGTGCTCCGGGGAGACAAGGCTCGTCACGAATCGGCTTTCGTGCCGGAACCGGGCGGCAATGCCCATGCCATTGAACTGGAGGAACAGATCAACGACTTCAACCGGGGAATCTTTGTCGACGGTTCTCCTATCCGTGCGCCGCATACTCCTTTCAGTTACGGAGTGGCCTGCTATCCGGAAAAGCATGAAGAGTCGCCGAATGCAGAACAGGATCTGTTATGGCTCAAGCGGAAGGTCGAGACAGGAGCCGACTATGCGGTAACCCAGCTGTTTTATGACAATAACCGCTATTTCAGCTTTGTCAAGCGGGCTCGGGAGGCAGGAATTACAGTTCCCATCATTCCGGGCATCAAGCCGTTCAGCAAATTGAGCCAGCTGACCATGGTTCCGAAGACCTTTAAGGTAGATTTGCCAGATGAACTGGCCCGTGAAGCCTTGAAGTGCAAGACTGATGAGGAAGCACGTGCCTTGGGAACCGAATGGTGTATTCACCAGTGTCGTGAACTGATGGCGGGCGGAGTGCCGAGTCTCCATTTCTATACGGTGGGAGCAGTAGATGTTGTCAGAGACGTGGCAAAAGCCATTTTCTGATGATAAAAGGGATAGAAACCAGTTTTAGCGATCGATAAACGTGTTTGGATTTAGTGATATTATAGGTCAGGATTCGGTTAAGGAGCGGTTGCGTGAGAACGTGCGCAACGGCCGGACTCCGCATGCCTTGTTGTTCACCGGTCCTTCCGGATGCGGAAAACTGCCTATGGCTTTGGCTTTGGCCCGCTATCTTTGTTGTGAACATCCAGATGAGATGGAAGCCTGCGGCACTTGTCCTTCTTGCATACAGATGAACCGGCTGGTGCATCCTGACGTGCATTTCGTATTTCCCATCGTGAAGAAGAAGGCCGGACGTGATTCCGTGTGCGATGACTTCCTGCCGCAGTGGAGGGAAGCCCTCATGAAGAATGCGTATCTGACGCCTGACGAATGGATGCGCGTGCTGGGCTCTGACAATCTTCAGCCGCAGATTTATGTGCGTGAAAGCGATGAAATTCAGCGCAAGCTTTCGCTGAAATCCAGTCGGGGAGGATGGAAGGTCATGATTATCTGGCTTCCGGAAAAAATGAATGCGGAGTGTGCCAACAAGCTTTTGAAACTGTTGGAAGAACCGCCGCAGCGGACACTGTTCCTATTGGTCAGCGAGGAACCCGACCTCTTGTTGTCTACCATTGTGAGCCGTACACAGCGCATATCCCTGCCGCCGTTGGAGGAAAAACCATTGGCCGACTGGCTGGAGCGGAAGTTTATGCTTCACCCGGAAGATGCAGCCGATATCGCTCACCGTTCGGAAGGAAGTTTGACCAAGGCTATGGAGAATATCAGTCTTGGCGACGAACAACGCATGTATTTCGAAAGCTTCGTATCGCTGATGCGTCTGGCTTACAAGCGTGATATCCGGCAGTTGAAAGCCTGGAGCGAACAGGTTTCTTCGTTGGGAAGGGAAAGACAGAAAGGGCTGCTGGTCTATTGCCAGCGCATGATTCGTGAAAACTTCATGTTTAATTTCCATGCTTCCGACCTGAGTTATTTAAGCCCTGATGAACGTCAGTTTGCGACCCGTTTTTCTCCCTATATCAATGAGAAGAACGTGATGCCTGTCATGGAATTGCTGGAAGAGGCCCAGTTGCATGTCGGGCAGAATGTGAACTCAAAGATGGTATTCTTTGATGTTGCCTTGCGTATGATCGTGTTGTTGATCCGCTGACCCTCGGACAGTTTTTATTTTATAATTGTTAACGAATTGCGGATAATTCAAAATAAACCTTTATCTTTAAAGGCGCTCTTTCGGACATCCGGAAACTCAATGGGCAGCATGGACCTGAAAACCGGAGTTAACCTGAAAGAAGCTTTCCAAAAACGATAAGAACAATGAGTAAATATCTATTAAAGAATGGTAGCGGTTCGTTGTGTTGCCGGGGTTGCGGCCGTCAGGACAACAAGCTGAATACCTATGACTGGCTGGCCGATATTCCGGGTAATTCCGACGAACAGGAAATGGTCGAAGTCCAGTTTAAGAATACCCGAAAGGGATATTATCGCAACTCCAATCGCCTGCATCTGGAGAAAGGAGATATTGTAGCTGTCGAGGCGAGTCCGGGACATGATATCGGAACGGTTACGCTGACCGGACGTCTGGTAGCTCTCCGTATGCGGAAAGGCGGCCAGAAGCCCGATGCGGAAATCCGCCGGGTGTACCGGAAGGCAAAGCCCGTAGACCTGGAGAAATATGAAGAAGCCAAGAAACGTGAGCATGATACGATGATCCGTTCCCGCAAGATTGCCGAGGATCTGGGCTTGCAGATGAAGATTGGCGATGTGGAATATCAGGGTGACGGAAACAAGGCCATCTTTTATTATATTGCTGATGAACGCGTGGATTTCCGTCAGCTGATCAAGGTTTTGGCTGAGGCTTTCCGTGTGAGAATCGAAATGAAGCAGATCGGTGCCCGTCAGGAGGCCGGACGTATCGGTGGAATCGGTCCGTGCGGACGGGAACTGTGTTGTGCCACCTGGATGACAAGCTTTGTTTCTGTATCGACCAGTGCAGCCCGTTTTCAGGATATTTCTCTTAATCCTCAGAAACTTGCCGGCCAGTGTGCCAAGTTGAAATGTTGTCTCAATTACGAAGTAGATGCCTATGTGGAATGCCAGAAGCGTCTGCCCAGTCGTGAGATTATTCTGGAAACCAGTGACGCCCAGTTCTATTATTTCAAGGCTGACATCCTGAAAGGAATGATTACATATAGCACCGACAAGAACTTCCTGGCTAATGAAACAACGATTTCTGCACGTCGGGCTTTCGAAATTATCGCTATGAACCGTAGAGGGGAGAAGCCCGATAAGTTGGAAGAATCAGCCGATGAAGCAGCTCGCCGTAAACAGGGAAGTGACTTGCTTGAACAGGAAAGTCTGACCCGTTTTGACCGCAGCAAGTCTTCGAAGAAGCGGAAAAAGAAAGGCAAGAATGGAGGAACTTCACCCGCAGAAGATGTTGCCGGACGGAATTCCCGCCAGACAATGCCGGTGAATGATCCGTCAGCTCCTGTTGCTGCAGAGCCTCAGGAACAGGCCGCAGGAGATCCATCTGCATCAGCCAAAGCGGTTGCTTCACAGCCACGTGCTTCCCGGAACGGGGAAGGTAAGCCGCGGCGGGAGAAAGGTAATCGTCCGCGTCCCGCCAAAGTGCGTGAAGAGGAAGGTGCTGCGCAGCAGAGTAAGGGAGAAAATACTTCCGTGAACGGTGCGCAGCCGGAAGCGGCATCACGCCCGCCCCGCCAGCCTCGCGGACCACGGAGAAACGGACAGGGAAACCGGCCTTCGGGAGAACCTCGCCGTCAGTCAAATGAAGTGAACCCCGGGAAACCGGTTCCGGAACAACCGTCGCCTGAAGTTCGTCGGGATCATGAAACTTCCAGGAATCTTCCAGATGTACAGGCTTGATATCCGGTTTAAGTGGTGGGCATTCTTGTTTAGTACAGGAATGCTCATCTTGCTAGGATCCTGCCGTTCGGATACGGCTTACCATGTTTATCAGTCGGTGGCTGCATCCGGATGGGGAAGGCAGGATACGCTTGTCTATGAAATTCCGGCTTCTCTTTCGCCCGGACGATACCTTGTGGAAATCGGGTTGAGAAATACATCCGAATATGCTTACCGGGATATCTGGCTGGCTCTTCTTTCCGGTCAGGGAGTTATTCCGGAAGATGCCGTATCCTCCGGGAGTGGCAGCAATCTGCAGGCGGACAGTTGTGCATTTCGGGCAGATACCCTGCATCTTTATTTGGCCGACCAATACGGACGGTGGCTGCACGACGGCATTTCCGGAAGCCTGTATCAAAGTGAATGGCCGGCTGTTGCAGTTTGTCTGGTTGATTCTGTATCTGACAAGCCCCGTACCTTACGGCTGGTGCATCTGATGAAAGATACTGCTCTTCGCGGTATTTCTGACGTGGGGCTTCGTTTTTCTATCGCTCCCGTCCGGCATCAATCCGGAGAAAGACAAACAGCAGGATCGTAAATCCCCACAGCGAAGATCCTCCGTAACTGAAGAAGGGAAGGGGAATACCGATCACGGGAGTGAGTCCCAGCACCATTCCGATGTTGATGAACAGATGGAAGAAGAAAATGCTCATTACGCAATAGCCGTAGACTCGTCCGAAGCGGGAAGTCTGACGCTCGGCCAGGTGAATGATGCGCAGGATCAAGGCAGTGAAAAGGAGCAGTACGGCTGCCGAACCCAGAAAACCTTGTTCTTCGCCTACGGTACAGAAGATGAAGTCGGTATCCTGTTCCGGTACATATTTCAGTTTGGTCTGCGTTCCGTTGAGAAATCCTTTTCCCAGAAGTCCTCCTGATCCGATGGCAATCTTACTCTGGTTTACGTTATATCCCGCACCGGTCGGATCATCTTCCATGCCCAGCAACACCTCAATTCGTATCTTCTGATGAGGTTCCAGAATGCGGTTGAACACATAATCCGTTGAGAAGAAGAAGACTGCAGAGCCAATGACAAACAAGGCTATGTAGAAGTAATTGGACATGCGTTCACGCAGGTAAAGCAGGATGAGCCAGACTACAAGTGCCACACACAGTCCGTATTGCAGATAAGCCACATCAAAGGGGATGACATAGCAGGAGAACAGAATCCCCAGCAGGGTTGCACCTCCGCCTATCAGCAGGATATATTGTACGACGCGCGGTTGTTTGCAATAGGATGAAACCAGAATACCCGAAAGCAGGATGATCAGTCCGAATACGGAAAATTCTCCCCATGAAGTCATTTCATCGGGCATGGGAACTTCTCCAAACCGGATGCCTACGATAAAGTAGACTACGGCACATATTCCTGCCAGAAGAATGGATCCGGGCATACCTTCGCGGTAGAGCACAAGGAAGAACGACAGATAAACCAGGGCAGATCCGGTCTCCCGCTGCAGGATAATCAGGATCATTGGCAGCAGGATGATGCCCAAGGCAATCAGTGCGTGACGCATCTTGTGAATGGAAAAAGTGTATTCTCCCATAAATTTTGCCAGTGCCAGCGCCGTAGCAAACTTTGCGAATTCTGCCGGCTGCAGGCTTACCGGCCCTAAAACGATCCAGGATCGTGATCCCTTGATCTCGTGAGGATTGAAGATCGTTCCGAAAAGCAGCAGGAGAAGAATTCCGTAGATGAGGTAGGCATACGTGTCATAGAGCCGGTGCTCAAGCATCAGCAAGACGAAACCCAGTCCGAGTGAACAGCCGATCCACATCAATTGCTTACCGGCGCGGGTCGTAAAGTCCAGGAAGTTCGGTTCACCATAATCATAGCTTGCTCCGCACACGCTGAACCATCCGCAGGTAATTAAGATGAGGTAGAGCAGGATTGTCCACCAGTCTACCGTTTTCCATAAACTATCTTTCGTGTATGCCATAATCTATTCTTCGGTTTTGAATATCGGTTGCCAGCTCTTCATCTTGCGGCGTAAGTTCTCCTTTCAGGTATTGTTCGATCATGAGCCGGCCGATAGGTACGCCGTATACAGCTCCGAATCCTCCGTTTTCCACATAGACGGCAATTGCAATCTTGGGGTTGTTCATCGGTGCAAATCCCATGAAGGCCGAGTGGTCCTTTCCACGGTTCTGGGCTGTTCCTGTCTTTCCGCATACCTCGATGTCCGGAAGATTGGCCATCCGGCAGGTTCCGCCTGTCACGGCCATTCGCATACCTTCTACCACCTCTTCATAGTGGATCCGGTCTACTTTGGTATATTTCTTTTGTGTGTATAATGTATCTATTGCATCGTTTTCAATGCTTTTTACCACATGGGGTGTGATGTAATATCCGCGGTTGGCAATGGTCGCTCCCAGGTTGGCGATCTGCAGAGGAGTCAGTGTTACCTCTCCCTGCCCGATTGAAATTGAGATGATTGTCAGTCCGTTCCATGATCCCCGATAGGCCTTGTCGTAATATTTTGCATTGGGAATCATGCCTCGTTTTTCTCCCGGCAAGTCAATGCCGAGCGGATATCCGAAGCCCATTGAAACCATATAGTCTCTCCACGTATTCATGGCATTCTGTACGGAGCCGTATTTCTGACGTGCGCCGATCATGTGATAAAGCCCCCAGCAGAAATAAGCATTGCAGGAAGTGGCGATGGCAGGGAGCAGCGGAAGCGGAGATCCATGCGCATGACAGCCGACATGTAAGCCGCGGTAGTTAAATCCTCCGTTACAAGTATAAGGGGTAGAAGGGGTAATGATTCCTTCTTGCAAAAATGTCAGTGCCTGAGAAGTCTTGAATGTAGATCCCGGCGGATAAGCTCCCATGATTGCACGGTTGAGCAAAGGTTTCCACGGATCCCGGGCCAGCTGCAAATGGTTTTTTCCTCTGTTTCGGCCGACCATCAGACGCGGGTCGTAGGAAGGAGAGGAGACCAGGCATAAGACTTCACCCGTAGAAGGTTCGATGGCAACAATACTTCCGATCTTTCCTTCCAGCAGACGTTCTCCCAGTTTTTGTAATTCAATGTCAAGGCTCAGTGTAAGATTCTTACCTGCTACCGGGGCTTTGTCGAACTTTCCGTCCATGTGATTGCCCTGAATTCTTCCCCGTGCATCCCGCAGCAGTACTTCAATACCTTTCTCACCGCGCAATTGTTTTTCGTAGGATCTTTCTACTCCCAGTTTTCCTATGAAGTCGCCGGGGATGTAATATTCATCATCTTCCATCTCCGTCTTGGACACTTCGCCGATATCTCCCAGGATATGTGCACCGGCATCATAGTTATATTGCCGGATGGTACGCCGCTGGATGTAGAATCCGGGAAACTTGAAAAGCTTTTCCTGGAAGATACCACAGTCTTCAGCCGAGAGCTGGGTGAGCAGGACCTGGTTGGTGTAAGGCGAGTAACCGGGGTTTAACCGGCGGTCCTTGAGATCCTTGAATCGCTTGCGCAGGAATTCCGGTGTGATCTTGAGTGTGCGGCAGAGATCGGCAGTATCCAGAGACGTGATCTCTTTCATGATGACAGTGATGTCGTAAGCCGGCTGGTTATAAACCAGTAACTTTCCGTTGCGGTCGTAGATGACTCCCCGGCTTGGATATTGTATCTTTTTCAGGAACGCATTACTGTCAGCATTCTTCTTATAGTCTTCGCTCATGATTTGCAGGGAGAGCAGGCGTATAAGGAAGATGAGCACAATAAAGATTACTGCGCCGCCAATTGCATATTTTCGTTTTTCGAGATCGTAATTCCGTTCCACTAGTGTTTCCTCCTTATAGCTTCTATGCACAGGATACATACAATGGTTGCCAGCGTGTCACTGATGGACTTCAGCAGGATCATGCCTATACGATGGAATGAAAAGTAGTCTGTCAGATTCAGTACGGTGGCATGCAAAAGGACGGCAACAAGCAGGTAGCGTAAGAAAGGAGAGAATCCCATGGTCCGGATACCCGGCTCAAAATCACCGGTTGCGTCGCGGGTTGTTTGAGCTTGCAGAAGAGGCTGCCGGAAGAAAGCCAGTAACACCGAGGCTGTAGCGTTCAGTCCAGGCGTGTTGCTGAGTATATCGATACAGAGGCCCAGTGCGAACGACCAGAGCATGGTCTGATTACGTCCGGTATTCGAGTCTAGTTTCAGAATGAAATATACATATAGCAGCGGTTTGGCAAACTGATGGATATGTACATAGTTCAGTACCAATACCTGTAACAGGATTAATCCTGCAAACCATAATATGCGAGCCATCTTCTTTGTTTTTTGTCAATCGGGAAAGACTTTTCTTTTCCGGTTTAAAGATTGTTCATAAGGATCGAATCCTCCAATGCGGTTTGTTCTCCGTTGTCTGCCGGTACGATGACACATACATCGTTCAGGCGGGCAAAGTCTGTAAAGAGTTTGACGCGTAACAGATAAGACAATCCGTCGTGGCTGTCTGTCATGTCATCAACGGTTCCTACCGGAATACCTGCCGGGAATACGGCACTGTGTCCGCTGGTAACGATCGTATCACCCAGTGAAAACTCGGAGTGCCGGGGCATGTCCTTTACGAGTGCATAACGTGAAGATCCTCCGTCCCATTTCAGAAAACCGAAATAGGAGGTGCGTCTGATTTTACAGCTTATACTGCTTTTAGAGTTAAGTACAGGCAACACAACCGAATAATGCTCGCCTGCCAGATAAACGATGCCGACTACTCCATAGCCGGATATAACTCCCATTTCAGGACGTATGCCATCCGCTCTTCCCTTATCAATCGTGATGTAGTTGTCGGCCTGTGTCAGGCTGTTGTTTACAACTTGAGCATCAATCAACTGACAACCGAGAAGAGCGTCCTCGCGTAAGGACGCTATCTGAGTTGTATCTTTGTTGAAGCGTTCCAGTGCACGTGAAAGCTGTTCCACCTGCAGCTCCAAAGCAATATTGCGGTTCGTCAGTTGTCTGTTCACCTCCGTCAGGCCAAAATACTGGCTTACCTGTTCAGCCGTCTTGTGTACGAATCCGGCAGCTCCGTTGGCGCATGTAAAGAACACGCTGCCCTGGTAACTGTTAAAGCGGAACAGCAACGTGATGCTGAATATTTCCAACAGTACGAAGAGCAGCCAGTGATCATGGCGGAGGAGAAAGTCAATCAAATGCCTCATCGCATCAAGAACGAGAAACGATCCACGTTTTTGAGGGCGATGCCTGTTCCTTTTGCTACGCTGAGCAGGGGATCTTCTGCCACATGGAACGGAATGTTGATCTTGTCAGTGAGACGTTTGTCCAGTCCGCGTAACAACGCTCCACCGCCTGCCAGATAGATACCATTATTGACGATATCGGCATACAGTTCAGGCGGAGTGTTCTCAAGAGCGCTAAGAATTGCTGTTTCAATCTTGGCAATACTTTTCTCCAGACAGTGCGCAATTTCCTGATAGCATACAGGAACCTCCATCGGAAGTGCTGTGATGCGGTTCGGACCGCGTACGATATAATCTTCAGGTGCATCGTCGCCCAGGTCTGTCAGTGCAGCGCCTACATGGATCTTGATACGTTCTGCCATACGTTCGCTGACTTTGACATTGTGCTGACGGCTCATGTATTCCTGAATATCGGCAGTCAGATCATCGCCTGCAATGCGGATGGAGTTGTTGGAAACAATACCACCCAGAGAGATAACGGCGATTTCAGTGGAACCTCCACCTATGTCAACGATCATGTTCCCTTCCGGTGCTTCCACATCGAGTCCGATACCGATGGCTGCTGCCATCGGTTCGAATACCAGATATACATCGCGTCCTCCGGCGTGTTCTGCACTGTCACGTACGGCACGCAGTTCTACTTCAGTAGAGCCCGACGGAACGCCGATGACCATACGTAATGAAGGTGTGAACAAGCGTCTTCCGGTATTTACCTTCTTGATCAGACCGCGCATCATCTGTTCGCAGGCATTGAAGTCGGCGATCACCCCGTCACGAAGGGGTCTGACAGTGCGGATATTGGGATTTTCTTTTTCGTACATCATCTTTGCACGTTCTCCCACGGCGATCATTTTGTCGGTACGCCGGTCAAGCGCAACGACGGAAGGCTCGTCTACCACGATCTTGTCATTACTGATAATGATGGTATTGGCTGTGCCAAGGTCCATCGCTATTTCTTGTGTGAATGAGAATAAGCCCATTTTTTACGTTAAAGATTAATGTTTGAAGTGTCTGAAGCCTGTCACAACCATTGCTATTCCATGCTCATTGCAGTATTGGAAAGAAAGTTCGTCCTTGATGGAACCACCCGGCTGAATAACGGCTTTGACACCTTCGTTTCCTGCTATTTCCACGCAGTCAGGGAAGGGGAAGAATGCATCACTTGCCATGACAGCTCCTTCCAGCTGGAAGCCGAATCCTTTAGCTTTTTCAATGGCATGTTTCAGTGCATCTACACGACTGGTCTGTCCCACTCCGGCAGCCAGCAACTGTTTTCCGCGAGCAAGTACGATGGCATTGCTCTTGCAGTGCTTCACGATCTTATTGGCAAAGAGCAGGTCTTCCACTTCCTGTTCTGTAGGAGCGAGAGTTGTTACCTGCTTCAGATCTTCGCGGGTTTCAGTGTGTGTATCTTTATCCTGTGCGAGAACGCCTCCCAGCATGGAACGGAACTTGAGGTTGCTGGTCTTTCCATTCTTGCGGGCCAGGATGATACGGTTCTTCTTCTGACGGAGAACTTCGAGTGCTTCTACGTCGTAGTCAGGAGCAACGATCACTTCGAAGAAGATTTTGTTGATTTCTTCTGCCGTAGCGAGATCAATCTTCTGATTGGTTGCAAGCACGCCTCCGAATGCAGATACCGGGTCGCCTGCCAGTGCATCTTTCCATGCATCAAGCAATGTGGAACGGGAAGCCAGTCCGCACGGATTGTTATGTTTGATGATTGCGAAGGTCGGCTGAGCGTCGAATTCGTCGATCAGATCCAGTGCAGCTTCGATGTCGAGCAGGTTGTTGTAGGAAATTTCTTTTCCGTTCAACTGTTCGAACATATCTTCCAGGCGGCCGTAGAAATTAGCTTTCTGGTGAGGATTTTCTCCGTAACGCAACGGATGAGCCTCGTCCATGGCATAGCGGAATGCAGATCCTTCGCCTCCGTCAAACCATTGCCAGATGGCTGAATCATAGTGGCTGGATACGCCGAATGCCTGACGTGCAAACCATCTTCTTTCGTCCAGAGTGGTTTGTGCTCCGCGCTGTGTCAGGATATCGAGCAGCGGTTTGTACTGATGCTTGCTGGCAACGATGACTACATCGTTGAAGTTTTTGGCAGCGGCACGTATCAGAGAAATACCGCCTATATCGATTTTTTCAATGATAGCTTGTGTATCTGCACCCGAAGCAACGGTGTCTTCAAACGGATACAAATCTACAATGACCAGGTCTATTTCAGGAATACCATATTGAATGGTCTGCTGGCGGTCCTGTTCCAGTGCGCGACGGCAAAGGATACCACCGAATATTTTAGGATGCAGGGTCTTCACTCTTCCTCCCAGGATGCTAGGATAAGAAGTGAGATCTTCCACTGCCTGGCAGGGATATCCCAGACTTTCAATAAACTGGCGTGTACCTCCGGTTGAGAGGAACTGTACTCCTTCTTCGTGCAGACGACTGATAATGGTATCCAGTCCGTCTTTGTGATAGACCGATATAAGGGCGGTTTTGATTTTCTTTGACTCTGACATGGCTATAAATTTTAAATTTGGGTACAAAGTTACGAATTTTCAACTGATAAAAAGCTTCCTGTGTCTATGAATTTATTTTTTTTAATAAGGGATCGCTTTGTAACAGGAATGTAATATGTATGACATTTGAATATAACATGAACCGGATAATTTTGCACGCAGAAAAATATTATTACAAGTCAAACGTATGGAAACAATTTACCTGGGAATTGTGATATTCCTGTTCATGCTGGCAGTGTTCGACTTGCTGGTGGGTGTCAGTAACGATGCCGTGAATTTTATGAATTCGGCCGTTGGTGCAAAGGTCGCTAACTTCAAGACAATTGTAATTGTAGCTTCGATCGGTGTGTTTGCGGGAGCTGTGTTAAGTAATGGTATGATGGATATTGCCCGTCATGGTATCTTTCAGCCCGTTAATTTCAGCTTTTATGAAATAATGTGTATCCTGTTGGCCGTTATGGTGACGGATGTGGTGTTACTGGACGTATTCAACACACTGGGACTTCCTACTTCTACTACCGTATCTATGGTCTTCGAGCTGTTGGGAGGTACTTTCATTCTGGCTATCCTGAAGATTGTAGGTGATGAAACAGGTCTGCTCACGCTGGGTGACATGATGAACACGGAAAAGGCTCTGTCAGTGATCATGGGTATTTTCCTTTCTGTGGCGATTGCATTCATTGCAGGTACTTTTGTACAGTATATATCCCGTCTGATCTTCAGCTTTAATTATAAAAAGAGTCTTTCCTGGACTATCGGTATCTTCGGCGGTATTGCAGTAACTTCTCTTTCTTACTTTATGCTGATCAAGGGATTGAAGAGTGCGCCGTTCATGACTCCGGAATCACTGGCATGGATTTCTGAAAATACCACCTTGCTTGTTGTCGGCTGCTTCATCACGTTTACGCTGCTGATGCAGATTCTGCACTGGTGCCGGGTAAATGTATTCAAGATTATTGTATTGCTGGGTACATTCTCACTGGCTCTTGCCTTTGCCGGAAACGACCTGGTTAACTTTATCGGTGTGCCTCTGGCCGGATTCTCTGCTTATACAGACTATGTAGCCAATTCAAACGGAGTAGGCATCCACGACTTCATGATGACATCGCTGATGTCTTCAGCCAAGACTCCTGCCATCTTCCTGTTTGCTTCCGGACTGATTATGGTTTACGCGCTGGCTACTTCTAAGAAAGCCAAGAATGTGATCAAGACTTCAGTCGATCTGGCCCGTCAGGAAGAAGGTGATGAAATGTTCGGTTCATCTGCACTGGCCCGTACGATTGTACGCCGTGCGAACAATATCAATGATTTCCTGAAACGTGTAATTCCTGTCGGAATGCGCCGCTGGATTGACAGCCGTTTCAATAAGGACGAGGTGATTCTTGAAAACGGAGCAGCTTTCGACCTTGTACGTGCTGCCGTTAACCTGGTACTGTCTGGTTTGCTGATCATCATCGGTACGACGATGAAACTTCCGCTTTCCACTACTTATGTTACCTTTATCGTAGCAATGGGTACTTCGCTTGCCGACCGTGCCTGGAGCCGTGAAAGTGCCGTATATCGTATCACCGGTATGTTGTCAGTAATCGGCGGATGGTTTATCACAGCCTTCGTAGCATTTACAATCTGTGCACTGGTTACCTTCATCATGTTCTATACCAGCTTCGTGGGTATGTTCATCTTTATCGTGGTAGCAGTGGTACTTCTGGTTCGCAGCAACATCAAGTACAGCAAGAAAGAAAAGGCTGAACAGCAGGATGATATCTTCAAACGGATGATGGCATCGAAGGACAAGAACGAAATCCTGGCCTTGCTTCGCCAGCATGTGAAGGAAACTCTGACCAGCTACATTACTTTCAGCGAAGATACTTACGTGAAGGTGACCGACGGATTTATCCACGAAGATCTGAAGAGCCTGCGTAAAGCAATGAACGCGACTGACGATCAGAAGAAGATGCTGAAGAAGCGCCGTCGTAAGGAACTGCTCGGTCTGCGCCGTATTCCTATTACCATTGCCATCGAGAAGAATACCTGGTTCCACTTGGGAAGCAACAGTTGTGAAGAGATGCTTTACTGTTTGAAGCGTATCTGTGAGCCCTGTAAGGAACATGTGGACAACAACTTCAATCCGATCTCCAAGGATTGTGTAACCGAATTCCTGCCTGTCCGTGAAGAACTGTGCCGTCTGATGGAACGTACCCGTACGGCTATCGAGAACAACAATTACGAAGAGGCAGACGATATCCTGGCTAAGGGTGATGCACTGAAGAACTCCATTTCTTCTTTGCGCAAGCAGATGATGAACCGCATGCAGGAAGCAGACAATGCCAGCCTGAAAGCTTCCATGGTTTATCTGAACATTCTTCAGGAGTCTCAGGAGTTGGTAAGTATCTGGCGTCACCTGCTTCGTGCGAGCCGTTTCTTCCAGGGAGACTATGTACCTCAGGAGTCTGTTCTGCTGAATCTGGCAGAATCTCCCCGTACAGTGTAACGGAAACTGATTCCATTTGTTAATCATTATACTGCCGTTGTTTTTCTGAGTCCGCCGGATGGATAAGGAAAAGCAGCGGCAGCTTTTTTATTGTCTGCCGGCAGGCACTGGAAATGAGTTGTTTACATCGAGCGTTCGATGGAGCCGAATTATGCGGTCGTTGCGGCCTGATCGTGCGGTCGCCTCCGGCGCATCGGAAAGACATTCTGGGAACAGTGTACAGGGGAGTTCAGCCCTGTCGGCAGAAGGCCTCGGGCTTTTAAAAAAACGTTTCGGCGAATGAGAGAAAACGCTTCGGGCTTTTGGGCAAAACGTCTCGGGCTTTTTTCGGCAGGTTCAGAATGTTTGCCGCCAGCTGAGTTCTGTTATTCCGGGCATGCCGGTCCGGCTGGCGGGAAGCACAGAACGGGGAGAGAAGGGAAAAAGAAAATCCTCACCGGACGGAAGTCCAGTGAGGATTTTTATGTTGTCAGAGGAAAGGATTAGAATCCTGCCAGTTCGATGACTTTGTCAACGGCTGCACTCAGACCGTCCGGATTCTTTCCACCTGCAGTTGCAAAGTGAGGCTGACCGCCACCGCCACCCTGAATCAGTTTGGCTGCTTCGCGTACCAGCTGGCCTGCATTCAGTCCGGCTTTCACCTGATCTTCGCTCATGGTTACAGTCAGCAGCGGTTTGTTGTCGAATACGCTTCCGATAACTACGAACAGGTTTTCAGTGAACTGTCCTTTCAGCTGGAAGGCAATGTTCTTCACGGCGTCTGCCGGCATCGGGAGTACAGCCTTGATGACTTTCACTCCGTTGATATCCTTTGCGCCTTCGATCAGTTTGTTCTTCACGCTGGCTTCTTTTTCCTTCATGAATTCTTCTACCTGCTTCTTCAGACCTGCATTCTCGTCAATGTACTTAGAGATGGCAGCCTTCAGATCGGGAGCATTGTTGAACAGTGCTTTCAGATCAGAAAGAGTATCCTGAACGGTGTCGAACATTTCTTCTACCTTGGCACCGGTTACAGCTTCGATACGGCGTACGCCGGCTGCAACAGAGCTTTCAGAAATGATCTTGACCATACCGATTTTTCCGGTAGCCGATACGTGAGTACCTCCACAGAATTCGATGGAAGATCCGAACTGTACGACGCGTACTTCGTCACCATATTTTTCACCGAACAGGGCGATAGCTCCCAGTTCTCTGGCCTTTTCGATCGGCAGGTTACGGTATTCGGTCAAAGGAACGTTTTCGCGGATCTTGGCATTGACCAGATGTTCCACTTCGCGGAGCTGTTCCGGAGTGACTTTCTGGAAGTGAGAGAAGTCGAAACGCAGAGAGTCCGGAGTTACGAGCGATCCTTTCTGTTCTACGTGTGTGCCGAGAACCTGACGCAATGCTTCGTCGAGCAGGTGCGTACAAGAGTGGTTGGCAGCACAAGCCGCACGCTTGTCGGTGTCCACACAAGCCATCATCGGAGCATCCAGGTGTTCCGGAAGCTTCTTGGTGATGTGGATCGGAAGGTTGTTTTCCTTCTTGGTATCGATGATGTCGATGGTTTCAAATTCGCTGACCAGCACACCGGTGTCACCCACCTGACCACCGCTTTCTGCATAGAACGGAGTGTCGCTCAGAACGATCTGATACAAGGTCTGGTTCTTCTGTTTTACCTGACGGTAACGCAGAATGCTGGTTTCATATTCAGTATAGTCGTAACCGACAAAAGTGGTTTCACCTTCTTTCAAGGTAACCCAGTCGCCCGTTTCTACGGCAGCGGCGTTACGTGCACGTTCTTTCTGCTTCTGCATTTCAGCCTCGAAACCTTTCACATCGGCTGTCAGGCCGTTTTCACGCAGAATCAGTTCAGTCAGGTCGAACGGGAATCCGAAGGTATCATACAGCGTAAAGGCATCTACACCGCTGATTTCTGTCTTGCCGGCAGCCTTGGCTTCGTTCATGGTCTTTTCGAGCAGACGGATACCGGTTTCCAGTGTACGGAGGAATGATTCCTCTTCTTCCTTCATTACTTTTTCGATCAGTGCCTGCTGGGCTTTCAGCTCAGGATAAGCACCTCCCATGTTTTCTACCAGTACGGGAACCAGCTTATACATGAAAGCCTGCTTTTGTCCGAGGAATGTGTAAGCATAGCGGACGGCACGGCGCAGGATACGGCGGATAACATAGCCGGCCTTGGCATTTGACGGCAACTGTCCGTCGGTGATGGAGAACGCAATGGTACGGATGTGGTCGGCCACGACACGCATGGCTACGTCCACCTTCGGATCGTCACCATAGCGTTTGCCTGACAGGTCGCCGATAACCTTGATAATGGGCTGGAATACGTCGGTGTCGTAGTTGGAAGTCTTTCCCTGTAGGGTACGGACCAGACGTTCGAATCCCATACCGGTATCAATTACCTTGGCAGGCAGCGGTTCCAGACTTCCGTCGGCCTTGCGGTTGTATTGCATGAATACCAGGTTCCAGATTTCAATAACCTGCGGATGATCCTTGTTAACCAGTTCACGTCCCGGAACGGCAGCTTTTTCTTCAGCTGAGCGGGAGTCGATGTGGATTTCTGAGCACGGGCCGCAAGGTCCTGTGTCACCCATTTCCCAGAAATTGTCATGCTTGTTTCCGTTGATGATGTGGTCTTCCGGGAAATATTGTGCCCAGTAGCCTGCCGCTTCGTCATCGCGTGCAAGACCTTCTTCGGGGCTTCCTTCGAATACAGTGACATACAGGTCTTTCGGATCCAGTTTCAGTACGGTAACCAGGTATTCGTAAGCCCATCCGATGACTTCTTTCTTGAAATAGTCGCCGAATGACCAGTTACCCAGCATTTCGAACATGGTGTGGTGATACGTGTCGTGACCCACTTCTTCCAGGTCGTTATGCTTTCCGCTCACGCGCAGACACTTCTGGGAGTCTGTTACGCGTCTGTATTTGGCAGGGTGGTTGCCGAGGATAATATCTTTAAACTGGTTCATCCCTGCATTGGTAAACATCAGGGTCGGGTCATCCTTGATGACCATAGGTGCTGAGGGCACAATCTGGTGTCCTTTCGACTCAAAGAACTTGACGAATGAGTCGCGGATTTCATTTGCTGTCAACATAGTTGTTTATATATTATGTAGTTAATTTCTTAAAATCGGTTTGCAAAGATAATCTGTTTTATTATTTTTGTCCGTATGTTTGGTGCAAAAACTTGAATGTTTGTACGATAAAAAAATCAAAACCAGATTTGAATGCGTAAAGTCTACTATATTTATAATCCGAAAACGCGTACTTACGACCGTATTTATCCCACTATGCGCCAACGCGTAATGAGTTACCTGCGCCGTTTGTTCGTGGGGATGGGACTGGGAGCCGGAAGTTTCATTGTTCTGTTGCTGATCTTCGGTTCTCCATCCGAAAAAGACTTGCGTATGGAAAACTCCCGTCTGCAGGCTCAGTATCACATTTTGTCCAGCCGGCTGGACGAATCCTTGCAGGTGATGAAAGGCTTGCAGCAGCGTGATGACAACCTGTATCGTGTCATGATGCAGGCCGATCCGGTAGCAGATGCTTTGCGAACTCCCAGTTATAACAAGACGAACCGTTACGAAGACCTGATGGAGCTGCCCAGTGCCAAACTGGTGGTGAACACTACTCAGAAAATGGACTTGCTGGAACGTCAGTTGTATATTCAGTCGAAGTCATTTGATGAAGTTCTTGCACTCTGCAAGAAGCACGATGAGATGCTGGAATGTATTCCGGCCATCCAGCCTGTTTCGAATAAGGATCTGAAGCAGACTGCTTCGGGATATGGAACACGGATTGACCCTATTTACAAGACTGTGAAGTTTCATTCCGGAATGGATTTCTCGGCTAACGTAGGAACTCCGGTTTATGCAACCGGAAACGGTGTGGTCAGAAAAGCAGGATGGGAGGGACTTTACGGCAATTGCATCCAGATTGATCATGGTTTCGGATATGTGACCCGCTATGCCCATCTCAGTAAGATTGATGTACGTGTGGGGCAAAAGGTCGTGCGAGGGGAGACCATCGGAAAGGTGGGAACTACCGGAAAGAGTACAGGACCACATCTGCATTATGAGGTGATGGTGAAGGGACAGATCGTGAATCCGGTGAACTATTATTTCATGGATTTGAATGCTGATGATTATGACCGGATGGTAGAGATTGCGGCAAATCACGGTAAGGTATTCGATTAATTAAAACTGAAAACGTATGGCTTTACGAACCGATAAAGAACTGAAATTATATTACTCCATCAGCGAGGTGGCGCGTATGTTCGATGTGAATGAGTCATTGTTGCGCTATTGGGAAAAGGAATTTCCGATGATTGCTCCCAAGAAGACAGGAGGAAATGTCCGGCAATACCGTAAGGAAGACATTGAAAACATCCGGCTGGTTTATCATCTGGTAAAGGAGAAGGGGATGACTCTGGCTGGAGCCAAGCAGCGCCTGAAGCAGAACCGTGAGTCAGCGGCCAGTTCGGCAGAAATCATAGAAAGGCTTAAGAAAGTGAGGGAAGAACTGGTAAGTATGCGGAAAGAACTTGATTATCTCACTTGAAAAAGAAATTCCGGACAATCTCAGGAGATGTTGCTCTCTTTGGAAGATTGTCCGGAATTTCTTTCTGTTGTCAGTCGGTAATCGTGTCGTCGAAGTTCTCGATACGGGTTACACGTTTTAGGTTTTCCAGTTTTTTCAGGTTGTTACAGATCGTATTTACATCATCCACATCGTGTACAAACAGCTGGATACGTCCTTCAAAGATTCCATCGTTTGATTCTATATTCAACTTGTGGATATTTACATTCAGTTGTTGGGAGATAACTTGCGTTACCTGATTCAGCACACCGATACCGTCTATTCCTTTGATGTAAACATTGACCGGGAAGTTGAGGGCTTTTCCGATCTCCCATTGTACGGCAAGCAGCCGGTTACCGAAACTGGTCTTCAGCTGGTTGGCAATGGGACAATGACGTTTATGGATGATAATGCGGTTGTTGTCGTCAATATATCCCAGTACATCATCTCCCGGAATCGGTTTGCAGCAGTCGGCAATAATATAGTTCTTCTGAATGGCATCCGGAGTCAGCTTGATGATTTTCTTTTTGTCAATTTCCAAAGGCTGAGGCTCTGGTTGCTTTTCTTCCTGCTTCTTGCTTCCGCCAAAAGCAAAAGCGATATATTTCTTCCAGCTTGTAGGAGTCGGTTTCTCTTTCAGTTCATTCCGGTCCGTTTCTCCGAGGGTAATGACACGCTGTCCGATCTGTAAAGCCAGTTCGTCTGCATTTTTCAGTTTATGCAGATCGCAAAGTTTTTTGATATTTTCTTCACTGGCAGCCAGCCCTTCCTGCTGAAGGAAATCATGCAACATGTCTTCGCCTTTCATCTGCATTTCCTTACGTTCCCGTTTCAGGATGGACAGGATTTTGGCTTTGGCTTTGGCTGTAGTTGCAAAGTTGATCCAGGAAGGCTGTACGCGCTGTGATTTGGAAGTCAGAATCTCTACCTGATCTCCACTCTGCAGCTTGTGGCTGAGCGGTACGAGTTTGTGATTGACTTTCGCACCGATACAATGGCTTCCCAGGAAAGTATGGATCGAGAAGGCGAAGTCAAGTGCCGTACTGTTCTGTGGCATTGTCTTGATTTCACCTTTGGGTGTAAATACGAATATTTCAGAGGCAAAAAGATTCAGCTTGATGGTGTCCAGAAAGTCAAGAGCATCCGGTTGTGGATCGTCCAGAATCTCCTTGATTGTCTTCAGCCATTTGCTCAGTTCTCCTTCGTCTTCACTGCCTCCTCCTGCCTTGTATTTCCAATGAGCCGCAAATCCCTGTTCGGCAACGTCGTTCATGCGTTCGCTTCGGATCTGCACTTCGATCCATTGTCCCTTGTTGCTCATCAGGGTGACATGCAGAGCCTGGTATCCGTTGGCTTTCGGATGGCTGACCCAGTCTCTCAGACGGTCGGGATGTGGCTTATAGAGTTTGGAGATGCAGACGTAGATGTTGAAGCAGTCGTTCAGTTCTTCATCTTCGTTGCGCGGGGTAAATATAATTCTTACAGCCAGGATATCATAGATTTCTTCGAATGTGATATGCTTGGTCTGCATTTTGTTCCAGATGGAATAGGGTGATTTTACGCGTGCCAGAATCCGGTATGGAAGTCCCATCTTATCCAGCTGTTCCCGGATCGGAGCGGTAAATTCCTCGAAAACGTTGTCACGTTCAGCCTGGGTTGCCTTCAGCTTATCCTGTATCTGCTGGTAAGTTTCGGGATGTTCATATTTGAAACTCAGGTCTTCCAGCTCAGTTTTGATGCGGTTGAGGCCCAGACGGTTTGCTAAAGGAGCATAAATATAGAGCGTTTCACCGGCTATTTTGTATTGTTTGCTGGGGAGCATGGAGCCTAGTGTACGCATGTTGTGTAACCGGTCGGCAATCTTGATCAGGATAACCCGTATATCATCGTTCATGGTCAGCAGCAGTTTCTTGAAGTTTTCTGCCTGTGCTGACGCACGGTCTCCAAAAATACCTCCGGAGATTTTGGTCAGACCGTCTACAATCTGGGCGATCTTCGGGCCGAACAGATTTTCAATGTCTTCAACGGTATAATCCGTATCTTCCACAACATCATGGAGCAATGCGGAACAGATGGAAGTAGATCCCAGGCCGATTTCTACACATGCAATGCGTGCCACGGCAATAGGATGCAAGATATATGGCTCACCGGAGCGTCTGCGCACTCCTTTATGAGCTTGTCTGGCAAAATTAAAAGCCTTGGTTATTATTTCGACCTTTTTGCGATGCTTACTTTCCAGATATCTGTCGAGCAATTCCTGAAAGGCATCGTTGATCAGCTTTTCATCGTTTTGTTCTTGAACTTGTCTTTCGTCCGTCATACTCCTCCCTCCCTTTCTTGAAAACGATTCTGCAAAAATATGAAAAATGCAGAAATATGCAAGTCTTTTAGGGGAATAGAATCAAAAGACCTGCATATTTTTGCTTTCTTATCGGATACGGATGGACTTTCCGGCACGGATGCTGCTGCCTTTTATGCCGTTCAACCGTCGAAGCTGGTTGACACTGACACCATATTTAGCGGCAATTCCTCCCAGAGTATCTCCATTTTTGATGCGGTAGTAAACGGCTTTTCCTGTGGAGGTTCCTGCCGGATCCTTGACTTCTACCGTACTGCGGCGGGTCTGATATACTTCGGGCTTGTAATTGTAGATACTGTCTTCGTGTTCAATAAAACAACTGATCATGTTATTGGGCAGACGAAGCGCATAGGGTTTCTCGTTGCCGGGAATAATATCTTTCTTGAATTCCGGATTCAGTGCCCGAAGCTGGTCGATATTGATGTTGCAGACACCGGCAACCTGATTGAGATTCAGATTGCGGGATATATGGATCGTATCTGTTCCTTCCGGCATGTTCATATCCATCGGGCTGATGTTATGCTCACAATAGTAAGTCATGATATAGTTTGCAGCAATGAAGGCAGGTACATATCCTCTGGTTTCTTTAGGCAAGTAATTGTAAATAGTCCAGAAGTCGGTAGCTCCTCCGGCGCGACGGATAGCCTTGTTGATGGTTCCGGGACCGCAATTGTATGCTGCCAGCACAAGATTCCAATCATGATAGATTTCGTACAGGTCCTTCAAGTAACGGACAGCAGCCCAGGTTGATTTGATCGGGTCGCGCCGTTCGTCAACCAGACTGGTTGTCTTGAGGCCGTACACTTTTCCGGTGCGTAGCATGAATTGCCAGAGGCCGACAGCTCCCTGGCTGGATGTAGCAGTGGGGTTAAGTGCTGATTCGATAACCGGAAGATATTTCAGTTCCAGGGGAAGATCGTATAAGTCAAGTGCTTCTTCGAAGATAGGCATGTAAAGATTGTTGGCGCTAAGCATGAATGCCACTTTTTGCCGGAGGCGGGTTGCGTACATGTCTATGAATTTTCGAACGATGTCGTTGTACGGCATTTCAATGATAGCAGGGATCCGCTGCAGGCGGCTCATATAGATGGAATCACTTACGACCGGATTTTCGGAAGTCATGGTACAGTTTTCCGACATGTTGATGTAGTGTTTGGACACCCAGTCAAGGTATAGGCTGTCCGTTTCGGAAAGCATTCCTTCCGGCAGGTCGATTACGTCTACTTTTCCTTCAGCAGACTGTATCGTAATGCTTTTTTCCGTTTGTTGTGCATAAAGTGCTGTTGCACTGAGAAAGGTCATAAGACCAATTACAAATTTCTTCATGGACTTAGAATTTGATACTGCATTGCAGGCCGACTCCTTGTGGCCGGTTGCGGAATGCGTCGTTAAATACTGCGGGTTCCAGTTTCATACCCAAATCTTTAGAAATGTCGAAATCCGACAACTCAGCATCTACATATGCATCAATGACTGATAATAGATAGACACCGATAAATGCAAATATACTTAAGTCGCGATAACGGCGATAAGTGTCTTTCTTTTTCTTGAATCTTTCTTGATAGCTGGCCAGGTTCTTCTGAACTTCTTCAGGAGTGGTACTGGCCGGGAGGAAATCCATGTAACTGTTGTTGTTCGGATTGTCGCTCATAATGTCTTGATAAGCCTGCGAATAGTCTTTGTACATTTTCCCATTCCAGGTCAGTGCATATGCACATCCGACAAAACCTCCGTATATGATGGGAAGTTTCCAATACTTACGGTTGTAGATCTGTCCCGCTCCGGGAATAGCCAGTGCCAGCCATACCGATTTGTTGGAATTGGGAATCCATTTTTCTTTAACTTTTTTCTGTGCGGCCTTCTGGATGGAGTCACTCTGGCTGGCCAGAGCCGCAGTATCCACAGGAGCTTCCAATGCATCTATTTGCTGTTGACGTTGCAGGGACAGAGTATCCAGCAAGGCCAGGCTGTCTGTAACATGCTGCATACGGATCGAGTCGGCAGTCAGCTGTCCCGTACGATGTTTGAGGGCGCGTTGTGCCTGAACTTCACCTGCAAATCCTGTCAGTAGCCATAAGAACAGGAAGAGATAACCAAGATATGTTTGTTTCTGTCGTTTCAATGTAGTTGCAGTTTATTCGGTTTTTTTCAATGAATCGAGTATTTCCATGATTCGTTCCAGATCAGTCTCGTCATTGAAGGGGATACTAATTTTGCCTTTACCTTTTGAACTGCAGGACAGTTGTACCTTTGCTCCGAAGAAGCTGCAAAGATGGCTTTGCAACATGGTGTATTCTTCTGACAGCTTGGCTCCTTTAGGAGTGATCTTTTTTCCTCCTGATTCAACGCTTTCTCCGCTGGATAAGGATTTTACAATTTCTTCCACTTTTCTGACGGAATACCCCTGAGAGATAATCTCATTGAAAATACGGATTTGAGTCTTAGGGTCATCCAGAGCCAGCAATGCTCGTGCATGTCCCATATCTATTTCCTTGTTCTTTAAGGCAACCTGTACGGGAGCCGGTAATTTAAGAAGTCGCAGATAATTGGCGATAGTGGTTCTTTTTTTTCCTACTCGTTCACTCAGCCGTTCTTGTGTCAGTTCATACTGTTCGATGAGATGCTGATAAGCCAGAGCGATTTCCAGTGAGTTCAAGTCCTCACGCTGGATATTTTCGATCAGGGCCATTTCCATGACATTCTCATCATCAGCTGTACGGATATAGGCCGGTATGGTATGGAGACCAGCCTGAATAGAAGCACGGTAACGGCGTTCTCCTGCGATGATCTGATAAGAATCCTCACTGATCTGACGCAGGGTTATGGGTTGGATAATGCCTATTTCGGCAATGGAATCTGCCAGTTCCTGTAAGGCAATCGGGTCAAATTCACGGCGAGGCTGATTGGGATTTACTGAAATCTTGCTCAGTTCTATTTCGCTGATGGATGACGAACCCGAAGTCTTGACTTCCTCAGTAGATATCAAGGCGTCGAGACCTCGGCCTAATGCAAATTTTTTCTGTACTGCCATAGTTATTTATAGGAATATATCCTTTCTTAGTTGTTCTTGTTTATAATTTCATGAGCTAACGCCAAGTGATTTTTGGCTCCTGTGGATTCTGCATCGTAAAGAATGGCCGGAATTCCATGGCTTGGAGCTTCACTTAACTTGACATTACGTTGGATAATGGTTTTAAATACCAGTTCCTGAAAATGACGTTTTACTTCATCGTAGATCTGGTTGGCCAGACGTAGGCGTGAGTCGAACATCGTAAGCAGGAAGCCTTCAATTTCCAGTGAAGGGTTCAGCTTGGTTTTGATTATCTTGATTGTATTCAATAGTTTGCTGATACCTTCCAGTGCAAAATATTCACATTGAACCGGAATGATGACAGAGTCTGCAGCTGTCAATGCGTTGATGGTAATCAGCCCGAGGGATGGTGAACAGTCGATCAGGATATAATCATATTCTTTTTTCATGGGCTCCAGAGCATGCTTCATGATTTTTTCTCTGTTCTCGAGATTCAGCATTTCGATTTCTGCTCCCACGAGATCTATATGAGAAGGTATAATGTCCAGACCATCAATATCTGTCGTATAAATAGCTTCTCGTATATCTGCTTTATTGATAATGCATTCATAGATCGAACAGTCTATATCTTTCAAGTCTACTCCCAGGCCTGATGAAGCATTTGCCTGAGGATCTGCGTCGACTACTAGTACTTTCTTCTCGAGAGTGGCTAGTGATGCGGCCAAGTTTATGGTCGTTGTGGTTTTACCCACGCCTCCTTTTTGATTGGCTAAAGCAATAATTTTTCCCATATTAATCAGTTTAATCTGATTGCGAAGTAACTAATAATCGGTGATACTCTTAGTTAAGAAAAGGTTACTTTTTGGAAAAGTGTTGATAACTCACCGCTTTTGTTAATAACTTCGGCAGGGCAAAGGTAGTCAAAATCGTTTAATTACATACTTGATTTGAGAAGATTAAGATTTGTAAACGCATTGTACCATTGTTTTTTTGGGCCCTATACGGAAAGATTGTAACTTTACACCGAATTTATTTAGAATAGGAATGAAAGATAAACCATTGATTTTGCTGTCGAATGATGATGGAGTGGCAGCAAAAGGAATACAGGAATTGATAAAAGCCTTGAGGCCGGTTGCTGATCTTGTTGTTGTTGCTCCCAGTGGCCCCCGTTCCGGAGCTTCCGGGGCTATTACGTCAGAAGTTCCTTTGAAATGTAGAATGATTCGAAGAGAGCCGGGACTTTCTGTTTATGAATGTTCTGGAACTCCCGTTGATTGTGTAAAACTGGCTTTGCATACGATTGTGCCCCGAAAACCGGATCTGGTAGTGGGAGGAATCAATCATGGGGATAATTCATCTGTAAATGTACATTACTCAGGAACAATGGGAGTGGTGATAGAGGGCTGCCTGAAGGGAATACCTTCGATAGGCTTTTCTTTATGCAATCATGCTGCAGATGCTGATTTCTCGTTTACATTGCCATATGTTCGCCGCATTACGGAGGAGGTGTTGCAGCATGGATTGTCTGTCGGCATTTGTCTGAATGTAAACTTCCCTAATGATTCAGTGCTGAAAGGTATACGCATTTGTCGTCAGACAAAAGGTGTATGGACCAATGAATTCCAGCAGGCGGTACATCCTCGGGGGGGACACTATTATTGGCTGACAGGAGAATACCGGAACGATGAGCCTGAAGCGGAAGATTCAGATCATTGGGCTTTGGATCATGGCTATGTAGCTGTAACACCGACAAAGATTGACGTGACAGCTTATGAAATCTTTGAAGAGTTGTCTCATTGGAATTTAACCGTATGATATGAAATATTATCTGATAGTAGGAGAGGCTTCAGGAGATCTGCATGCTTCCAATTTAATGAAAGCTTTGAAACAAGAAGATCCTCAGGCTGAATTTCGTTTCTTTGGAGGTGATTTGATGACAGCGGTTGGCGGTACTCGGGTCAGACATTACAAGGATCTGGCTTATATGGGATTTATACCGGTTCTGCTTCATCTTCGGACGATTTTCCGTAACATGGATTTTTGCAAGCAGGATATTGTTGCCTGGCAGCCTGATGTCTTGATATTGGTGGACTATCCGGGATTTAATCTGAAAATTGCGGAATATGTAAAACGTCATACCTCTGTTCCTGTCTATTATTATATTTCTCCTAAGATTTGGGCGTGGAAAGAATACAGAATTAAAAATATTAAGCGTGATGTTGATGAATTGTTTTCCATTCTGCCTTTTGAAGTAGATTTTTTCCAGAAGCATCAATATCCGATTCATTATATAGGAAACCCCTGTGTGGATGCTGTGGAAGCTTTCCGGTCGGAAAATCAAGAAAGCTTTACTGAGTTTATATCCTGTAATCACTTGAAGGATAAACCGATTATAGCTCTATTGGCAGGAAGCCGAAAGCAGGAAATTAAAGATAACTTGATTCGTATGATGGAAGCAGCCAAGATGTTTCCAGACTATCAGTTTGTCGTTGCCGGAGCTCCGGGGATTGAACCTTCATTTTACCAATCCTATATGAACGAGGATGCAGAGATTGTCTTTGGTCAGACATATCGTTTGCTTCAGCATGCAAAAGCAGCATTGGTAACTTCTGGCACTGCGACACTGGAAACTGCTTTGTTTCGGGTACCGCAGGTTGTCTGTTATTATACGGCTGCAGGACGGCTTATTTCATTTTTACGCCGACATATTCTGAAAGTAAAATATATATCTTTAGTCAATCTGATTGCAGATCGTGAAGTTGTAAAGGAACTGGTTGCAGATGGAATGACAGTCAAGAATATACAGACAGAACTGAAGAAGCTACTGGCTGAAACTCCTGAACGAAAGGCAATGCTGGATGGCTATGATCGGATTATTCAGATATTGGGAAAGGCTGGAGCTTCAGAACGCGCAGCTCAGGAAATACTTCGATGCTTGAATAAAAAGAAATAGAGGGAAATATATACCCCGGCAATCAATACATCAGTTTTCTGCGAGTTGTATTGATTGCCGGGGTATTTTATTTATAAGGATAACTTTATAGCTGCTGCATTAAAACAGAGATATTATATAAAGGTATACCACAGCTGCAGGTACAGCTAAGATTGTACTGTCGAACCGGTCAAGCATACCTCCGTGTCCCGGAAGGATATTTCCAGAGTCTTTTATACCCAAAGTACGTTTCAGCAATGATTCTGTCAAATCTCCCCATGTACCGAAAATGACAACGGTTAAGCCCAGACCAATCCATGTTGCGGTTGACATGAACGGAAAGAAATGAGCCATTGCTATGGCAGCAATGATACTGAAAACACCTCCGCCGATTGAGCCTTCCCATGACTTCTTGGGGGAAATACGTTCAAACAGTCTATGCTTGCCGAAAAGCATACCAGTGCAATAAGCGCCAGTGTCATTTACCCAGTTGAAGATGAAAATGGAAAGAGGCAGTATCGGGTTATATTCCGAAATGCTGCCGTCTGAAGAAGTGTGATAAGCCAAAACATTCAGCAGTGCAAAGGGGAGAGCAATGTATATTTGACTCATCATTGCATATGCCCAGTTGTGAACCGGATTTTTCTTTTTGAGATAAAGTTCACTGACTAATAGATAAATGATGAGAAACAGGTAAGGAATCAGTATCTCATTCTTACCCGGTGCTACTCCCAAATATCCAAATCCTATAAATAGGAAGATGCCTGCCAGAATGGTAATGGATTTGTTGATTTGTACTTCTCCACTTTTACCAATAATTGTTCCAAACTCATAAATAGTCAGAGCACTGATCAGAGAAAAGAGTATTGTGAACGGAATAGGTCCGCTCACAATACCTCCTATCAGTACGGCTACAAATATAGCCCCGGTAATTGCCCTTTGAATAAAATTATTTTTCACGCTTAGTTATTTAAGGTTGTTTTATCTTCTGTTGGTTCAGGAAGTTCTTTTACTTCCGGATCTTTAGCTTCATTTTCAGATGTGGAAACTGGTGTTTCTTCTTTTTCCTGTTTCTCTTCCTTCTGTTTAGAAGCTTCTTCAGACGCCATGATTTCTTCAGATCTGGAAGTCCACGGGCGTTTACCGAAGATTTTTTCCACATCTTCAGCAAAGATTACTTCCTTCTCTATCAAAAGTTGGGCTAACTGATTATGTCCTTCTTTATGCTCAAGAAGCAAAGCCTTGGCACGGGCGTATTGCTCATTGATCATATTCTGAACTTCCTGGTCTATCAGTTCAGCCGTATGTTCGCTATACGGTTTACTGAAACTGTATTCGTCATTGCTGTAATAACATAAGTTCGGCAGCTTGTCACTCATACCGGCATAAGCGATCATGCCGTATGCCTGTTTGGTTACACGTTCCAGGTCGTTCATTGCTCCCGTAGAAATATGTCCTACAAAAACGTCTTCAGCGGCACGTCCTCCTAAGGTTGCACACATCTCGTCCAACATTTGTTCTTTGGTAGAAATTTGCCGTTCTTCCGGTAAATACCAGGCAGCGCCTAACGCACGTCCACGAGGAACGATGGTTACCTTGATCAAAGGATTGGCATGTTCCAGGAACCAGGAAATGGTTGCATGACCGGCTTCGTGTAAAGCAATGGTACGCTTCTCTGCGGCAGTCATAACTTTAGTTTTCTTTTCCAATCCTCCGACAATTCGGTCGATTGCAGCTAAAAAGTCATCTTTGTCGACAGAAGCTTTTGAATGACGGGCTGCGATTAAAGCAGCTTCATTACAAACGTTGGCAATATCTGCTCCACTGAACCCGGGAGTTTGGCGGGCCAACAAGTCAACATCTACGTTCTTGTCTAACTTTAAAGGCTTTAAATGAACTCCGAAAACTTCTTTCCGTTCATTCAGATCCGGAAGATCAACATAGATCTGGCGGTCGAATCGTCCTGCTCTTAACAGCGCTTTATCCAGAATGTCTACCCGGTTGGTTGCTGCTAAGATGATGACTCCACTGTTTGAACCGAATCCGTCCATTTCAGTTAACAACTGATTCAGTGTATTCTCTCTTTCGTCGTTTCCTCCCATATTGGGATTCTTTCCACGTGCTCGTCCGACAGCATCGATTTCGTCAATAAAGATAATACAAGGCGCTTTTTCCTTGGCTTGTCGGAACAGATCACGTACGCGTGATGCTCCTACACCGACAAACATTTCAACGAAGTCAGATCCCGAAATAGAGAAGAAGGGTACATCTGCTTCTCCTGCAACTGCTTTAGCAAGCAATGTCTTACCAGTTCCCGGAGGACCGACAAGTAATGCTCCCTTAGGAATTTTACCTCCTAGTTCAGTATATTTCTGGGGCTGTTTTAGAAATTCAACAATTTCTTCTACTTCCTGTTTGGCTGCAGCTTGCCCTGCTACATCTTTAAATGTAACTCTGTTTGCTCCTTTCTCAAAAAGTTGAGCCTTACTTTTCCCAACGCTGAAAACATTGGTTCCTCCTCCTGGACCAGATCCTCCTCCCATACGGCGGATAGCAAAAAAATAGAGTGCGATGAGGAACAGAAAGGGAGCTAAATTCCAGAAAATAACTCCGAAATAGTCATTCTTCTTTTCGTAGCTTATTGATCCGGTAAAATGTCCTTGCGACTGTTCTTCATCCAAAAACTTATCTAAAGCCTCCATTGATCCAACTTGTACGTTGACCGAAGGACTTCTTCCTACTTTATTTGCATCACTTTTAAAGACATCAGCAATATGTTCAGGTTTGATATACATATTAACCGTGTTATTGTCGTATGCAATAATTTTGCTTGCATAGCCTTTACTTACCATATCCTTAAATTCGGTATAGGTAATTTCTTTATTGGCACTACCTTCATCACTGGAGAACCAGAGGAAAGCAAAGACCATTGCTATGACTACATATAGCCAACTTAAGTTTGGCTTTGGTACATTGATCTTGGGTTTGTTATTTGAATTTTCGTTCATAGTTATCTTTGTTTAATCTAAATCGGGGATTTGAATTAATTTCGCATCAGCCCAAAGGTGTTCCAAATTATAGAAGTCTCTAACTTCCGGCAAGAAAATATGTACGATAATGTCACTATAATCCATTGCTACCCATTGTGCATTTCTGGTACCGTCAATGGCATATACTTTTTCTCCCATTTCTTTTCTTACGTGTTCTTTTACGGAATCAACAATGGCCAAAACCTGGCTTGGAGAATTTCCTTGACAGATTACAAAATAGTTACATATGGTGTCTTCGATGCCAGTCAGATCTGCTATTACAATTTTTTTTCCTTTCTTTTCTTGAATACCTTCTGTTATTTTTTCTATCAGTTTTTTTACTTTGTCCATTCTATTTCGACTTTTCTGTTTTAGTTTTTTAATTAATATAATTAGGTAGGCAAATATACTGGCTTTTCTGTATATTGCGAAAGAAACCGACATATTTCTCTTTACCTTTTGGATTTTTTGAGAGTCTGACCAGGGTTATGAGGCTAAAATGAGGGAAAAATGAAGAAAAAAAAGATTTCTTTTGAAAAAAAATGGAGAAATGCTTGGTATGTTATGGAAAAGTTGTACCTTTGCAGCGTCAAACCGAGAGGGGATGACTAAAATGAGATTTTGGGCTATGGTGTAATGGTAACACAACAGATTCTGGTCCTGTTTTTCTTGGTTCGAGTCCGAGTAGCCCAACCTTAAGTAGTTTCGGGGTGTAGCTCAGCCCGGTTAGAGTACGCGTCTGGGGGGCGTGTGGTCGCTGGTTCGAATCCAGTCACCCCGACTGGTGAAAGAGGCAAGATATTGATTATCAAGCCTCTTTTTTATTTCTCAACACTTTTATCAACACTTATTTATGAAAAGTTGCGCAAAAAGCAACTAATACAAGTCTTACACAACTCATTTTATATCGTGGTATAACGATGTAAATACATGTTTTATCAACTATAATATACAAAAATAGCGCAAAACAGATAAAAGTGAATATCCATTTTGCGCTACATATTAAATTTTATATGTAAATAATTTATTATCAGTCATTTAAACTCATATTCCAATATTCACTTCTGAATATTAGTGAATATATTATTTTGCCCATTCATAATAACCTCTTGATTTTAATTCTTCTTTAATTGAATTAAGACCTAAATATTTATCAATATTGTCATTATCAAAAAAAACAATTCCAAAATATGAAGTTGCTAATGTTATATCTTCACCCATGTTGGTTGTGATATAATATGTATTGTGTGGAATTAAAAAATGATGCATATCCGTACTTATGTAGGGTAATACACTCATTGGAACTTCATATTCTTTAGCAAATACTTTTTGCCCATCTATTTCCGAAAAACTATAATGCAATAGACCAAGTATCATATATACAAAAACTAAGAGAGAAATTATTACTTTTAACATATTCTATTGTTTTTTGTTAATATGGTTTTATTTATAAGGATTGTAAAATCGTTAATCTATATATTTAGCAGAACCATTTACAACAAATGTACTGCCTTTGTCATTTTTGAATGTATAGTCTTTAAAATCTAGAGTTACGATATTTTCATCGTGAGTCAAAAAGACTTTTCCGCTTACATAATCGTATGTTGAAAAACTAACACTGGTTATATATCTAAATGATTCAACATTTATATATTCAGTAATGTCACCTTCTACTAAATTAAAAGAATAGCTTCCACCTTCATAATAAATATACTCCATTGAAAAATGATAAAATCCATCTATCCCTTTTAATTTTGCCTCAAACATACGTCCAACAAAGACATCTTCATTTGATACCCCATCAGAAATTGTAGCATCCTCAACCTGATAATTTTCACCATTAATTTTCAAAGAGCCATTAATTCCACTTCCATTTTCTTCATCTGTAGAACATGAAGAAAAAATGAAACATAATGCACTTAAAACAGCACATAACATTGTCAAAAAATACTTTCTTTTCATAGTTTTTTATTTAAAATCTATACGTTACACCTAATCCTACTACAAATTGTGAGAATCCACCACTAATTATCTCATAACGAAGTTCAAGACCTGCAGCAATATTATCTGTTATTTCATATTCAGCCCCTCCACCAAAATCAAATTTAAAAGCCGCATCCGTTTTTTTATCTATATCCCAACCATCATATGAGTTACCAACTAGAGTTTCATATCGGCAAGCATCAAAACCTAGACCAGCTAAAGGATAAACATTAATCTTTGGTGCGACATTAAATAAATAATGTGCATTAACAGCAACATCCAACATTCCAGTGTCGCCAAAATAATAAGTAAGTGCAGGTTCAATACGAATTGCATCAGTGATACCATACTGAAATTTAGCTCCAAGTCCGACTGTACTTGCAGTAGTTCCGAAGTTTAAATTAACACCTGCTGCTTTTTCACCCTTTTGCGCAAATGTGCTAACACTTATCAGTGCTGAACACAACAAGACAAACATTTTTTTCATTGCTCCAATAGTTTTATTGTTAATACTAATAATTGATAAATCAATTTTAGACAATTAAAAAAGCGTGGACCTTAACTTCATCTACGCATTCATTGGTATCGCCAAACACCACACAGTCATATACGAAGAAAAGCCCACGCCATATTGGGGCGTGAGCATTAACTTACATTCCTGACTGTTTCATTTAATTTGGCGATTTTATGAATGCAGAATTTCAGCTAATACTTTATTTATTATATGTCTTTTTTGTTTACTACTTAGTCATAATTCTTTTATTTTGCGACAAATATACGTCTTTTTTAATTATTAAAAAAATAAAAATACAAATCTATAGAACATATTTAAAACTCTAACAAATCATAGCAGTGTAAGATTTCTTCTTTCCTTAACCCTAGGTAGCGTTTTGTAATAGCTATGTTAGAATGATTGAATAATTCTGAAAGCATAACTAAAGCCATTTCTCCATTTGTATCAGCCTTTTCATATACATGCCGTCCAAATGTTTTTCTGAGGGAATGAGAACTAAAATTTTTGACCGATTTTAAGCCGTATTTAGCCTTGATTCCTTTTAATAGTACATTGATTCTCTGAATACTATAAACGCTATTCTTACGGCTTATAAAGCACTTTTCCGAGCTATCTGTTATACAAAGAGCATCATAGCACTTTTGTACATGCTTTTGAAAGTTAGAATTGATTCTTATCTCTCTATGCTTCTTTGTTTTCTTCTCAATCAGTTCAAAAGACTTATCAGATAGAAGCATATCCCAAGTAAGTTGTAATATATCAGATATTCTCAATCCGAAAAAGATACCGCAACCAACTAATAAGGACAAACGGTAATCACCATCGTTGAATAATCTATGCACCAAGTTAACAGCCTTGTCCCATTCTATATAATCCGCTACAGTTGTACTATTCTTTACGCTCATAATTTTCAGTTTTAAGTATATTAATATGTAAGTGAATACATTACAGCCTCTTATTTAAAGAGGCTGCTGATTATCAAGCAATAACCACTTTTCTAAAAAAGTGAATATTCAGCTTCAACACGTTCTTTATAATTATCAACCTTCTCAACATGATTATCAATAACTGTAATAAGCTGGTCTATGTAGATACCTTCGATAATCTCAACAACCTTATTTCTTTTAATGAATGAAATATCAAACAAGTCAGTACCTTCATTATATACAACTTCTACAGTACCTTTGAACTTGAAACCTTGTACCTTGAAACTAAGTCCATTGGATATAACCTTTGGAGAATTAAATCCCCATGACCACATAATCATTAACTGACTCTTCAATATCTTCATTATATACATTGCCATTTCCATATTAAGCTGCCAAATTATATCTTGATGGAAGGATAACAGCCATCAATTCTGCTTTTCTATCATTATATTCTTTAGTCTGTATATCAGTTGGAGAACTCATAGGAGAACTTAATCCCATGTAGTTATAAGTAACAGTCCAAAGCTCTCTCATGGCTTTTCTAATGGTTGAATCATTTATTGAGGCAACCAATTCAACGAAGTAACGCATAGTACCGTAAGCCTTATCCTTCATTTCGCTTACTTGATAATCCGACATATACCAGTACCAATCTTGACCATTCATTACCTCTAGTGCTTTATTTATTATTTCTTTTGTTGTCATATCTTCTTGCTTTTTGATTACAGCACAAAGATAGTTATTCTATTTTAATTAGAATAATATTTACTGTTAAACCCAGTTAAAAGTATGATTATATTTAAAATAGAATAATGTAATAACAAAAATAGGTGGGATTACCCACCTATTAATCAACAATTCCAATTAACCGCTCTTGTTTGAATCCTCTCCATTCCATCTTTTGCAAGTCCAAATATACAAACATACCGTAAAGCCGTTTGGGAATACCATTACCATTTACATTTGCCTTTACTGCATCACTCTGTAATGTTCCAACAGCAAATCTAATTTCGCCATTAAGTTTTTGATAACAGAATCTTACGACCTCGCCTCGCATCATACGTTTTTTTAAGGTTTCTGCCATCATACCCTTACTTACTGATGTAGCCTCATCCATATCATGTGCCATACACTTAACTGCTGTAGCTACTACATTTGAACTGTTGAATTGAATTGCTTTCATATCTTTAAGTTTTATTGTTATTACTCGTTTTTATTATCACATTACAAAGATAATGATTCTATTTCAAATAGGATAATATTCAGCGTTAATCCCTGTTAAAACTATGATTCTATTTGAATACTGATAATATTTAAGCTAACTTTGGCAAAAAATATATTGATATGGAAGAAAATTATAGAACAATAATTCATCTAGAGATTAATGGGATTCATGAATATTACGGTTCACCATCTTCAATGTACGATAAGCATACAGCAGAAGAATTGGGAATCAGCAAAGCATCATTGAACAATTACTTTAGTAAACTTTCTGAGGATGCACCTCAGATATATGAAAATAAAATATGCACCATCCGAAAGGGGAAGATGTACGTTAAGCCTACTACACGAGGAAGAAAAAAGCAAGAATCGGAATAAATGAGAAACTGTTTTCTTATACTGATAATCAACCAGTTATGCAAAATCTATAATTTTGCATCGTACTACCCGTGTCAATCCTTGACTAGAAGTTTATTGATTTCTTCTCTTATAATATCCTTAACACGCTCTTTTTCAAGCAAAAATGCCACAAAATTCACAGCTTGTTGAATATTGTCAAAGGATATGTTATTTTTGTCTAGAAGTTGATGTATTAATTCCTTTCTTGCTTTGTCATCCGTGTGAGCTAGTTGTAATATGTCTTGTTCTCTTATTGCTTTTCTGATAGCTGCATATCGTTTCTTCTGACTATTACTAATCTTTTTCTTAGTTTCCAATGATTGCTTTTTGTTCCACATTGGGTTAAGATTCCCGCTCCTTTCAACGCTTTGTTTAGTTGTTTCCATCATCATTTATATTTAAATTTCTGTTATATTTGTCTATTGCGTCCTTGTACCGATTCACTACTGTTCCAAAATTGATATTTATTTTATCCTTTCTTGAAAGTAAATATACATATCTCTTAGTCTGTTCAGCCTCATCGTAATTTTCAGCCATAGACCTTATTATGTGCCAGTACTTTAATCCTTTATCCCCTATCTCATTGACTATAGCACATCTTACCAATTGTGAATCGTGTGGAGTTGGAAGGATATTTATATTGTATTTGGCTATTTGTTCCGTGATTCTGTCTAGCTTATCTTTATTACTACCTTCCGATAAGTTAATATATCTTAGTTTTTTTTCTTCTGTCTGCTGAGGCTGTTCTAATCTTACTATAAGTTCTTGAAGTTCTTCTATCTTTCTTTTTATCTCTTTAATGATATTTGTATTCATAATCTACTCTATTACTTGATTTATTCTTGAAGTAACTTTATTGTTACTTCAAGAATAAATATCATCTAGAGACAGAAAATAACCACTTTGAAATAAATAAATTAACTAGGTTCATATTGTTGAATCAAATCATTGACCAAAGGTAACAATTTTCTATAATGTGGCTTAAAATCCTCATTCTGTTTTAGTTTGCCTTTGAAGAATTTGAAGCATTCCCAATCTTCTTTAGCTAAGTTAATGAGTATATCCTCAACCTTCATTCCTCCTTTTAATAATTCATTAATCCTTTTGTTATACTCATCTTCTATATTATTTATATTACTATTTTCTATTTCTTTATTATTTATATTATCTTCATTATCTATATTTTCTATATTATTTATATTGTTGGTAATTTGGGAAATTCTAGGGAAATCATTGGGAATTTCTTCTGATACTTCTTTGGAAACAATTGGAATATCTTTCTTTAAGTAGCTTAGTGAATAGTCTGTTGCATTGTAATTCACCATTGAAATCTGTAATTCGGGATTTTTTAGTTCTTCCATGTTGTATCTTTCAAATTCTTTGAATCTTGCATGATTCAACCTAAAGTAATTTGTATGCTTTCCTTTTCCTTTACCTACACTCCATATCTCCACTATTCCATGTCTATATAATGTCTCTAGGGCTGCATTAACAAGTTTCGGACTTAATCTGCTCTCCAATGATAAATCTGCATTAGTACGAAAGAATATGCCATTCTTATCAGCATAATGACTAGCTAACTGACATAAAGTGAATAACATGCTTCTGCAATTAACATCCAATAGTATCATAAGCTTTGTTGGTACCTGAGTAAACTGATAATTAATATTTTCCATAATATTTTGATTATTAAATTACTAAATAAAAAAAGATAGTACATTTCCTCAAACGAGGATAAACGTACTATCTTTCCGTTTTTTTAATTATTGTATTGTTCCTTGTGATTCAAATATACCCGAAAAATATTAGAAAACCAAATTGTGCATATTTTGGGAACAATTTTTTCCCGAAAATTTTATGCTAAACCGTTCTGTGAAGTATAATAGGTTACTTCACAAATAGTTGATAGAAGTTACCTACCATATTTTAATTACTTGCGCTTTCTATTTTTAATAAAATCTTCTAAGTCATTATGTGTAACATGATAACTATTTCTTACTTTCTGTGCCTTCAAATTGCCTACTTTGATACTCTTTCTTACCGCTTGTTCCGTTATATTGAGCTTCTTTGCAATATCAACGACTGTATATGTCTTTTCTAATTGCGGAGAATTTCTATCATTATAAACTTCCTTTATTCTCTCTTCCTTATACATATTATGAGATATTGAATCTAAATGTCTTGCAATCAATTCAAAATCATCTCTCATACGCTCCACAAATTGAGGTGTATTATAGTCCTTGTCTAAACCACCAAGAGCAGTAAATAATGCTGTCTGAACTCTCGTATATCCCAATGCGTCACCATTCTCTTTTATAGCTATCAAATAACCAACGAAACAATTGGTTAAATGCTCATCTAAATGAGTTTGAGATACTTCTCCTTTTTTATTTGTGCACATAATCATTTTTTATATTAAAATTCCAATGGTACTATAGCGTCCTTCAGATTAGGTGAAAATCTATCCACATATATCTTTAAGGTAGATTCTTTTGTGTGTCCAGTCATTGCCATTATTTTTGGCAAATTTACTCCGTTTTCAACCAATATAGATATAAAAGTTCTTCTACCTGTATGAGCACTAATTTTTTCTCTTCTCAGCATACTCACCTTTTCAACTCCTTTCTTTATTTGGCGATACTTTATTATTTCGTCACCAAACAAATCATATCGTGCCAACAATTCTTTTAGTTGTCGATTGAAAGCTTGATTTGTATAATAATCAAAACGAAATTCATATTTATGTGCAATTTCTATTGCTTTATTTGTCAAAGGAATCTCAGCCCGTTTAATCGTCTTATGCGTATACAAGCGAAGTATATAACCGTTTTGATGAGGCACAAAATTGGATTTATCAATCAAACAAAAATCAGAATAACGCAATCCCGTCAAACATAGAAAAACAAAATAATCCCTAATCCTACATTCTGATTCTACATTCAAATCCATTGAAGCCAATGACGTTAATTCATCTTTGGTAAGGCGTATAACATCAGCTTGTTCGCTATCTTGTTTCCCCTCTAATATGATTTCAGTAGCTTTCAAATCTTTGTAGAAATTTCTTGTTAACGCAGCTAAGCAATCAAGCCTTTTATTTATTGTTGCATTAACCAAACTACCTTTGGTGAGATAAGTATGATTCTCGTTAGAAATTCGTTCATCAGCTAAATAATCAACAAAATCACCAATAAAACTTGGTGTAATATCTGACAGATGGAGAAGGGTTCGGTTATCATATTCATAATCCGCTAAAGCGTTACGAGTACTAATAAAATCTTTGCATGAAGGATGTAACTTGCGTGATATTCCCCTTTCAGCATCTTCTTCTGCCTTACGCAATTTCATATCTTCAATATATTTATCAAAATCATAAACTATAATATTCTCATCCTCTTCAATCTCCGATTCTTCAACTTTTTCTTGCTTTAAAGCCTCAGCCATAACCATATTTGTTATCTTAGCCAAAGGGTTAGAATATAAAATCTCACAAGCTTTATTATCAACCCTTTCCTCCAACTCATCTATTTTCTGATTCAACAATTCAGAATCTTCGAATGGATAACCAGGCTTTACCCTATATTTTGTCGTTAAATACTTTTCTTCAATCATTGCAAGCTTGTAACGCAATATTGAATTATTCTTCTTTAAATACGCTACAACTTTACCCTGATAATACATCCGTTTAATTAATTTCAATGCCATATTTACAAAGTTGCTAAGTTTATTCAACACCTAATTCAACACCTTTTGCGCAACAAACTTATAAAAAGCCCGCAACTTCGCCAAATTAAAAAGCAACTATTTATCACATTTTAAATTGATTATCAGATATATAATAGAAACAATAATTTTTTCTTGATTGTACTAAGTTTCTTTATCGAATCCAGTCACCCCGACTGGTTGTAAGCATTGATAATCTGATGATTGTCGATGCTTTTTGTTTTTAGGCATATCGCTATAAGTGGCGGTTTAATCGAGCAAATTAAACCAGCAATTAAACCAAGAATTAAAATCTGAATATCAACATTTAATCTTAGAGAAGTTATCAAAAAATGAAGAATTTACCGCCTCTTCATTAATCAATGAGCAAAAAGAAGAAATCAAGGCTAAAACAGTTGAAGAGTTTTACTTGTCATTAATAGAAGAATTAAAGCAAAAAGGCAGAATCGGTAATAGTTACGCTTACTTGAACTCATACAATACTTTGAGAAATTTTAATCATGGGAAGAAATTGAACTATACTTTCAGCCACATTGATGTAACCTTCTGTCGTAAGTTTGAAGATTGGATGCGTAATAAAGGAAACAAAGATACAACTCTCAGCTATCAATTCCGGACTCTACGTGCTGCATTCAACAAGGCTATTGAAGCTAAAATTGTAGCACGAGAAAAGAATCCGTTCATTGAATACAAATTAAGCCATTTCAATACAAAGACTATTAAACGAGCTTTATCGAAGAAAGATATTATGAAAATTATCAATGCGAATTGTATTGGGAAGAGCGAGCTTAGGCAGCTTACGCATGATTTATTTTCATTTTCATATTTATGTGGTGGTATATCATTTGTTGATATTGCTAATTTAACCCCTAAAAACATTGTAGATGGCAGACTTATCTATCAACGGCAAAAGACACATGGAAACATAAACCTCCCTCTTTCAGACAAAGCACAACAGATTATAGATAAATATATTGATTATCAGAAGAAAGCAATCTATCTATTTCCTATTCTACATGGAAAGAAACATATTACTCCTATGCAAAAAAGTAATAGGGACACAAGGTCTGCCATCAAATAAACCAAGAGTTAAAATTATTGGCTAAAGAATTGAACATAAAATCAGAAGTTACGACCTATGTTGCGCGCCATTCATTTGCTACCATATTAAAAAAATCCGGTGTTAACATAGGAATTATATCTGAAGCATTGGGACATCAAGATATAAAAACGACTCAAATTTATCTCAGCCGTTTTGATAACGAACAAGTAGATGAAGCTATGAAAAACTTGCTATAGTTCATGACAGACTTACATATATTTGATAATAGACTATAAAACATCATTTAATATCATCCAATGCCGTATCTAACAAACTTGGTTATACCAATACCAGAATGACTACTCATTATGCCAAACTGATAGATAAGTGCATAGGTGAACAGATGGATAGGCTCATGGAAACATTTACTGGAGATTCAAACTTCTAATCCCTACCAACTAAGATTATCCCACTTGCAGTTATTGTGAGTGGGATTTTCGTCTTTGCACTCAAAATAAACAAAACAATATTTAACCAAACTTTTCAAATAATTACCTATAAGAAAGTATTTATGAGAAAAAAAGAATTTATATTTGCAAAAAATAAGAAGAGTAGAAGGGTAAAGGCTAGGATAATTACAGAAATCATCTTCTATCCATATACTCTTCAGATAATATAATTTAAAAAAACTAAAATAAAAGGTGCTTCAACCGTAATTGCAAAGTTGCAATTACTATTTCTTATATACAATACTTCGGTAAATTTTTACCGATAAATAAAAATAAAACAATAGAATCGGT
>OMFD01000062.1_pt1 | contig 63507 bp, 43 predicted proteins | sample 1645541 | NCBI WGS metagenome assembly OMFD01 (sample SAMEA103958149, study PRJEB25191) | human gut metagenome | biome: human-associated habitat [ENVO:00009003]; feature: intestine environment [ENVO:2100002]; material: feces | place: Germany | collected 2013/2015
CATGGATGACCAGGCTGCTGGCGCTCCGAAGTTCAAGAAGCTGCAGGAAGAGTACTCTCACCCGCACCTCGAGACCGTTGGCCCGAAGCTGCGCGCCATGTTCTCCTGGAATAACGCCGAGGCCAAGGACAAGGATGAGACCGAGTCCTTCAACGGCAAGATCGCTCGTACCCAGGTTCAGTGATTGTCGCCCCTGAAGGGGATTTAAGCTAGCAAACCGCCGTTCCCGCCCATACGGGAGCGGCGGTTTTGTGTTGTTGCGCGCAGCGAATCATTCTCAATAACAACTATGCGCTGATTTCTTGCAGGCAAACGAACACCGAATATGCAAGGTCGTTGATATCTCAGCCTTTCCCCATATGTGGGATTGTGCGATTCTGTTCAAAAGGGTGCAGAGTTGTTATCGAGAATCGTTCTCTGCACACGGCTGTCCATACTCCAATAGTGACCTAGCTCACGTTGTGGACTCCAGCGGGGCTGCGACGGCGTTCTCGGTAGGATTGAACTCGGTTTGAAGGACACAATCCTCGCAAAACAGGACTTATCTGCACACCGTAGATACCCCCGGCGCCCAGCGGCGCCACAACCCACTACTGAAAAGGAGTGCCAATAATGGCAGCACAGATCTGGTATGAGAACGACGGTGATCTCTCTGTTCTCGAAGGCAAGAAAGTCGCAATCATCGGCTACGGCTCCCAGGGCCACGCCCACGCGCTGAACCTTCGCGATTCCGGTGTCGACGTGGTCGTCGGCCTGCGTCCGACCTCCAAGTCGGTCGACTTCGCCAAGGAGCAGGGCCTCGAGGTCAAGTCCGTGGCCGAGGCTTCCGCCGAGGCCGACGTGATCATGATTCTGGCCCCCGACCAGTACCAGCGCACCATCTGGGCCAACGACATCGAGCCCAACATCAAGCCGGGTGCTGCTGTTGCGTTCGCTCATGGCTTCAACATTCACTACGGCTACATCAAGCCGTCTGAGGATCACCCGGTGTTTATGGTTGCCCCGAAGGGCCCGGGCCACATCGTTCGTCGTGAGTACGCCGCTGGCCGTGGCGTCCCGGTCGTCGTGGCCGTCGAGCAGGATCCGGATGGCAAGACCTGGCCGCTGTGCCTGGCTTACGCCAAGGCTCTGGGCGCGCTGCGTGCAGGCGCCATCAAGACCACCTTCACCGAGGAGACCGAAACCGATCTGTTCGGCGAGCAGGACGTCCTCATGGGTGGCATCAACCACCTGTGCGACATGGGCTTCGATGTGCTGACCGAGGCTGGCTACCAGCCGGAGATCGCCTACTTCGAGGTGTTCCACGAGCTGAAGATGCTGGTCGACCTGGCTAACGAAGGTGGCCTGAACAAGGCCCGTTGGTCCTGCTCCGACACCGCTCAGTACGGCGATTACACCTCTACCGTGATCACCGAGGAAACCAAGAAGCGTATGCAGTACCAGCTCAAGCGCATCCAGGACGGCTCCTTCGCCAAGGAGTTCATGGATGACCAGGCTGCTGGCGCTCCGAAGTTCAAGAAGCTGCAGGAAGAGTACAGCCACCCGCACCTGGAGACCGTTGGCCCGAAGCTGCGCGCCATGTTCTCCTGGAACAACCAGGTGGACGCCGATGCCGATATGGCTGAGTCCTTCAACGGCAAGATCGCTCGTACCCAGGTTCAGTGAGATTGCTTCGCTAGCTGCATAAGCTATTTAGCGAATTAGAAAGCGTCGCCCGCTTCGTGCGGACGGCGCTTTTTGCATATTGTCGTGCGTGCGACGGTTGCGTACGTTCCGGCATAACGAAAGGCCGCCACCCAACTTGGGCGGCGGCCTTCAATCGCAGTTAATGCGATTAATCGCAATGAATGCGAGACGTTACTCAGCCACGGGCGATCTTGCCGGTGAAAGTGGCCATGTCAGCGTCGTCATCCTTGCCGTTGTTCCAAGAGAACATGGCGCGCAGCTTCGGGCCAACGCTCTCGATACGCACGTTGCCGTATTCTTCCTGCAGCTGCTTGAACTTCGGAGCGCCAGCGTCCTGATCGTCGATGAACTCCTTGGCGAAGGAGCCGTCCTGGATGCGGCTCAGATGGTACTGCATGCGCTTGCGGCAGTCTTCGTTGATGACGGTGTTGGTGTAGTCGCCGTACTGGGCGGTGTCGGAGCAGGACCAACGGGCCTTGTTCAGGCCACCCTCGTTCATGAGGTCGACGAGCATCTTCAGCTCGTGGCAGACCTCGAAGTAAGCGATCTCCGGCTGGTAGCCAGCGTCAGTGAGGACCTCGAAGCCCATTTCAACGAGCTTGTTCACGCCGCCCATGAGCACGTTCTGCTCGCCGAACAGATCGGTCTCGGTCTCCTCGGTGAAAGTGGTCTTGATGGCGCCTGCGCGCAGGGCGCCCAGAGCCTTGGCGTAAGCCAGGGTGATGTCCCAAGCGTCGCCGCGCGGATCCTGTTCGACAGCCACGACGACCGGGACGCCACGGCCGTTGGCGTACTCACGACGCACGATGTGGCCCGGGCCCTTCGGGGCGACCATGAAGACCGGGTGGTCCTCGGACGGCTTGATGTAGCCGTAGTGGATGTTGAAGCCATGAGCGAAGGCGACGGCGGCGCCCGGCTTGATGTTCGGTTCGATATCGTTGGCCCAGATGGTGCGCTGGTACTGATCGGGAGCCAGAATCATGATGATGTCGGCCTCGGCGGCGGCTTCCGGAACGGACTTGACTTCCAGACCCTGCTCCTTGGCGTGCTCGACAGACTTGGAGGTCGGGCGCAGGCCGACGACGACGTCGACGCCGGAATCGCGCAGGTTCAGCGCATGGGCGTGGCCCTGGGAACCGTAACCGATGATGGCAACCTTCTTGCCTTCGAGGACCGAGAGATCACCGTCGTTCTCATACCAGATTTGTGCAGCCATTGTACTTGGCACTCCTTTTGTGTAGTGGGGTGAACGCTTGGAAAGCGTTCGGGTTTCTACCATTCGCAGATGAAATTCGTGGTTTCGTGCATGGATTTTGTCCTGCAAACTGGGGTCCATCCTACCGGAGCGGCCGTTTTGGTACGTATCCAGTCCACAAAGTGAGCCGCGAAATCGTAAAAAATTCGTTGCGGCGCAATCGTGATACCTTTCCTGCGAAACCCCTACGGAAGCGACGTTTCGGGCCGTTGGAATGTTGTTTCCGTTGGGAATTGCGATTAAGCCCCTACCGAAGCGACGTTTCAATCGCTGAAAATGACGTTTGTGTGGGCAAGCATGTGCTTATTTAGGTGACGCTTCATGCATTTTGGTAGGAAAGTGGCTTAGGATAGGCACGTAGGATTGTTTGATGAGGAAGCTGAAGCAATGGTCACTGCGACGGGGATTGCGCCTGGTTCCGAAATGACGGCGCAGATGGAGCAGGTGGAGGAGCGTAATGTCTCGGGCGTGCTGCATGTCGCCGCGATTTTCGGCTCGCACATGGTATTGCAACGCAACAAGCCCATTGCGGTGTTCGGCGCATTGGCTGCCGATTGCGCCGGTATGGAGGTTGTGGCGGAAATACACGACTTTGACGGCTCCCTGATCGCGCAGGAACATGCTTATTCTTCGCAGAACGTGGTCAACGGCTTTTCGCAGTGGCGCGTGATGCTGCCCGCGCAACCGGAAGGCGGTCCGTACACGCTTCGTATCGTCGCGGGCAATGATGCCATCGAATTCGACGACGTGCTTATCGGCGAAGTGTGGCTCGCCGGCGGCCAAAGCAATATGGAACTTGAGTTGCGTAACAGCGAGCATGCCGACGAAGCACTTGAGGATTGCGCCGATCCGCTGCTGCGTTTCTACAATGTGCCCAAAACTGGTGTCATCAATCGCAATGCGGAAAATACGTCGAGTTGGCAGGAATCATCGCCGGAAAACAGTGGTGTGATGAGTGCCGTCGCCTACTATTTCGCACGCAAGCTGCGCTCCGAACTCGACCCCGATCTGCCGGTCGGCATTGTCGACTGCTATATCGGCGGCACGTCGATCAGCTGCTGGATGAGCGAGGACGCACTCAATTCCAGCGATGCCGGCCGCGACTATCTGACGCGCTACCAGCGTGCGATCGCAGGCAAGACGCAACAGCAGTTCGAGCTGGAAACCAGCGAATGGCAGTCGCAGATGGACGCATGGAACGCGGCTGTGGAAACGGTGCGTCAGACCAATCCGAACGCAACGAGCAGCGAGTTGAGCGAACAGTGCGGCACCTGCCCGTGGCCGCCGCTCACCCCTACATCGCAATGGCGTCCGTGTGGCCCCTTCCACGCCATGCTGGAACGTATCATGCCCTACTCGCTGGCCGGTTTCCTGTGGTATCAGGGTGAGGAAGACGAGCAATACAGCGGTTCCTACCGCGAGCTGCTCGGCATGATGATCGGCGAATGGCGTGCGCTGTGGAGCGAAAATCTGCCGTTCCTCATCGTGCAGTTGCCGCAATGGATCAACGGCAAGACGGCTGCGGACGGCAACGATCCGATGCGCTGGCCGGTGCTGCGTGAGGCCCAATGGGACGCCGCGCAGTCCATAGACAACGTGTACGCCATCTGCACGATCGACTGCGGCGAATACGACAACATCCACCCGCTGGACAAGCGCACGCCCGGCGAACGCCTTGCCAATTGCGCGCTGCGGCAAATCTACGGCATGGATCGCGTTCCGGTGCACGGCCCGACGGTGCTGGGCTTCCGATGCGACCCGAACGGCCGCGTACGCCTGTTCTTCCGCTATGCGCACGGTTTGCATTTCGAAGGCACCACGCCCGGCGGCGGCGGCGACGATGATTTCGATGGCCAGCTGCCGACTTTGGTGCGCGTGCCGGAACATTCCGGCTTCGAACTGGCCGGTTCCGACGGTATGTTCCACCCGGCGACCGCCGCGATTTTCGTGGATTGCGACATCGATGATCTCGTCAATTCCAGAGTGAACGTGGTCGATTACAACGCTACGGAATTCGGCATTCCGATTAACAGCCGCAGCATCGGCACGATTACGCTGGCGACTCCGGATGTGCCCGAGCCGATGGCGATGCGATACGCCTGGCGCAGTTGGGGTCCGGCTCCGCTGTTCAACGACGACGGCCTGCCCGCGCAGCCGTTCCGTCTGGACCTGACCGACCATACCTCCCCCGTCGAGTCCACCGAGCCCGTCACCCCCGACGGCACCGCTGACTGAGGCCGTCGGTCTGGTCGCGCCGGTCTAATCGCCCCGTCTAATCGCAAAAACGGCATTCCCATCCGGCTTTTGTTACCGTAACCAGCCGATTCGGGTAACAAAAGCCGGAAGAGAAGGCCGTTTTGTGTTTTGTGCGATTACTCAGCGGTTGCGGCAGCCGCGTCGACAATCACCGCCGCGTCCTCGCCACGCTCGCTGCCGGACTTGCCAAGCGCAAGCTGGGCGGCGGCGAACAGCACCGCCAGCCAGATGACGCCGGCGATCACGGCGATGCGATAGCTTGCGGAGAAGCACATGAGCACCACAACCAGCAGCATGAACGCGATCACCACATACGGCGTCACATTGGCGAACGGCAGCTTGAACGCGATCTTGTCGAGCGCTTCCTTGCCCTTCAGCCCCTTAAGTTCGGCCGGGCCATCGCCAGCCGCAACCATGCGACGGAACTTAATCTCCGTAATCATAATCATGATCCAGTTGATCGCAGCCGCGATCGTGGCGATCGACATCAGATAATTGAACGCGAATTCCGGCCATACGAACACGACGACAACGGCAATCGCAATAATTATCGCGGAAGTGATAACACCCCCGACCGGCACGCCTTTCTTGCTGAGCTTACCCAGGTAAGCCGGCGCGTTGCCCTGCTTTGCCAACGAATACAGCATGCGGGAGTTGGCGTACAGGCCGGAATTGTAGACGCTCATCACGGCGGTCAGGCACACGAAATTGAGGATGCCGGCGGCCGCGTGCACGCCGACGGAATCGAAGATCTGCACGAACGGGCTGGAATCGCCGTCGATTTTGCTCCACGGAATCACCGCCATAATCACGCCGAGCGCGCAGATGTAGAAGACGAGAATACGCCAGATGATGCCGTTCGTGGCCTTCGGAATGGTGGTGCGCGGATTCTCGGTTTCGCCGGCGGTGATGCCGATGAGTTCGGTGCCGCCGAAGCTGAACATCACCACGACGAGCGCCATCAGCAGGCCGGTCCACGTGCCGTCGGCGTTGCGGGTCATCAGGCCGTGCGGCAGGAATCCGCCGTCCACGGTGAACCAGTTGGCGAAGCTCGCGCGAATGCCCGAAGCGGTCGGCACGTTGGCGATCACGACATACAGGCCGCCGAGAAGCATGGCCAGCACGGCCACGATCTTGATGATGGCGAACCAGAATTCGAATTCGCCGAACTTGTTCACGCCCATGAGATTCAGCGCCGCGATGGCCACGAGGAACACCGCCGCCGACACCCACTTCGGAATGTTCGGGAACCAGTAGTTCACGAACGAGCCGACCACGGCAAGCTCCACCATGGCCACCAGCACGTAGTTGAACCAGTAGTTCCAGCCGGAAATGAAGCCCGCTCGCCGTGACCAGTAGCGCGTCGCATAGTAGCTGAACGCGCCAGCCTTCGGATCCTCGACCGCCATCTCGCTCAGAGCGCGCACGATCATGAAGATCGCGAGACCGCCGACGAGGTAGGCGAGCAGAATGGACGGGCCGGCCAGCTGGATGGATTCGCTGGAGCCGTAGAACAGGCCGGTGCCGATGGCGCCACCCAGCGCGATGAGCTGGATATGGCGGTTTTTCAACGATTTACGGAGCGTCGGCGGAACCGGCACGTCGTCGGTTCCACGCGGCTTCTTTGCGGCGGTGACGTCGCTCATGGAGATTTCCTCTTCTCTGTTTCCTTGCGATTGCGCGTTGTGCGTTGCGCTCGCTGCTTGCGTTGCGTGCTGTTGCACGCTTGCATGTGCTTGTTTTGCTTGCTTTTTTGCGATTCGCCCTTTGTGAGGGAACGTTCCCGATTGTAGCGGGAAGCGGCGGGCAAAGTGTTGGTTTGTTCGTTCCGGAATGTCTGGTTTGCTTAACGGGTTGTTTGGTTTAGAAGTTCGATTCGCGCGATTGCTGTGCGATTCGAACGCGCGATTTGGACACGTGTTGCGGATGTGCGGTTTGGCGCGTCTTTCCAAGCTTCATGGTGTTCAATGGAATGAGAGGCTACGAACGGAGGTCGACATGGCATTCGTCAAGGACATGCTGCGAATGTGGGCGCATTCGTGGAAAAGATTCATTTCCATCGCCATGATCACGTTGCTCGGTGTGGCCGTGCTCACCGGCATTTACGCGGGCTGCCGTGACGCGTTCCGCAGCACCGATCGCTTTTTCGACGCGCAGGGCCTGCACGACGTCCAGGTGCTGTCCACCGCGGGCCTGTCGAACGGCGATATCGCCGCGTTGCGCAAGGTGAACGGTGTTGCGAAAGTGCAGGCGGAACGGTCGCAGGAAGTGACGTTCGATTTGGACGGCCGCAAGTCGGCGACCATGCAGGAAATCGGCACGAACGGTATTGACCAGCCATACTTGCAGGAAGGGCGCATGCCGAAGAAAGCCGGCGAAATCGCGGTAACCAGGAAATTTATTCGCGATTCGGGCAAGCGTATCGGCAGCCGCCTCACCGTAACCCCCGAATCGGCTTCCTCCGATACTTCCGATACGAACGATACGAACGGTGCGGACGGCACGAATGAAACGAACGGCACGGACGAGGCGCCGAGCTTCCCGACCAAGCTCACCATCGTGGGCGTGGTGCTCGATCCGCAGAACCTGAGCAACCCGGACGGCTACTCCGCCATGACCTCGTTCCGTTCCACCGCCACCACCGACTACACGTTCTTCGCGCCGTCCGATGGCGTGACCGGCACCCTCTACACGTCCGCCACGCTGCTCGTCAAGGGTGCGGCCGCCGAAAGCACGTTCGACGAATCGTGCGAAAACACTGTCAAGCAGGTGACCGACCGCATCGACGGCACCGTGAAAACCGACCGCCAGAAGGCCCGTCGGCAGGAACTGCTCGACGCGGGCAACAAGAAGATCGCCGACGCGCGTGCGGAAGCCGACAAGAAGTTCGCGGACGCGCAGTCGCAAATCGACGCGAATCGGCAGCAATTCAACCAGCAGGTCGACCAGATTGTCAGCATGCAGGCGGGCGCGGCAGCTGCGGGAGCTGCGGCAAACGGCGCGAACGCAGGTGCGGCGGCGGCCGCAGGTGCAACTACCCCCCAACTTGACGAAACCACGCGTGAAACAATGCGTGAAACCATCATCGCCGCTAGTCCCGAACTGACGCAAGCCAAGCAGCAGCTCGACCAGGCGCAATCGCAATTGAACGAGCAGAAGGCAAGTACCGAACAAACGCTGAAAACCAAGGAAAACGAGCTGAAAACCAGCATTCCGCAAGTGCGCTGGTATGTGCAGGACCGGCAGTCGCTCGGCGGGTTCAGCGCGCTCAAATCCGACCTTGATTCCATCCAGTCGCTCGGCAACGCGTTCCCGATTGTGTTCCTGCTGGTGGCCGTGATGATGAGCCTGACCGCCATGGCGCGCATGGTCGAAGAGGACCGCTCGCTCATCGGCACGTACGTGGGGCTCGGCTACGGGCGGCTGGCGGTCGCGTCGCGCTACCTGCTGTTCGCGTTGCTCGCCTGCCTCATCGGCGGCGGCCTCGGCCTGATCGCCGGCTTCCTTGGCATTCCTGCGTTCCTGCTGGTCGTATTGCAAGGCATGTATGTGATGCCCGGTCTGCGGCTGGAATACGACTGGCTGTACGGCTCGCTCGGCATCGCGCTGTTCGTGGTCGGCGTGCTCGCCGCCACCATCTACGCGTGCGTGCAGGAAATGAGGCAGACGCCCGCCTCGCTGCTGCGTCCGAAAGCGCCGCGCGCCGGCTCGCGCATTCTGCTGGAACGGATTCGGCCGGTCTGGAATCGCATGGGCTTCCTCGGCAAAGTGACCGCGCGCAACATTTTCCGCTTCAAGTCGCGCCTCATCATGACGGTCGGCGGCGTCGCCGGCTGCACCGCGCTGATCGTCTGCGGCCTGGCCATCAACGACACCGTCGCCGACCTCGGCATCAAGCAATACCGCGACATCTACCAGTACGACCTGATGGTGGTTTCCGACGATTCGGACGCGTCGGCGATGCGCACGAAAGTCGCGTCAGACGGGCGCGTCACGTCATCGCTTGACGTGCGCATAGAGTCGGGCGATTTGACGGTTGCGGGCAGTGGCGACGGTGACAGCGGCAAGGCCGGCAGCAGCGGCAGCGAAAGCATCCAGCTGGTCGCGGTGCCGGAAAAGCATCTGTCCGATTTGGGCGAAATGGTCACGTTGCAGCCGGTCTCGTCCGGCATACTGGGCACGTCCGGCGTCGGCAAAACCGGTTCGCTGAAACTCGATGACGATGGCGTGATCGTCGCGCAGTCGGCGGCAAGCGCGCTGGGCGTCAAGGCCGGTTCCAATGTGCGACTGACCAACGGCGACGGCGTGCAGGCGACGGCGAAGGTGAGCGCGGTGAATCGCAACCTCATCGGCTCGGATGTGTATGTAAGCGAAACCTACTACGCCAAGCTTTTCGACTCGAAAGACGCGAAGAACACCAAGAATTCCAAGAGTTCCGAGGATTCCGAGGCTCTGACGTGGAACGCCATGCTCGCCAAGCTTTCCGGCTCCGACACTTCGCAAACCGACTATGCGGAATCGCTCGAAGAGGACAGTTCGGTGATGAAGGCCGTAAGCTGCGCGCACATGGCCGACAGCTTCAAATTCGACCTCATGGGCGCGGTGGTGGCGCTGATCGTGGCGCTCGCCGGCGGTCTGGCACTGGTGGTGCTGTTCACGCTCGCCAATACGAACGTGTCGGAACGCGTGCGCGAGATGGCCACGCTCAAGGTGCTTGGCTTCTTCGACCGCGAAGTGCACCATTACGTGAACCGCGAGATGATGATCCTCACCGTCATGGGCGTGATACTGGGCCTGCCGCTCGGCCGGCTCGTCGGCGGCATGCTGACGATGGCGCTCAACATGCCCTCGTTGTATTTCGAGGTGGAGGTCAAGCCGCTGAGCTACGTGATCGCGGCCGTGGCGACCATGGCCTTCGCGCTGCTCGTGCAGCTGTTCGTCAACCCCGTCCTCGACCGCATCGACCCCATCAGCTCCCTCAAGTCCGTGGAGTAGCGCCCCTCCGAAGCCCTCTCAGTTCTTCGGGTAGCGGTAGTTGTGGGGGAGTTGGGTGGTGAGCTGCGGGTCCAGGCCGAGTTCCTTGAGTTGGCGGTCGATTTCGAGGCGCGCACGTTCCACAAGTTCGGCGCGACGGCTGTCCAAACCGTTCAGCCCCTCCTGCTTTTCCAGCGATTCCAACGTCTCCGCCATACGCTTGAGCCGGTCCTGATGGTGCAGCAGCGCGCGTACCTGCGCATGTTCGCGTACGATCGTCTGCCAATCGGATGGCGTGTGCGCAATCTCCCGAACCGCGGTGACCGGATGTACGTCGGCCACCTGATATGTGATCGAGCCGAGCAGCGGCATCAGGAACACTGTAATCGCGCCGGCTGCGACCAGTGTTGACGCGGTGTCGCTTTGCATGGTGCCGACCTTCACCGCCAGCGACGTGACGGCGACGATGATCGGCAGCGCGGTCGTGCAATACAGCGCTACGGTGACGCGGTGATGCGATGACAGCGGATTCTTGCGTTTGTCGAGCGATAGCGCAACATATACGGGCACCGCGCGAATCAGCATGAGCATTACGATGAACGCGACGAGCAGCGCGGGCCGGCCTGCCACGGCGCGCACGTTGATCGCGGCGCCTGACACCACAAAAAACACAGGAATGAGGAAGCCGTAGCCGACACCCTCCAACTTCATTTCCAGCGACTTGCTGCCGTCGGGGATGATGTAACGCAGGATGAAGCCTGCGGCGAACGCGCCGAGCACCGCGTCAAGTTCGAACAGCGCGGAAATGGTGACAAGGAAGATGAGCAGGAATGTGGTCAGTCGCATGAGCGTTTGCGATGACGTGTTCGCATTTTCCGTAAGGAAACGGTACAGGCGATGGCCGGTTTTCAGTGCTTTCGTGGGTAGCATCGCGCACAATAGGCAGATGGCAAGGAATGCGCCGAGCACGAGCATGGTCTGCCAGCCGGTTCGGGTGGATAGCAGGATGGCCATGGCAAGGATTGGGCCAAGTTCGCCCCACGTTCCGTACGAGATGATGGCGTCGCCGATGGGGGTGCCTTCGAGGTTGCGTTCCTTGAGAATCGGCATGAGCGTGCCGAGCGCGGTGGTGGTGAGTGCGATTACCGTGGCTACGCCGTTGATGCCTTGCTTGGTGAAGAACGGAAGGAATGTCACAACCAGCCAGGCGAGGCCTAGCGTGATTCCCCATGTAAGCAGTCCGACTTTGCCTTGATGTCCGGCGAGTCGTTTCGGGTCGATTTCGTAGCCGGCGAGCAGGAACAGGAACGCCATGCCGAGCTCGTTCAAGAGTTTCACGGCGTCGTTTACTTCGATTATGCCCAGTCCGTACGGGCCGAGTGCGGCTCCGGCGGCGAGCAGCAGTACGGTTTGTGGAATGAACCTTCCCGGAATCAGCTGCGCCACAATCGGGCTGACGGCCGCCACCGCCATGATGATGGTTAATGAAACGAGCTCTTGCGTCATGTTTCCAGCCTAGTGAGTCTGCGTGACGGTGCTCGGATACGCGGTGACCCCCATGACGCGCTGGGGGTGAGGTTAAGTTTTTTGTTAATTTTAGGGGGTGGGTCTATGAGCTTTTATTATCCGTGGAAAATGGCGGGACTGTTTTGTTTGAAGGTTGGCCCCCTCTTTTCGTTGAAGGGGATGGGTCTTTCGTTCGAGGGTTTTAACGAGGGTGTTAATGGAAAGAGCCCGATATGATGCTGAATCGAGCTGTTTAGGCGATTTAGGGGGTGTAAAAAAATGATTGATGGCAAATTCACAGCAAAGGAGCGTGCGTATCTGGCCAGCCTGCCAGCGGTCAAAAGCGTGAGCCCATCCCATATCCGGTATACCGATCGCTTTAAGGTCGAGGTCATGTGCCGGTACAACGCGGGCGAATCGCCGTCGGCCATCTTTCGGGAGGCGGGTCTCGACCCCAAGCTGATCGGCTACAAGCGCGTGGAACGGTGCATCGCGCGCTGGAAGCAGCAGGAGGAGCGGAACAAGCGCAGGAACGAACATACGAACCATTACATGCAGGATTGTGATGACGAGCTGGAAGCCATCGAACTGCGCGGAGACGATGTGGATCAGTCCGTGGTGGATCTTTATGGCGCTGGCGCGGCAGGGACGTCGGGAAGCGACGTCGCGACGAGAAACGTTGGCGCGTCGGGAAGCGACGTCGCGACGAGAAACGTTGGCGCGTCGGGAAGCAACGTCGTGCAATCGCAAGGCTCGGACAAGTTGCAGGAATCGCGCGCATCGCAGGATATGCTGTCGAAACTTGCACAGGCACAGCTGACCATCAACAAATGCGACATGCTGATAGCCAAGCAGGCGTTGCGTATCGACGAGCTGGAACGCGTGCTGCGGAAGTTCATCCAGTGATGCGTGCGAAACGTATGAAAAACATGGAACGTACGGAAGGCGCAGAACCGTCTTTCAACGAGATAATCGACGTTTCCGACGATATGCGCAGACGGCGTGGCCGCCGCAGGAAAACCGTCGCCATGCGTGTCTCCGCTGCGCTGTTGATCGTCATTTCCATTTGCATCGGCGGTTTTCCGGCGATGCTGCAATACCGGTCGGCGCACGAACTGTCGAATACGTCGGACCAGTCCGCGCGTGCGGTTGCGGGTTGGCCGTATCCGCAGGCCGACGACGCGATCGCCGCGGCCAAGGAATACAACAAACGGCTCGCCGCATCGGGCCAGCCGATCCTCGGCGAGGCGAAGGATCCGTTCTCCCAGGCGCAGGGCAGCTCGCGGTCCAGCGAATCCGGTTCCAACGAATCAGACAGCGCCAGCGCCAAAGATACGGAATATCAAAGCCTGCTGGATTCCGGCAGCGGTGTGATGGGCACTATCCGTATTCCGAAAATCTCCGTGAAACTGCCGATTTACCATGGCACGTCGCAGTCGGCACTTGCGTCCGGTGCGGGGCATTTGTATGGCAGTAGTCTGCCGGTGGGCGGCAAGAACACGCATGCCGTAATCACCGGGCATCGCGGGCTTGTGGATGCGATGATGTTCACCCGATTGGATGAAATGCGCGTCGGCGACTACTTCTACATCGAAGTGATGGGCCGCACGCTCGGCTACCGGGTGGACCGTATTTCCGTGATCGAGCCGAACGATACGTCGAAGCTGAAGATCGTTCCCAGCGAAGACCGGGTGACGTTGATGACGTGCACCCCGTACGGCGTTAATACGCATCGACTGTTGGTTTCTGCGGTGCGCTCGCCGATTCCCGACGTGGTACCGGCGGAGCATGATGCGGCGAAGGATGCGCGAACGATTGCGACCACGGCCGCGGTGGTCACGTTGCTGCTCGGTCTGCTGCTGGCATGGTTGCGCGGGCGACCGTGGCATATCCGTAGGCATGCGGCTTGGTGGCCGAAGCGTGGCTAACGACCGCTGTTTGCCGATGCCCCCTGCCGGCTTTTTTATTCGGGTATTACCCATATTGTGAAACGTTGCGATTGCAACGGTTGACGATGGTATAATACCTCGACTTTCCCGCACTTAGGGTGTGCATCTCCCGACGTCTTTTCTCCTACATTCAAGATTGGAGCGCCGGAAGTGTATCCGTACTGGACATAGCATGTGCCGGTGCGTGATGCGCGGACGGTGTTAGAGACGGAAACCGCGTTGAAGCGCGGTATTAAGGGGACAATGCACATGAGGCATGTACATGAATCTGAGGCAAAGCCAAAAGGGAACTTTGCCAAGCGAATCGTAGCCGCGGTAGCCGCGGTCGCCATGCTTGGTGGCATGGGCTACGCCACCACTTCTACTGCACTAGCCAATGACGTCAATGCCACTGTTGAGCAGCAGAATGGTATCAGCATTGGTCTGCATGATTACGATCGCAACTCCATCAACAATAATCATGCGTTGCATTTTATGAGCGGAGGAAACGAAGCCGGCTATAACCGCTATGTTCAAGATGGCAGAGGTGCGTACGCGGGCATTGTGAAGCCTCTGCTGACTAACGATTATCCGACCATGGCGGATGGCAACGAATCGCTGGATTATCTCTTCGGCGGTGCGTCTGATAATGCTGTGACTAATTACACGCCGGACGGTGGTTTGCTGACTCCGGATGGTCAAGGGAATTACAGTTTCGATGCGGCGTCGAAATATGCGAAATATGACCACAATAGCAATCGATTCGAATTGACCAATCAGACCCAGAGCGGGAATCGTGACCCGCTGTTCACGCCGTTTGGCAATGACAGCGACGACAATAGGTATTCGTTCGGCATGAACCTTGGGGCCGATTTCTATATGCCTAAAGATGGCAAAGTCAACAATCAGAACATGGTGTTTGATTTCACCGGTGACGACGATGTGTGGGTGTTCATCGATGATGTGCTGGTGCTTGATTTGGGTGGTATCCATCAGGCGTTGGGTGGCAGCATCGATTTCGCCGCCGACAAGATCAAGTACGACAAGGTTCAGAGTCATGGAGACACTCCTGCCGCAACAATCACCGAGGCATTTAGAAAAGCGGGAAAGAAGTGGGATTCCAAGGCGTATACGACACATCATCTGAGCTTCTTCTATCTGGAACGCGGCGACGGCGGATCCAACTGCAAGATCAGTTTCAATCTGCCGGTGAAGCCGTCCAAGGCCATCGATATCGAGAAGGAAACCCTGGGCACCATCGACGCGAACAAACAGTTCCAATTCCAGCTGTTCGTCGACGGTTCCAAAGATCCGTACCAAGGCGAATACAGCGTGTACAATGCGCACACCAATCAGGTCGTTAACCCCGATGCGTCGACCGAAAACAACGGTGTGATAAAGCTGGCCGGGGGTCAATTTGCCCGCGTGCAAGCCGACAATTTCACTGATGACACCAAGTATACGGTGCGGGAGTTGAATTCCAGCGACTACACCGTGTCCGCGAACGGTTCCCCAATGACGCAGCAGGGTAGCGACAATAATGCATACGCCGAAACCGGCTCGTTCACCGTGGGAAAGACGAGCCACGTGACCATCGTGAATTCCAATGTGAAACCATCGAACAACAAAAGCATCGTGAAAACCAATGGCGGCGAAGGCGATGAGTACACGCTGCATCTGACCGCATCCGGTGATAGCACCTCCTCCACGGTCACCACTGCCACTCCGGCTGACATTGTGCTGGTCATGGACAAGTCCGACAGTATGAATAGTGACAACCGCGACACCAATGCGCGGAATGCGGCCATAGCGCTCGCCAATAAGCTGCTGACGGCGCAGAATTCGGCTTTGCCGGAAGCCCAGCGGGTGCGTATGGCGGTCGTCACCTTCAGCAAGAGCGCTTTGCTGAAACAGGAGTTCACCACGTCTTCGAGCAAGATCGGTGATGCCGTTTCCCAAAAGCCGGGTGGCGGCACCAACTGGGAGGCCGCGCTCGAGCAGGCAAACAATCTGCGAGGTCGCCCTGGTGTGAAGAAGCACATCATCTTCCTCTCGGATGGCAATCCGACGTACCGAACGTCCTCATATAGCGGATGCTATTCCTATTCATTTCTCTGGGGCAATACCGCACATCCGGAATATACGACCAAAGCGGATTGCGAGACGAACGGATACAGTTGGGGGAAGAACCCTGACGGCAGTTCCGGTGGCGTATATGGCGCAGGAGGCAGCGACGAGTATGGCTTTAATTACGCGGCCGCGTTGGCTGAAGCCAAAAATCGCGGCGACGCCGCCCTGTACGTGGTGAAGACCGCTGCCGACGCCAATAAGATGGATGATCTTGCGAGTGAGGCCAATGCGGTGAATGGCGTGGAATTCGACGGCACGAATCCGGCGAATCTGACGAAAGCATTCGATCAGATCTATTCCAGCATTACTTCTTCTGCGAAGATCAAGGTCTTCTCCATCACCGACACCTTGTCCCAGTGGGTGGATCCGGTCGAGTTCGCAGGTGCCGCCAACGGTGCCGACATCACACAATATGTGACGGTGAAGAACGGCAATACCACGCTGAAGAGCGGATATACGGCCACATACAATTCCGACAGTCGTACGGTGACGGTGACGTTCAACGGTACTGATGGCATCGTCGTAAAAAAGACTGATGTCATCGACGTTTCCTTTAAAGTCAAGCCAAGCGATGCTGCATATGCCGACTATGCGAGCGGCAACAACTATCCGGATACGGGAGACGCGAATACCGGAGACGTATCCGCTGGGCAGCGAGGCTACTATTCCAACGCGGATGCGAAGCTGAACTATTGCGTGCTCACCGAGGTCAACAACGTGACATCCTGCGAACCGACCGAAGCTGTATATCCGCATCCTGTGGTGCAGGTGAAGCTTGGCAAGATCAACATCACCAAGCAATGGTCGGACGGCAACGACAAGCATGCCAACGATTTCGTGACGGTGCAATTGCAGCGCAAGGCAATTGGTGCTACTAATGCGGAGAACGTTGGTAATCCGATCACGCTGAACGCCGCCAACAATTGGACCAAAACGGTCGATAATCTGGTGCCCGGCTACACGTATTCCGTGGTGGAAACCCCCGGCGATGACCGATATGACGTCTCCTATATGGGAAACAATGTCGACTTGACCAAGCAGATGGTGTGGTCTTCCAATGCCGATGCGGGCACGTTGAACGCGACCATCACTAACACGTTGAAGACGGTTGCCCTGGAGAACGCGATTTCGGTGAAGAAGGACCTGGCCGGACGCGAGTGGAAGACCTCCGACACGTTCGATTTCACTCTGGCGGCGAAGGGCAATGCGCCGTTGCCGGATAAGTGCGAAGCCGATCAACCTTGTACGGTGAAGGTGAACTCCGATTCGGGCAGCCATACCGCGTCCTTCGGCAACATCACTTACAACGCTGGCGATGCCTCTTACACGTATTACGTGACGGAGGTCAAGGGCTCTATCGCTTCATTGCATTATTCGCAGGCGAAGTATGAGGTTGTCGTGACTGTCGCGAAGGACTCCAACGGAGAGTGGAAGGCTTCCGTGAAGTCCGTGACCAAGGTGCTGGATGACAACGGTGCAGCAGTTCCCGAATCGCAAAGTGCTGCTACTGAACCTGTCACCTTCACCAACCGATATGTCGCGGTGTCGGCGCTGCCGTTGACGGGTGGTGCGACGGGACGCCAGTGGCTACTGGTCGGTGGCGTGATCGGCGGACTCGCGGTGCTGCTTATCGGCGCTGCCGAAATTTGGAATAACAAGAAGCGACTCGTCTGAGTTGCTGTGTGAGGCCGGAATGCCTACCAACTTGAGGGCATTCCGGCCGGCAAATCAAAATTTGCGGATCGCGGGAGCAAGTTGGGTTCCCGCCTCCCGCGATTGCAAAAACAAGTAATCAAACAATAAGGAAGAGAGGATTCTCATGAAGATGAGGAAACTTTTCGCCGGTATCGCCGCCGCTGCGACGCTGCTCGGTGGCATGGCATTGGGCGCAGCCAGCGCACAGGCTGATGACACTCCTACAACGGTGACGAGGGACGCGACGTTCACGTTCACTGCTGAAACCGCTGAACAGTTGACCAACGCCAAACTGAAAGCATACAAGATTGGCGATTATGTTCAGTATGGTTCCGGCGAGAACGTTGCTTACGGTGTGGTGACGAATTCTAGCAATAAGACTGCCGTTGACTTCGCGTTGAAGGCTGCCGGTGTGGATACTACGGATTCTGAGGTGGACCATCTGGCCGCAGCCCTGAATGCCGGCCAACTGGATGTTTCTGATGTTCGCCCATGGGCTTCTCCTACGGCAACTCGTAAGTTTGCCGATGCTTTGGAGAGCGAAGGCCGTTTGACTAGCGGAACTGATGTTACGCTGAGCAACCCGGTTGCTGCACAAGACGGCTCTTATTCCGCCACCGTGTCTTTGCAGGCAGGTATCTATGTGTTCATTGACTCTGCGGTTGCTACTGGTTCTGTGACCCAGGCAATCCCGATGATTGTCGCTTCCGGCACGGTTGCTGATAAGGTCTTGACTGATCCGATTCGGGGCGCCAACACCGTGAACATGAAGAACACCAACAACCCCGAAAAGACAAAGGAAGTCAATAAGACTTCTGCTGCCATCGGTGACACTCTGACCTACACCCTTACCGGCGTTGTCGCGAACCCGGCTCCGACCGCGTTCAAGTTCACCGATACTCCGAGCAAGGGTCTGACCATCAAGGCTAACAGCTTCCAGTTCTTTACGGAGGAGGCTAATGCGGAGCGCCAAGCTGAACCTGCGAGCAACTTCAGTGTTACCCCGACTGGTGATTTCACGGGTAATGGTACCGCATCTTTCGATGTCGAGGTGGAGAATCCGTCCGCTTATGCAGGCAAGAAGATTGTGGTCACCTTTGAAGCAGTGATCAATGACGAAGCTGACGTCGAGAATGGTGTCGTCAACAAGCTTGACAACTATGGCACCTCGGTTCAGGTCCCGACCACGTTTGGCAAATTCGAATTCACCAAGGTGGATCCTGATGGCAAAGGCATTGAGAACGTTACCTTCCAGGTAAAGGACGGTGACACCACGCTGTACTTCGTGAAGCAGAAGGACGGTTCCTACAAGAAGGCTGCTTCTGCTGCCACTTCGGGCGCAACTGCTGATGTCAAGACTGGTGCTGATGGCAAGCTGTCTTTCACCGGTCTTGATAAGACCAAGACCTACACCGTCACGGAAACTAAGCGTGCCAGCGATGCCTATCTCGACATCATGCCGAGCTTCACTGTGTCTTTCAACGAGGAGAACGGTTCAGCTGTTCTGGCTAAGACCGCCACTTCCGATCCGTGGGGCCTGGTCAACACCACCGCCAAGACCGTGAAGAACATCAAGTCCATCACCCAGCTGCCGCTCACCGGCGCTGCGGGAACCATGCTGTTCACCGTTGTGGCTCTGCTCGTGGCTGGCGCTGGCGTGACCATCGCCATCAAGTCTCGTCAGAACGCCGAGGCCTGATCGCCCATCTCTGACGGTGTTCGTTAAGAACACCAATTCGGAGTGATTTAAGGTCGACCCATTATGGGTCGGCCTTTTGCATTGCTCTGTATTTCATATGGGATTGCTTGGATTGCGCCATATTACCGTTGCTTTGGACGTGCCACCCGATGTGGGTGGACATTGCGTTTTTCGAGGGTATAAGGCGTTTCAGTGGGATGTGTTGCAACAAACGGAATCTGGAAACGTGAACCGTTATGGGGGCTGTTAGTCAGGGGAGTGAAGTGGGGGTATTGCACGGAAGGAGGGCCATAGAATCGCAGGCACATCCGCAAAAGAAAGCAACGAAGCATCAATGGGAGGTATTGCGATGCGCAGTGGGGGAGCATTCAGTGATGAGGAGATTCAGCTGTTGCGTGGATTGCCGGCTGTTTCCAATGTGACTCGTGATCGTATCACCTATTCCGACACATTCAGACAGGTGTGCACCATCCGATATCTTGCGGGGGAGTCGCCCACCAAGATCTTTCGTGAAGCGGGTCTGCCGCCGGAATTGGTTGGTTACAAGCGTATCGAGCGCAGTGTGGCGCGGTGGAAGGATGCGGCCATCAAGTCGGTGAGCGGCAGCGACACCATGACCGATGGTGAGATCATAGCGCAGCTTGCGGCGCGGTATAAGCGTGCGTTGGCGACGAGGCGGAGTCTTGAAGACATCGCCAATACGGCCACTGAGCCGAAGCCTGCCGCAACGGCTGCGTCGAATGACGTTCATCCGTTGTCTCTCGGACTGTTCGACGGTGATACGGCCGGCATTATTATCAGGCAGCAGGCTCGTCGTATCGACGAGCTCGAGCGCGATGTGGTGAGGTTGCGCAACAAGCTGGACAAGGAAGTCGGGCCCAATCCTGCCTCCGCTGAGGCCTGACTTATGCTATCTAGCTTATAGATGGCGGATGGTTCGCCCCATTTGCCAGTTCGGGGGTATAAATCATACCCCCGAACCGCCTATTCTCGTCTAGCACCCGCCATCTATAAGCGAGATACCTTTCCGCAAAGCCCCAAATCCGCCATCTATAAGCCAGATAGACCCATCAGTTTGACCATGGATAGACTCGGTTAGAGATGCTCTTGGCAAAAATGCCAATTTCGGCCTCCTGCAAAGGGTTTTGATGGGTCTAACCCATGATTTACATAAAACCTAACCCACGATTTGCGTAAGTCCTAACCCATGATTTGCGTAAAACGTGGTTCGCTCAGAGCTGTGGCCGGAGACCGTCCAAGTTCGACCGACATTATCGGAATCGTCAGGGAAGAAGGCACGCGGGCGGAGTGCAATATAATGTTCCCTATGGCTGGCAGTTCAAGGGGGCAAGACTGATGGCAGTTTTTCCGCATGGGAGCGCGCGCGGCGGGTCGAGAAGCGACGGTCCGCAGCAAATTAAGGACTTACGCGCCGACGATTTTTATGGCGATTCGCACGATGGCAACGACGGCTCGCGCGGTTCGCACGACACCACGCGCAACACCCGCACCTACACTTTCCCGACTTTCGCGGAGGCGACCGACGCGTCCGAAGCGATGCGCGAGCGTCGCGCGGATCGCAACAAGTCCATTGCCATGCGCGTGCTTGCGGCGGTGCTGATTCTTACCGCGCTCGGCATTGGCATGTTTCCGAGAGTGTTGCAATACCGTTCGGCGCGCGAGCTGGCGAGCACGTCGGCGCGTTCCGAAAAGCGCGTGGCGGGCTGGCCATACCCACAGGCCGATGAGGCGTTCGCCGCGGCCAGGGAGTACAACAAGCGACTTGCCAAGTCGGGGCAGCCGGTGATTGGCGAGGCGAAGGATCCGCTCGCCGAACTGTATGACGATCCGCAGAATGCAGCCAACAACGCCAGCGCCGACGGCTCAGACAACTCCGGCGACTCCGCCAGCGCCAAAGACAAGGAATATCAAAGTCTGCTCGACTCCGGCGATGGCGTGATGGGGGCCATTCGCATCCCGAAGATTTCCGTGAACCTGCCGGTTTACCATGGCACGTCGGAGCAGACGCTTGCGTCCGGTGCGGGGCATTTGTATGGCAGTAGTCTGCCGGTGGGTGGCAAGGATACGCATGCGGTGATTACCGGACATCGGGGTTTGGTTGAAGCCTCAATGTTTACGCGTTTGGATGAGATGCGGGTTGGTGATTACTTCTATATCTATGTGATGGGCCATACGCTTGGCTACAAGGTGGATCGCATCACCGAAATCAACCCGGATGACACGTCGAAGTTGAAGATCGTGCCCGGCGAGGACCGTGTGACGTTGATGACATGCACCCCGTATGGCGTGAATACGCATCGTCTGTTGGTTTCTGCGCTGCGTTCCGCCATTCCCGAAGAGATTCCCGCGGAGGATGATGCGGCAAAAGATGTGCGTGTGATTGCGGGCGTGGTGTCAGCTGCCACGTTGCTGGTCGGTTTGTTGTTGGTTTGGCTGCTCCGCTGTCCGTGGCATGTCCGTAGGCATGCCGCTTGGTGGCCAAAGCGCAACTAGGGGTTGATGGCGTTAATGTTGCACTTGACAGATGCTTTTTTGTCGGGGAAAATTCTGAAAGAGACATGACAACGTTTGCTTATAGTTTTTGCATCGCGATTTACGGGGGTAAGAATACTCTAGAATCGCGATGATATGTGCGATTTCAAGGAAAGTATATCCCCTTGATTACCTCGTTGGGAGGGTATGTATCCCTCTGTTTTTCTCCTTAAGGTTTAGGCAACGAAGCGATTGTCGGACGGTATGTGAAGCGAAGACGCATCAAATATACCGGTCGAAGGAGGAAGGTATTTCCCCGATCGCTTAACGGTACAAGGGGGTAGGCGTATGAGACACGTCTTTGAGCGAAACAGGGCGAGGGGCACAGGTCTGTTCACGCGTCGTGTCATTGCGGCCGTCGCGACGGCCGCAATGCTCGCCGGCGTGGGGTGCGTCACTGCTTCGTCAGCGGCGGCGGAAGATGCCACGGGAGCCTTGGAACAACAAATCGAGCAGCCGGTATTGCAAGAATCTGGGCAAGAGGATTCACAGCCGGTGGAACAAAATTTGATGGTGGGAGAAGAGCAGCCGTCAGAGCAAGAGCAGCCGTCAGATCAAGAGGCTTACCAGCAAGTCGAACAAGAAACGGAACAAGAAACGAAAGAAGAGACTGAGCAGTGGGTTGAGCAGGAGGTTGAACAACAATCTGAACAACCTGATGAGCAGCCAGTTACGTTGTCCGCTCAACCGATTGCGCGAGCAAATCGGGCGCAGTCGGTTGCGCAGAACGAGACCGGTTCTCAGTTGGGCGCTCCGGAGAAGCATAAGCGCATCAAGAAGAACGATGATGGCAATTACACCGTGAACGTGGATGTGAAGGGCGCCGTCAACAGCACCACGGTCACCACCACCCAGCCGATCGACTTCACGCTGGTGCTGGATGTGTCCGGTTCGATGGACGATCCGATGAGTAAGACGGATCGGACCAAGCGGTTAGACGCACTGAAAGAAGCGGTTAAAGCATTTCTTGATGAAGCCGCGAATACTAATACGGAGGCCGGTTCCGAACTGGTTCGCGTTGGACTGGTGAAGTTCGCCGGCGATAAAACGGACAAAATCGGGGATGACATGTACCGAAGTGGTGGGTACACCTACAACTACTCCCAAATCGTTAGCAATCTGACTGCGGATATGAACGGTCTGAAGAACAAAGTCAGCAAACTCAAAGCCGCTGGCGCCACCCGCGCCGACAATGGATTCAATCGTGCGGTCAAGGTGATGGACAGTGCTAGTGCTCGAACCGATGCGAAGAAGGTCGTTATCTTTTTCGCGGATGGTTCGCCTACATCGTCTAGTGGCTTCGAGGGTAAAGTGGCAAATAAGGCCGTCGAAGCTGCCAAGGAATTGAAAGATGGTGGCGCCACGGTGTATTCCATCGGCATCTTCGCCAGTGCCAACCCGTCCTCGCTCTCCAGCAACGAGAACCAGTTCATGCATGCGGTGTCCAGCAATTTCCCAAAGGCAACGAAATACAACCAGCGCGGTGAAGGGAATATCGAAGCCGGCTATTATAAAAGCGCGACGAACGCTTCGGAGCTGAATGCCATCTTCGACGAGATTGAAAAAAGTGAGACTACCACGTCCGCATACACCAAGGTGACCATGGAGGACACGCTCTCCGGCTATGTCGAGCTTGCGGATAGCAACTACAAGGTCGTTGCCAAGGATGCTTCCGGCAAGGTGGTCTCCTTGACTAAGAATGTCGATTACACCTTGACGTATGACGCGAGCACGAAGAAATTCACGGTCGCATTCCTGAAGCCTCTGGTCAACAACGTGACATACACGCTGGAATACAACGTGAAACCCACGCAGAAAGCGTATGACGAGTATGCCGCCAACCTGAACGCCGGTAAGGATGGATATGACGGCGTAAAGGGTAACGCGAACACCGATCTGCCGGGAAACGCCACGTCCTCGAACCAGCCGGGTTTCCATACGAACGATTCCGCGTGCCTGGCGTACTCGGCCGATGGCGTGGATCATGCATGCGGCGGCAATCCGTATCCGCATCCGGTGATCCAGGTGGTTTCCTCGACGCTGCATATCGAAAAGCAGTGGAGTGGAGACGGTGACAAGCCGGAAAGCATCACGGTGGATATCAAACAGGGCAACGATACCTATAAGACGGTCACGCTGAAGCGTGACGATAGCGGCAAATGGTCCACCGACGTGATTATTCCGGCAGGCGCCCAAAAGACGTACACGGTGACGGAAGTCGAACCGGACAGCCACTTGTGGAAGGCCTCCTACCAGCACAAAGTCGGCAATGGTGCTCTCGCTGACGGCAATGTGGTGACGGTGCCGGAATCCATGGCATCGCAGAACGCCACAGTAGTCATCACCAACACGTTGAAGCAGACCATGCTGACGCATGCGATTGGCGTGCAGAAGGAGCTGGTCGGCCGCGATTGGAAGGATTCCGACGAGTTCACTTTCAAGCTGAAGGCAGACGATTCCAATCCAGACGCGCCGATGCCAGCTTCCTGCAAGAACCAGTCGGCGTGCACGGTGACGGTGAAACGCGATTCGTCTGACGATCACGTTGCTTACTTCGGCGACATCACGTATGACGCAGGTGAAGCCGAGTACACATATCTTGTGACGGAGAACGCTGGTAATGCTTCCGCAATGTATTACTCGCAGGCGGAATACCGGGTGGTCGTGTCCGTGATGAAAGACGGAACGTCCGGTGAATGGAAGGCCGTTGTCGAATCCGTGACCCAGCTGAAAACCGATTATGGTGCCGCTGGTTCGAATTGGGACGAGACCCAGCCAATGCTGTTCACCAACCAATACATTTCGGCATCGTCACTGCCATTGACGGGCCGCATGGGTGCGGAACGATGGTGGCAGATTGCGGCCGGCGGAGTTGGCGTGCTGGCATTGCTCGCCGTCGCTGCGGCCGACCAGTGGAGACGTAAGAAGCGGCTCAGCTGAATAACACAGGATTTGCGGATCGCGGGGGCGCGTTGGGTTCCCGCCTCCCGCGATTGCAGAAAACAGTAACCAACAATCAAGGAAGAGGAGATTCTCATGAAGATGAGGAAGCTTTTCGCAGGGCTGGCCGCCGCGGCAACGTTGCTGAGCGGCATGGCCATCGGCGTCGCCGCCGCACAGGCTGATGATGCTCCATTGCTGCAAGTTAACCACGCACAGGAAGGCCATACGTACACGCCATACAAGTTTGCCATGTTTGAGAATCCTGGCGATGGCTCGGTCGAAGTGAAAACGGTTGACGCATGGAAGGGAGCTGTGACCACCGCTGCTGATGTGGCTGATGGAAGCCACAACGGCATCCCGACAGAGTACAAGGATAATCCAGCCGCCTATGTGGCGACGTTCACTGCGGATCAGCTCCGTGTCTTCGCCAAGACCTTGGCTGGGATTACTCCGCCGGCAGGACCTGATGGTACTGGCCTGACCGTAGCCAAGGATCAGGCAAATACGAGCCAGGTGGTCAATGTGAACGGAGAAGGCTGGTATCTGGTGAAGGATACGTTCACCAAGGCTGGCGAAACGACTGTGACGTCGGGGACTCCGGCTGTGGTGGCCACCACCGTCAATGGACTGTCCAATCTGAGGATTGCGGCCGATACGACGACCGGTCAGGGCAACATCACGACTGAAGGCCAGTTCAACGCGAAGAACGCGAATCCGACCGACGAGCCGCTCAAGTTCGCCCGGATGAATGACGTGGATGTGAACGGTAAGAGCGTAAAGGTGGGCGACACCGTGGACTTCACTGTGGCCGCGGACGTTCCTCATGCTGCGGCTGGCTGGGATGCGTACCCCTTTACCATTACCGATACCGCGTCCAAAGGTTTGCAGATTGCGGCAAAGAGTGCCTTCACGGTCCAGTTCGGAGATCATACTACTGTGGATCCCGATCTGTACACGATAACGCAGGAAGGCAATGCTCAATCCGGCACCACCACGACCATCTATTTTGCCGATGCCACAACGCTGGCCGGTAGGACGATCGTCGTGTCGTACCAGGGCACCGTCACCAAGGATGCGTTGGATGGCTTGAGCGGCAGTGTGGACAACAAGGCCACAATCACCACCAAGGATGGTACCAGCGGTGAAGGCAAGACTGTCCTTAAGACCTACGGTTTCCAGTTCACGAAGATTGGCAAGGAAGGGAATGAGGCCAAGCCTCTAGCCGGCGCCAAGTTCGTTGTCAAGAATGCGGAGGGCAAGTTCCTTAAGCAGGCTGAGGACGGTGCGTGGTCGTTTGTTTCCGATCAGAATGATGCCAAGACGTTCACTACTGAGAATGATGGTTTGGTGAAGGTCGCGGGTCTTGCGGCGGGAACCTACACGGTTGTGGAGACTCAGGCTCCGACCGGCTACGCCCAGAACTTCAGGGTCACTTTCAATGTGGAGATCACAGATGAAGGTCTCGTCACCTTCGAGCCGGATGCCCTTCGTCAGGTCCAACCGGTCAATAACACCACTGCGAATGCCACCGCTACCGTGCTGAACGTCAAGTCTGTCACTCAGCTGCCGCTGACCGGTGCCGCGGGAACCGTGTTGTTCACCGTCGTGGCGCTGCTGGTGGGTGGCGCTGGCGTGGCTGTGGCGGTCAAGAGTCGTCGCCGCACGTACTGAGCGCATGCGTTCGGTGTGAGTGAGTTGTGAATTGACTCACTCACAATAAAAGTCAATGCGGGCGGTTGTGGGTATTCCATAATCGCCCGCATTGATGTGTGACCGACCGGTTGAAGTGATATACGGTCAGCAATATTTGAAAAGCTGCTTGTGAGAAGTCGGATATACACTTGCTTCATCATGGGGTATAGCAAAGGGGGTAAAACGATGCGCGGTGGAGGATCATTCAGCATGGACGAGCTCCAAATGTTGCGGGATCTGCCGGCGGTGGCCAACGTATCGAAAGACCGCATCACGTACTCCAACGCTTTCAAACAGGTGTGTGTCATACGGTATCTTGCGGGGGAATCGCCGACCAAAATCTTCCGCGAGGCGGGATTGCCGCCGGAACTGATTGGGTATAAACGTATAGAACGAAGTGTGGCGCGTTGGAAGGCTGCCGTCCTCAAATCCGTGAGTGGTAGCAGTAACATGAGTAACGGCGAAATCATTACGGAGCTCGTCAACCTGTATGTTCATGCGGTGACGCGCAAGGAGAAACTCGACGACATCGCAGGAATCGCCAATCCCGATAAGGCGAACATTGGAAATGCTCCGCATCCGCTGGACGGGGCGAACGTGTCGGGGGGGGTATATATCCGCTGACGTGCCCGTCCCGTCCGATGCGGCTGCCATCGCCGTGCCGCCTGCACCTCTCAGCGCGAGCAGCGGCCTTGACAGCGAGACGGCGCTTGTCATCATCAAACAACAGGCTCGGCGCATCGACGAGCTGGAACGCGAAAACGAATCGCTCCGTGGCAAGCTGAAAACCTTGGCAAGCTGACTCCACCCGTCGCAAAGCGTTTTTTGGAAAAGATGCGAATCTGCCACATATAGCGCATTTCGCGGTGCGAACAACGGCGGAGATTGTGCGGTTGGCGCGGTAGGGTGTGAACATTATGACTTTTGGGAATACGAAAACCGGAAAAACTGGTACAAGCACGTCCGAAGCGACGGAAACCGCGCAAATCAAATCCGTCGAAAGCCTCGACAAAGGCAACGACATGGAACGCGGCCTGAAAAACCGCCACGTCCAATTCATCGCCATCGGCGGCACCATCGGCACCGGCCTGTTCCTCGGCTCCGGCAAGTCAATCGCGCTGACCGGACCGAGCATCATCCTCGTGTACATCGGCGTGGGCCTCATCATGTTCCTGCTCATGCGCGCCATCGGCGAAATGATGTACAGCGACCCAAGCCAGCACACGTTCATCAACTTCATCACCCGCTACCTCGGCCGCGCGTGGGGCAAATTCGCCGGCTGGACGTACTGGATTGTGCTCATCCTGACCGGCATGACCGAAATCACAGCCGTCAGCACCTATTTCGTCACATTCTTCGGCACGTTCGGCATAGACCTCAACGCGTGGAAATGGCTTATCGAACTGTGCTTCCTTGTGGCGCTCACCGGCATCAATCTCATTGCCGTGAAAGTGTTCGGCGAGGCGGAATTCTGGTTCTCCATGATCAAAATCACACTGATTGTGGGTCTGATTGTCACCGCCGTGGTGATGCTGTTCCTCGGTTTCAGCTACCCGGCCACGCATATCGAAGGCGTGGACGGCACGGTTTCCGGTGCCACTGTGAGCCTTACGAACATTACCGACGGCTTCCAGCTTGCGCCGAACGGCTGGATGAACTTCTTCATGAGCTTCCAGATGGTGTTCTTCGCCTACCAGCTCATCGAATTCGTAGGTGTGACCGTGTCCGAAACCCAGAACCCACGCAAAGTGCTGCCGAAGGCCGTCAACGAGCTGATCATGCGCATCCTCATCTTCTACGTGGGCGCTCTCGTGGCCATCATGGCCATCGTGCCGTGGCGCAACTTCCACCAGAACGCGGACGGCTCGTTCGGCTCCCCGTTCATCATGGTGTTCAAATACGCGGGCCTCGACTGGGCTGCCGCGCTCGTGTTCTTCGTGGTGATCACCGCAGCCGCGTCGGCACTCAATTCGCTGATCTACTCGGCTGGACGCCACCTGTACCAGCTTGCGCAGGACTCCGAATCGCCGGCCATGCAGCGCTTCGGTGAGGTGTCGAAACGCAAGGTGCCGGCGAAGGCGATCATCGTGTCCGGCTGCATGATCCTGTTCTCCCCGCTGATCAACGCGATCCCGGGCATCTCCAGCGCGTTCGTGCTGTTCGCCTCCGCAGCCAGCGCCGTCGTGATCTTCATCTACGTGCTGACGATGCTTGCGCACCGCCGCTACCGTCAAAGCGCCGACTTCCTGCCGGACGGCTTCGTCATGCCGGCATGGCAGGTGTGCGACTGGATTGCGATTGCGTTCTACGTGTTCGTGTACGTCACGCTGTTCCTGTCCGCAGATACGCGCGGTTCCGCCATCGCCGGCCTGCTGTGGCTCGTCGTGTTCGGCGGCTACTGCCTGCTGCACGAGCGATTCCAGAACCGCGACCTGAAGGCGGCTCTAGGGAAGTAGACGTATTGCCTGTCGCTGCGGTATGCGTGGCATGCGCGCGTTGCGCTACGTGCCGCGCATCCGACGAAAGAGGGCCGGTGGAAACCTTGCGAAAATGTGCGTCTCCACCGACCCTCGTCGTGTAATCGCAATAAAACAGTGCGAAACGTTAGTGCACGAATCGTACGAAACCGACGCGAATCAGCCGATGTAGTCGGCCTCGTTCGTCGGGCTGGACGGGACGGCGTGATTTTCCGTCACCTTGCCCAGGCCGGACAGGTACGCTTCACGGCCCGCCTCGATCGCGTTCTTGAAGGCGCGCGCCATCAGCGGAATGTTTCCGGCGGATGCGATCGCCGTGTATGCCATCACCGCATCCGCACCCATCTCCATGGCCTCCGCGGCCTGGCTCGGCCGGCCGATGCCCGCGTCGATGATCACCGGAACGTTGGAGTTCTTGATGATCACCTCAATGAAATCGCGTGCGCGCAGGCCCTTGTTCGAGCCGATCATCGCGCCGAGCGGCATCACGCAAGCCGCGCCCGCGTCCTCAAGACGCTTCGCCGCAATCGGGTCCGGGAACATATACGGCATGACCACGAAGCCCTCCTTGGCCAGCTTTTCCGTGGCCTTGATGGTCTCCTCGTTGTCCGGCAGCAGGTACTTCGCCTCGTGCTCGATCTCCACCTTCACGAAGTCCGTCTGGCACACCTCGCGCGCCAGACGTGCGATGCGCACCGCCTCCTCGGCGTTGCGCGCGCCCGACGTGTTCGGCAGCATGGTGATGCCCTTCGGAATGTAGTCGAGCAGGTTGTTCTCAGTGGTGCGGCAGCGGCGCAGCGCCATGGTGACGATTTGCGTGCCGGCGTTCTCGATGGTGGCCTTGATGAGGTTCAGGTCGTAACGACCGGAACCGAGGATGAAGCGGCTGGTGAACTTGTGGCCGCCGAGAATCAGCGGGTCGGCGTCGCCGGTGGCGATCTCGTCGTACGCGTGCGCGTCCGGCTCTGGCAGGATCGCCGTGTTCGTGGTGGTGCCGACCAGCTCGTCAAGCGTGGCGTTCGGTGCGGCCGCAACATCGGCTGCTGCGGTGGTGATGGTGTTTTCGGTGCTCATCGTCGGTTCCTTTCGTTGGTGTGTTTGGTGTTGCTGTTGTTGCGATTGCTGTGCTGCTGTTGTGTTGTGTGCAACGTGCGTTTGTAATCGCAATAAAAATTTCGATTATGGCAGTGGAGTAACGTAGCAGTGCGTCAGGCGTCTTCCTCGCCGAGGATCAGTCGCGTGATCATGTTCGCTTCGTGGCAGGCGACCACGCCCACGCGCGGCGCCATCAGGCCGGCACCCGGTACCGGAGCCGTCTCGCCGTCGCCACAGAAGTAGAAGTTCTTCGAAACGCGACGCGTGCTCACCAGGTTGGAGCTGCGGAAGCCGGCCATGCCGGACGCGCTGACGAGCTTCTTGCCCGGCAGATTCTCCAGCACCGCGTTGACGAGCATCGTCTTGTTTTCCGGCACGTCGAACGCCTCGCAGATGATGTCCTCGTTTTCGAACAGCGTCGGCACGTTCTCGTCGGTCACCTTGACGGTGTCGATGGTGATGTCCGTGAACGGGTTGATTTGGCGCAGATTGCTGCGCAGCGCCTCCGTCTTGTACTGGCCGAGGTCCTTCAGGAAATACTGCTGGCGATTCAGGTTCGTCATATCCACGCGGTCGAAGTCGATCAGATGCAGATGGCCGACGCCGATGCGGGTCAGCGCCACCGCGATGGTGGAGCCGAGGCCGCCGCAGCCGCAGATGGCCACGTGCGCCGCGTCGAGCTTGTCCTGCGTGGCGGCCGTGTGACGGTCGAGCAGGGCCGCGCGGATCTCCTCGCGGCTGACCAGGGTGGCCGGGTCGGGCTGGTTGTCGAAAGCGTGCTGGCGGGCGTCGATCTGCGCCTGCGATGCGGATGGTTCAAAAGTCATGGTTGTTCTCGTATTCTCGTTTCCGTTCGTATGGTTTGTTTCGCTGCTGTGCTCAGCCGCCCTGCACGAACGTGACGATTTCCAACGTGTCGGTGCCCTTGAGCTGCGTCTGCGCACGCTGGGCGCGCGGCACGATCTCGCCGTTGAGCTCCACGGCCACGCGGTCGGCGCGCAGACCGCGCTGCTCCACTAGTTCGGCCACGGTGATCGGCGTGGCGACGTCCTCTTCCTTGCCGTTGATGATCATTTCGGTTCCCTTCTGTATGTCAGGCCCCACGAGTGCCGTTCCCGCCGAAACGGACGTTCAGAACTGCTTTGTGGGCTTCCGAGCGTCTGCTTCCGGTGAATCGGACATTCACGGTTGGTACGAAAAAAGGGTCGCCGAAGGAACCGTACCCTATGAGGTGGTGCGCCCCTCCGTGACCCTAATCACGCGATATTCGGTTATCGCGAACGGAAATGAGATGCGCCTCGCGGCGCGAACAACCCGTCTCCTTACGGCGGCATTACCCGCATCAAGTCCTCGGTCGAAGCTCGTCGAGCTCCCTCTCAGCCTTTCGGCTCCCGTTCGGTTGTGCCCTTATCTTCGCGCAGGCGCCCGACAAGCTTGCGCCGGTCCACGTTGAGTTAGTCTTGATGTGAACATGCGCGAATCGGCTGCGTGCTTGCAAGGAAGGGGAAGATGATGATGAACGGTGAGTTGGCAGGATTTACGATTCCTCGGCTCGGCATGGGAACGATGGCTTTGGCGATTGAGGGGCGTCCGGATCGCGATACTGCGATTCGTACGATTCACGCCGGTTTGGACGCGGGTGTTCGCTATTTGGACACAGCTTGGTCGTATTATCTGCCGAGCGAGCCTGGTACCGGCACTGCGAAAGATTTGGGGTACGGCGAAAAGTTGGTGCGTGATGCGCTCGCCAGCTGGGACGGCCCTCGCGATGAAGTGCTGGTCGCCACGAAAACCGGCTATCGACGCACCATGGAGGTTCCCGCTTTTGTTGCTCCTGTGTCCGATTCGCCAGAATCGGACACTCAGGGGCGGGATTCCGAGGGCTGCAGTCGTCGGCCTGGCGGGGAACGCCAGCATTTGCAGGCGGCGGGCAGTCAATACGGGTGGATGGCGGATTCGCGCCCCGAAACCATGATTCGTGACGCCAAGGAATCCGCGCTGCACTTGGGCGTCGATACGCTCGACCTGTTGTATTCGCACGGACCGGACCCGGAAGTGGCTTATGAGGACCAGGTCGGCGCGCTGAAGCAGCTGCTTGACGAGGGCGTGATCCGGTACGCGGGCATTTCCCGCGTGGACAACGCGCAGATCGACATCGCCCGCGAGATTCTCGGCGACAAGCTGATCGCCGTGCAGAACCAGTTCTCGCCCTCGCACCCCGACCCTGAGCATACGATGGAGCACTGCGCGGAACTTGGACTCGCGTTCGTGTGCTGGAGCCCCCTCGGCGGCTTCCTCGACGCGTTCGACCAGCGCGCGTACGACCCGTTCCGCACGGTCGCCGGCAACCACGGCTGCTCCTACCAGCGCGTGGTGCTCGCCTGGGAACTGAGCCGTTACAAGCGGTTGTTCACCATCCCCAGCGCCCGCAATCCGCAGGAAATCAACGATTCCTTCGCTGCCACCGAACTGACGCTCACGCAGGATGAGCTGGCGATGCTGAACGCCTCCGTCGACGCCCGTCGCGGCTGAATTCCGCGCAATACGTACGATTGGCCGCGCCCGATTCCGCACAATAATCGCGATTCGGGCCGCGGCCTTTTTCGTGCCTTCTGTAGCTTGCTCGCTGCAAAATCGCCCTGGGAATAACTTACACTGTAAAATGTTTACACTGTAAGATATTATGACGGCGATTGCGACGGAAGGAGGTGCCGCGTGGGCTTTGAAGAGGAACTGTTCCACGAATTGGCGACCAACACATGGGACAAACGCTCGCGCATGCAGCAGGAGATGGTGAAAGGCGCGAAGGGCGAACCCTTCGCCGTGCAGGAACTCTATAGGAAAGGCCCGCTGACGCCATCGCAGCTCGCCTCTTCAATGAAAACCACCACCGGACGCGTGTCCACACTGCTGTCCGCGTTGGAGAAAAAAGGCCAGATCACACGCGAATCCGACCCCGACGATCGCCGTGTGGTGCACGTGAACCTCACCGAAGCCGGCAGGGAACGCGCCGAACGGCAGCGCGAAAGCATGCGCGAGGCGATCTGCTGGATCTTCTCGCAGATGGGGGAGCGCCGCGCGCGCGAATTCGTTGAGCTCACCGAGGAATTCACCACGTACATGTCGCTGTGCATGCCCGGCAAGCCGCGCCCCACGGCGGACGAGGTCAAAGCCGCGTTCTCAGGAAACGCACAGGAAGACGCGTAGTATCTTACGCTGTAAATAATTCACAGTGTAAGTAATCGCAATCCAGTAATCGCAAAAACCGCGAAAAATCGCAAAAACTAATCGTAAGAAAACAAGCAAAACACAAAACAAGAGAAGGAACCAAGCATGCTTCGCATCGTACGATACCTCTCCAAAGCGGAGATCGGTCAGATGCTCGTCGCGCTGGTCAGCATCGTCGGTCAGATCTGGCTTGACCTGACCCTGCCGGATTATATGGCCGACATCACGCAGCTCGTCGAAACCCCCGGCAGCGAAATGCGCGACATCTGGGTGGCCGGCGGCAAGATGCTGCTCGTCTCGCTCGGCTCGGCGGCCTGCGCCATCGTCACCGGCTTCATCGCCGCGCGCGTGGGTGCCTCGTTCAGCCAGCGCCTGCGTTCGCTTGAATTCAACAAGGTGGAAAGCTTCGGACCGGCGGAAATGAACCGTTTCTCCACCGCGTCGCTCATCACCCGCTCCACGAACGACATCACGCAGATCCAGATGTTCATCACCATGGGTCTGATGATGATCGTCAAGGCGCCGATCATGGCCGTGTGGGCCGTGTGCAAGATCGCAGGAAAGGGCTTCGATTGGACGCTCGCAACCGGCATCGCCGTGGCCATCCTGCTGGTGGTCATCGCCGTGCTCATGCACTTCGTCATGCCGAAGTTCAAGGCCATGCAGCGCCTGACCGACAACATCAACCTCGTGGCGCGCGAGAACCTCACCGGCCTGCGCGTGGTGCGCGCGTACAACGCCGAGGACTACCAGGAAGCCAAGTTCACCGAAGCCAACAAGGAACTCACCGAAACCCAGCTGTTCACCAACCGCGCCATGGCCATCATGATGCCGTTGATGAACACCATCATGAACGGCCTGATGCTCGCCGTCTACTGGATCGGCGCGTACCTCATCGACGCTGCCGACGCCGTCGACAAGCTCACCACCTTCTCCAACATGGTGGTGTTCTCCAGCTACTCCATCCAGGTCATCATGAGCTTCCTGCTGCTGAGCATGGTGTTCGTGCTCTGGCCGCGAGCCGACGTGTCCGCGCAGCGCGTGCTCGAAGTCATCGACACCGAGCCGATGGTCGCCGACGGCACGCAGGACGCGGGCAAGCCGGGCGAGGAAGGCGAAATCGAATTCCGCAATGTGAGCTTCGCCTACCCCGACTCGCGTCACGCCATGCTCGAAGGCGTCAATTTCAAGGCGAAGAAGGGTCAGACGGTGGCGTTCATCGGCTCGACCGGCTCCGGCAAATCGTCCCTCATCAACCTCGTGCCGCGTTTCTACGACGCCACGCAAGGCGAGGTGCTCGTCGACGGCGTCAACGTGCGCGACTACAAGCTGAAGGCGTTGCGCGACAAGATCGGCTACGTGCCGCAGCAGTCGTTCCTGTTCAAGGGAACGATCGCCAGCAACGTCGCGTACGGAGATACGGACCGCGACGACGACACCGTGCGCCGCGCATGCGACGTCGCGCAGGCGACGGAATTCATCGACAAAAAGCAGAAGAAGTACGATTCCGGCATTTCGCAGGGCGGTTCCAACGTGTCGGGCGGGCAGAAACAGCGCCTGTCGATCGCGCGCGCAGTCTACCGCCATCCGGAAATCCTGATCTTCGACGATTCCTTCTCCGCGCTCGACTTCAAAACCGACCGTGCCGTACGTGACGCGCTCGAAAAGGAAGCGAAGGATTCCACGAAACTCATCGTCGCGCAGCGCATCGGCACCATCATGAATGCCGACCGCATCATCGTGCTCGACGACGGCAAAGTGGTCGGCCAGGGCACGCACGAGGAACTGCTCGACACGTGCGAAGTGTATCGGCAGATCGCCGAATCGCAGTTGAGCGAAGACGAACTGAAGCGCTGAAAGGGGGAGACATGCCAAGAGGAATGGGACGCGGCCGTGGGGCCGTGGAAAAGCCGAAGGACTTCGGCGGAGTGATGAAGAAGCTCGTGAAATTCTGCAGCCGGTACATTCCGGTGATGATTTTCGCGCTGGTTCTGGGCGCTGCCGGCACGGTGTGCCAGATCATCGGCCCGGACAAGCTCAAGGACATGACCAACGAGATCACGAAGGGTCTGCCGGCCATGGTGCACGGCAAGCCCGTCATGAATTCGATCGATATGGACGCGGTGTCGCGCATCGCATGGCTGCTCGTCGCGCTGTACGTCGGGTACGCGCTGCTGAGCTACCTGCAAAGCTGGCTGATGGCCAACGTCACGCAACGTACCGCACAGCAGCTGCGTGAGGCGATCAGCCAGAAAATCAATCGACTGCCGCTGAAATATTTCGACAAAGTCAGCTACGGCGACGTGCTGAGCCGCATCACCAACGACGTCGACGCGATCGGACAGACGCTCGGCCAGTCGGTCGGCTCGCTGATCACTTCGATCACGCTGTTCTTCGGCGCGCTCATCATGATGTTCTACAACAACGTGACCATGACGCTGTGCGCCATCGGCTCCGCGCTGCTCGGCCTGATCATCATGGGCGTGATCATGAAGGTATCGCAGAAGTACTTCACCCGCCAGCAGGTGGCGCTCGGCGACGTCAACGGCCACGTCGAGGAAATGTACACCGGCCACACCGTGGTCAAGGCATACTGCGGCGAGGAACGCTCCATCGAGCAGTTCGAGAAGTACAACAACGACCTGTACGTGTCCGGCTGGAAAAGCCAGTTCCTGTCCGGCCTGATGATGCCGATCATGAACTTCGTCGGCAACTTCGGATACGTGGTGGTGTGCGTGGTCGGCGCGGTGCTCGCCATGGACGGCAAGATCGAATTCGGCGTGATCGTGGCGTTCATGATGTACATCCGCCTGTTCACGCAGCCGCTGTCCCAGTTCGCGCAGGCGTTCCAGAACCTGCAGCGCTGCGCAGCCGCATCCGAACGCGTCTTCGGCTTCCTTGAGGAGCCGGAACTGTCCGACGAAACCGGCAAGCAGGCGCTGCTGGGCGTAGGCGCGGACGGCAAGCCGCAGCCGGTGCGCGGCGACGTGGAATTCAGCCACGTGCGCTTCGGCTACGACGCGGACAAGACCATCATCAACGACTTCTCCGCGTCCGTGAAGGCCGGCCAGAAGGTGGCTATCGTCGGCCCGACCGGCGCCGGCAAGACCACCATGGTCAACCTGCTGATGCGCTTCTACGAGATTTCCGGTGGCACGATTTCGATTGACGGCATCGACACCAAGTCCGTACCGCGTTGGAACGTGCACGACCAGTTCTCCATGGTGCTGCAGGACACGTGGGTGTTCCGTGGAACAGTGCGTGAAAACATCGCGTATTCGAAGAAGGACGTCACCGACGAGCAGATCGTGGCCGCATGCAAGGCCGTCGGCCTGCACCACTACATCATGTCGCTGCCGAACGGCTACGACACCGTGCTCGACGACAAGGCGTCGCTTTCCCAGGGCCAGCGCCAGCTGCTGACGATCGCCCGCGCGATGGTGGAGGACGCGCCGATCCTGATTCTTGACGAAGCCACCTCCTCGGTCGATACACGCACCGAGGAGCTGATCCAGAAGGCGATGGACGCGCTGACCGTGGGCCGCACGAGCTTCGTGATCGCGCACCGCCTGTCCACCATCCGCGACGCCGACATGATCCTGGTGATGAACGGCGGCGACATCGTGGAACGCGGCACGCACGAGGAACTGCTCGCCAAGGGCGGCTTCTACGCCGACATCTACAACAGCCAGTTCACGCTGGCCGAGTGAGGTTGGTGTGCTGACTCGCTAAAAAATCCGGAGGGACCACCCCTTCGGATTTTTGCGTTTTGGCTTCGGCATTTTTATTGTGTTGCGCTGACGGGACGGCGGATTTACCATTGAGGTGACTGACGTCAATCGATTGACGTATTTGAAAATCACAAAGAAAGTGGGCAGTCATGAAAAGCATCGAAATCGGCAAATCGGCAGTGGTCGCATCGCAGGCGGCGCTCGGCGTGATGCGCATGGACGCGCTGGATGCGGACGCTGCGGCAGAAGTCGTGCGTACGGCCGCCGAGCATGGAGTCAACTTCTTCGACACGGCGGACATCTACGGATTCAACGTCAACCACGACCATGCCAGCTCGCGTGTGCTCGGCCGCGCGTGGAAGGACGCCGGGCTCAAGCGCGAGGACATCTTCCTGCAGACGAAGTTCGGTATCAACATCGACTTCAGCGACCCGAACAACGTGCACGCCACCCGCTACGACTTCTCCGCGAAGCACCTCATCACGCGACTCGACGAGGAACTGGAAGCGCTCGGCACTGACTACGTGGACTTCGCGCTCCTGCACAGGCCCGACACCCTGATGGAGGCCGAGGAAATCGTCGAAGCGTTCACCACCCTGCACAAGGCGGGCAAAGTGCGCCACTTCGGCGTGAGCAACGTGAACCCGTGGCAGGCGGAACTGCTGCAGTCCTGGCTCGGCGACGACCCGGCCATGAGGCTCGAGGCGAACCAGCTGCAGTTCGGCCTGATGCACGCGCAGATGGTCAGCGACGAGCTGATGACCAACTCCGGCGCCGAAGGCATGGTCGTGGCCAACCATTCGGACGGCCTGCTGTCCTACTCGCGACTGCGCCACATGACCATCCAGGCGTGGAGCCCGTTCCAGTCCGGCACGGAATACGGCCCGTTCGTAGGCAACGAGCACTTCCCGGAGCTGAACAAGGCACTGGACGAAAAGGGCGCCAAGTACGGCGTGAGCGCCAACGCCATCGCCACCGCATGGGTGCTCAGGCATCCGGCGAAGATCCAGATCGTGCTCGGCTCGATGAACCCCACCCGGCTGGGCGAAATGCTCGACGGCGCGGACATCGACCTCGACAAGCAGGATTGGTGGGACCTGTACGTGGCCGCCGGCAACCTCATTCCGTGAGTTTTGTTGGAAATCAGAAGAAGCGGCCGGGGAAACCGGCACTGATGGTGGCGTGACGGTCGACGTCCAACGTGGCGCAATCGAAAGCGAAAGTGCTGCTCAGCTCGTTCGGATCCGCAACGAACAGCGCCGTAGCCAACCCGTCCGCCACCGCAGTCGGATAGCCGCCAAACGACGCGGATCGCACCGCAACCCAGGTGGCCTCCGTCTGCTGCACGGGCAGGCCGTCGATGGCGTTGAGCAGGTGGTGAATCGCCAGATGCGTCTGTTCGTTCACCGCCACCTCCCAATGGCGACGGCTGGGCGCGCTCGCACAGAACGCGCCATCGCCGATCAGTGCGACGCCGACCGCGCAGGACGGATCATCCGGATCCTCAAGCGCCACACGGATCGGCTTGTTCGTGCGCGCCAGCAGATCGCCGCCCGCATCAATCACAAATTCCGGGGCAGCGCTTTCGCGTTTGCTGTCTGAGGTGGAAGATTGGCATGTCGGGTTGGTCGTTTCGGCTGACTTGACATGCGATGTGCGCGAAAGTTCTGAATCGGTGAGCAATCCGCCCAGCGAATCCACCAGATAACCCTTGCCGCACGCGCCGAAATCCACATGAACCGGACTGCGTGTAACCAATGTCGTACCACTCGAACGAACCACATCACGACCCCATACGGCCCGTCCGTGCAGCGCGCCCAGGCGCTCGCCGGCGTCGGCTTCAACGGTGAAACTCAGCGCGGGATCGTAACCGAGACGAATCAGGTCCTCGCCCACGCACGGGTCGATCGCACCGCGCGTGGCGGCGTGCAGCGCGTCGTACAAATCGAATAGCGGGCCGGCCCAATCGGGAAAATCGAAATGCCCGCCATGCTCCGCATTGCCGATGTGCGCAACCAGCGAATCAGCGCGAAACCGCGAAAGCGCATGCTCGTATTCATCGATGAACCGTTCCATCTCGCCGCGCAATTCCGCAGTGATCGGGTGAGGCGTCGAAATCAACAACCCCGTGCCGAGCGCCTTGGGAAACGCGGTGGTATACGGCATGCGCTGTGCGAGCGGTGCAATGGAGTCCATACCACGATGCTAGCGCGTGCCCGGCTTGGCGTAGTTCGTGCTTGGGCAACCTGATATGCGCTATATGTGGCATGAGGCATCGCCTTATTTTAATACCCCCGTAGCTTTGTATGGTTGCGATTATGCTAATCGTGATTATGCAAGTCGCGATTATACAAACTGACGCTTTGGCATGGAGTTCGCTTCACGTTTTCGGGCGGACGGGGGTGTTGCGGAACGGCGGTGAGCGTCACAATGTGAGACGACACGCGGAAAACGGGAAAAATAAAAACGGCGGAATTCCAACGTTTTTTCATGCGCGATACAACAAGACCAATTAAAAATCAAGACTGTTATTCAAAAAACTTTCGTTCTATCTTGGCTTCCGATGCGCGCTTCGTACGTCGGGTACGTCGGGGAAATCGCGCCGAAAAGATTTGCGGAAGGAAGGTTCGACCCATGTCATCTCGCGTCGCGCAGCGCCACGCAGCCGGTTCCTACGATTCGTGCGATTCGCGCGTCTCGGCTTCCGGCCGTCTCATCACGCTCGTCGCCGCGCTGATGATCGCGCTCGCCACGCTGTTTGTCGGCATCGCGATGCCGCGGCAGGCGTCCGCCGCTGACGGCAACCAGACGAATTTCGATTCCTGGACTGCCGTCGCGCAGAATATCGCCAAGCAGCTTGCCACCGCCGAAAAAGACTACAATGACGGCGATTACGGCCAGGCCGGCACCGGCTTCCAGACCGCGCATTGGATCGGCTATGATGCGTCCAACTTCTCGAAAGTCGTCAACGACACCATTTCCGCCGAATGCCAGCAGACACTGCTCAGGCAGTTCACCGATTTGGAAGGACTCGCGTACCAGCAGGGCCAGGGGAGCGCGATCGCAAACGGAATCAACGCGCTGAACGCGGACCTTGACACGGCCGCGCAGACGCTTGACGGCAACGCGAACCTCGCCGACCCCAAAACCTACGCGAAGCAGCGCGCCGAACAGACCGCCGCGGAACGTAAGAAGCTCGACGCGGCCAAAAAGAATTCCTCCAAAGGCAAAGGCGACCGCACGTGGAGCGAAGTCGCCAGCGAAATGAACGTCATCCTCGACAAGGCATACAAGGCCGCCATCTCCGGCAAGGGCGCGGAAGGCTCCAGCCTCGTCAACGACGCGTACTACCAGTACTACGAAAAGCTCGGCTTCGAAAAGAACGTCATGAACGCCATCTCCGGCGACCGCGTCTCGCAGGTGGAATACCAGTTCAAGATGACCCGCAAAACCATGCGCGACGGCGGTTCCGACAAGGAGATCAAAAAGCTTGTCGACGACCTGAAAAGCTGGCTCGTCGAAGACGCGGCCACCCTCGACGGTGGCGCGGTCGGCAACGTCAACGCCTTCACCAAAGCCATCACCAGCTCCGCCGGACAGGCGTTCCTCATCCTGATCCGCGAGGGTCTCGAAGCGCTGCTGGTGGTGGCCGCCGTGGTGGCCTACCTCGTCAAATCCGGCAACCAGCGTTTCACCAAGTGGATTTACCTCGGCGTGCTCGCGGGCCTTGCCGGCTCCGGTCTGGTCGCCGTGCTCTTCACGTTCCTGTTCGGCGGCTCCGGCCCGGTCCAGGAAATCAGCGAAGGCGTGTGCGCGCTGATCGCCATGCTCATGCTGCTGTGGACCAGCAACTGGATGCTCAACAAAAGTTCCGTGGAAGCGTGGAACCGTTACATCCGCACCAAAACCGAGTCCGCCGTGGCCGACGCGCAAAACAAAGTCGCCGCCGACGAAGGCGTGGGCCTGGGTATGGTCGTTTCGCTCGCCATGCTGAGCTTCCTAGCCGTGTTCCGTGAAGGCGCCGAAACCGTCATCTTCTACGAATCGATCTACTCGATGAGTCGCGACGCGCAAGGCATGTGGATCGGCGGCATCGCCGCGGGTGTGGTGCTGCTCGTCATCTTCCTCGTGCTGCGCTTCACCTCCGTAAAGATTCCGATTGGCCCGTTCTTCCTCGTTACGTCGATCCTGATGGCCGTGCTGGTCGTCATCTTCGCCGGCGGTGGCATCCACGCGCTCATCGAAGGTGACCTGATCGACGGCCACTATCTGTCCAGCGTGCCCACAAACGACTGGATCGGCCTGTATCCGTACGTCGAATGCCTTGCGGCACAAGCGATCGCGGCGATTGCCGTACTCGCGCTGTTCGCCGTCGGCTTCGCACGCAAACGCAAGTTGCGCACGCCTGACAATCGCAAGTAATACGCAAATTTTCCGAGATTTACCGATATTTTTTCCACATCCAACAACAAAGGAAAGAGAAATGAAGAACAAGAAGATCGCCGCTCTGCTCGGCATCCTGCTGGCCGGCTCCATGGCCTTCTCCCTGTCCGCATGCGGCAATTCCAACGATTCCGCCGCTTCGGACAAGTCCAGCGCCTCCGCGTCGGCTTCGAAGGCCGACGACTCCAGCAAGGACGATTCCAGCGATTCCGCCGGTTTCGAAGAGATCCAGGTCGATGAGAAGCACTCCGACCAGGAATGCGGCCCGCTGACCGTCAACGCCGTCTACTTCCAGCCGATCGACATGGAACCGTCCGGCATGGGCCTCAAGGCCGCCGATGCGAGCTTCCACCTCGAAGCCGACATCCATGCCAACCAGAAGGGCACCGAACTCGGCTACGGCAAGGGCGATTTCGTGCCGGACCTGACCGTCAACTACGACATCATCGACAAGACCTCCAACGCGTCCGTCGCCTCCGGAACCTTCATGCAGATGAACGCCTCCGACGGCCCGCACTACGGCGCCAACGTCAAGCTCGACAAGGCCGGCGCGTACAAGCTCGTGCTGAAGATCGAATCCCCGGAGAAGAAGGGCTGGATGCTGCACGTCGATCCGGAGACGGGTGTGAAGGGACGCTTCTGGACGGAACCGATCGAGGTCACCTTCCCGGACTGGAACTATACGCCGCAGGAGTGGTGATCTCCTAGCGTAGCCCGTTCGCGGTTTCGGTATGCATTACCCGACACACTCAAGGCCGTTCGGCCAAGCTCACGGTCGGGCAATGCATACCGAAACCGCTCTCTCGCGTTTAGGGGGATGGATTCACCTCTGCGATTGTGGAGGGGGTCCGGGAAATCCTCGCATTTTAGGGGAGGAATGAGAGGGGTGGGACTCTTTGGGATGGGGCGGAATGGGAATCGTTGGGTTCTTTGAGTTGGGTTTTTGGATGAAAGGATTTTGGGATGCTGCTGCAGTTTGTGACGGTGTTGCAGGGGGTGTTGGCGCCGGCGCTGCTCGTCATGGCGTTGAGCGTCATGCTCACCGTCGGTGAGGGGCGTGACAAGCCTCTGAGCGCGTACTGGCGGCTGGCCGGTTTCGTTGTTGGATTCGCCGGCGCAGTCGTATTCGCCGCGCTGCGCGCCACCGCCGTCATCACGCAACGCACGTTCGTCAACTATCCGACCCTGTGGTGCTGCGTGATCCTCGACGTGGCCGTGTTCGTCATCGTCCTGTTCGCCCGCCGCATCACCGCCGACTGGCACAACCACCGCGCGCTGCTCGACATCGCGAATCTCGTTGCGGCGCTTGCGATCGAGGCCACCACCTTTCGTGCGCTGCCCGACGTGATTCTGCGACTGACGATCTTCGTCGAGCCGGGCGATCCCATCTTCACTTCCGACATGCTGTTGCGCGCGCTCGGCTTCGCTTTGGGCGCGGCCGTCGCAATCATCGCCGCGCTTATCTTCCGCACGATGCGTTCCACCGCCGTCCGCTGGTCGTTCACGACGGCGGTGCTGCTGTTGGTCGCGCTGCTGTTCGCACAGCATTTCACCGACCTTGCGCAGATCCTCCAATCCAAACGCATCGTCAGCTTCCCGACCGCCGCCTTCCTCGCGCTCGTGTGGGGCATCAACCATCAGCGCAGCCTGACCATCGCAATGGCGCTCGTCTTCGCCATTCCGGCAATCGCCAGCATCGTCATGGGCTTCAAAGTCAAGCCGACCGGCGCCAACGAGGCGATCGCACGCACGCATATCGCGTTCCGCCGCCGCGCGAAAGCGGCCGGCGCGTTCAGCCTGGTCGCCATGATCTGCGTCACCGTGGCCCTGACGTACGGCGTCGCGCAAACGCAGAAAGTCGTCACGCTGTCGCCGCCGGAAGACTACTCGCTCGCCGACGGCGTGGCCACCATCAAATTCAGCCAGATTTCCGACGGCCACCTGCACCGCTTCGAATACCGCGCGAAGGACGGCACCTCCATGCGATTCATCATCATCAAGAAGAACGGCGGCGCGTACGGCGTCGGCCTCGACGCGTGCGATAACTGCGGCGACGCCGGCTACTACGAGAAGGACGGCAAAATCATCTGCAAGAAGTGCGATGTGGCCATCAACCTCGCCACCATCGGCTTCAAAGGCGGCTGCAACCCGATACCGTTCGACTACCAGGTCAAGCCGGGCAAAATCGTCATCCAAACGTCCACGCTCGACGCGCTGTCGAGCCATTTCCAGTGAGCGCCGAGAAAGGTAAGGGGGTACCATGTTCTTCCTGAAAATGATCTCTCGCTCGTTCAGCCGGCAGTTCAAACGCCGTCTGCTCATCGCCGTCACCGTGTGCCTGTCCGCCACCGTCAGCGTGGCCATGCTCGGCGTGGTGTTCGACGTGGGCGACAAGCTCAACGCGGAGCTGAGCACGTACGGTTCGAATATCGTCGTGCAGCCGAAGTCCGACGCTGTGGTGAGCGATTTGTACAATACCGGCGATTCTGCTGGCTCGGCTTCGGGTAGTTCGTCCGGTTCGGACGGGGGTTCCACTTCCGACGGCTCGGCTGCGGCGGACAGCGCCGACCCGACCGCGTTTCTGAAGGAGTCGGACGCGCAGAAGATCAAGACCATCTTCTGGGCGTTCAACATCACCAATTTCGCGCCGGAATTGAACATCCACGCGGATGCGGGGTGTGTCGGTTCGGGGGCTGGTTCGGCTGGCTCTGCTGGAACGGCTGGTGCGTCAGGTGCGGCTGCTTCCGCGGCGAAATGCAAGGCGACCAACGTGCCGATCGTGGGCACGTGGTTCGCGAAAACCCTGCACATGGACTCCGGCGAGTCCACCGTGGCCGGCATGAACGGCATGCGCTCATGGTGGAAAATCAACGGAACCTGGCCGAAAGACGACAGCGAGCAGGCGATGGTCGGCAGCGCGCTCGCCGCGAAACTGGGCGTGAACGTCGGTGACAGCGTTACGCTCGACAAGACGATCGCCGTCGGTGCGGACGACAATACGAACGGAGGTACCGGGAAAACCGGCAAATCCTCCACCGAACGCAATCGCGTGAAAGTGAAAATCGTCGGCATCTTCGATTCGGGCGATTCCGACAACAGCGCCATTTATATGCCGTCCATCGCCGCGCAAACGCTTGCGAATCTGCCGAATTCCATCGACAAGATTGAAGTCAAGGCGCTCACCACGCCCGACAACGACCTCGCGCGCAAGGCGTCGAAGAATCCGAACGCGCTCACGCAGGACGAGTGGGAGACGTGGTATTGCACCGCGTATCCGTCGTCGATCGCGTACCAGATCGAAGAGGTGCTGCCGGGCGCGGTGGCCAAGCAGGTGCGCCAGGTGGCCGCGCTGCAGGGCGATGTGCTGAACAAGACGCAGGCGGTGATGGTGCTGATGACCGTGCTGTCGCTGGTTGCCGCCGCGATCGCCGTGGCAAACCTGATGGCCGCGTCGATTGGCGAACGCGGTTCGGAATTGGCGCTGTTGAAGGCGATCGGCGCCACGGACGGTGCGGTTTCGCGCCTTATGCTCGCCGAAACGGCGGTGATTTCGCTGGTTGGTGCGATTGCCGGTGCGCTGCTTGGCTCGGGCGTTGCACAGATCGTGGGGCACGTGGTGTTCGGCTCGGGCATCACCATGCGTCCGATGGTGTTCGTGTTGGTTTTCGTGTTGCTGGCGGTCACTGTGCTCGTGGCCTCGCTTTCGTCGATTCGGGCGATTCTGGGCTTGCGTCCGGCGGAGGTGCTGCATGGTAGGTGAGTTGTGCTTGGCTTTCGTAGGGGGTGTGCGATGACGAATCGCAAGATGTTCTTCACCATGCTGTGGGGCGCGGTGTTCCGCCGTCGCTCCCGTGCGATGATGGCCGTGATCGCGTCGCTCGTCGGCGCGGCCACGCTGTTCTGCCTTGCATCCGTGTGCGTCGCGGTGCCGCAGCAGATGAACGAGGAAATGCGCGCGTACGGCGCGAACCTGATCGTCACGCCCGCGTCCGCAACGGGCAAATCGCAAGGCATCGATACTGCAACCGTACGCAACGTGACGGCGCTCGTCGGCGCCGGACACAGCGTGAAATCAGCCGCATACCGGTATGAGAGCGTGCGCATCAATTCCGCGCCGTACACCATCGCCGGCGTGGACGTGAAAGCCGTCCGCGCGCTCAATCGCCATTGGAACGTGACGGGCGATTGGCCCGGCTCGGGCAACGTGATGGTCGGCCGCGACGTCGCCGACGCGCTCGGCGTGAAAGTCGGCAGCCGTGTCACCATCGGTTACCGCGCCGCCGACGCGTCTGCTTCAGCGTCTTCTTCCGCGTCCGCAAAATCCGATTCGGACGAATCAACTGAAACGGCAGAATCGTCCGCGCAGGGCACGCAGAGTACGCAAACTACGCAAGGCGAACAGACCACGCAAGCCACGGAAAACGGCCGCGTCTCGTCCGACATCATGGATAACAACGGCACCGAATTCCGTATCGCCGGCATCGTCGACACCGGCGGCAACGAGGATTCCATCATCTACGCCACCACCGCGGACATGGCCAAACTCGCCGGTTCCAAGCGCGGCGCCGACGTGGTCGAATACTCCGTGAACGCCATGGGCGACGAGCTCAACGACATCGTCAACAACATCAATCGCAGTGCCGACAAAAACCCGAACAGCGCCGTCAAAGCGCAGACCGTCACCAGAATCACCTCGTCCGACACCCGCATCATCGCCATGCTGCAGACCCTGTTCTGGATTGTCTCGCTCGTCGTGCTCGTGCTGACGCTCGTCGGCGTGGGCACCACCATCAGCTCCATTGTGAGCCAGCGTCGCAACGAAATCGGCCTGCGCAAGGCCCTCGGCGCCGATTCACGCGCCATCGGCGTCGAATTCTACGTGGAATCCGGCATCTACGGCTTGATCGGCGGTCTGCTCGGCACTGCTATCGGCTATGTGCTGGCGCGTGTGCTGTGCTCCACCGTTTTCGGCCGTGCGCTCGGCCTCAACTGGCTGCTTTGCGTTGGATCGCTGTTGCTTTCCGTGGCGATCGCCGTCATCGCCTCCATTCCGCCGGTCCGCCGCGCCACCCGTATCGACCCCGCCATCGTTTTGAGGGAGGAATAATCATGGACAACGAACATATGCTGCTGGAACTCGACCACATTTCCAAGATTTACGGCGATCTGCACGCCGTCGACGACCTGAGTCTGACCGTTCCGCAAGGGCAATGGCTGGCGATTGTCGGCTCGTCCGGTTCCGGCAAAACCACGCTGATGAACATGATCGGCTGCATGGATACGCCGTCGAAGGGTTCCGTCATGCTTGAAGGCCGGCGATTGGAGGATCTGAACGCCCGCCAGCTCGCCGACGTGCGCAAGAACATGATAGGACTAGTGTTCCAAAAGTTCTACCTCGTGCCTCATCTGACGGCGGTGGAGAACGTGATGGTGGCGCAATACTACCATTCCGTGGTCGACGAGAAGCAGGCGATGGAAGCGCTGGAACGAGTGGGATTGAAGGAGCGTGCGCATCACCTGCCCGGCCAGCTGTCCGGCGGTGAGCAGCAGCGCGTGTGCATCGCCCGCGCGCTCATCAACTGCCCGAAGCTGATTCTCGCCGACGAGCCGACCGGCAACCTCGACGAGAAGAACGAGAAGATCGTGCTCGACCTGTTCCGCCAGCTGCACGAGCAGGGCACCACGATCATCGTCGTGACGCATGACGCGCTCGTCGCCTCCTGCGCACAACGCGAGATCATGCTCAACCATGGTGTGCTCGTCGGCGAGCAGTGGAACGACGAGGAGGCGAAACGCGCGTACGAAGCGGCCGGCGGCAAGCCCGCATTCACCGGTTCCGCCGCGGAAGGCGCGCAGAACGGGGGTATTGCGATTTCGTTCGCCGACCCCACGAAAGCCGCGAAAACCGGCGATACGGACGTAGAGCCCGACGTCACGAAAGGGGAGCAGGCATGAGCACCGCACAATCGAACGCAGTCAAAGTCATCGCACTGTCCGCGGCGAGCATCGCGCTGCTATCGGCATGCGGCGAGCCGAAAGCCACGCCGATGGACGACGAATACGCCGGCAATTCCGGCGAAAGCGTGCAATCGCAGGAAGAGAAGTCGAAAACTGACGGCAAGGCGTCCGGCGACACGGCAGACGACGGCGACGCCACCAAAAACCGTGCCGACGCGAATTCCGCAACATCCGACAAGCAGGACACCGGCAACTACGCGGATGGCGACTATTCGATCAACGGCCAGTACGGGCCGGTCGGCGAGGACACCATCGACGTGCATCTGACCGTTAAGGACCAGAACGTGACGGCCGTGAAGATCGTCGGCCATCCGTTCACGTCCATCTCCAAAAAGCATCAGAACGACTTTGCCAAAGCCGTGCCGGACGCGGTGGTCGGCAAGCCGTTGAAGGACCTTAAAGTCGACAAGCTCGCCGGTGCCAGCTGGACCTCCGAAGCCTTCAACAAGGCGTTGGAAGTGGCGCGTCAGGAAGCGTCAATCCAATAGCCCATTCCTTCTGAAACCGACACGGCATGCCCGTCTTGCGTCGGTGCGGACGGTTTTCCTGTGGTTACCGTGCGGATTCGGCGCATACGTTCGGCCAGAGCAACGTGGCCATGTTCTCGGCCCAGGAATCAGACTTGCGTTCCTTGCCGGATTGCCGTTCCCCTCCGGCTTCCTGTCCCGCCAACGCTTTGCAAGCCAGCATGGAACCCAGCACCGTGCTGAACAGGAACGTGTAGTCCAAACGGTTTTGAAACACTCCGTCGGCGATGCCACGTTCCATGAACCCCACGAACCGTTCTTCGGCCGGCGCCAGCACTTGTGCTGCGATCGCCTTCAGCGTGGCGTTGTCGGAAGACAGCACCACGCCCACGGCTTTCAATCCGAGTTCGCTGTCGAAGCAGTCCTGGATGCGTCGCAGCATGGTGGCCAGTCCGCTCCGCGACGGCTTCAAATCGTTGAAATTCGGTAGTCCGGCAACTTCCGGTTGGATGCGTTGCAATAAATCGTCGGCGTTTCGGTAGCGTCGGTAGATTGTGGTCTTTGCTACCCCTGAACGTCGTGCGACCTCTTCGATGGTCACCGCTCCGATACCATCGGAAATCACTATCCCCAATGTGGCTTTCATGATTTTGCGGTCGGTTTGCTCCCGTAATCGCTCACGTCGGCCACGTACTGTGCCGACGTCTTCCTGCGTGGTTTTTTGCACCGTCTTCCGCGTGCCCTCTTGCGTGGTTCCGCCCATCATGCCGCGATCACTTTCGTGCTTTCCAGCTTGCTTACGTACCAATGGTTGAACTTGACCAGTGGAATGCGCAGTAGCAGGCCTATCAGCAGCAGCGGCGGAATGAACAGCAGTAGCGCGCCAATCGCAAACCAGTAATCGTTACTGTAGATTCCGCCGATCGCCGCGCGCATTGCTGTGATTGAATGCGTCGCAGGCAGGAACGGGCTGATGCCGCTGATGATTTTCGGCAGCACGGCCAGCGGATATGCGCCGTTCGCTCCGGAGATCTGCATGACGAGAAACAGCACGCCGATGGCTTTGCCGACGTTGCCGAAGCTGGCCACGAGCGTGTAGGTGAAGAACGAGAACACTAGGCTGCTCACCCAGCCGGACAGCATGAACAGCAGCGGATGCACCGCCTGGACATGGAGGAACAGCAGACTGCCTCCCAAGGAGAACGTGCTCTGCAATAGTCCGATCACGCCGAACACACCGTAATGTCCGAGAAACAGTTGATGCGGTTTCGGGTCGCCGAGTTCCTTGCGCACCTTACGCGAGACGGTGGTCTTGAGCGTCACTGCCATGAGCAGCGAACCGACCCACAGTGGCAGGATCGTGTAGAACGGTGCCATCTGCGAACCGAAGTTCTTGACTGGGAACACCGCGTTGCGTTTCACTTTTACAGGGGCTGCAAGCGCGGCGGCCAACGAGTCGGTATTATCGCTGAGCACATCTTTGACGGCGCTCATATCGCCGCTGTTCAGCGCATCGGTCAATGTTCCTGTGAATGCGCCCAGTTTTTTGCCCGCGCCGGCCAGACTATCGGCGGTGGAATCCAACACGCTGCTGATGGCGGTCAGATTCTTATCCGCGGTCTTGGTGGTGCCGTTCAGATTGCCCAGCGCGCCTTTCAGATCGGCCGCTGTGGCATTGAGCGCGGTGGTGGTGCTGGTAATGGACGTGGCGATATCGTCAAGTTGCGGTTTCAGTTGGCTCTCATAGTCGGTTTTGATGCCACTGACGGACGTTGCCGCCTGCTGCGCCAGTTTCTTGATCTCCGCACGTTCGGCCGTGGTATCGCTTACTTTGGCGTCGATGTTGTCGGCGCTGCCATTCAGCGCCGATGCTAGGTCGTTGAGCTGTGTGATGGTGGTGCCGACGTTGGTTTTGAGATGGTCGATGGCGTTCCTCACCGCTTCCGGCAGCTTTTCGTTTGCGCTGAGCGCGTCGAGCAAATCATAGATCTGCTGGTAGCTTTGCGCCTGCTTGCTGATGTTCGTGGCCTGGTTGCGTAATGCGTTGGCGGTGTTGCCGGCCTGCGTGCCCGCATTGCCGAATAGGCTGTCCACATCTGCTTCCATGGCTGTGAAGCTGTTGGCGGAATCAGTCAGAGCCGTGCCCAGCGCGGTGGTGCCGGTCTTCAACGCGCCCGTCAGATCCTCCACGCCGCTGCCGGCTTGCTTGAGTGTTGTTCCTACGCTTTTCGCATTGCCGCTGACATTGGCGATCAGACCGTCGGAGGACTCAAGCAGATGCCGTGCGCTTTGGGTCAGCGTGCTGAACGTGCGGAGCGTTCCGGAAGCGTCGGTGAGCGTTTCCGCGAAGTCGCTGATATTGCCGTTGAACTGCGTGAGTTGTTCCTGCGCGGCTGGCTTGTCGAGTTGGTTGGCGAGTTGCGATGCCACACTCAGCGCGGTGCTGGTCAGTGTTTCGGAGAACGTCTCGTTGACCTGCGCGCTGACCGTATCGGCGCCTTGGCCTGTGATCTTCGGAGCCAAGGCGTTCTTCTTTTCATTGTTGTAGTAGGCGATTTCGGCGTGGTTGCCATCGGATGCGAAGAACGTCATCATACGGGTGCTGAAGTTCTTTGGAATCACCACAGCTGCGTAATATTTGCCGGATTTGGTGCCGTTGATGGCTTCTTTTTTGGTGGTGAAGGTCCAGTCGAGCTGATCGTTGGAACGCAGCGTGTTAACCACTTGGTCGCCGATGTTGATCTTCACTGGAATGAGGTCGGACCGGTATCCGTCGTCCTCATTGGCTACGGCGAATTTCAGATTGCCGGTATTGGCGAACGGGTCCCAGCTGGCGGCCACGTTGAACCATGTGAAGATGCCGGGGATCACAACGAGTCCGATGACGATGATGATGGAGACGACGTTGCTGGTGATTCGCCGGATGTCGCCGACGAACAGTTTCCAGATGGTTTTCATGCGTTGCTCCTTTCCTCGTTGTTTTCGTTGTTTTCGGTTGTCTCGGTTGTCTCGGCGGTCTCGGCGGTGTCCGTGGCGGCATCGTTCGCGGCGGCGCTTGGACCGGTCGTCTGCATTTTCTGCATTTTCTGCACCAGTATGGCGATTCCGTCATCTTCATTGTGGTTGACGCCCGTCACGTTTTCCGTCGTTTCTTTGATGACGCTGGTATTGCGATTATCGGATGTCGTGCGTTTGCCGCTGGTGCGTCTCCGCGTTTTGCGCAGCAGTCTGTTCCGCCGTTCCTGTTGCGCCCGCTTTTTGCGACGGATGCGTGCCGCTTGGCGCTCCACCAGCATGGATTGGATCGATTCATCGCTCAAATGGCCGAGCTCCACTTGACGGTTCAGATTATCGCGCATGTATTCGATGACCATGAGGAAGCCCATGATGAGCAGAATCCAGACGACCCACGTGGCCAGTACCACCACTTTCTCTCCGTTGGTGAACGAGAACACCGCCGCCAGAGTTACCGGAACTACGAATCCGATCACCAGAGCTCCGCGCTTGAGTTTCGGGTACAGTTCCGCGAACCGACTTGCGCGTTCCTCGATCACCTCGCGGTAGCCGCCTTTGTCGGCCAGCACCTGAATGGCTTGGGACATGTTGTATCCGCGTTCCGGAAGCTCCACTTCCTCGCCGATAATCATGTCGCTTTCCTTGATTTCGCGGGCGAAGAGTCGGTTGAGGTTGACCAACAGAGGACGGACCACCAGGCCGATGACGAACGCCATGCCGGCAAACAGCAGCAGCGTGCCGATCGCCTTGGTCCAATGGCCGTCGTAGAAGCCGGCGATGGTCTCGCGGAATGCGTCTATCGAATAGCTGAATGGCACGAACGGATAGACCATGCGGAAGAACTTCGGCATCATCTCGATCGGATACAGGCCGGAAGCGCCTGGAATCTGCACGATCACCAACGCCACGCACAGGCCCTTGCCGATGTGCATGAACGTGGTGGACAGCGCGTACGTGATGCTCAGATATACCAGCGATGTGATCATGCCGGTCAGTATGAACAGTGGCGCGCAAGCCGTCTGCACGCCGAGTATCAGATCGCCAACGGTGCAGATCGCGCCTTGAATGACGCCCATCGTGCCGAGCAACAGGTATCGGGCCAGATACTTTTCGGTTGCGGTCGGATCGAGACCCTCAAGCCCCTCGTCGTCCACCTCCACTTTGTAGATCACCACAAAGGCGAACGCGCCCACCCACAGTGCCAGATTGGTCATCAGCGGAGCCATGCCGGAGCCGTAGGAGTTGACGGGATACACGTTCTTCGTGTCGATTACGGTCGGGGACTCCATGAACGAGGCGATCTTATCCGCGTCAAGCGAACCGCTGCCGGTCAACGATGCGAGCAGATCCGCAGTGCCCAGCGCCTTCAGGTCGGTGCTGACGGTGGTGAGCTTCGTCTCCATCTTCGCCAGCTGCTGGTCGGTTTGCTCAAGGCCGATGCGGGCGTCTGACGCCACTTGGTCGAGTTGGTCGAGCACGATGTTGGTTTGCCTGACCACGCTGTCCTGGCTGGTCACGGTGCCGGCAAGTGTTCCGGCCGTCCCAGCCAGCGAGCCCAGCGCGGAATTCAGTCGCGGCAGTGCGCCTGAATTGATGGCGTTGCGCGCCATGCCTGCGCTTTTGAGCGAGTTCTGCGTGCCTATGTTGAAATCGGTGGACAGTTTGGATACGCTGCCGGCTGTGGCCTGTGTGTTCTCGCTCAGGGTTTTGAGGTCGGCGAGTGTTCCGGCTGCCGTGTTGTTGGTATTCTCCAGTTTGCTGATGATTTGCTGGTATTGCGCGTTGTCGCTGGCGGATTTGAGCTTCTCGAGCAGTTTCGCATTGCTGTCGGTGATGTTTTGCATGCCGGTCACCGCCTGCTGTGCCGATCCACTTGCCGCGGATACCGCCGACGAGATCTGGTTGATGCTGGCTGTGGATTGCGCCGTCGCTTGGGAAACAAGTCCGGATCCGGTTTCCAGCGCGCTGTTGGCGTTGGACGAAAGCGTGTTGAGCTGGGTTTGCGCTGTGCCGATGGCGGTGGATGCGCCTGCTAGTCCTCTGCCTGCGCTCGCCGCGGCCAGCTGCACGTCGTTCAGGGCATTGCGTGCTGCTTTTGTCTGCTGTGGCACATTGGCTAACTGGGTGTCGAGATCCGCGATTGCGGAGCGGATCGTGCCTACGTTCCGCTTGGTGTTGTCGAGTTCGCCGATGGTTTCGTTGGCGATGGCGTTGGTGTTGCCGCTGATGGTGCCGTTGGCCGAGTTGACGGCTTTGACGAGCACGTCGCTGACGGTGGAGACGAAGGTGTTGTTGACGGTGCGGTCGACCACGGTCGCGCCTTGGTCGGTGATTTTCGGCGAAATCGGACTCGCCTTCTCGTTCACGTAATATTCGAGCGTGGGGCGATGCTTGCTGTTGGTGACGACGTTGGCCAGATCTTCGCTGAAGTCGGAAGGGATGACGATTGCGGCGTAGCAGTCGCCCGACTCCACCGCTTCCATCGCATTGGCTTTGCCCATGAACTCCCAGCCGAGCTGGTCGTTGCTCTTCAGCGTGCCTTCGATTTGATCGCCGAGATTGACTTTGCCAAGCAGCGCGTTGTCTGTGCCTTCGTCCATGTTGGCCACGGCCACTTTGATGCTGTCCGTGTTGCCATAGGGATTCCAGAACCCGTAGATGTTGAACCATGCGTATAGCGGGGGAATGAGAATCAGGCCGATCATAATCACCCACGCGGCGGGTACGGTGACCAATCGTTTGAAGTCACGGCGCAGGATCTGCAGTACGTTGTGCATTGTCTCTCCGGTTTGGCGAATCAATTCCCTTATATGGCGATACGTGTTCCGTAGCGCTACGCGGTTCGTATCGTATACCGTGCTCTTGGACAATCGCCATCGCGTTTCATGGATGACGGAAATCGGGTCGAGTACTGCGGCAAAGCCTCGGCAAAACCATCGCCGGCTGACGTAGCCCCTTCCGCTCACGTCCGTGACAAATCGCCATTTCTGTATGTCCGTGAGCGAAAGGTGGTAATAAATCGCTATTTTCCGTCCGTATTTATACCCCCATTCGCTCACGATGCGCTATGCATCGCCATTTCTTGCGGACGTGAGCGAAAGGTGGTGTGCGAATGGCGATTGCAGCCAGCTGACGTCCCCCTCTTTTGCTCGCGTCCGCTAATAATCGCACCTGAACCGCTTTTCTTGCGGCGGATATTGCCTACGTTTGGTAGCGTGGGCTGAAGGAAGGAGCGGCATATGAGCGAAACCGCACAATCTGAATCACGATCCGAGGATTCCGCCGCGGGCAAGACGGATGGAGAAATCAAGGCGATTGCCGCCGAAACCGAAATCGCGGCTATCGAAGAAGGCGGAAAGCAGGGCACTGGCGAAGTCGGCAATCCCGCTGACCGTCGTCTGCCGTTAATCGTTCGCATTTACGGCATCGTCATGCTTATTGAAGGCGTGGTGACGCTGCCGATCATCGTGCTGTCGTGCCTGTACGTCGTGCAGGCCGTGCTTTCCGGCGATATGACGTTCGACGCGCTGAGCCTCACCACGATTCTGTCGGCGATTCACGCGGTCGTGCTGATGGTCACCACCGCGTGCCTGACGGTGTTCGGCGTGCTGCTTTTCAGGAACAAACGCCGGCACATCGCGCAATGGACGTACCTGCTGATTCCGCTTACGCTCGCCGAAGGCCTGCTGTCGCTGGCGTTGAAGGGGCTTGGCCTGAACCTTGTCAGCCCGGCTGTCCAGCTTGTCGTGCTGATCGCCCTGCACATCACCGCCGACCCATCGCTGCGGGAGGAGCGCCGGCTGCAGTTCGCGTTGCGGCGCATGGACGCCCGCAGCGCGTATGAGAACGCCGCCTCCCAAGGCATGGCCGGCCGCGACCTGACCGGCAAAGGCTATATTTCGCTGGATTTCTTCAATCTGTTCTGGCTGTTCACCATTGGTTGTGTGTTCGGTTTGGTGATCGAAACCATCTACCATTTCATCCTGTTTGGCGAATACCAGGACCGTGCGGGCTTCCTATGGGGGCCGTTCTCGCCCATCTATGGTTTTGGCGTGGTGATCGTCACCGTGTTGCTCAACCATTTGTGGCAGTCGAATTGGTTGCTGATTTTCTGCTCAAGCGCGGTGATCGGTGGCGCGTTCGAATATTTCACCAGCTGGTTCATGCAGGCCGCGTTCGGTATTCGCGCATGGGATTACACGGGGCAATGGCTTTCGATTGACGGGCGTACATCCGGCAAATACATGTTCTTCTGGGGCGTCCTTGGCTTGGTTTGGGTCAAGTTGATTCTGCCGCGATTATTGCGATTGATCCAGCGTATTCCGTGGAAGATTCGCTATTCGTTGACGCTGGTCTGTTTCATACTCATTTTCGTCGATGGCGTGATGACGCTGATGGCGCTTGACGCTTGGTATTCCCGCATGGCTGGGGTTGCGCAGAATTCGCCCGTTTCGCAGTTCTTCGCCACGTATTTCAATGACGATTTCATGGCCCACCGATTCCAGACCATGAAGATCGACCCGTCCACTGCCGGTCGTATGTAGGCTGGTTTTTGCGTTTTGCGGGTTTTGCTGAGCGGCTGGTCGGGCGATGTTCCGGCTGGCCGCTTTGCTTTGGGTGGCTGATTTTGAACGATTTCGGACGATTGCAGTGGGGTTTTGTTGCGGGTTTTGCCGCGGGGGATTTGATTCTTCCGGATTATTGCCGTTTGGGATTCGTGCCTTCCGGCTGTCTGGATGCTTGACTGCTGTTGCCGCGCCTACGCCGCGATGCTTTGCGCCAGCTGGCGGATGAGGTCGGGGCGATGTCCGCTCCATGAGGAATTCGGTGAGATGACGACCGGAATTTGCTTGAAGCCGGCGTCCTTGATCTGTTCGAATGTGGACGGATTCTGCGTCAAATCGACCGCCACGTACCGCACTCCCAGTTTGGAAAGCTCTTGTTCGGTGGCCTCGCATTGAGGATTGTTCGGATTGGTGAAGACGGTCACGGTCATTACTTTTCCTCCCTATGCAATCGGCTTCCTTTGGTGCGGAAGATCTTGTCAGCCACGTTTTTCGATTTTGCCCGGCTGCTCGGGCCGTTCATCAGTATACACTACCCGTAGTGGCGTTTCGTACGTTTGCCCACTGTATATAGTGGGGAATTTCCCGTAATACCGAATCTATACGAACAAATGTTCGATATATTCGAGTCTATCATTATCCTCGATTGCGCCACGCCGGTTGCATGCGTATGGTCCGTCCGCGAATCGTCCGCGGGCTGTTCGCTGTTCATTTCGGAACACATATTGCGATTTCGCTCGTTTTCTTACGATTGTGAGCGAAAGGTGGTGCCGCATAGTGCGGTAGGGGGTATAAAACGCCTTATTTTCCATACTTTCCGGCGCACGTCGCGAAATAATCGACCGAAATTGCGATTCGTGAGCGAAAGGTGGTGCGCGATATGGTGCGTTCCGTATTGAAGTGCTGAGACCTCATCCCGAAACAAATGAAAAAGTCCTGAGAACCATCGGCTTCCAGGACTTCGAACCTGTGCCCCCCGTGGGATTCGAACCCACAACCCACGACTTAAAAGGACGCTGCTCTAACCGTTGAGCTAGAGGGGCAACAGCAACACAGTATACAGCATATTCGGACCAATCGCCACCACGGGCGTCGGACGGGCGTCGAAATGGCCTTCGGAGTGTTGGTGTGCCTACAATCGAAACCATGTCATGTACCACAATTCTTGTAGGCAAAAAAGCAAGTTACGACGGTTCGACCATCATCGCCCGCGACGACGATTCCGGTTCCGGCCGTTACGATCCGAAGAAATTCGTCGCTATCGCGCCGCAAGAGCAGCCGCGCCACTATCGCAGCGTGCTCAGCCACGTCGAAATCGATCTTCCCGACAACCCGTGCCGATACAGCATCGTGCCGAACGTGCTACCCAACCGTGGAATCCTTGCGGAAGCGGGCGTGAGCGAACGCAACGTGGCCATGAGCGCCACCGAAACCATCGCCGTCAACGAGCGCGTGCTCGCCGCCGACCCGCTGGTCGTATTGCAGCCAGCCGACGAGGCCGACGGCAAGCCGGAAGTGCCCGGCGGCATCGGCGAGGAAGACATCATCACCCTCATATTGCCGTATGTCAGCACCGCCCGCGAAGGCGTGAAGCGCCTCGCCGAACTGCTTGAAACGTACGGAACGTACGAATCGAACGGCATCATCATTTCCGACGTGGACGAAATCTGGTACGTCGAAACCATCGGCGGCCACCATTGGATCGCCCGTCGCGTGCCGGACGACAAATGCGCGATCATCCCCAACCAGCTTGGCATCGACTATTTCGATTTTGATGACGCCTTCAGCGACGCACGTGAATTCATGTGTAGCGCCGATCTGCAGGAATTCATCGAAACGCACCATCTTGGGCGCGCGGCGGGTACGCAGGGCGGCATGAACGGCGGCCACTGCAACCCGCGTATCGTATTCGGCACCGCCACCGCGAAGGACCACATCTACAACACGCCTCGCGCCTGGTACATGTACCGCCAGCTTAACCCCGTCGAAGCGGCAGACAGCACGCCCGAATCGGATGATATTCCATGGTGCCTTGAACCGGAGCACGCCGTGACCGTCGAGGACGTCGACTTCCTGCTGGGATCGCATTTCGAGGGCACTCCGTACGACCCGTATGGCACGCAGGGGACTGAGGAAAGCCGCCATCGCTATCGTCCAATCGGCATCAACCGCACCGGGCACATGGTGGCGATGCAGATCCGCCCGTATGCGCCAGCCGAAAGCCGTTCGATCATGTGGATTTCGTACGGTTCCGGCGCGTTCACCACGTCCGCCCCGTTCTATGCGAATGTCGACGACACCCCCGCCTACCTGCGCGACACCACGCCGGAAGTCTCCACGGACTGCCTGTATTGGACGAACCGCCTGATTGCAACGCTCGCCGACGCGCACTTCTACGAGACCAGCAACGCGGTCGAGGGCTTCTCGGAAGATGTCCGTTCCTTCGGCCACCGTCTGGTGGAACGTACGGATGATGCGCTTGCGATTGGTGGGTCGGCGACTGGGGCTGGTGGCGCTGGTTCTGGTGCCGGTTCTGCGGTTGGCGGTTCTGGTTCTATGTCTGGTGCTGCGGTTGATTCCGGTTCCGATGGGCTTGCTAGTCCTACATCTGTTCCGGCCCGTCTTGCGGCGGCTAACGACGAAATGGCGGAATACCTGCGATCGCGCAATACGAAGCTGCTCGGCGACGTGCTGTACACGTCCAGCAATCTCATGCACAACAGTTTCGCCATGTCGGATCGCTGGAACTAAGCCCGCTGGTGCTTTCCGTGTCCGTTTCTCCCGAATCGGACACACAGGCATCAAAATGAAGCGCTCCTGTGTCCGAATCACCAGAAACGGACACAGGAGCGCCTAGCCGATCGCAATAATCGCAATACTCACGCAATATCGCGTAAACCCTCTATCGCGCGAAACCTGCGAAACCCGCGAAACCCGCGCGAAATCAGTTGAACCCGACCACATGTTCCGCCACGAAATATCCCTTTCGAATCACAAACCGGCCGAGCGAACCATGTAGGTTCAGCGCGCGCGACATCGCCTTCTTACGCACGTCCTTGTAAATCGTCGGCGAATACGCCTCGATATCCGCCCACATGGCCTTCTTCTTCTCGTAATTCTCCGGCTCTCGCGAGAGGATCATGAATACGCTCGCCACGGAGCTTTCAATCGCAAGAAAATGAATCATATAGCGGTACAGGCCGTCTGGCACCGTACCTCGTTCGGGGGTGGCGCGCACCATGCACTGGTTGACGAGCCGCAGCTGGTCCACACGTCGGATCATCACGTCCGTCTGCACGCTCTGCCCGTCGCGGCCGATGAAATAGTGGTAGAACGGCGTATCCACGTATTGCAGCGACTTGACCCACGGGAACGGCTGGTACGCGTAGATGAAGTCCACGTAGAACGTGTGTTCCGGCAGCTGCATCTTCGATTCGCGCACCACGGCGGTACGGTAGATCAGCGCGTGCATGAGAATGTATTCGGTCAGGCCGAAATGTCCCAGATCGTCCCAAGTGAGCCGCTTGCCGGGCTCCATGGCGTGACGGAAGTTCACGACGTGCTTGTTGCGCTTGCCCACCTTGTCATACACATAGTTGGTGACGAGCATGTCGAGCGGCTCGTCCTTGCCGACCTCGCCGCGCAGCACGGCCATGACCTGTTCGAGCGATTCCGGGCCGACCCAATCGTCCGCGTCCACGACCTTCACGTACATGCCGCTCGCCGCCGCGATGCCGGTGTTGACCGCGCCGCCGTGGCCCTTGTTCTCCTGATGGATCGCGCGCACGATTCCCGGATTGCGCGCCTCGAACGTCTTCGCCATCTCCAGCGTGCCGTCGGACGAGCCGTCATCCACGATCAGCACTTCGATGTCGTCGTTGCGCTTCGACGCGATCAACGATTCGACGCACCGTTCCAGGTATTCCGTCATGTTGTACGCGGGCACCACGAAGGTGAGCGTCTTCTTCTCCTGCATATTCTTCCTCGGATCGGGCTCGTGTCGGGCCGTGCGGCTGGCCGACCGCTCCGGCCAAAAGCATAACGAAACTAACGTAGCACCATGTGCGGTTCCGGGGCGCGGTTTTGCGCACAAACGGCACCCTGAAATACGCAATCTGCACCTGAAATTTCCCCTAGGGTCATTTCGGGTGACGGTATGTCAGTTTTCGTCAATTGTTGATTGTTTTTGCGATTCGTGCGGGCTTTGCGGTTTTTGCGATTCGTTCGTCTCGTCTGATTCGTTTGATTCGTCTGCCGCTTGCGATTTGCCTACTGCTTGCGATCCGTCTGCCGCTTGCGATCCGTCCGTCACGGTCGTCCCGTCCGTCGCGTCATCTCCCGCAGCAACCGCCTTCTCCTGCGATTTCGCGGCCTTCTTGCCCTGCTTCTCCTGCTTGGCGATCGCCTTCGCTTCCCGCGCGGCCTGCTTTTCCGCCTCGCGGGCGGCCTTTTCGCTTTCGTAGCGCAGTTCCGGCTTGGCTTCCATGCGGCTCAGCCCATACCATGCCAGGTTCACGATGTGCGCGGCGAGCTGCTCCTTGCTGAGCTTGCGCTGGTCGGCCCAGTATTGGCAGGTGTACACGGTCATGCCGATGAGCATCTGCGCGTAATACGGCACGCTTTTGGCCGGCAGATGCTGGCGTTTGAACGCGTCGGTGAGAATGTCCTCGACGCGTACGGCAATGTCTCCAAGCAGCGAATTGAACGAGTTGGACGGGTCGGTTTTCGGCGAATCGCGCGTGAGCACGCGGAAGCCTTCGGCGTTCTCCTCCACGTAGGTGAGCAGCGCAAGCGCGGTGCGTTCCACGATTTGGCGCGGATGCGCCTGCGGGTCGGACAGCGCGTTGATGAGAACGTCGGTGAGCGCGCGCATCTCGCGGTCCACCACCACGGCGTACAGGCCTTCCTTTCCTCCGAAATGTTCGTAGACGATGGGTTTCGACACTTTTGCGGTCGAGGCGATCTCTTCCACGCTCACTGCTTCGAATCCCTTGGCCGCGAACAGCGATCGACCGATTTCGATAAGCTGTTCGCGCCGCTGGTACGACGTCATTCTGGATGTGTTAGCCATGCTGTCCAGTTTTTCACGTCCCGTGGATAGCCCCATTGCCTGCCCTGGCAGAGATGAGTGGCGTGTCCGTTGCGCTTTTTAGGCTGGAGTCATGGATACGAATGTGATTATTGCGATTGTCGCTGTTGTTGTTATTGCGGCAATTCTGGTGATTGGTGGTTGGTGGCTCGGTAAGACCCGCAAGAACGCCGTCAACAAGTCCACTGAGGATGCGAAAGCGGCTGCTGATGCCCGTCTTGCTGCGGAAGCAAAGTCGGCTGCGGCTGATTCTTCCACGGTGAAGCCGTCCGTTGATTCCAATGTTGATGCAGCTGAAAAAGCTCCGGCTGAAAGTCAGCAGAAGTCCTCAGCTCAAGCTTCCTCTTCCGAAACGGCGGCTCCTGCACCAGCCACCGAAGCCAAGCCCGAACCGGTTCATGAAACTCCTGAAGCTGCCGGCACGCGCATGCAGCGTCTTAAGGCGCGCCTGTCGAAATCCGGCAATCCGTTCGGCAAGGCCCTGTTCAACATCCTCGCCAAGGATCAGCTTTCCGAAGCCGACTGGGAGGACGTCGAAGACACCCTTCTGCTTGCCGACGTGGGCGCGGAAGCCAGCGAACAGCTCGTTGAGGAACTGCGCAACGACGCCCGAATCGCGGGCCAGTCCGATCCGGCCGAAGTGCGTGCGGCGCTGAAGGACAAGCTGCTGAAGCTCGTAGGCACTGACACGGATCGCCGTCTCAATGCCGATAAGGAGGGCGCGAACAAGCCGAGCGTCATCATCATGGTCGGTGTGAACGGCACTGGCAAAACCACCACCGCGGGCAAGCTGTCACGACTGCTCGTCTCCGAAGGCAAGCAGGTCATGCTGGGCGCCGCCGATACGTTCCGCGCGGCCGCCGCCGACCAGCTGGAGACCTGGGGCGCCAAGGTGGGCGTGCCGGTCGTGCGTTCCGACAAGGACGGCGCCGACCCGGCGTCCGTCGCGTTCGAAGCCAGCGCCAAAGCCAAGGAAGAGAACGCCGACGTGCTCATCATCGACACCGCCGGCCGCCTGCAGAACAAGTCCAACCTCATGGACGAGCTCGGCAAGATCCGCCGCGTCACCGAAAAGAACCTGCCTGTGGACGAAGTGCTGCTCGTGCTCGACGCCACCACCGGCCAGAACGGCATGACGCAGGCCAAGGTGTTCGCCGAAGCGATCGGCATCACCGGCGTGGTCCTGTCCAAGCTCGACGGCTCCGCCAAGGGCGGCATCGTCATCTCCGTGCAGAAGGAGCTTGGCGTGCCCGTCAAGCTCGTCGGCCTGGGCGAAGGCCCGGATGACCTCGCCCCGTTCGATCCGGAAGGCTTCGTCGACGGCATCCTCGCCTGACGTTCCCATATTTTCCGGATTTGCGATTTCCGTAGCGAAAACCTCCCTTCACGTTCCGTACGTGGCGGGAGGTTTTCGTATTGCGATTACTGCTCAGCGCCAGCCGTACCGGCAGCGCCAGCCCCCACTCCCGGCACCTTCCGGATCGTCAGCTTCAGCAGCAGCGGCGCGACCAGCGTCACCAGCGAAATGATGAAGATGATCGTCGAATAGTATTCGCTGCCGAGCACATGCTCGTTGAAGCCGATTTGCGCGGTAATCAACGCCATCTCGCCACGCGGTACCATGCCCGCGCCGATCATCAGCGCCGAAGCGCCGCCAAAACCGGCCATGCGGCCACCCAAACCGCAGCCGACGACCTTCGTGATCACGCCGAGAACCGTCATGATCGCAATGAACACAATCATCTTCGTATCATCCACGCCTGTGGTCTGCAGGCCGATGCCCACGAAGAACACCGGCACGAACAACGTGTCTCCAACCGGCTCGATATACCGGTCCGCGTCCTCCGCGTAATCGCTGTTGCTTACCGCGATGCCGGCGAAAAACGCGCCCACCGCGTAGCTCAACCCGGCCAGATTCGACGCCCACGCCATCGCCAGGCAGATGATCACGGCCATCACCGCGATGCCGGACGGCGCCTTCAGCACGCCAGCCAGCGTCATCAGCGCCGGCGCCACCCAAACCACCACCACGGCGGCCGCCACAAAGAACAGCACCTGCTTGAGCAGAATCAAACCCAGCCCTGCCACGTCCACGCTGCCGGTGTTGACGAGCGTGCACATCACGGACAGCAGGATCACGCCGATCACATCGTCAGCCACGGCCGCGCCGAGAATCGACACGCCTTCCTTCGAATCAAGCAGTCCGGCTTCCTTCAGCACCGCCACGGAAATCGACACGGACGTGGCGGAGAACACCACGCCGATGAACGCAGCCGGAATCGGCTTGAAGCCAAACAGCAGGCTCACTCCACCCATCACCGCCACGGGGAACACCACGCCCATGCACGCGATGATGACCGCCGCCTTCGAATACTTCTTCAGCAACTGCAGGTCGCAGCCGACACCGCCCAAAAACATCAGGATGATGATGCCGAGATCGCTGAACAATGACAGCGAATCGCTCATGTGCATCACGCCCAGCAGCGAAGGGCCCACGAGAATGCCGACGAGAATCTGCCCGATCACTTCCGGCAGCTGCGCTTTGCGGCAGATCAGCCCGGAAACCGTGGTCAGCATCAAAATGGCGCACAGTGAAATGATGAACGTTGCCATGGTCCTCGCCGCTCTCTCGTTACGCGCGTCATACGTTCGCCGCACCGCGCGTTCGGTGTACATGCCACGCGCTCGCCGTACGCGGCGTTCTCCCGTCGCGTGCCACGCGTGTTCCGTAAGTTTCAGCTACCCAACTTACTCCGTCCGCAGCATTGCCCGCCGCTTCCGTCCACCGTCGCAATTTCATATTGCGATTGCCGGGCGATTATGCCTTCCGTATTTCCGTACCGCCAGTTTCGTTGGAATTCCGCCATTTTTCGGCGTAGGTTGACGTTTCGCGCGGATGGCGTTACGTTGGCGTAACACGTCGTAACGTTTTCAAAACGCGGCCGGCGTTCCATATCGTTCTGTCAGCCCCACACGATGGGGACGGAAATGTTGAACCAAATATAGAGAAAGAAAGAGGAGGGTGACATGGGCCAGCTTGATTCTGGAAATGCCGCGTGGAT
>OMFD01000111.1_pt1 | contig 52618 bp, 53 predicted proteins | sample 1645541 | NCBI WGS metagenome assembly OMFD01 (sample SAMEA103958149, study PRJEB25191) | human gut metagenome | biome: human-associated habitat [ENVO:00009003]; feature: intestine environment [ENVO:2100002]; material: feces | place: Germany | collected 2013/2015
AACTTTTTAATGCAACAGCAACAGCGTTGAATTGCATATCGCAAATATGCTGTTTGGATGTTGCACTAATTTCTTGACTTGCGATAATAAACGAGGCAAATCTATGATACAGGGAAAAATTATTCGCGTGGCCGGCCCTGTGGTGGACGTGCAGTTCACCGCAGGCCGACTGCCTGCCCTGCAGGAAGCGCTGACCGTGACCGCAGAAGGCACCGAGCGCACGATGGAGGTGGCGCAGCACGTCAACGAATCGACGGTGCGCTGCATCATGCTCTCGGCCAGCGAAGGTCTGGGCAAGGGTATGGAAGTCACCGCCACCGGCCACGGCCTGACTGCCCCGGTGGGCGAGGCCACGCTGGGCCGTATGTTCGACCCGCTGGGCCGCCCCATCGACGGCAAGGGCTCTGTGGACGATGTGCCGCATTGGCCCATCCACCGCAAGGCCCCCAGCTTTGCAGAGCAGAAGCCCGCTACTGAGATTTTGGAAACGGGCATCAAGGTCATCGACCTGCTGGCCCCCTACGCCAAGGGCGGCAAGATCGGTCTGTTCGGCGGCGCAGGCGTCGGCAAGACCGTCCTGATCCAGGAACTGATCCACAACGTGGCCACCGAGCACGGCGGCTACTCCATCTTCACCGGCGTCGGCGAGCGCTCCCGTGAGGGCTGCGACCTCTGGGGCGAGATGAACGCCTCCGGCGTTCTGAACAAGACCGCGCTGGTATTCGGCCAGATGAACGAGCCCCCAGGAGCCCGTATGCGGGTGGCGGAGACCGGCCTGACCATGGCCGAGTATTTCCGCGAGGAGACCCACAAGGACGTGCTGCTTTTCATCGACAACATCTTCCGTTTCGTGCAGGCCGGCTCTGAGGTCTCCGCTCTGATGGGCCGTATGCCTTCGGCTGTCGGCTATCAGCCCACGCTGGCCAACGAGCTGGGCGCTCTGCAGGAGCGTATCACCTCCACCCGCGACGGCTCCATCACCTCGGTGCAGGCCGTCTACGTCCCCGCCGACGACCTGACCGACCCGGCTCCTGCAACCACCTTCGCCCATCTGGACGCAACCACCGTTCTGAGCCGTAAGATCGTGGAGCAGGGCATCTACCCCGCTGTCGATCCGCTGGCTTCCACCTCTCGCATTCTGGAAGCCGACATCGTGGGCGAGGAACACTACCGTGTGGCCCGCAAGGTGCAGGCCACCCTGCAGCGCTATCAGGAGCTGCAGGACATCATCGCCATTCTGGGTATGGACGAGCTGAGCGAAGAGGACAAGCTCACCGTCACCCGTGCCCGCAAGCTGCAGAAGTTCCTCAGCCAGCCCTTTGCAGTGGCCGAGAACTTCACCGGCCTGAAGGGTGTGTACGTCCCGCTGGCAGAGACCGTCAAGGGCTTTGCCGCTATTGTGGACGGCCAGTGCGATGACCTGCCCGAGTGGGCATTCTTCAACGTGGGCACCCTTGCGGATGCCCGCAAGAAGTACGCAGACAAACAGGCGGAGGAAAAGGGCGGTGCCAACTGATGGAAAAGTTCATCCTGAACATCACGGCTTCCAGCGGTGAATTCTATCAGGGCTACTGCGAGAGCCTGACTCTGCCCACCGGCGACGGCGTGTACGGCGTGCAGGCCGGGCACAACCCCGTGCTGGTGGCCCTGCACATGGGCATTGCAAAGTTCACCGTGGACGGTGAGACCCGCGAGGTGCTGGTGGGCGACGGCATTGCAGAAGTGACCCCCACCTTTGTCCTGCTGCTGGTGGACAGCGCCGAGCGGCCCGAAGATATCGACCGCAACCGCGCCGAGGCTGCCCGCATCCGGGCTGAGGAGCGCCTGCAGCACAAGCAGAGCATGCACGAGTACTACCAGAGCAAGATCGCACTGGACCGCGCCATGCAGCGCCTGCAGACGGCCGCCAAATACAAGCGTTAAACGCTCCCTCAAACAAAACACCGGCAGCCTGAAACAACAGGCTGCCGGTGTTTTTGTTGTTTTACTGCGCTTCGATCTGCGCTCCCCTGCTGCACCCTCTTGTAAATTGCCGCGGAAAAGCGTATCATAGAATCAAATACAAGCAAAGGAGCATTCTTATGCGTGCATACGAGCGACTGTTGAATTATGTCCGCGTTTACACTACCTCCGACCCTGAGAGCGGCACCCACCCCTCGGCAGAGCGGGAGTTTGACCTGGCCCGCCAGCTGGTGGAAGAGATGAAGGCTCTGGGCATCGAGGATGCCCGGGTAGACGAGCACTGCTATGTCTACGGCAGCATCCCCGCCACCCCCGGCTGTGAGGACAAGCCTGCCCTGGGCCTGATTGCCCACATGGACACCGCCCCCGATGCTTCCGGCGAGGGTGTTTCCCCCATCCTGCACGAGAATTATGACGGCCGTGATGTCACCCTGCCCGCCACCGGCATGGTGATGAAGGTCTCCACCTTCCCCTTCCTGGCCGACCTCAAGGGTGAGACTCTGATCACCACCGACGGCACCACCCTGCTGGGCGCAGACGACAAGGCCGGTGTGGCAGAGATCCTGACCGCCGCCGAGATCCTCCTTGCCGAGGGCCGCCCCCACGGCAAGCTCTGCATCGCCTTCACCCCCGACGAGGAGATCGGCGAAGGCGCGTCCCTCTTCGATATCCCGGGCTTTGGCGCGGATTTCGCCTACACCGTTGATGGCGGTGACGTGGGCGGCATCGAGTATGAGAACTTCAACGCAGCTGCCGCCACCGTGACCATCCACGGCTTCTCGGTGCATCCCGGCTCCGCCAAGGATGCCATGATCAACGCCTCCAATGTGGCCATGGAGTTCCACACGGCCCTGCCCATCATGGCCCGTCCCGAGACCACCGAGGGCCGTCAGGGCTTCTACCACCTCTGCCAGATGTACGGCGACGTGACCAACGCAAAGCTGGGCTACATCCTGCGCGACCACGATGCCGACAAGCTGCAGTACAAGAAGGATAACCTCCTCCACATTGCCGCCTACCTGAACGGCAAGTACGGCGAGGGCACCGTGGAACTGGAGATCAAGGACAGCTACCGGAACATGATCGAGAAGATCAAGCCCCACTTCCATCTGGTGGAGAACGCCCGCAAAGCCATCGAAAAGGCCGGTCTGACCCCCGAGGAAGTGCCTGTGCGCGGCGGCACCGATGGTGCCACCCTGAGCTGGAAGGGCCTGCCCTGCCCCAACCTGGGCACCGGCGGCTTCAACTTCCATGGCGTGTGCGAGTGCACCACCGTAGAGCGCATGGACAAGGCAACCGAAATCCTGCTGAATATCGTGGAGATCTACAGCAAATGATTTCGCTCCCGGAACGTTTCCACGCTGACCGCACATAAGAAATGGACGGCTCCCGAAAACGAGAGCCGTCCATTTTTCTTATCCCACGTTGATTTGTCCAACGGGCAGGATCTTGCGTTTGTTGTCATCGGGTTTGCTGGTCAGGCTGATGGCAAAGGACACCGGGCCCACACGGCCCATGAACATCACCAGCATATACAGCAGCTTGGCCCCGGTGTTCAGCTGGCTGGTCACGCCCACCGAAAGGCCCACGGTACCAAAGGCGGAGCAGGATTCAAAGATCGCGTCAATGACCGTTACAGCATCCGAGGTGTTGTAATAGACCACCACGGCAGAGCCCAGCGCCGCCACCATGCCCAGCATGATAATGGTCAGCGCACGGTAAACGGTCTTGGATTCAATATGGTGGCCGCCGATGACACAATCGTCCCGGCCCTGCGCCACGCTGCGCATGGTCAGGATCAGAACGGCAAAGGTGGTCACCTTCACACCGCCGCCGGTGGAACCGGGAGCTGCGCCGATGAACTGCAGAACGCTCATCAGCAGCTTAGTGATGGGCCCACAGGCGGCCAGGTCGATGGTGTTCATACCGGCAGTACGGGTTGACACCGACTGGAACAGGGCCGCCATCACCTTGCCCGGCACGGACAGCCCGCCCATGCTCTTGGGGTTGTTCCACTCCATCAGGCCGATGAGGGCGGCACCGCCCACCCACAGGATGCAGGAGAAGAGCAACACCATCCGGGCATGGAGAGACAGGTGCCGCTTCTTGCGCCACTCTCCGATCTCCACCCAGACCATAAAGCCCAGACCGCCCGCCATGATCAGGAACATGATCACAGCCTGTACATAATAATTACTGACATAGGGAGCCAGCGAGGAATACTGCCCGAACCTGCCAAACAGATCGAAGCCCGCATTGCAGAACGCCGAGATCGCCGTGAATGCACTGATCCAAATGCCCTCTGCACCGAACTGCGGCACAAAGGCGATCATCAGAAGCACCATACCAATGATCTCAAAGGTCATCGCCAGCTTGACCACGATCTTCAGCACATCGGTGGCCTGCGAGTAACCGCTGGCCGAAACGCTTTCTCCCAGCAGCCGCAGATCCTTAAAGCCCATCCGGCGTTTGGCCGCCAGCGCAAAAAAGCTGGTCAGGGTCACCAGGCCCAGACCACCCACCTGGATCAGCAGCAAAACCACCGCCTGCCCAAAGGGCGTGAACTGTGTCCAGGTATCCCGCACGACCAGACCTGTCACACAGGTGGCACTGGTGGCAGTGAACATGGCATCCACCACGCCCAGCCGACCGCTGCGGCTGGAAATGGGCAGTGTCAGCAGCAGCGTTCCCAGCGCGATCAGCAGCACAAAGCTGATGCAGATGACCTGCGTTGCACTGCTGCCCAGCAGCCAGCCGCGCCGACGCGGTGCTCTCTTTTTCCGTTTCATCCCCATAAGTTGGCTCCTTTTTGTGCCAGGCCGCCTGTGCTGCACCTGCACTTCATTCTGCACCCATGCCGCGCATGAGCACCTCTCCTATAGGATACACCTTTTTTCTTTCCGATTCAACTTGATTTTGTGGGGAAGTTGCGGTATTATAATATGGTATTCGTCTTCATAGCTCAGCTGGATAGAGCGTTCGCCTCCTAAGGTTGTGCTCAACCAATCAATTCGAAGCCAAAAGTGATAGTTACCAATTCAATTTCATATAAGTCTCTGTAGCTCAGCAGGATAGAGCATTCGCCTCCTAAGCGAAAGGCCGTGGGTTCGAATCCCGCCAGGGACGCCAGATTAAACGCCGAAAACCATTGATTTATCAGGGTTTTCGGCTTTTCTTATTTTCTCCGGCTGCCTGAACATCCGAAAGATAAGCCCCTTGCTAACGGCCTTGCTAACGCGATTTCAGGGGATTGCAAAGAAAGGCGGCTGCTCTGTGTTCAAAGCCTTCTATTCATGCCTGCTAATTTTGTTAGCAAGGATCGTGTAAATTTGCAAACAAATCGGGGTGCTTTGCAAACACGACCTCAAAACCTGCAAAAAAACCTGCTAACAAAAAAAGTGATTGGTCATAATACAATCCCGTTCAAAAGAAGAAAGCCCCTCATAAAATGAGAGGCTTTCTTTGCTGGGCCTGCTCTTACAGAGCACTGACAATTTGCTTTAAGAGCGCAGCGGTCTCAGGGTTTTTGAGGAGTTCAAGGATTTTTGCCGTATCACTTTCGGCAGTTGTTGTGCCTGTTTCCTTTTCCTCAACCTCCTGTATGGCTGGTTCTGGAGCTTTCGCTTGAGAATAAAATGCGTCCTCAAACCGCTGTGCGTTAATGCAGCGATCCTCATCAATGATGTGGGAATAAACATCTGCCACCATCTTCATTTGTGCATGGCCAGAATCACCCTGGACTGCTTTCATATCGCCGCCATTCAGTTTGAGTTTGTAAGTAATACTGGAATGCCGGAGAGAATGGAAAACCACATGGGGGAATCCGTTTTCCTTGATGAGCTTGTTAAAGGCCCGGTTGATGATCTGACTTTCCATAGGGCGTCCGTTACTGGTGCAGAACACAAGATCGTTGTCGATGTATTCATCACCGAACAGGTCTTTCAGCTCGTCAATTTCAGCTTTTCTGTCCACCAACATTTTAGCAACCGTCTTGGGAAGGTAGACCCGCCGAATACTGGTCTTGGTCTTTGGTTCTTTCAGAACAAGTGCTGTATGGGTGCTTGCGATACAAGGAGGAAACTTTTTGATTACCCCTTTATCGCTGAGATCATCCAGCGCCCCACGAGTGACACGCTGCAATTCCTTGTTGACGAAAATGCTGGCATTACCAGCATCAATGCTGTGCGGAGATACATCGACACAATCCCAAGTCAATCCGAGCATCTCTCCCATACGCAAAGAGCAGGAGAACGCAAGGTTCAGGGCCAGCAATAAAATCGGGTCATCACAAACCTCCATCGCTTTTGCGAGCATATCAGCGGTCCAGATTTCCCGCTCCTTGTGCTCCTCTTTAGGGAGGGTTGCGTTCAGAACAGGGTTCCTTGCAATCAGTTCCCAACGCACAGCTTGGTTAAAGGCATTACGCAGCAGCTTGTGGATCTCACGAACAGTATGGGGAGTCAAATACTCGTTTGTCGGTTTGCGGTTGTTTACACTGACTGCTTTCACGCTCAGTAAATCCCGGTAGTATTTGTCCATCATTCGCGGAGTGATTTCCCCCAAGCACATATCCCCAATAATAGGGGTTATGTAGTTTCGCATTAAACCTCGACGGCTTTCGTATGTGGACATTGCCCAGGTGTTTACCCCATAGATGGACATATACTCATTGAGCAAGTCATTCAAAGTCTTGGCATTGGGAACGATGAAGGTACCGGATTCCTGCTCGTATTCAATCTGAGCTTTACGCTTTTTGGCTTCTGCATTAGTATCGAAGGTTTCCCACCGCTGCCGTCTCTTACCGGCTTCATCAAAATAGGCATATACCACCGAATACTTATTTTTACGCTTTACAATAGATGCCATACTCAGCAACTCCTTTCTGTGATTTTTATGTAGTGACTTTGACCGGCGTACCAGCTTTCAAAACTATCATTAACGACCCGGATTCGCCGGTCTATGATCATGGTCTCTAAGTGTGCTCGCTTTACTAAGTCATAGGCTGTTGCAGATTTAAGGCCAAGAAGTTCAGCGAGTTCCGGAACAGACATTGTTGTGTGCCGCCACTTTGCGCCTGGGGGTGTGCCATCCACCTTTTTGTAGTGGAATTGTCCAGCGTACCAATCCTCAAAGCTATCCAGCATCACTCGCATACGGCCAGCCACCTGGATGGTGGTAAAATAGTTTTTCTTGACCAGCCAGTATGATTCGACCTTGCCTAAACCAAGCATCCTGCCCATCTCTGGGACAGAGATACTTTTTTTCGTCTTTGCTTGCTGCATTATGTTACCTCCTCTTAAAATTGAAGATTGCTTTTGTTGTGGCTCCATTGTAAGAGGATTCAGGAAAAAAGTTAAGGATGCCGATTGTCCAACCGACATCCTTGACAAATACTATGATTTTTGATCCAGCCATTCATCAAAACTCTTTTTGGAAATACGGATATGGCCGCCTACTCTGACGCTGTGAAACAATCCTTTTTTCACAAGATTGTATGCGGTGGGACGGCTGATTCCCAAAATGTCCTGTATCTCATCTACGGTATAAGTGCGTTTTTCATAGCAAACAGCACTTTGCTCATTTACGCGGTTCAATGCCGCGATTTTTTCTTCAAACATGGTATGCCTCCTTATAGAAAGAAAAGCCAGCTCATGGTGCCTCCATTTCTTCCGGGATATGGATGTCCAGGCTGACTTGCAGAGCTTCATCAACGGCGCGCATTTCCTCTCGGGATACTTTCCCAATGTAGGATAAAATGCGCCGCTTATCAATCGTTTTGATTTGTTCTAACAGAACAACCGATTTCTGGCCCAGCTCTTGAACGCTTTCCAGAGTATAGTGAACCGGGAGTTCCTTTTTCTTGATCCATTTGCTGGTGAGCGGCGCGACAATCAAGGTGGGACAAAAAAAGTTGCCCATATTGTTTTGAAGCACCAGAACCGGGCGTGTGCCACCTTGCTCCGAGCCAAAATAGGGGTTCAAATTCGCATAATAAAGATCTCCGCGTTTGAATACCCAATCTTCGTTCATTTCTTTATCCTCCTATGTCTTACATGATAATTCCTATGTAAGAAGGAGGTTCCACCTTTCAAAGCAGAACCTCCTTCAATAAGTGCCTGTTTTTATCCCTTATTTGTCCACGACACCCCAGGGATTCGGGTAATCATCAAGCCACAGTAGGTTACACTGCTACCCAGGACTTTCACCTCCATTCCATACGGTCTTACCCATGGCCTGCGACGGCTGTTAGCACGCTCGGACTACAGCTATAAGAGGGCGCTCCGCTTCATCATGCCATGACCAGAAACCAACTGGTGTATTACAGCCTGATATAAAGCCAAGCAACGCAAACTCCTCTCACAGCAAAAGTAAAGTGGCCTGTTGAGAGCTGCAATTCACCTGGCAATATACCGCTGATGTAGCGGCGTAATTACGCCCGAAGCGGAACAAACTTGATGATTCGTATCTGAACTTGTCAAGGTACAAGCGAGTGGGAAAACCCCTCTCACTTGCATCCGCCACTTTTTTAGAAAATCGCAACCAACTTTTTTATTTTTTCTTGAATTTTTTTTAACCGCTTGTCTGCCGCCTGCCTTGTAACCCCATATTGGGATGCCAGTACAGTCATATTGGGCTTTTCCATGTCATAATAGGACAGGATGAAATCCCGTTCCGCCTTACTCAACTGTTTCAAAGCAAGGTTCAATTTCTCCATAAGTAAGCTGTGAATAGCCTGCTCTGCCGTATCACTAATCTCATCTACAAAAAGCTCTGTATCCTGATACCCTTTCTCTGCTCCGTCCAAATCTTTAAGTTGGGATGCTGGCAATATTGTATGATTCCGTTCTTGCTCCTGAAGGTAACGGCTGTGGCGATCTTCCCATTGATACTTTCCAAAATCTGAATAAGAGCACTCCAAAATAATGCGGTCATTCTCTCCTGAAAACATCTTTGTGGTCTCAACAAAAAAGCGCCCAGAAAAAGCACCGGAGCTGCGGGCTTTTCTGAACGCGGTAAAACTGATTTCCTCCCATTCTTGTGGGCAATTATTTTTCCAGATAAATACTCTTGTCATATCCTTTCCTCCGTTCAATTTCGTGTTCAACAGCGAATTGAACGGAGATCACGGATACCTTGTTATGTACGCCTCCCAGCGCATACCGGCCCTCCCAAACCGGACAAAGAAAAAAGCCGAAGATGATTATTTCATCCTCGGCTCTGATCCCTGCCACCGTATTAGTGGCAGGAATAAAAATTGCCCAGCACCACCAGGCACCGGGCTTTTAGGCTATTATTTTGGCGCATACCTGCCACTGTAGCCAGTATAGCAGGTACAAAATCGGAATGGAGTAGGGATTTCGTTGGGACTTTATCGGGATTTAGTCGGAAATTAGTCGGGGCAGCTTTTCCGACACCTCTGGAATAGCATATCCAAATAAACAGACAGAAAAGATATAGATGGCCTCCTTTTTGCGGTCATAGAAAACGCTGCGTTCCATATTGAGTTCCTCCAGCATTTCTTTCTCTGTGCTGTTGAAGCGATAGATAAACTGCTTCGTCAGGATTTCATAGTACAGCTCTCCACGATCTGGATACTTTCTGAGCCGCAAAAGTGCGCGGTCAATTATCTCCACGAACATCCGGCTTTCAACGACGCAGCACACCTTTTCCTCGAAGTCCTGCAAATCAATATCTGGTGCAAAATTCTCCAAATAGCAAAGACCTGTATCAATATCTTGCTTGCCGAGATCCCAGGCGTATTCCTGAAGTTCCTCTACACGCTCGCTTAAAACCCAAACGACATCACGGTAGATTTTTAAGATCAGCTTACTACGATGGAATACAGCGTCACTGTCCAAGCCAAGCGCCGAAAGCTGGCTATGACATCTGCGGATGGTTGCACTTTCTTTTCTCATGGTTTCCTCCTTCCTTGTTCGCAAAGTTGCGAACATTCAGGGTAAAAAAAGAGTATGGAAATTGAGTAAGGGGCGCTCCGGCCCCTCAACTCAATTCAATCACATCAGCCATTAAATAAGATTGTGGGATTGTAGGCGGATTTGCATAGCTTGTTTGGAAACAGCAAAAATCTGGGACATCTCGTAGATCAGCTGTTCCGTTGAACGGCCAGAGCGTAAACGGTAAAAGCATTTTTTCACCTGCGGCAAGGGCATAAGTAATGCAGTAGCCATAGCGTCGGCCTGACGCTCAATGATACCGTTACTTTCATCCGTAGAAGAATTCCCATCATAGGCGGCCACATCACCAGTTCCGGTATAGAGCTTTTTGTGGAGTACCCAGTGAGCAAGCTCGTGACCGCAAGTAAACCGCAGACGCCCCAATCTCTGAGGCTCACACAAGCGTTCATCAATCAGAATAGTGCCTGCTTTAACCCCGATAAGGCGATACTCATGTTGATATTGGTCATATAGAATCACAGCTCCATCATCAAAAATGGTTTCGCCCAAAATACTGCCGTTTTTCCGAAGAATATGATATTCAAGAATCAAATCAAACTTCGTCTCGATAATGGTCTCTATGGGGATAGCGCATGGCTCACCCTCCAAAAGAGCTGGATCATATTCCATGAGAATTTTCCGCGCAATGGCCTCGATTGCAGCTATCCGAATTTGTGGAACAGACAAGACGGCTCCCTCCCTTAATGCTGACGATTCTTCAGCATTTCCATAAAAGCCTGCCATTCCTCATCTGTAGCATCTACTTCTTTGGCTACACGGAGCGCGGCTCGAACAATATCATTTTCCATTATGTACTCTGGCAGATCCGCCGAAACCGTATTCCGGGATCTGGCTGCCAAATCCAGCAATAGTTCATGCTCCTTTTTGCTCAGCTGAAGGAACTCAGAAATTCGGTCTACAAAGTCGCCGTCTGGAGCAGGGCGGCGGTTTTGCTCAATATCACTGAGATAGCCATACGCTATTTTAAGATATTTTGCAGTGTCTCTCAGATTCTGTTTGAGTTCCTTTCGTCTTGTGCTGATAAAAGTTCCGAAAGTCATGACGGCTTGCCTCCTGTCTCCAAGGATGTTCGCAGCATTGCGAACATCCTGATTTTATTATAAGGCGGAACAGGTGTTCGATTCAAGGCGAAAAAAGAAAAGCAGGGCGAGGTGTTAAAGATATTTAACACCTCGCCCCGATTCCTCAAATAAACAACCTTGCTGCATTTCTCATCTGGTTCACACACTCTTGGGGGGAAAGAATCTTGATCTTCCCCATAAACTTAAATACCCATCCATAGAATGTGCCGCTTGGGTTTACTTTAATTGTTGCTATAAAACGATCCTTATCATAGGTTTGCACAGGGACATTCTCTCCGTAATGGTCAATGATAACGCGCATAAGCTCGTTATCACACAGCAGCTCAACATCCAGTGTGCCCTCCGAGGCAAACATATCAATCATTGTATTTGTGTATGCAGCCACATCAAAATTTTCAAGCTGAGCAAACTCTGTTGTTAAGACCTCAACGCCTGCCAGACGATCTACACGGAAGTGGGCGACTCTGCTGTGTTTATGTGAGTAGCCAATCAAGTAATAATGGTCATTTTTCCACTCCAGCGCATAAGGGTCCAGAAGGTAGCGGTATCCGTCATGTTTCAGGATTTTTTCTTTTGTCTGCGTGTATTCATAGTATTGGAATTCGATTTGACGATGCTCCAAGATAGCAGAATGAATACTGTCGATTATGTAGTAGACTTTTTCATTTCCTGGTTTTACACGGCTGGATAAGCTGGCGAGCCTCTTGAGCTGCTCTGCCTGATGGATACTCGTCAAACACCCCAGCTTCTGTACCAGAGCTTCCGATTTTTTCGCAGAAATGATTTTGGAAGAAGCCACCGCATCCGCCAGCATTTTTAATTCCGGGTATTCAAAAAGCCTGCTTCCAATGAAATACTGATTTTGTGTACTTTTGACTATCACAATATCAAACCCAGCTGTAATCAAAGCGTTCAAATCAGCATAGACCGTTTGGCGCACTGCCTGAATGCCTCGCTCTTTCAAGTAAGCAGTAATATCTGTAACAGTAGCAGGATGGTTTTCATCTGTATGCTGATAAAGATAGCGAAGCATTTCAACAACTCTGATATTGCCTTGGCTTTGCATAGTTCCCACCTCCTTTGCTGGTATGATAAAGAGTCAGCGTCCTCCCGAGGCATATTTCCCCATGTTGATGTCCAGCACCCCTCTGGGTGGCTGAATCAGAGCATCCTCATATTGGCACTTCCACTGAATCTCCCGACACATCTGGCCATCCGCCACGCCGTCTATACAACTGTATGTTCATAAAAACATCTCAATCGAAATCCATCCAGACCAGGTGCTTTCCGCAGTGAAGGCATTGGAACAGATAGCATTGAAGATGTCCTCCGTTAACGGATTCCTGAATCATTTCTTTATGCTCATCGTCCCACATGGGGTCATCCAAAACTTCTTCAAGCACATCCAGCGCCCGCAGTTCGCTGGCTCCCACATTACCCAAATAGGCGCAATAGTCACCACAATGAGCGCGCCAGTATTCCTGCTGCCAACCAGAATAGCCAGGAGTGCGGTGGATAAGTTCATCCAGCTTCTCTGGATCGTCCACACCATCATCCAAAGAACAATCATCCTGAAAGCTGCCGTTGTATTTCCGAGCAGCCTCACCGCTGGCAATGCACTCTGGGCACAAATACTCAATATCTTCCACGGTATAGAAGGGGTCGGTATAGTAAATATGAGTATTCTTGCCACAGCAATCACAAACCACACTCTCCTCAGACTGCTCAAAAGCCCCGGTATCCAAAGGGTCTGGATGATACCGGAAAGAAGGGAGACCAAGTTTGTCCCGCTTTTCCTTGTCTTTTTGTTTCTCCGCTTTGGTTTTAGGCTTGCGGAGGGCAAAGGAGTCTCCCCAGTCATCGGCATATTCTTTCATAATCGCCAGACGCCGGAAAATTTTTGGATTCGACCGATCTCCAATTTTAGAAAGCAATTCATAGGCACTTTTTTTGAAGTCCAATAGGTCATAAACATACACCAATACTTCTTTAGCCTGTGTATCTTCGCTCTGCTCTAATTCTTCTTTGAACGCATAAAGCGCACGAACACTATCCGCTTTTCCTTTTGTCTCTCGAAACTGTTTTTGGAGTTCAATATATTGCTTTAGGTATTCGTTCATAGACACATCCTCCTGTTCAATCCCACCAGAAGTACCAAACAGTGGACTGCCGCAGCACATCGGCCAGAGCGCCCACGGTGGCGTCCTCCGGCCCCTGGTCAATCACATCGGGACAGAAGCCATACAGTTCCACTGCTGCATCCATAGCCTTCTCCTCGGAAACGGGAGCCGGGAGCAGGAACTCCAACTCGTCGTGGCTCATGGCAGCGGGCACCGCCCCATGCTGTTCAAACCAGTATTTCGCAACTGCCATTAACTCTGGCGTGTTAGGACATTCATTCCAGCCACCAAAGGGCAGATAGGCAAAAATCTCCCAAGGATTCTTCACGGGGATTTTAGCCAGAATGAGAGGATAGGTCATATTATTATCGGAATTCCAGTAGCTTGAAAAACGACGGTTATCATATCCGCCCTCCATCTCGCCCAGGATCTCCTCATCCCAGTCCATATCGTCATCCTCGGCTTCTTCCTTGCGCTGCCCAATCATTTCCTCCAGGACTGCCTTACTGTTCTCGACAGGGGCGGAGAGCATTTTCTTCCGGTATTCGGCAACTTTGTCCGGGTCGAAAGCAAAGTCGTCCTCGCCATCGCTGTCCGGGTCAGAATTCATAATCAGGCATTCCCACAGGATTTCGTCATCCGCCTTAATCAGAACCGGCACAAAGCCCTCTTTGATACTTTCCCGTTTGGCATAGTTGTATGCCGACATGATGGGGTCATCATCCGTCATTGAGGGGAAATAGGTACATTCACAGTCCAGATATTCCATCATGGCTTCCGCAAGGTCTGAAGGCTCCAGAGTGGCCTCATCGAAACTCTGCCCCTGCCAGTTGGCGAACCGCTTTTCCATGACTTTTGCCATAGCCTGATAATAGTTTTCATCAAATGGGATGAACAGATAGGCTTCATCCTGGAACTTATCGGAATAATATTGCTCTGAACCGAAATACTCCAAAGCATAGTTATCAATGTCGCTGGGGAAGTACGGGCTATCCGCCTCGCCATAGTAATATCCAGCAAAGGCTGCGCCCTCCTTGTTGAACAGCGCCCCAAAGAGCTGTCCTTTCAGCTGGTCCCGGATAAAGCCACGCAGATCGGCGCGGCTCAGATCTGCCATAAACGGCTGCACCTGCTCCCAGTACCGCTCCATAAATTCCGCGCTCATCAGATCATGCTCCATGCACCAGCGCAGATAGATTGCCATGTGGTTGTAGGCATTGATCTCATTCACCGGCAAGCCCTTTTCCTGAATGGATTCCAGGTGCCATGCGGCATCGTCCATATCGCCGGTGAATTCTTCCTCTGCAAGCGTTCCTCTGGTGATGGCATTCTGGCGGGTGGGATTAACCACAAAACTGATGCCTGCCATTTTTTTAAGCAGAGCGTCCGCATCATGCTCCATCTTATACTCCATCTCATTCCGATAGAGCGGGATCACCTGATAGAAGTTGACCTCCTCGCCGCTCGGCAAAGTGCAGACTTCGCCTCCGTTCCAGACAACATCCTGCGGACCTACCAGAAGTGCGGCGCAGAGTTCCGTATCCTCTGCAAACGGCGATTGCTTATCCATTGTGTGGCCAAAGCCCAGCCAGGTATTGTTGGAAATGGGCAGGCGAGCCAACACTTTCAAGAGACCAATCGGCCAGTACCACCGCTCATCCTTCAGGGATTCCTCATCCAGTTTCCAATCCGACGGCAGAGCGATGGCCAGCTCTGCTCGCTCCAGCTTGTATTCCGCCAATTCCTCCGGCACATTCATCCGGTGAGCACCCATACCCATCGTCACCAGTGTGTAATAGTCCCGCTCCTCAGAGGGAGGAACAACGCAGATGTCCACATGGATGTCAGGGGAAACCAGTTCATGGAACACATTCTCAAACTCACCAAAGGTGTTTTTGATGTGCTGCTCTATCGCAGACATCTCATCCTCCGAATAAACCTCTGGCTCACTGTTTTTTCTTGAGGACCAGAAGGCATCCGCCTTCGTACCGTCCGGGTTCAGGAAAATCTGAAAATACTGATCGTCTCCCGGCTGTTGATAGACAAGACCAATGCGGCGGGTCTGGTCCACAAACACACCTGTTAGAATGCCCTCTGGTTCTCCTTCAGGGGTGTGGGTCAGCCATTCACCGCTGTCCAGCCGTTCCTTGAGCTGCCGCAGCCAGTCGGTTCCCATCTTGGAGAGTCCAGCTTCATTCATACGGAAGGACAGCTCCACAAGATGTTCCTGCACTGGATATTGGAATTCACAGCAGGGGGAGTTTTTCTCATAGCTATACCGCTCTGGGTGGAACAGCTCATAAAATTCGGCAAGTCCTGCTTCGTCCACCCGAATGCAGGCTATGGCGCATTGTTTATCATCCGCATTCTCGTCCAGTCCCCGCTGGAGCGTTTGGTCAGCATCGGGATTGATCCAATGATATTCCATCTGTTCCAGGGTGGCTCCGGCTTTGATCTCTTTTTTTAAGGTCAGGAACTCATAATCTCCCGGTTCCAGTTTTAATCCTTGCTTGACGGCATCCAGCGCACCGGATTTATCGCCAAAATGCGCCCGCAGCTTGCCCAGATGGAGCCAGATCCAGGGGTAGTCCGGCTCCTCCAGAGCGCCCCGCTCCGCATATTCCAGTGCTTCTTCCAGCCTGCCGCAATACATCAACGCCACAGAATACCGGTAGTACCAGGTAGCGCAGCCCGTGGCGTTTTTCTCCGAATCCTTCATCCATTCCGCAGCGCGGTAGTAGTGGATGTAATCGTCCAGATTAAGGCAGGCAAAGGCATACCAGAGGGCAATCTGCAAATCCTGGTGAGCCTGTTTTTCGCTGAATCGTCCTTCTTCTACGCCGCTTTTGATAAAATCCTCCAGCCAGCCGAGCATTTTCTCAAAGTAACCGGTGGTTCCTTCATCAAAGGATTCCAGTGTTTCAATATCCTCCGCCGAGAGCAGGGAGCCAGTTTCCTCATGAATATCAGGCTCCGGTTCTTTCTCGTCCAGCAGTGGCACACCACCCACATCCCGCCGGAATGCGTGGAAGTGAGCATAGGGCAAGTCGCTTCCCTCAAAGAATGCCTGTGCTGCTGTTAGTACAGCGGGCAGATCCCAGGCGATAAAATCCAGATACCCACAATACAGACCAGTGGCCCCACCCAGGAAGGTCACGGCTTCCTCTCCTGCATCCCGTAGGATGGCATCCCGCAGGTTATCCCGGAAATCCAGAATAGCTTTCACTCGTTCCTCACCGGTAAAACCGGACAGCGGGTACAGGAGGAATCCAGCGGCAATGCCATCCTTGTGGTACTCATCCACCATATCACTGCGGGCAGTCAGGTAGTCGTTGATGAGCACCGGCAGGCGGCAGCTTCCAGTATAAACATCCAGCCGCCAGTCAGCCTCCGGGTCCTCCACCGGTTCCAGTTCATAGGCAAGATAACTGTTTTCCAAGTAGTCGCTGCCATCCCGCCAGAGAGAAAGCCCCATGCTTTGCAGCAACTCCGGCAGTTCGGAAAGCAGCTTGGCCGGTTCGTCTTTCGGTTGAGCATAAACATCAAACCCAGCAACAAAGGCGATAGCGGAAACTTCTCCGATGGTTTGATCCACCAGCATAGAGAGTGCCCACCAGACCTTGTCTGTGTCCTCTTTCAAGATCGGGGTCAGCTTTTCACAGTAAAGGACCAGACTTACCTGATGATCCTCTGTTTCCTCTGCCCACATCTGCACATCCTCAGCCCGAACTTCAATCTCTCCAGCTCGCAGCTCGAACCCCTCACAGGGCTGGCGGCCTACCCAGATATTCCAATGCTCAAGCACCGATTCTGGGGCCTGCTTCTGGAAGTACACCAACGGGAACAGGCGGGAGCGAAGCCCCTCTGGACTGAGGATCAATTCATGCTTTTCGCCATTGAAGCCCAGCTCGAAGGAAGTATCACGCAGGGCCGTCTTGAGTGCATTCCCGCATTTTTCAACCAGTTCTTCGCCGCGCTGGTGTGTTTTGTCGGTATCCATGATTTGGCGCAGCTCCGCCTCAATATGAGCAAAGGCTGCCCATGTTTCCTGCGTCCTTTCACGGAAGTTCTTTTCAAACCGGGGCAGGGACAAACGACGGCGGCAATCGTCTATGTACTCCTGGGTATCTTTGTCTCCAGGGCGGGCTTTCAGGGCTTTTTCAAAGTAACGCAGGGCGGGGCCTTCCTCATCCAGAAAATAATAAGCGGAAGCGAGGCGATAATTCCAGCAGTGGTCGCCCGCAAAATGCTCCTCATGTGGTTCAAGAAGCTCCAGTGCTTTTTCATACAGCGCCCGTCCTGTTTCTCCGATTTCTGCAACGGCAATATATGCCTTGGCCAATTCGCTGTCCAGTTCCGGGGTGCGCTCCTCGGCAGGAATCGCTTCCAGGGTGTCGATTACCTTCTGCGCTTCATCCTGTTCAAACCATTGCTGGCATTGTTTCAATAAATCCATATCATGATCTCCTTTTCCATCTTCGGTAGGGATAGGTTTCACTAATAAGCAGAGCTTGTAATTTCAAAGCTAAAATTCATATCTGCATTTATGGTGGCTTCTTCATTTGTGGCTGGTTGTATCACAAACTCAAATGTAGGTTCATAGTCCCCGTCCTGCAAGGTTTCTCCACCCAAAATCTCGATATGATACCAGCCATTTGCAAGCTCAATCATCGGCTTCTTATGCACTCTATAGTAAGAAATCAGATCTTTCACCTTTTCAGGCGTAAACTGTTCCAATATTGGCCATGTAAAAAGCATCAGCATATTATGAGCTACTTTGAGGGAATAGCCACTTTTTCTAAGCTGCAATCGGTTTCTTTCTTTGCACAGCTCCGGTCTATCACCAGAGAGATTGAACAATATGGTATAGGGATAGTTTTCGATACCGGTCATTGGGATTACAATTCCTTCGGCAAATATCCTGTCGCCGCTTTCGTTTGTGGTAAACTCCATCGCTAAATCATCTGAAAGATGATTTGCCTGCTTCCAGTCCTCCAGCAACAAAATGTCACCAAGGAGAAAATAATTAACAAGATCGTTTAATACTTCCGTAAACCTATAATATATCATCCATTATGCCTCCCTTACAATCCTGTCCGCTGCCAGCCGTCCAGCCGCTCCTGCACCGCGTCAATCATCCAACCCTCGCCCACGCGCTTCATGAGAAAGCGGCGGTCAAAGCTGGTATTTTTCTCTCTGGTGTAGATGTAGAGCTTGTTCTTAGTGATCTGTTCCGCGTCAAGGAATTCTTCCCCGTTGTAGGTGCCCTGGGCGCTGTATGAGAGGGCCAGAGGCCGGTAGCCCAGACGGGGCTTTTCGCTCACATACTTCTCCCAGATCGCCAGCAGGCGGGGCACAGCCTCGGCATCTTCAAACCCAACCTGCTCCATGTACTGCTCCCATTCTGTCATTTCGGCAAAGAAAGCGGACAACACATTGCGGCATTCCGACGCTGCCTGCTCATCCAGCTGGACGGGCTTTTTGGCCTTTTCCCGCTGGAGCTGGGAGAAGTGTTCCATCTGCTCCTTGGTAAATTGCACATGGGCCACCGGATGGATGTAGTTGTTGCCGGCGACAGCCAGTAGTCCATCATAAGTAACAGCAGTGTGGTCGATCCAGATGTGGGAGAGTTTGGGGATGGAGGCTGCCTGGAGCAGACCGGCATCCTCCAGCCTGGTGTGGTCAAGGGCCAGTAGATCCAGCTTACAGCTTTGCAGGGCGGACAAGCCGCTTCCGTCGATCCCGGCATTCCCGGTCAGCAGCAGATAGCGCAGCTTGGGCATGGCGGAAAAAAAGGGGAAACAGGCGTCGGTGAGGGCGCCGTTCTCCACGCCGAAGTTGACCATACTTTTATGCCCGGCAAAGGGGGCAAGCAGTTCATCCGTCACCGGATACCCTTTCACATGGAAGCCCACCAGGGTGTAACCGGCCAACCGCTCCATGATCTCTGCGGTCAGCTTCGGGACTTCAAATTGTTTCTCTCTATCTAAGGCCAGGACACCATTTTCCCAATCCGCTGTCCGCGCCCGTTTTGGCCATTCCATAGCTTTCCTCCTTACTCCTGTGCTCAATCTGCTAACATTTCATGGGGAAATCTCTTTTCAAATATCCCAGTCTATGAAATCTTCACGGTTTAATACAAAGTGCTGATACAGGCACTTCAAATTTTCCTGTTCATCCCGTGAGAGCTTCGCCCCGTTTTCATACTGTAAAGTGTCGGCATACAGGATAAAGCCATCCACTTTTCCTGATGAAGCCCGAAACTCACCGTTTCCAATAATGGCAGCATTACCACACTCAAATGTAACCGAAGAAGAAGTGGTGTGGATTTTCATAATTGTTTCGATCATCTGGCAATATCACCTCTTATCTCCAGGCGAACCCATTCTCCACCCGGATGTCTGCACCCGGATAACAGGACGGAAAAAGTCATAGTCATTGTGAATCTCATTATCCTCCCGAACCTCCGGTTTACAGTGAGGGGAACAGGGTAAATATCCAAGCAAAGGACCCATGCCACCGCAGACATTGCAGCCGCCGTCGCCGCCACAGGTGGTCAATGTTTTCCCGTCTACCAGCTCCCGTTTATAGGGGTCGTAGGCGATGGACAGGCCAAAGAAGTTGGGCTGCTCCATGTCGTATGGCTTGCCCTGATCTTCCTCACTTTCAAAGTGGTGCAGTTTCATCTTGTAGTCCAGTCCATCCCCCCAGGGAAACAGAGTGCGGCATCCGCCCCCGCACAGATAGGCCCACTCATCCGGCGTGGGAAGGGTGGCTGTCAAATCCCACAACAGGTATCGCCGAAACTCCGGGTAGGTCATGGGATGGCACAGCCACGCCTGCCAGCTATCGCCATTGCGCTTAAAGCGGACCGTTTGGTTGATTTCAACGCTTCGGCCATCCTTGCTGTCCAACTTCTGCAAGTTCTCCAGCCAATCGGGGTGGGCGGTGATGCGGGGATCGTTCATAGGTACGCTTTCCCAGCCGATCTCCTCCAGTTTTCTGCCTACGAACATGGGGCCGATGGTCACCTGGCGTACTGGGGTCATGCCCTGCCGGAGAAATTCCTCCACAGAGCCCTCATATTCGATTTCCGCAAAAATATCCGCCAGTTCCTCTTGGTTGGCCTTGTCCATCCCTTGGACAAAGCTCTCCCAGCCAAGAATCACGGTATCACCTGGGACAAAGACAAACTCCCGGCCGCCTTTTTCAAATAGGCCGGTGGTGCAGCTTTGTCCCCAGCGGGAAAAGGCGTATAGTTCCTTGAATATCAAATGATAACGAGTCGCCAGCGTCTGCATCAGCCAGAGCTTATCTGACAGTTTTAATGTATCAAATTGTGGGCGAAATAAATTCTCGTTCATAGCCATTCCCCCTTTCTGATTCAGAGCGATCCTGTCTCAACCTAAAAAACCAGTTCACCGAAAAACAGCCTGAGAGTCACGGCAGATAATGATTTAAGCTGTGGCTTGCTGAGAGGGGTGTAGTGAAGGACGATTTCTCCATACAACTCCGTGTTGATGTGGTGTTCTTCCAGATACCGCAGAACCTTTCGGTTGTTCCGCACGATATTTAGACGAAACCTGGTATTATCAAGGGCATATTCAAAACAGTCCAGGTCAATCAACTGACCATTGGCTGGATCATTCATTTCCAAGCGGAGTGCGTCCGCGCCGGTCTTGCGGGAGAGTGTAAAGTAACCATCCTCCAGTTCAAAGGACAGGCAGGATAGCCCTTCATCATTGTCCAGCTCCCAAGTCATTCTTTTTGAAAATAATTCCATCATTTTACCTCAGACTGCGTTCCAGTCGCACAACATTTCATTCTGCGTGACCCGGCGCAGCTCGTCCCGTACTTCCATTAGAGCAAAGCCCAGCAGGTTTTGCCCTCGCCACTTCATCGGGTCCTGCACCTCGGGGGAGCTGGCTGCGAGACGAATACCCCAGATGTTATCATAAGGACTGGCCTCCACCAGCACACTATCTCCGGTGGAGAGAAGAAATTCACGCAGATCGTGGTTCTGGCTGAATTTGCACCAGTTGCCATTCAATACAATGGCATATTTGAACTTGTCCCATACCTTCTGGTCAAACCCCCGCACCTTGCGGCCCAGGGCCTTGATCTGTTTAGGGTCGCTACACTTCAATATCTGCTCCCGGATTTCACTATCACCAAAGAGTTCCGCCTTGCCCGCCATCATATACTGCTCCATACAAAGATAGGTATTGGCAACGGACCAGAAATCCTCCATCCACCACTGGCTGAGGCAGCTTTTCGTCAGCTGGCCGTCCTCGGCAGGCTGATGGCCCCAGAACAGGCACAGTTCCCGCTTTCTCCCCATGGAAAATTCCTGCTGGAGCCACTGGCGAGTGTACTTAGGGCTTCCTTCTGGCTGCCACGCATTCACCCAGAAGTCCCCATGTTCCAGCACTTCGCTGCTATCTTCGTCATCCCACCAGCCCTTCCAGGTCACCGGCTCGGGAAAGAGGGTGCGGTATTCTGTCCGCTCATCCGGGGAGAGGGTGTCCAGCCAATCGCCAAATCGGTATATGTAATCCTCCCCATAGCCCATGCGCCAGCCAATAGAGTATCTCTCGATCTCCTGGTGGGCCAGCCAAGGGGGAGGCATTATTTTCTTTTCCTGTAATGCCATATCATTTTCCCTCGTCTCACAGCAATTAAATTCTTCTTTTCCTACTTTTTTTGAAAAGCATACTCAGCCCCCATAACTACTCCAAGGTCATTTCACAAAGAACCAGCTTGTTTTTCTCATCGCTGAGAAATGCCCGGTTTCCCCATACATCCAGCACATGGAAGGAAGCGTATCCACGGGGCATGGCAAGGTCGATCAGCACCAAATCTGAAAGGCGCAGCACCTTTTGTTTACCCTTCCAGTCATCATTCTTAAAAATGGGAGATAGGATCAGGCAAGTCCTGTCACCGGAGAATTTTCCGCGCATCCCGTGTTTTCCGGGCAGGCGGCTTAAATTATCTTTGCCCCACAGTTTCTTTTTGAATAGTCCGTTTTCCTCCAGTTCCAGATACCAATAGTAGCCCATGAGAGAAAGACCTGCCGGATTGATGGTGCTGCTTTCCAAAAAGGCATAAAACTGTCCATTCTGTTCCAGTATAGAGCCAATCATAGGATAGTTGTAGTGAAAGTCTGCCTGGGCAAAATTGCCGCCAGCTCGCTCTACTGCCGCCAAATGGGTCTGTCGGGTTCCTGCTTTGCTGTATACACAAGAGCCGCTTTCTGCCCAGTGTGCAGTCATGGTTTCAAAGTCTACCGTCAGGCTGGTAAAACTGTTGGTCGCATCAGCGGAGTTGTCCACTCGGCACACAATAGGGAAAACGCCCTGGCTTCCGGTGACCGCCACCGGCTTGGGAATACCATGGGCACACCAGTTATCCATGGGGATCGGAATCCACTCTCCATCCATCTGCGGCATCCACCAAAGGGATTTACTGGCCGGGCAAACCAACAGGATTCCTCTGTCACATGAGAGCAAGACAGGATCTTCCCAAACATCTTGCTGCTCTTTTGGCTCCGGGCTGGGAATCCACCTGGAAACTTCGCCTTTGACCCACAAAACGCCACTGCACTTTTGCGCGAGATGATAGGTCCAAAACACAATTTCATCCTCGCTGCGGGCTACCATACCCTTGCATCCAGTCGGGCTGTATTTGAAGGAAGTTCCCGTCAGTTCAAATTCCTCGAACTCCCAGTTATTTATCACTTTTAGTTTCGCTTTCATACTTTCACCTCACAGCAAGTCTACCTTGATACTGCACTGTTCCAGAACCGGCAGCACCTGTTCCGGCTTGGAGGACATGAGAGTAATATGTTTGAGATTGGGGAACTGGCGCAGTTCCGCCTCCGTAATGGTATTAAGATCAAAGGCTCCATCCTCGCCATCCCAGAACGGACAGAGCTGGGTATAGATCTCGCTGCCGCCATCCATCTCAATTTCTGTGACCTCCGGGGCCAGCCGCTCCGGGACAGGGTATTTCTCCAGCCACCTCCGAATCTCCGGGATGGGTTCATACCCTTCCGCGTCAATGTCGATCTTGCGTCGGCTATACTCTCTGGCAAACTCATGTGCATCCAGTTTAGGAGCCAGTAAGCCTTTCTCGTACATCAGGACTTCCATAACCGCCAGCTTGAAGTTGAAGCTGGTAAAGGTGAGCACTGGTTCAGTCGGCTTGGATAACTTGTATTTCTGCACTTTCGCCGCCTTATTCTCTGGCTCTTTCCAGCTGATCTGCACCATGGCGGAGAGGGCCTCCAGCTTTGCTTTCTGCGCTGATTGCTCCTCTGGAACAGGACCCGGCAAGCGGGTATAAACGGTAAAGCCGCCTAATTTGAGGGTATGGGCAAATCCGGCGAAATCCTTCCAGCTGGCCTCTCGGTAGTCCTTGGACCCGATCCAAACCGCTCCGTCAAATGTCTGCCGGACCGCATACTCTCCCTGTGCCGCTACCCGGACACCAAGGGTTTTGATGGTCTGCTCATCTTCGTCCAACCAGCCCTGTAGTCCAAGCTCGTCCCATAGAGCAAGGGCCTGGGTATAGGGACTCTCCCGGCCTGTGATGGGGCTTTTCCGTGTTCCATTTTGCAGGACGATGCGGGCTGGCCCCAGCTTTTCCGCAAGCTGCGAAAGGGTAAACGGCGGCGTAAATACCGACCCCAGGATGGTCAGGCTGTCCTTTTTGAGAATGATTTTTCGCTCCGTGGCCTTGGACGGTAGAAAGATGGGCAGATTCGGGTACACTTCTTTGTACTCCCGCCATTCCAGCTTTTTGGGCTTGTTTGCCGTCCGAAGGAAGCCCCAGAGGTCAATGGGATAACGAAATACCGGCCCAACCCTATCCCGCCGGGTGACGATGACCACCGTGCCATCGGTGAGTATTCCAATGTGCTGCATTTTCTCCCCGTCGAACATTTCCGGACGGATACGCAGCACTTCACGGGTGTTCCTATTGATGAGCTGGGCAAAGTCATCGGAGAGGATTTCGCCGTTTCCCTGCACCAGCAGCCAGTCCCCGGTAAACCAGCGAAGTTTCAGCCCCTCGCCCATTCCAGGCAGGGGGGCAATTCGGCACCGCCCTGTGTCCATGTCCAGTTCCAGCAGGCATTCTTCCATCCGCCCCTTGCCACTGACTGCGTGGATCATGGTAATGCGGCCTGTGCCGGGAACGGGAACAGCCTCGGAGAGATGGTCGTATCCATTCAGAGAGAAGGTGTGCTTTGTTACCTTGCCGTTTTCCCAGCGGTAGATCTGTCCCTTGTACCACTCGTTGGAAAAGTAGACCCGGCCCAGCCCGTCTGTCGTAATGCCGCAATGGTATTTGGTGCTCCATCCATCTTCCGGCAGAGTCCAGTTTTTCACATCCTGGCAGGTGCCCCGGTCTGTCAGTTCAATCCGTGTAGCGTTGGTGGGATCACCCACCCAGAGGGAATGGTCAGCCCAGCACAGGGTCTGGGGTGGACCGTCATATCCAATGGGGGACGGTTCGGCCCAGTTGAGGGTGGCTGGATTCTTGCTCAATAATGCTCGGCCAATAGTCCCGCTGCCAGCGGCCCTGGACGCGGCATAGAGTCCATTTTCTGCGGAATAAGTGAGGCACCCAAGGTGCGGCAAACTGTGGGCGCGGGTCACCTGGGGCGGACGCTGGCGCAGATCGGCCACACAGCCGTTTTTCCATTCTTCTGCATCCTGGTTTTTCCATTCGCCCGCCGCAAAATCACCCGCCAGAGAATTGAAGAAATAATCGTACTCATCCTGAAGGATGTATTCCTCGCAGGGCATCAGTTTCCCAGGGTCCTGCTCCTTGGCATGGTCGCCCCATTTTCGCCCCTGCTGTTTCATCAGGTGACAATATTGCCCCTGCTTTTTGCAGTAGCGTTCCCATTCGCTGCGTTCTTCCTCTGGAATCAAGGCAAACAGATACTCGTCCTCATTGTCCAGGTTATACAGTGCCCAGCCGAAGGCAGAAAGTTCTTGTCCTAATGCTGCCACCCCTTTTTCATGGGATAGTTTCATATATTGGACGCCAACGGCATCAAAGCGTTCATCCAGCAGCGCCGGAACCTGTGCGCCCCATTTTTCTCGCAGTTCCGCCAGAGTGTCCTGTACGGCTCCGTCAAATTTCAAAATGTCCAATGCGTCTGCGATTTGTTCTGAAAAGTTCAACACCAGCTGCCCCCTTATTCCGTTTATTCTTCTATTTCTTCCGCTTCCGACAAGCCATATACATCCGTTGGCGTATCCCCTGAAAACTCAACCATAAGTCCAAATGGCTCCCCCACAGGAAGGGTACAAATCTCAAAGTGCAGGCCCCATTCTGTCTCATCATAAAACAGAAATTGCGGCTGCTCGGCGGGAATCTCCGTTTCAGGGAATGGAGCGCACTGCAATCCAAATTTCTCAGGGCTTTTTGCAATCTGCGCCGAAATCTCATGCTCCGCTTTTGAAAGATACTCCCGCCAGTTTTGAAGCACAGAACAAATAAAATCCAGGTTTGCCGACCGGAATTCAGATGTGTTCAAAATAATGGAAAACAGGATCTCTGTGTCTGCGATTCTTCCAGTCCAGCAGTGGATGGTCCCCGGTCCTTTCTGAAAGGTCAGTGCTCCCAATCCCAAATCGGAATGTTCAAAAAATTCTTCCATATCATTCTTCCCCCAATCCCCAGGTTACAGCGACAGCCATGTGGTCAAAGCACTGATTTCCTCCCGTAGCAGCGGGGACTTGCCAGCGGCGGCAACGGCTTTTTGGACACCGCCATAGCGCCGCTCGGAGCGATCCGCCAGCTGGAGCGCGGCTGCCTCCAGATTGGGAATCGCCATCACAGCATCTGCCAGCGCCTGGGCGGAGAGTTTATCCCCGATCAGAGAGGCGGCAAAGTAGCGTAAATGGCTGTGAGAGAGGGCGGACAAATCGTTTAGTTTATGGAGCTCATAGAGTTTCAGGGCATAAAGGGAAGGAAGCCCATCCAGAGCCGGTAGTTCCTGCACAGCTGGGAGTGACTGGAGATAGAGTTTCTGAAGCCGGGCCGCTGGAGTCAGGAAAGGAGTGAGATCTTCCGTTTTCCGCATTTCCTCCAAATGGAGATAGGTAATGCTGGTGAGAAGTGGGGTGATGTCGCCATTCTTTTCCCCACGCAGGTGGAGAACACGCAGGCCGGGGAGAGAAACATTGTCCCAGGAAACAGGGGCCGACAGCCATAGGGACAGTGTATGAAGCTGCTTTAGCCCGGAGAGAACTTCTACACCCTCACACTTTTCCATTAGGGTTAGTTCCTCCAGATTGGGATAATCTCGCAGGAAGGACAGATTCACCTTCCGCTCTCCCGTCACAGACAGACACCGTACCGCATCTGGTTTTAGTCCATTCAGATCAATCTTTTCTCCGCCACGCCAGAAAACTGCGGTGCAATATGTCTGTTCCATGCTGCGTTCTCTCCTTATTCTGCTACCAAAACAGTCCTGTTGTACTCATGCCAGTTCCGCATCCAAAATCTGAACCTGTTTTCCTTTCTCATTCACATAGTAAAGCGCAATGTAGTCGATGCCGTCCCGCTTGACCTGCTCCCAGAGCATCCGCTCACCGTTAATCAGTTCCACGGTATCTGCCTCGTCCACTTCGAAGTCCTCTTTTTCATTCTCATAGTCGTTGCCGCAGCCCAGCTCCAGCACCAACTTGGAGGCAGGGATTTCATACCGCTTGAGGGGGCGGTGTTCCAGTTCTGCCGGATCATGCTCATCGCAGAACAGGTTGTTATAGCCATGCCGCCCGTTGTCGAAGATGACAAACTCCTCGCCGCTGGCCGGGTCACGGGCCGCCACCAGTCCGGGGGCCTCGTCACCGTCTACGATATAGGGTTGGGGCTCTCCCTTCACCGTGAACAACTCTCCGTAATACCAAACCTCCAGCAGTTCATTTCCGGCAGAGGAGCAGAGGGTCACGGTGGGCAGGCGCTTTTGTGTCTGTTCCTTGACATGGCCCTCCAGCCAGGTGGGAATTAGGGGAAGGGACGCCCCTTTCTCCTGGTTGGCGGGCGACGCCTGTGCATCGTTCCACGGCTCCATATCCAGGCTGATGATCCATCCCGTATAATCGCTGTACTCCATTGTGGTGTGCGCCCGGATATAATCCTCACCCCAAAGGGCCACATCCGCCTTGCTGTACCAGGTAGTCTGGGTTACGCCGTCCTCATTGGTAACATCGCAGCAGAGATAATCTTCCGCTTTTCCGTTTCTCAGCGCTACCATCCGGAGGATTCTGGTGTCTTCAGGGGTGATGTCTCGAAAGTTTAATGTTAATGCCATTGGGCAGCCTCCTTGTAGTAAAAGGTGTCGTAGCCAACCTTCGGACTTGGCACGAACTGCTCGTCAAAGGACACATTGAGATAGAGTTCCCCAGCCGGAGAGTCCCCAGTATCATAGCAGAGGGAAAATGTCCCGTAACAGCCGGATTTGTCTATCGTAATGTCGGTCAGGGCCAGACCAGGGATGTCCTCATCATCGGGGAATTCTTTCTGTAAGATTTCATGGGCCTGCCGGTCCAGCTCATCCAGTTCCTGAGCTAATCGTTCCCAGAAGGGCATGGCCAGAATCTCTGCCTCGGTATAATCATTGCAGTTGATATGCAGTTCCTTATCTGCATCTGCCCGGTGAGCCGTGAAGTAGACCCCGCAACTCATTACCTCCCAGTTATCCGCATTCCATAAAGATAAGAGTTGATCTTTTGTCATTTGTGTTCTCTCCTTATTCCTCAAACTCTCCCTCAATCATTCCATTGAGATATTTTCCGGGATCAGCGATAAATGCCTCCCATTTGGCTAACGGATGAAACTCCTCATGCTCAATGTCCAGATACCAGAGTTTCTTATCTCTGGGACTCCACAGCAGCAAATAGTCGCTGTAATTATCCATTTTCGCCATGAGAGAGAGCAGCTTTTTCCGCTTCCAGGTCATCTCCTGCACATCCATGTAGGGGTACAGTTCCGCCCATTTCACCAGCTCCCACTCTGGAAATTCCAGACGCAAGGGGCCGGTCTTTAAGTATTCCACCAGCTTGACAGGTAGCTTGTAAGGCATGAGTTGACGCGCCTTTTCCTGTTCGTTGTGCCATTCCTCCGGCTCCAGAGCTTTTAAGTAGGCGGCCATTTCCTGATTTTTGTTCTGCACTGCTACGGTGTAGGGCCGGTCACCGTATTTATCTGGGATGGTGATATCCGCACCCTGTTCCACAAGCCAGCGCACCATAGAAAAATCGTTGTGCCGTGCAGCTTCAGTGACAGGAGTCGAAGCGTAGGGAAACACCATATCTGGCTTGTGATAGTTGATGTCCGCCCCGTTTTGAATCAGATACTCCACCAGCAGCTGATTTCCATGGCTCGCCATACTGCGCAGGGCTTCACCGCCGTATTGTTTCAAATCCATGCCCAGCCTTTTCAAAATAGGGAGCACATTAGGCTCATCCCGATCCACCAAGTGGAGAAACAGCCTGCATATATCCCTTTGCCCTGCGGGGATTTTGACTCCCGCATCTACCAAAAAGGAAAACAGGGTCAGGTCTTGACTGCGCAGGGAACCACAAAGCAATTCTTCCGGGTTATGGGTCAAATCTGCTCCGGATTCGATCAGGAGCTGCACCATGTCCATCCGATTTTCCAGCACAGCCAATTCCAGTGGAGAGGCTTCACCATCCCGCGGCCACTCTCCAATCATTACCTGATAGCACTGCGGCTCATTGGGAGAATGCCCTGCATGAAGCAAGGAACGAATCGCCTCTATGTCACCACTTTTGATGGCAGCCATCATGGGAGGTACATTTGAATAGCTTACTTCACTCATCCGAATTCTCCTGACATTCTATTGAAAAATTTCCGAATACCGTTCTTTCAGTTCCTCTGAAGCTGCTTCCACCACTTTCTGACCACCCTTGGCGCTGGCTTTGCCCCAGATCACATAGCAGACCGTTTCCCATGCGTATTGCAGCACTTCCTCCGGGCTGGCTTCTGTTTCCTGGGTAGGTTCCTCGTCCTCCTCATCATCGTCATCCTCGTCGGAGGAAAAACCGCTTGGAACGATCTCGGACAGATGGACTTTTGCCTCCAGCAGAGCGTCCAGGCTTTCCGCGTTTGCCATCCATGCGGCATAGTCCTTGGAATACTTCATGTTCTGCATAGACAGCACCCCCCGGACAAAAATGGGGACTGTATCGGCGGTAAAGCCGAACTGTTTCACATACTCCCGGAGAAATTTTTCCTGTAAGTGGGAGTGCTCATCATCACAGAGATCGAGATAATCCCATACCAGCTGCCGCCACTCTTGCCCCAGCATTCCCAGGGCGAACACGGCAAAACTTCCGGGGAGAGCGCACTGCTCATCGCTGAGATTGGTGTACTGCTCATATTGCCGCATGGCAAGCCGGGCGTACCGTTCCATCAGGGGGTGGAGGCCAGGGTACTGCACGGCACAGGCAAAGAGCTGGTTTACTCCCTTTTTAGGCAGTCCTGTGATGGGCAGATACCTCTTTTCCGGCCCTTTGAACTCCACCGCATAGCTGCGGGGAAAGTCCTCCTGCTCCAGAATCTCACACAGGTAGTCCAGCACTTCGTGGCAGCATTCCTCTGTGTTGTCCCTGGCAGTGATTCGGATAACGGCAAAGGCATCGTTGGCCGATGCGGTGAAGTGCTCTGTTTTCCTCTTTTGCAGAGAGAGCGGCAGCCTGCCGGTCCCGTGTTCCCGGAGCTTTTTCACCATATCAGGACGGACTTTCTCCACCAATCCAAAGAGGTAATTGGCGTCCAGATACTGAAAGTCCAAGCCATACACTTTATAGCTCACCGCCACATAGCAGGCGAAACGCAGCAGCGGCTCCGGGACCTCCTCTGCACGGATACCTGGTTTCAGGGAATACTCCCGATCCCAGAAGCGATCATCTTCATCGCCTGTTACAACAAAATACTTCTCTTGTAGCTCCCGTTTCAGCATATCAAGTAGATGGTGGTCAATTTCACCCCAGCGGCTCTGGCGGCGCAGGTTTTCGCTGAAGGCGATGGCCTTTTCCGCATCCAGGGTCTCGGCCCGCTGTATTTCGGTCCATGCCCTAAGCAGTTGCCACACCTCAAAGGGTGCACCTTGACTGCTGACCACTACCGGTGGCCAGTGGGAATCATCAAGCCGCGTGATTTTCCCGTCAATGGCATCCTGGATACACTGGTCAAAGAGCGGTTGCAGTTCTTCCTGTACCTCGGGCTTCATCCAGTAACAGCGCCCGTCCGCACTGTTGAACTTTGGCAAATTCATAGCGATTTCCTCCTATCAGGTCTGCTGGTGCTGCATGGATACGATCTGGCAGTCAGGGCAGAACTCGATGTAGAGTGTGCCCTCTGTGCCGTCCATCAAAGTATCCCACTGGATCTGGGCCAGATATTTCATGGGCTTTCCGCAGTGGGGGCAGGCGGTGTATTCCCAGTCCTGAACCCAGTTGGCAAAGCCGCCAGCGGTGTTCACATCGTCACAGGCGGCGCCATAGAACAGGGGCACTGGCGCACCGCCCAGCACGAAGGGATTTTCGGTAAGGGACCTGTAGTCCTCCGGCCGGACATAGCAGTCCATCTTTCCCGCCCCGTCAAAGAGCTCTGAGGGAAAGACCTCTACGCCGCCGTCCAGAGTAAAGCGGTTGAAAGCAGGGCCTTTCAGAAAGCCCACGCAGTTGGGACAGCAGGTGGCGGTCAGAATGCCGTCCAGCCCCAGAAACTTCAGCCGCTCGTCCCGGCCGTCCAGCACCAGCATGTCCGCCATCCGCCCGCCGCAGTGGGGACAGGTGTCCTCCCGTGCCCGCCCGATGCGAACGGGGGACACTTCACCGGGAGCTCCCTTGACGAAGGAAAAGCAGGTATCGAAGTTGAGTTGGGTCCGTTGTCCCTTTTTATTAAAGGTCCAGCCGCCGCACTGGGCGTAAATGGACGGGTCTACATAGAGCTTCTTGCGCCAGGAGCGGGGATGATTCTCCAGTTCCAACAGCGTTTCCAGTGCCCGACCATCGCCCTGGAAAGCAAGGCAGCACATCAGGTTGGACGCTTCATTGGAATCCTCTGTGGACAGCAGCGCGTGGATCAGGCCCTCCCCCACATCAGCGGGAGCGTGATAATAGATCTCACAGGGCCAGAACACCCCTGCGGCCAGCGCCGCCCGCTGGATTTCCGGGGTGATGGCGTCCCGGTAACCCAGCAGCTGCCAGAAGTCGGTGCATTCGGGGTCCTCCATATCAGCAAGCCGATGGATGTTCTGGATCAGGTTTTTCTGCTTTGCAGCAATCTGTTCCGGCGTCCAGGCCAATGCAGTTTTTCGCTCTTGCTCACACTTGCATTTCCAGCACAATCCGTCATAGCCCAAAGGGGTCCCACAGCCGGGACAGGTATATTTCAGACTCATATTTTTCGACTCCTTTCAGATGATAGAAAAACGCCCTGCGACACCCTGCCACTTGGACAGGCTGACGCAGGGCGCGAAAAGGCCGCACAGAACCAAGGCCTGTATCCCAAGGCTCTGTGTCTGACGATATTCTGCTGTTTTTCCCGTCCGTTTGGACATGGGTACTCATCTCTATCCATTTGCTTTCACCTACCGCACATGCTCTTTTACCCGCTCCATCTCGTCCACCAGAGCCCTGACCTGGAAGTCCACCATATCCTCCGCCACCTCTGGGAATAGAAATGGCATGGTATCTGGAATGGCTTTGTGTACCATCATCATGCTGAGGGCCAGATTACCAAACAGCCGGGGATCAATACTGTCCACAGGGAGGCTAAAGATGGAAAGCAGCTTCCCATAAAAAATAATCTGATCCCGCCGGAACGCCTGAAAATTCTCCTCGGAAAGGCAGTGGCGTACTTGCTGCTCCTCCTCAATGGACAAAACGGCAACTCCGCTTTTAGCTCCATAACAGCAGTTTTTCAGAAAGGTTTCCACTCCCGCCCGCCAACTGAGTCCGGGGTCCTCCATTAGGGATCTGGCATAATCCAGCAGCTTGGGCTGTTGGTATCGCAGGGCGTAGAGCACCAGTTCTTCTTTGGATGAGAAAAAACTGTAGAAGAAGGTCTTGGAGATCCCTACTTTTCTGCACAGAACATCAATACTGCTGTGAATCAATCCCCGATCCGCGATACACTGAATCATGGTGGTCATCAGGGCATTCCGCACTTGCACTCTATCCTCTTCAGAATAGGCTTTTCGTGCCATATCTTCCCATCCCCCTATAAAGAACAGAATTATAAAACGATATTTATATAATAACTGCACAGAAAAAAATATACAACTATATTCTGAAAATTTTTTATGAACTAAATAGCGGCAAGCAATGCTTGTGGCTATCCATTTCGCCACAAACGCTTGTTGAGGGCGCTGCCCCCAAGCCCCTTTGAACACAGGATTTTATCCTGTGGCCACGCGTTCTGCGAACGCTTTTGACCGCGATCAGCTCACCGCTGGTCGTGGTCTTTTTCTTTCTCCTGTTTCTGCTCCTCGTCCATTTTCAGCAGCCGATCCACATTCGCTTTGGCCGTCAAAAGTTCCCTCATTTCTTCGCGGGAACGCCGGTATTCAGCATAGATTTTTTTCTTTTCCTCCAGGAGCTTGGCATACTCAGTTTGCAATTCTTTGACCTTGGGCAGCTTCTTAACCCCCATATCGTCGAAAGCATTTTTTGCTGCCTGGTGGAGCAGGATTTCTGCTTCATGTTCCTGGCGGAATTTCTTAGAGTAACCAGCCTGTCGATAAGCTACATAGATCTCGCGGGTCTTAGCATAATTGATGATGTGGGTCCGCAAGACAGCAATCTCCGCCATGCGTTTTTCTGCCGCTTTGATCTGTGCCGACAGTTCGTTATGGTGGGCTGTAGCCGCTGCCGCTTTTTCCTCCAGCACTGCATATTCCAGCAGATTATGCTCGGTAAGAAAATTCATCGTCTGCGCCATCTGTTTGAGATTAAAGACCTTGGCCCAACGCGCATACCCAGCACCTTTTCCAGCACGGAGTTTTTCTTGGATGTCCACCAGCAGATTAACCTTGGGAGGCTCCGCTTGTACGGTGGATTTTTTACGGGGTGTGTGCTGCTTTTTCCCTGCCAGTACCGCACGAATTTCTGCCTCACTATATCCGGTTCCCAGTCCTTCATCCATCCGGGCAATATTTTTCCATCCGGGAGCCTTGAGGCGAATTGCTTTTCCGCGCCGGGTTACTTCGCAGCCCATCTCGGAAAGCATTTTCAGTAACTCATCAAAGTCTGTAGGCTTTTGCTCCAGTGCCTGGTCGATCATCATTCTCAGCTGCTCCCGATGGGATGGCTTCGCCTTATCGCCCAACCATTTATTGTAGCTTTTGCCATGGGGATTGGGATTCTCGATAATGGACAATCCATTTTCGATGCAGATGGTGTCGCTCAAACGCCGAACAGCCTTTGTGCTGCCCCAGAAGTTTCGGAATTTTCGGTCACAGTCCAGATTGACAGAACTCCAAATAATGTGATTATGCACATGGGCTTTGTCAATGTGAGTGCAAACAATAAAGGCGTGATTGCCTTTGGTAAACCGTTTGGCAAATTCCACGCCCAGCCGGTTGGCTTCTTCCGGCGTGATTTCGCCAGGACGGAAGGACTGACGGACATGGTAAGCAATCACATCGTCTTTTCCACGCACCCTTCCGGTGGTGGCAATATACTGACGCTTGGCCATAACAAATTCTGTGTCTGCGATCCGGCTATCACACTCATATCCGGTAACGAGCCTGCCGTTGTCGGTCTTTTGGGGATTAGCCACATAGTCGATAATATCACTGATTGCAGTGCTTTCTGTGCGGCCCTTGCCGATGTGCAGCGGCATAATTCGTGTTGTTGCCACAACAGCAACCTCCTCTCGATGAAGTTGAGATTATGCCATCCCCACCGCTTGCCACATCCTAACTTCTGGACCATTTTCAAAATGCTTTATCAGTCATCCAGGTCAGGTGTTTTATATTCAATTTTGATTTTGTAATCTCCTGAATCAAAGGTGGTTTGAAGCTCATAATCTCCGATGTGTATGGTGCCTTCAGAAATGGGATAAATCTGATTGTCTGCCACATCATAAATGACAGCTTCATTTACCAGAACATCATCAGATATTTGAAGTATCTTTTTGATGCAGTCATCGCAAAATACAGATTTCATTTTCTGAACACTAACAATCCCTCTTTGTCGGGAAAAAGTGACTTCTGCTGTACCATCCCCTGGTTGTTTGCAAATGATGAGGTTTTCTTCACTTATTTCATCATATCCAAAGGTCAGCATCGTACTACCGCTATTTTCAGAGCTTTCAGGTGTCTCTCCTTGGCCATATATATCCAGCCCATAAAGCTCTCCAGTATTGAGAAAAACGAAGTTGACTCTTTCTGGATATTTCACATCCTCCAGCCTACATTCATCCGCGTATTGGGAATAAACTGAATGAGGTTTTCAATGTTCTCACTGTACTGGCTGTAGACCAGATCGTGACGGATAGACTGTGCTATTTCCTCATACTCATCATCCGTTGCTGTCGCCAGGTAGGTACAAATTGTGTCAAAGACTTTTTGTAAATCTTCGTTGTTTTTTCTATCGTAATACTTGTTTGAAAGTCCGCTTATGAGCAGACAAATGCCTAATGTGAACCCGCTGATTACAAAACCCCAGTAGAGTAAAGAGCGTTTATCATAACTGCTCAAATGGTATTTACAATCGTCAAACTCATCATCATCCCAAAACTCATTCCATTGTTCCTTGATCCTTGACCATATTCTTTTCATCCCATTTTCCCCCGAAAAGCTGACAGCTAATAATATATAGTCTATCAGAATCTATCAAAAACGGCAATCATAATATAGTCTTAAAGTGTATAAAATGATAACTGACAGCTAATAGATGGGTGTGAATTATGGAACAAAACCGCTTGGGAAAACGCATCAATGAGGTTAGGCGAGACCGCTGTTTAACAGCGGAAAAACTTTCGGAATTGTGCAACATCAACGCCACATATCTCCGCCAAATTGAGGGCGGGTCCAAAGTGCCCAGCTTGCCAGTATTCATCGACATCTGCAAGGCGCTTCATATTTCTCCTAACTATTTGTTGCAAGACGAACTGGGAGAAAATGAAATCAGCAAAATCCAAGAAATAGAAAAGCTCTGGGAAGATGCGTCCCCGCGAAAGCAGGAACTTGCACTTACGATGATTAAAGCAGTCTTGGAGCACACTGAACAGTGAAACAGCCAGCCGATTTAACCGGCTGGCTGTTTTCTTTTGTCAGCATTGTGTGGCCTTATCCATAAACCAAATCCTGTATGACAAACTTCAAGTCCTGCACTTTTCCCAGAAGCCAAAAGGCCAGCTGCGGCAGTCCAAAGGGGCTGAGCAAGAATGCGATGACCAACAAGATAATGCCGTTTTGAGGGGAGTATGTTATCAGGACAGCCACCCCCAACACAGTGATGACCATGCTGATAAGACCCAACACTAACCCAGAAACATAAACAATTCCTACACACATCCAAATGGCAACCGTGAGCACCACCACTACTGGTGCGGCAACGATCTTCAAAATCAGTTTGAGCAAGCCAATCACTATCTTCATATCGTCTCCTCCTTTAAGCTGCTTTCTATCCTCATTATGATTGAAACCAACTGAACTCGCAAGGATATGAGCAAAAAGGAAAACGGAGGAAGGAGCGGCGAAAAGAACGCCGTTCCTCCCTCCGCAGATGGGGCATATATCCCTGTTACGAAAGTCTGGAAAGCTGGGTCAGGATTTCTTTCACGCCCTCCCACAACTGTTCCTGTCGCTGAGCTATATCCTCCAGATCAGCATCGTAAACTCGCCCAGTCTCATGCACCCGTCGAGTAAGCTGATTCAGGTTATTGCTGCTCCGGCGCAATAGGGACACCAGCTCCTTCAGCTCTGGTAAATCCAGTCTTATCGCGTAGCCGTCCAGCGCCATTTTCCGCAGATAGGCTTCCCGATTCTTTGTCCCAAGCTGAGACATTTTCTGTTCGATCAGCGCCAGCTCCTCTTGGGAGACTCGGAAATTGAGCTGGACATCCCGCCTGCGTTTGGGGGTACTCATCGCTCCGGCTCCCGTTTTTTATGGGCCGGAGCTTTCGGGGCTGCCTGTTTCGGCTCCTGCTTCAAATGCTCCCGAACAGAGGACCGGGGCTGGCGCAGCTCCTTGGAGCGGTCCTCGTTGGCCAGAATGGTGGCATAGGTCCCAGGCAGTCCTTTCATGCCGGTAAAAGCCAGACTGCGAAACGGCAGAAGATTCATCAGACGGTCATGGTCTTGGCTCCCTGCACGGTTCAGAAACTCCGGGGAAATGCGGGCCATGTAATGGGTCCCGTGGGGGCTGTTCGGCACATCCGGTGCGCGCAGCTCCCGCAAAATCCGTTCCGCCTCTGTCTGGATGTCCTCTGCTGTCAACGGCTGGCGGCGTAGATGTTCCTCGCGCACCAGATCAATAAACCCATTCAAGACAGCAGGGTGGCTGTTCAGGGCATAGCCGCACCGGACGGTATCGGAGTTATAGTTAGGGATAGTCTTGGCCCATTCCTTGTTGCGGGGCGAGTAGCGTCCATCCCAGTCCTGGATCTGGACGGTGTTGGCAAGGACCAGCATGACCCGGTCCAGGCCGTAGGTCTCGATCACACCCTTGGCGGCATCGTGACTGAGATACATCCCGTCGAAGTGTTCCCGCACCGCTGCTTCAATGGCCTCCTTGCATTGGAGATTGGCGTTATTGGAAGCCCGGTATTGCTCCAGCTCCCCATGCTCTTTCGCATACACAGCAGAGTGAGGATAAATGGCAGCCTTCCGCAGCTCTGTCTGGGCCTTGCAAGCATCATCGGCTCGGTTCTCGATGCTGTCCCGGATCACATCCATGTATCCGGTTTCCGACTTTCCAAAGTAATGGAATATATCTGCCAGGGGTGAGGGGGAATCTAAAAGTGCCTGAGCCTGCGCGTCTGTCAGTTCCAATTCCTCCATGCACATCAAAATATCCTCCCGGATGGTGTACTCGCAGGCGTGGTTCAGGACTTCTGCCGGGGGCTGGCTTTTCAGCCAGTCCCGGTATTTGTCCTGTTCAGCGGCCATCTTCTCATAAAGGGCCGTATTCAGATCGTTGGTATTCATGTTATCGCACCTCCTCATGTTGTTTCGGTTTCTTGTCAGGACTGCGGGGTGGCACCGGGCGCTTCAAGCTGTCCAGCACCGAAGGCCGTGCGCTCTTGGCAACCACAGTTTCCGGCTGGGCGTGGCCCTTGCCGTCAATGTTCAGCAGCGTGTCCAGTTCCACCAGACGGGCGGACTTGACTCGCAGATCATCCTCAAAGGGAAACGGCTTTCCGATTTCCTCTTTGGCTGCGGCCTGCTGCTGGTAAAGGTTGTCCAGCTGGTTTTTCACGGCTTCCAAACGCTGAGGCATCTGAGCCAGTGCATTGTCGATACGGGTGAGGTTTCCGCGCGGGTCTGTGCCGAGGCTTGCCCGGTGGGTCATCTGGCCTTTCAACAGGAGCGTATATTCCTGTTTCCAAGCGGAAAACTCCACGGACATAGTAAAGCCTCGATAGCTGCCGATCTGCACCGGTTCGGAGCCTTTGACCTCCTTACAGGCGTCCAGCAGGGCTGCACCGGCGTTTTCTTTGTCAGTCAGCACATCTCCCCGGATCTCCATCCCAGCAAAGCCATCCTCCGGGTGAGGATGGGCGGCCAGGGTCTCCAGGTCGGCTTCAAAGCCTTTGATAAATCCCTTGTTGGTTTCGATTTCCTGGGGGAAGTATTTGAGCAACTGATCCTCCAGGCGGTACTGCTTGCTCTGGTGGTCGGCTTTCATCAGCTTCAGACGCGCAACCTCCACATCCAAATCCATGCGCTCCTTGATACGGGGGTCTCCGGCGCACAGGGCCTTGATCTCGGCAAAGGACAGCGCCGTTTCGTCCACATCATCGCAGGAGCGGACCGGCGATTTAGAGGTCATAATCTGGCTGATGAATTTTTGCTTGTTTTCAACCGTCTGGTCGGGTAAGAGATGGACATTGCTGCCCATCCCTCCCCTAAGAACCGTACGTGAGAGTTTCCCCTCATACGGCTCAAGCCTTTCAAAAGGCCCCCTTATCGGGAACCCGGCTCAAAAGCAGTAATCAGGCTGTGGATTTCTTCGTGACATTCCTTGTGTACCATGATTTTCCGGCTATTCTTTCCGGCTGGGGTATGCACCTTGAAGCCGGTTTCTGAGGTGATAAGGTCTCCGCAAACAGGGTAGCGGCGGCCTTGCCGCCGCCAAATCGACAGCAGTTTTTCCCGTCCCTTGGTACTGTTGAGCAGCTTTTCGCCCTCTCGTTCCTCAAAATAATCCGTCCAATATTCATCAAACGGGTTTGCCTCCGCTACAATTTTCTTGAATCGGATGATTTTTGTATCGGTTGCATATTCGAGTTTGCAATAGAGCGGTTCGCCCTTGGTACTTTGATTTTCATAGGGAACAGAGAATGTCCACTGACGGAAGCCAATATGGTGCCAGTATTTCTGCGCAATCCATTTGTGGCTCTTTTTCTTATGTCTGCGCTTTGCCCATTGCCACAGGCATTTGTATATCTCGTAGTCAACCCTGCTGAACACCTTGGAGGACACGACGTATCGCTGGTTATTTACCCAGCCCCGGATAACGGGGTTGAGCTTGCGTATCAACGTTTCCTGCTTTGTGGATTTGTTGCCCTTTATGATGCTCCGCACCTTCTCCAAGAACGATTTGACCGATGTTTTGGACGGCTTAATGAGTAGCTTGCCGTTGTATTTTCGGATGTTTTTGCCCAGGAAGTCAAAGCCGTCCTCAATATGGGTAATGACGGTCTTTTCTTCCGAGAGCTGCAACCCACGTTCGGTCAGAAATTCTTTGACGATAGGCAACACCTTGTCCCGCAGAAATTCCGGCGATTCTCCGGTGATAATAAAATCATCCGCATAACGCACGAAATTCAGCTTGTTAAAGTGTGTTCGCCCATTTACCTTCTGCCGGGTGGGAAGCCGTTCTTGAAGCAACCGTTCCAAACCATCCAGCGTCATGTTCATGAGTGTCGGGGAGATTGTGCCGCCCTGCGGCGCGCCCTCGTCCGTTGGGAACAATTTGCGCGTTTCTACATATCCGCATTTCAGCCATTTTTCGAGGATTTGCGTGTCCATTGGAATGTTTTCCAACAGCCATTCATGACTGATGTGGTCGAAACAGCCCTTGATGTCGCCCTCCAGTATCCATTCCGGGGATTTTCCTTTGTTCAGGTCGGTGAAGCACTGCTCGATTGCATCATGGGTGCTTCTGCCGATTCTGAACCCGTAGGAATTGGGGTCGGCGTAGGTTTCCGCTATCGGCTCCAGCGAAAATTTGTAGAGTGTTTGCATGGCTCGGTCGGTCATAGTCGGGATGCCCAGAGGACGCATTTTCCCGTTTTTCTTGGGAATATAGTGCCGTCTGAGCGGTTGCGGGCGATAACCCCGCCGGTTAAGTTTTGAGATTGCGTTGAATTTTGCCTGTGGCGTCAGCCATAATTCATGGTCTACGCCGGATGTTCTTTTGCCTTGATTACTTGTCACTCGCTTCACTGCCAAGGCTTTGGCGTAAAACGAATGTGTCAGCAGCCATTGTAGCGATTTCACCTTGCTGTAATGGCCTTCTTTTTGAGCCTTTACGATACGCACTTGCAGCTTTTTGACATACGCAAGTACTTTCTGCCAGTCTATGGCTTCCCAGCACGTTGCAATGCCGGGGGATGCACACGGTTTCCCGTTCATTTGCAATTTCCTCCTTCAAAAGTTCTGTAAATTCTCTCGTAAAGAAAGACCGGATGGAAGTCTGCCCGCTTTCGCGTGAGATAATGTTGCAATCTCTATCCGTCCCCATTACAGGGGCGGCGTTCGCTTTTTCCATCGCTCCTTACCCGCATTTCCCATGGGCTTCCCTTACGGTCTGCTTTCCGGCTATGCCGGAGAAAATACGGGCTTACCACGTTTCACATAATGAACAGTGTGGGTTAGGTTCCGCCTCTCCGCCGGCAGTCATAATGTCCATGTGCCCCCACTATGGAAGGGGACAACCGACTGCAACACCTTTTGGTTCAGGCCTATCAGCAACTTTAGCCTGTTCGCACTTTAACGACGTTTATTGGCGATTTACATTACATTAACCATACCACACAGCCAAGCTCCCCAGCCGCATTGTTGCTTGCAGCTTATCGCGTCTGCCTCACGGCTTCCGCTTAATCCCTTTCAGGGAGGGCTACTCTTTCACATCAGGCTTCCTCACAGTCGTCGCCAACTGCTTCGGTGATGTTAGGCTACTGCCAATGGAATGGCAGGTTCGGTCACTGCCGAACAATTACATTATGCGACTTCGTGTCGCACCCAGAGATAAGCGTCAAAAGTTCCCTCGGTGACATAACGGTACACATGGACAAGAGGGTTCTGGTTGCCCTGGCGCTCAATACGGCCCTTGCGCTGGGCAAGGTCTCCCGGACGCCACGGACAATCCAGGTCATGGAGGGCCACAAGGCGGTCCTGCACATTGGTGCCAGCGCCCATTTTGGAGGTGCTGCCCAGCAGAACACGCACCTGCCCGGTGCGTACCTTGGAAAACAGTTCTTTCTTCTGCACCTCGGTCTTGGCCTCATGGATAAAAGCAATCTGCTCGGCGGGCATTCCCTGAGCGATGAGCTTCTGGCGGATGTCCTCATAGATGGTAAAGGCAGGCTCAGGCTCATCCAACGGCACAGCCTGTTCCAGCGCATGAAGTGTGGGATTGTCCAGCGCCTTGGCTGCCTTTTTGGAGGAAGCGGACTGGGCCTGGGGCGTGGAAATGTCGCAGAATACCAGCTGGGTCAGCTTGTCAGCCTCGCCTTCTCGCCAGATCTGCATGATATTGCCCACACACTGATTGACCTTGGTGCCGGGTTCATCCGGAAGCAGCTGGTTGATGATACGCTGGTCCAGGCCCAGCTTGCGGCCATCGCCGGTAATTTTGAGCATATTGTCCTCTGAGGGGTCAACGCTGCCGCTGTGTACTCTGGAGGCGCGCTCGGAGAGAACCTGCACCATCTCTTTTTGATGTTCAGTAGGCTGGGCCACGATGTTGTGGTATTCCACCTCCGGGGTAGGCAGGTTTAGCTGATCGGCGGTCTTGATGTCCGCCACCTCTTTGAACAGGTTCATCAGCTCCGGGAGGTTGAAAAATTTGCTGAATCTCGTTCTTGCCCGGTAGCCGGTGCCTTCGGGAAACGATTTGTCAAGATGATTTTTTGATTGCTGCCCAAAATAAATCTCGAAGTACAAAAAGGCCACCCAATCTTCAGAAGAACGAACAGCCGCGTGAGCTTTGATTCAATTTTACATGATGACATCTCACGCTCGAAGATTCGTCTAAATTCACGCGGCGAGTGATGTTGCAGCTTCGATTTCTTCTTTACAAAGAGCCTTAAAAGCATCATCTGCCGTTCTTTTTGCGGTTGGAGACTGCTTTACAGATACAATATAGGTTTTCTTCCCAATCTTCATTTGGAATGTGCTGGTTGGTGTGGCAGTGTTTTCGTTCATATTATACCTCCAAAATAAAAGTAGGCACGGCATGAATGGCTCATGCCGTGCGTGTGGATGGATCTTATCGTTCGGTTTCGTGTGTTTGCTGCTCCCGCTGCTGCTCGGCACGGCTCACCTCGTTGATGTGGCTCTGGATAGTCAGCAACCGTATGACTTCTTCCCGCATAGGCTTATACTGCCGTTCATAGGCAGCACGGTTTTCAGCTTCAAGGTTTGCAAGTTCGGCTTTCCAGTGTGACATGGGCAACTGTCCCTTTTCATTAAAATAGGACTTCAGTTTGCGCTGTGCCATATAAAACTGACGCAGCTCACTGTCGTGGCTGGCCGTAAAGGCTTCGCGCTTTTTCTTGAACTTGATGCTGTTCAGTTCGTCATAAACGGGTTTGCTATCCTTATAAATGCCAGCCATGCGCAGCAGCTCTTTAAGCTCAGCCTTGCGCGTATCCTTGGCTTTCATGGCAGAAGTCAGTGCATCAATTTCAGCGTTTTTATTGTCGAGATAGGTTTCAAAACTATCCAGCGTGGAAAGTCCAAGGCCGGACAAAAAATTGACTGTGGCCGCATAATCCTTGAGGTTGTTCGTCTTGGCCTTGTTAGAATAGGCTCCGGCGTTTCGCTTGTCGTAGTAGCGGGCAAGGTAATCGGCCAACGTCGGAGCTTGCGGTTTTGTGATTTCAGCTTTTACTTCTGCCGCCCAGTCAATCAGACTTATGACCTTGCCTTTTAGCTCACGCAGCATCTCATTTGCCTTGCGTATCCAGCGGTTGAGATTGGCTTTTTCGGTTTGGATACCGCGCTTTTCCATTTGACGCACGGCTGGCCCCTCGTGAATGGTCGGTATCTGCTCAATGCCCTGCCGTTCATAACTTCGGTGGTCGATGTGGCACTCCAGATTTTTCTCAGCAAACTTGGCGTTGCAAAGCTCCGACCACGCTCTGCGCCACGCTTCCAGCGTTACGGTTTTGCCCCAATCCGTTGTAGACACTGCATTAAACACAAAGCCGCCTTTTCCGTCTGGGATGCGGTCGCCGTGTTCGTCCAGAACATACTCACGGTGCTGCTTCGCGTCCCACTCGCCGTTTTCTTTGAGCGGGCGTATCGGACAGAGAACATGGAAGTGTGGATTTTGGATGCCGTCTTTCTCCGGTGTGTGGACGGCAAAATCTACGATCATTCCCTTGCTTACAAAGTTCTCCGACAAAAATTGCCTCGCAAGCGCGACGTTTTCCTCAAGGGTAAACTCGTTTTGCAAGGCAATATCGAAGCTGTACGCGAGCTGAGCTTTCTTGCCGCGCTCGACTTTCTCAACGGCATTCCAAAGTGTTTGTCGGTCGGCATATTCTGGCGGCGCGTGAGCGGGCAGCAAAATTTCGGAGCAGACCACGCCGCCCTTGTGCGTGTAGTCCGCGACTTCTCCATAATAGTCACTATACAGCTTTTCTCCGGCACGATAGGCAGCGGCAGCCACGACCGATTGCCCTGCGCTGCGTTTTACTTGTGTCGCGTGAAAATGAAAAAGTGCGATAATCAACCTCCTGTCCGTTCGGCTGCGCTGTGGGCGGCAACAGCGGCATCTACAAGTGCGTTCACGTCTGGAAGCGCAAAGATTTTTGCAGCAAGGTTATAAAACGCCACGTCATCCAAGGCTTTAACTCGCGGTGCGATGCTCTCAACTGCCGCGCCCCGCGTGATGAGGTGGTGCGCTCGTTCTTTGCGGGATGTGTCGCTGTAATAGTGGATTCGATTTTGGAGCCGCTCGATTTGGTGATTGCATTGAGCAAGCTCCGCTTCGGCTTGTGCTTTTTGTTTGCGATAGATTTCGGATTTTGGTATCATGGCAAAACTCCTTTCAAAAAATTATAAAATAAAAACCGCCGATTGCTCATAAAAATCAAGGGCGGTGACGTGCAGATGATAGACGCAAATGCGTCATTTTCCTTTGCAAATTGTAAATTTTCGAACAAGGGGGTGCCAATTCGGCTTCGATTGAGTATAATAATAGCAACAGAGCTGCCCGTGGGTGCAAACTTTTCGGGGGCCAAGGCCAGTGATCTTCGGTTTGCTGGCCTTTTTTGATAGGGGGGACACCGACATGGAACTGAAACAGCCGCTCACAATCAATGAGCAGGTGGACAGGCTAATCGTACATGGCATGACCGTAGAATCGCCCAAAGATGCAGCCGAGTTCTTGTCTTACATAAACTACTAAATCGTGCCTGATTTGTGCAGGCCAGAGATAGCCGCGCAGCGGCGCAAGAGACGGCAAGTCTCTTGTACGGAACACAGTGACGCAAAAACAGCCCTGACTTCAAATGTGTCAGGGCTGTTGCCTCGCAGAGCGTACGGATACATGGGGCAAAGCCCCATGTATAGAAGTGCGCCATTAACATGGAAAAATTAATAGGACAAACTTTAACGGATACTTTTTATTGCATCTGGTGTGCTTTATGCCGCATCTCTGAAAACGACCTGCGGATCTGTTTCGAGGCTCGGAATCATAGAAAGCCCATAGTTGTCGCAAATAACATAAAATCCTTCCTGCAACAACTTATGCTGAAGCATAGCATTAAAATCATTATACTCTTCTTCGGTGATTTTTGCGGCTTCATATTCTTCATCTGTGAGTTCTTTCTCTCCAGAATCATGACATGTCAGTTGCAAAAGATCCACCACGCGAATATCGTTCATGTTGCTTTCGGGCTCGCCACTGGGTCGGTGTTTATTGTCATCAGGGCAAGGATAAAATTCTTCAAAGGTTATTGCTCCATGACCGAAATATATTCCGTTCCATATATGGCCGAAATCATAAAATCCATCAGGTGTCTCACGAATAAGTAATGTATAACATCCAGCAGCATGCATGGCTGCGCCGACTTCTTGATACATTATTTTAATCTCATTATCGTTTACACATGTAAACACCTTGGTGTCATAAATTCCTTCATCAGAAACGGCTATAACTATCATGTCATCCACGCCATCATGAGTTACATCAGCAATACACACCATGTCATTTTCGGCGAAGTTTTCGCAAAAATATTTTTTGTACTTTGCCAAGAGAGTCTCATCTCCCGTTTGTATTGCCTCCGAATCAGAAAAATGTCCATTGCCTTCAAGACCACACAGCTTTAACGCTTCCAGAAGTTCGCTTGTTCGAGTTTCCTTATTATCAATCGAATCATTTTCTCTTGCTCTTGCAGCAATACCCAATTTTGTAATCATCTCGTTGATTGGTTTGATACGGTAATCCATCAGACCTTCAGTATCGCCAAACAGTGAAATCACTCCCGCAAACTTAATGTCTGCTGTATCTTCCAAAGTTTGAAAGCACTTTTTGGAGGCTCGAAGTGAAAACTTGTAGCCTTCAGTCATCATAAGCAAATCTTGCTCTGTTATTGACCCGCTCCGATATGCGTATGTATTATTCCAGCTATCGGAAGCGAGAGAGGAATAAAGTCCAATTTTTGCCATCCCGGAAAATGCACCGTTAATTGGTAGTACAGTGCTATAAAATATTTTTGCTGCATCCAAATAAATAGAAAGTTGTCCAATCGCTGTCTCTTTGAAGATGTCTTTTACTGGATCAATGACAATTTCTTCTGAAATGTCATGCAGCAAATTGACGGAGTTTTCCATTATTTGTACAGCAAACATGGAACTTTTATCCCTGAGTGAACTTGCAACAGAATTCAGGGCTGCCTGCTTTGCAAGCGATTTTCCACCAGCATTTGCCAATGTTTGAATATAAATATAATAGTCATTTACATCATGAAAATAGAGTTCATTTATTTTCATAAGCTTCAACGGCTGCAGCAAATCGTCAGCATACTTGGCTGCTTTTATAATATTCCTTGCATCTCGCCAAGCTTGCGCAAATTCCGAATATTCAGCTAATTCATCAAGCATCATCTGTGAAAACAAAGTGGTTTCAATTGTGTGGTTTACCTCTTTTTCGTCTATTTCAAGTAAGTCTTCCACGGTTTGAATATTCTTGTCAGCAGAAAAAATACTGTTCATAACAGATTCCGCTTCATCCGTAACAAGTGCATCATCTGTTGCAAACTCCACATAAGCATCTTTGTATTGTTCATAAGTATAGGTTTCCCCACCGCCAGTCAGCTTTTCAAAGCGTTGGTTGACAACAATGTCGAATGTCATCATTGCGGCAAGACTTATCCGTGATGAAAATGTATCTCCCCAATCTTCGCAAAGATTGAACAGATACTTATCACTATCAAGTTCTGCCGTCAACTCCCAAAAAGACAGCTCGTCCGGTTCAACCATAAGATTTCCATCTTCAACACTTACCGAAACATTCATCCACGGCAAGAGCTGTGACAGAGGGAGATATGTCACACCGTCGGCAATGATTATGTTCTCGATTTTAAGTCCATAAGACTCACTGACACCAAGTGCGGGGATTTGGACAGTGCCATCACTTTTTGAAATAAAAATGGTTTTATCCCCCAGAGTGTAAAGAATGGCATTGTCGGATTCTTGGTATGTATAACGTGTAATATTTGCGTAATCTGCCGCAGGAATACAGACATCATCGTTTTTCAACAAAAAGCCATTATAAGCGTTATTACCTTTGCAATTGCCAATCGTTATTTTTACGCTTTTATTTTCACCCTGCGCAGATGCACTCATGGGGAAAGAAAGTGCCAAAATCACCACTGCCAACAATCCCGCCACAAACTGCTGAATATGGTGAGCCACATCACTCCTGTACAACATAATTCTCTCCTATATAGGTCAGCAAATTGCCAGTACAATGGTCATATTGCTCTTGGGTGAATTGAGTTGTATAAGTTTTACCATCACGCTGAATCACAAATTCTTCCTCATACTCTAACCGCTGCTGTGATGTCAAGCACACAACAAATCGCTGTAGGAAATCATTCAACGTCATTTCCTCATTCGCCAATTCTCCTGCTGTCATTTCTGTGTAAGCAGCAGCAATATCATAATTTGAAATGAGACACTTTACCGTATACTCATTATACCCAAGAAATACGCTCTCTATCGTGATATCAAGCCCATTTGCAAGCGCGGCAACGACCGGATTTGTGCTGCTATCCACTGCCATTATTTCAGAAAATTCTGAACGAATCACATTTTCAGCATGTTGTTTTGTTGGACGTAGATGCAAAAGCCAAACGCCTGCTCCTGAAACACACAACAGTAAAATTGCAACTATTCCAACAAAAGAACTTCTGATTCTATTTTTCTTTTTACTTTTTCGTATCTCACGCATATGTATCATTCCTCAAAGAACTATTGCCTTATACCCACTATCCTTTATAAACCAGTGGGAACAGTCGATTGGGACTCTTTGAATATTTACTCTCGCATATCCATTTGCTGTCAAATCAACTGCAACCTCCACGGATGTGTTAAACTCAAAGAAAAGACAGTTCGCCTGTAATATCATATTATGTTGGACTGTACCTTCATAGAGTCCTCGGCCTGCAAATCCTCAAGAATTTCCTTTTCACTTTTTTCTTTTGGGGTGCAGCCGGTCAGCAAGGGCATAGTGGCGGCAGTGATGCAAGCCGCTTTCAAAAAAGAGCGACGAGATACGAATTGTTTCATAATATTCTCCTTGTATTCTGCAATTGCATTCAAACTTTTCGTTTCAACGTACAATGACAACCGTTGGGACACAAGAAATATTATCTTGTGTCAGCTTTTTGTTATTTGATAAATCAAGACTTGTAATCAAGTTGCCTCTGAGCCAAATGACTTCAAGTGATGTGTTTTGCTTTACGTCCAAATATGTAAGTTGGTTTGTAAAACACCAGAGAGCTTCCAACATAGTGTTCTTGGTGATATCCAAACTAGTGAGTTGGTTAGTGCCGCAATCGAGAGATACCAAGCCAGAGGTCAATGCTGACCCAGTCAAAGAACAGAAAAAGGAAAGACAGAGCTGAGCTCAGAGGTAGCACAAGTCTCGGTAGGGAATGTGAGAGTCCACTTGTGTCCAAAAGGTCTAAGGCAGACACCAATTTCGGCTCGTTCAACGATTCGGCTGGCGGTACATAAACAGGTTTTTCAGAGTTTGATACGGGCTTTGCTTCCTTTCGGCCGCAATAGGGGCATTGTGTAACGTGGTCCTCAAGCTGTTTGCCGCAGTAGCTACACTACTTCACAAGTGTATCCTCCTGTATCAAGAATTCAATTCTACAATGTCATCATAGCAATCCTTGCACACAAATACGATGCCAAGATAGCTCTCATAGTGCTTGGTAGCCTTTTTGCCGCAGAAGAAACACTCGCTGCTGCAATCCTTACAAACGTAGTCGTAAGAACCGTCATGCAACTTATACTTTTTAGAAGTCTCATCGCCGCAGTAGCTGCAAGGTTCCTTTTTGCCGCAGCCAGTCAACATTGTTGCAGCGAGAAGCATTGCGCACAGGCCGGATGCGATGGAAAGTTTGTGAGATTTCATGGTTTTCATAAAAATTTCCTCCTACAAATCCATTTCGTAAAAATGTACACCGAGCGTTTTCGAGCAGACGATTATCAAAAGGTACATCTTTTGAGACGCCGCTTTACATAGAATATTCTACGCTCTGATAGGCATGAAGTCAACACAAAATCGCCAAAATAGTCAAAAAATTGATTTTAGCAGAAACTTTTTTGGTCAAATAGGCAACACCAGCTTTCTTGGAAAGCAATTATCAAAAGGTGTACCTTTTGATACGCCGCTAATTTCTATCGTCACTTGTTCATAAGACGAAATTCTCTCAACCTACGATAAAAAGTCGCTTTACTCATACCGCACATTCGGATTGCTTCTTGAGCGGAAAGCTGTCCTTTATCGCATTTGCGCACTATTTTTGCAAAGTCGGCAGGCGCGGTCACTTCTGGCCGTCCAATGTGAACACCGCGGGCCTTGGCGGCTGCAATGCCTTGTGCCTGCCGCTTTTTGATGTTCTCGCGCTCATTTTGCGCCACGAAGGACAAAATTTGCAGCACAATGTCGGCTACAAACGTGCCGATTAGGTTTTTGTTTTGGCGCGTGTCCAAGAGCGGCATATCAATCACGCAGATGTCCACGCCTTTGTCTTTGGTCAACATTCGCCACTGGTTTTGTATGTCCTCATAGTTGCGGCCGAGGCGGTCTATGCTGAGAACATAGGAGCAGGTCGCCTGCTTTCAGCTTTTTCACGAGCCGCTGGTAGGCAGGGCGGTTGAAATCTTTGCCCGACTGCTTATCCAGATAGATATTTTGCTCTGGCACTCCCACCTCACGCATAGCGATAAGCTGGCGGTCTTCGTTCTGATCAGTGCTGGAAACTCTGATATAGGCATAAATCATTGAGAATCACATTCCTCCATTTCATTTTGATAAAGAAAAATCTCCCGCAAATGCGGGAGAAAAGCAAGAGCAAAAGGCGAAGCATATAGATGTACGCTCACAAGTGGGCGGCCTATACGCTTTGCATTTGCATGAAATTTGGGCATAATAAAAGCAGCCTTGCAAATACACAAGGCTGCCCAAAGATAAACTATACTATGCTGAGAAAGCAGGTCGCACCGTATTAAGCGGCATTCCTGCTTGCTGCGCCTGTTTGCGCTCGTAGGTCACGCGCGTCACCTCGGAGATAAAGCTTTTCTCTTTGTCGGTTGCGGTTGCCCACTCAACGTGAAATTTACGGCACATTTGGAAGAAAATATCATAGTAGACTTTATCCTGCATAGCATCGCGGAGATAGCTCTCGCACAAGTTCGTAGTTTGTTTCATGCAAACACCTCATTTCAAATAGGTGAAAAAGATTTCTTTGGCATTTTCGCCTTGAATCAGAAAACGCGGCGCACTATCATTGAATCGTGGCAATTCCACACCGCCAAAATCATCTCGATAGTGCTTGGCAAGTGCGTCGGTCTTTGCTTCCAAAATCACGTCGCCGCCAAAGCCATTGTCAATGGAAAGTTTAATGCCAAAGGCAATCAACAGTTTGCCGATACCGTAATACTTGCGTTCTACTCCCGCAATCGTTGGATTGCTTTCTGGCTGTGCCTCCATATAGACGATGCGGACAACCAAAGCATTGCTCAAGATTTCGTACATCCCAAGGGCAATCAGTTCGTTATCGGCAGTCTTGACGGCATATTTATCACAGTCGGCCTGCGCAATATACTCGCTTGTCCAATCACTCTGCCATTTTGGCTCTTTAATGGTTTTCAAGGCATCCGTTTTGCGCATCTTTACAATGCGCACGGATACAGGCTCTTGCTGCGGAGACAGCACATACGGAACAAAAATCATGGTGGGCACCTCACTTATAGTGTAGCATTTAAGCCGAAAAGATGCAAGTTTTTTCTCTAAATTTCAATCGAGCCACCGCTCAGAACCAGACACCTGCCTCAAATAGCGTTCTAACTCGCCATTGAGAAGAAGCCGTACATAGTCCCTTGGCGCGTTGTACACGAGCCGATCCAATTCGGTTTGCGCCTTGGAAAAGGTGGCGATTTCGATGGCGTTTTCCACGGCATCGCAGTCGATTGACAGGAGCGTACCGTCAGTAAAGCGGCACTCCACATTGCCCGTGTCGATATTGAATTCACAAGATAAGCACTTATTCATGATAAATTCTCCTTTATGTATGCCGCTCAAACGGCGGCATATTGGGCTGCATTATGCTTTTTGTGGTAAAAAGCCAGCGTCACCTCATTGTGGTGCTTCCGGCGGCACTCGCCGGAGCACATGGTCTGCTGGCTGTGGGTAGGCCAGAACGGTTTCCCGCAGATCATACAGTTTTTCTGACAATAGTAGTGATCGCCGCGCTCGGCCTCCCGTGCCGCTTTCTTCTCAATTTGGGCGTAAACATGGCGGCAGTCTTTGGAGCAGAATATCTGCCGGTTGCTTGTGGGCGTGAATTCCTCGCCGCAGCAGGGGCAGACCTTTTTCGTGACCGTCTTGCCGCCGTTCTCGGCCAGCTTCTTCGCCTTGCGTTCCGCACGATAGGCTTTTTCACGCGCACGCTGGTGCGCAAGTCGTTCTGCTGCAAGCTGTTTCTGCTTTCGCTGTTCCTCGGCAAGTTCTTCAGCAGTATACGCAAGGTCAAACTGCCCGATAAAGTTGAAATAAATATCCACTCGCTGCGTGCGGCTGTTGCCCTTGCCCTCGGCGTCATAGACTACAATTTTCTCAATCAGCTCCCGAAGCATTTGGTCCGTGACTTCTGTCGGATTCTTGTGCTTTTTTATCAGAGCGATAAAGGCGTTTGGGTCTTTTGGAGCGGGGCTGTTCTCGATTTCAGTTTGTAGGGCTTTCATCTTTTCTTCAAGCTCGCCCTGCTCTTTGTCATAGTTGCTCATAAGCTGGGCATACTGCCGTTCCGAAATTGTTTTGGCGGAATAGCTTTCAAAAAGGCTTTGTGTCAGAACAGAAATCTCGTCATAACGTCGTTGTGCCTGCACCAACTCAGATTTGCTTCTTTGCGGGCGGTCGGTTTCGGTAGCTTTCCACTGTGCATAAAGTTCCTCTGCAAAGGCCGATTCATCCGCAAGAACGTGCTTTGATAACCGTTGAATGGTATTCAAAAGCAGTGCTTCAACGTCTGCCGCATTGATGTGGTGCCCTGTGCAGGTTGAAATTTTTCGAGCATAGGCACTGCACCGAAAACTATAATCAATCTTGTCTGAATGTTTTTTGAAATGCGATTGCAGAGCAAGTCGCGTTCCGCAGTCGGCACAGTACAAATATCCGGCAAAGCGGTGATGACGTGATCCGCGGGGTGCGGCCTTGCCTCGACGTATTCTGTTTTGCTGTGCACTATCCCATAGCTCTTGTGAGATAATCGGCTCGTGCGTGTTGTGGAAAATAAGCTGCTCGTCTTTCGGCGTGTCCTTACGCTTATGCAGCTTAAAGTTAACGCTGTACGTTTTGCGTAGGACAGTGTGCCCAAGGTATTCCTTTCGGTCAAGAATATTACGAACTGTGGGATTCCCCCACAGGTAAGGGTCAGCATATTTGTGATGATTTGCCTGTTCGGGGTGATACTTTTCCGTGTAGGCTGCAGGTATCAGCACCTTGTCCGCTGTCAGGATGTCCGCAATCTCTCCAGCACTTTTGCCCTTGGCCGCATAATTGAAAATGCGCCGAACTACTTCGGCGGCTACGGGGTCAACAACAAGCATTTGTTTGTCATTCGGAAGTCGGTTGTAGCCATACGGGATGCTGCCAGAGCAACGCTTCCCATTCTGCATACGGGAGTTGAAAACCGCTTTAATTTTATTGCTGGTATCCTTGGCATAATATTCGTTCATAATATTCAAAAATGGCGCAAAATCGTTATCTGCTGGGCGGTTGCTGTCAATATTGCTGTTGATAGCAATAAAACGAACATCTTTTTGAGGAAACATGATTTCAGTGTAAAAGCCAACTTGCAAATAGTTTCGACCAAAGCGCGACATATCCTTGACTATGACGGTGCCAACCCGTCCAGCTTCGATTTCGGCAAGCATAGACTGAAAGCCCGGTCTGTTGAAGTTGACACCAGAATACCCGTCATCGGTAAAATGGCGCACATTGGTGAAGCCATTCTTTTGAGCGTATGCTTCGAGGTAGCTCTTTTGATTCAGAATAGAATTCGACTCACCTTGCAGGTCATCGTCACGAGACAGGCGTTCATACAATGCGGTGATTTTCATGGGTTCGCTTCTTTTTGCCATAATGCGTACTCCTTTCTGCACGTTTCGTGCTATTTCATTATATAACTTAGACGAACGACTTTTTTCGTCTACATAAATTATAGCCTTCCGGCGCAAGCTCAATGGCCGTGGTGGTCTCGCCAAACGTAGAAGCCCATG
>OMFD01000145.1_pt1 | contig 47216 bp, 37 predicted proteins | sample 1645541 | NCBI WGS metagenome assembly OMFD01 (sample SAMEA103958149, study PRJEB25191) | human gut metagenome | biome: human-associated habitat [ENVO:00009003]; feature: intestine environment [ENVO:2100002]; material: feces | place: Germany | collected 2013/2015
CTGCGGAGGAGATGGATGTTATTTATGACGTCTGCAACAAGGCCGGTGTGCCCTGCGCCCTGAGCGAGGTCTTTGCCAAGGGCGGCGAGGGCGGCAAAGCACTGGCCGAGACCGTGCTGTCCATCCTGGACGACAGCGCCGAGGTGCAGTACACCTACGAGCTGGACGCGCCGCTGACGGATAAGATCGAGGCCGTCGCCACGAAGATCTACCGCGCGGGCCGCGTAAGCTACACCGCCGCCGCAAAAAAGACGCTGGACGAGCTGACCGCGCTGGGTTATGGCAAGCTGCCGGTCTGCATTGCCAAAACGCAGTATTCCTTCAGCGACAACGCCAAGCTGACGGGTGCGCCCGAGGGTCACACGCTGAATGTGCGCGAGGTGCGTTTGAGCGCCGGTGCGGGCTTTGTGGTCGTTGTCTGCGGCAGCATCATGACGATGCCCGGTCTGCCCAAGCACCCCGCTGCCATGGACATTGACGTGGATGTACACGGGAAGATCACGGGTCTGTTCTGATTGGTAAAATTTTGGTAAAATTGTAAAATAAAGAATCCCCCTTCCGGGAGGCTGTAGGGGCCGATGCTTGCATCGGCCCGCGGGCGGATGACGAGCATCCGCCCCTACAGAGTTCCCGGAAGGGGGATTCTTATTTATAGTTATCACACAGGCTTACAAATTTTCGCCGTTCGCCCAATGGCCCCGGCATACCATGCGGCGCTGTCCCCGGGGGACGGGCCGGCGTTATTCCGCCATGTCTCCCGCTTTTGCTTCCGGGGTCTCTGCGTCCTTCTGCTCCATGTCCGGGGCAATTTTGCCGCCAGGCATCTTGTAGCCGAAGGACGGCACAAAGAAATACTTGCGGATGATGAAGATCAGCGCGATGGCCCCCACGCTGACCAGGTTCTGCACGGCGTCCTCATGGCCGACGATCATGTGGCGGGCAATGGCGTAGAGCAGTACTTCCAGCACGCTGCCGGGGCTGTGCTTGGCCAGCATCTTGATAAACTCGATGCCGATGACGATGTCCAGCGCACGTTCCAGAAAGGTGCGGATCTCCAGGCTGTCGGCATCGGTCAGCAGACCGGGCATCAGCTCCACCAGCGGGACAATGCTCATGAGCAGGGCCGCCAGCACAATGCCGGAGAGCACGACTTCGAGGATGCCCGCAGCCTCGGCGATCTGGTCGCGGAAGATGCGCTTGAACCATTCCTCCCTGCCGTGCAGGGCGTGATTTGTCAGGCGTCGTTTGGGTGCAATCATACAAAGCTCCTTGTTTATGTATTTTTTCTATTTTATCATATTTTTGTGCCCTGTACCAGTAAAATTTTACAGGCCGTTTTAAAGTATGACAACTACCCTCCAAGACCCATCAAAAACGACAAAAAGCGACGGTCAAAACCCTTTTGCACCGTTTTTTGGCTGAAATGTCCGCCGGGCGCTTGCATTTTTTTTGCCCAGCGTTTACACTACAATTACAGGGCACATCTTACTTTTATTAAAGGGGGATCTTCCGTGGCAAACGCAATGCAGCGTATTGGCTTCTTCGCGGGTGTTCTGTACCATCATACCCTTTTTACGTCGACACCACAGCGCAGTGTATCCTGATGCGGAGCACTGCGCTGTTTGCTTTGTAAGGGAGGTTTCAAAACGTATGAAAAAAGTTGCGATCATCATGGGCTCGGACAGTGACTGGCCGGTGGTCAAGGGTGCCTGCACGGTGCTGAAGGATTTCGGCGTGCCGTATGAGGCGCACATTCTTTCGGCCCACCGCACACCGGAGGCCGCCGCCGCGTTCGCCAGGAGCGCCCGTGCCGAGGGCTACGGCGTCATTCTCTGCGCTGCCGGCATGGCCGCGCACCTGGCCGGTGCCTTTGCCGCCAACACCACCCTGCCCGTTGTGGGCATCCCGATGAAGGGCGGCGCCATGGACGGTCTGGACGCCCTGCTGGCCACTGTGCAGATGCCCAGCGGCTTTCCCGTGGCTACCGTAGCGCTGAACGGCGCGAAGAACGCCGCGTATCTGGCTGTGGCGATTCTGGCCGTGGCCGACGACGAGCTGGCCGCGAAGCTTGACAGCTTCCGCGCCGATACCGCCGCCGCGATTGCCAAGAAGGACGCCTCCATTGCCGCTGAAGCCGCAGCACTGTAAAAGAGCCTTTCCCCTTGGGGGGAAGCCAAAAACAGGTACACATACATACTTTACTATATTATACTATAAAAAGGAGCGTTTCTCATGAATTACGAAGTTAAAGAGCAGCTGTACGAAGGCAAGGCCAAGCAGGTTTTCGCTACCAACGATCCCGAGATCGTCATGGTCCACTATAAGGATGACGCCACTGCCGGTGACGGTGAGAAGAAGGGCACCATTCGCGACAAGGGCATTGTCAACAACAAGCTGTCCAACGCTCTGATGCAGAAGCTCGAGAAGGAGGGCATCCCCACCCATTACGTGCAGGAGGTCAATGACCGCGACACCTTTGTGAAGAAGGTCGAGATCGTGCCTCTGGAGGTCATCGTCCGCAACGTTGCAGCCGGTCACTTCAGCCTGCGCATGGGCGTGCCCGAGGGCAAGGTCTTTAAGACCCCCATCCTCGAGTACAGCTACAAGAACGACGATCTGCACGACCCGTTCATCAACCACTACTACGCCCTGGCCCTCGACCTGGCTACCCAGGAGGAGCTGGACACCATCGCGAAGTATGCCTTCAAGGTCAACGAGGTGCTGAAGAAGATCATGCTGGACGCCAACATCCGTCTGGTGGACTTTAAGCTCGAATTTGGCCGCCTGTCCGACGGCACGATCATCCTGGCCGACGAGATCAGCCCCGACACCTGCCGTTTCTGGGACGCCACCACCGGCGCACATCTGGACAAGGATCTGTTCCGCCGCAACATGGGCGGCGAAGCCGACGCTTACCAGGAAGTCATGAAGCGCCTGCTGGGCTGATTGCACCCGCACAATTTACCGTGCGCTTTCCCGTAGGGGCGCATTCTATATGCGCCCGCAAGAGGCAGCCGACCCACGGGCGGATATAGGATTCGCCCCTACGGCTTTACCATTCCGACAATTGGAGCAAATAAATGAGCGAAATTTCCCAATACACCGAGTCCCTGCACGAGGAGTGCGGCGTGTTCGGTATGTATGACAAGACCGGCGAGACCGATATGGTCAGCGCCGTCTACAGTGCGCTGTACGCCCTGCAGCACCGCGGCCAGGAGAGCTGCGGCATTGCGCTGAACGTCGACGGCGTGCTGTCCGGCTACCGCGATCTGGGCCTTGTCAGCGAGGTCTTTACCAAGCGCGTGCTGGAGGAGCTGCCCCGCGGCGCAAAGATGGCTACCGGCCATGTCCGCTATGCCACGGCGGGCCAGCGCAGCCGTTCCAACGCGCAGCCGATGGTTCTGCATCACTGCAAGGGCGCTATGGCGGTCTGCCACAACGGCAACCTTGTCAACGCGCCGAAGCTGCGCCGCAAGCTCGAGATGAGCGGTTCGATCTTTCACGGCACGTCGGACACCGAGGTCATCGCCTATCTGCTGACCCAGAACCGTCTGCTGACGCCGAACATTGAGATGGCCGTCAGCCGCACGATGGACGACATCGAGGGCGCATACTCCCTCGTCATTATGACCCACACCAAGTTGATCGCGGCGCGCGACCCCAACGGCTTCCGCCCGCTGTGCATCGGCGAGCTGCCCGACGGCAACGGCTATGCCTTTGCCAGCGAGAGCTGTGCGCTGGACGCCGTGGGTGCGAAGTTCGTCCGTGACGTGCGCCCCGGCGAGATCGTTATTGCTGACCGCAACGGCCTGCGCACAATGGAGGATCACTGCGGCGCCGCGCCGCACACGATGTGCGTCTTTGAGTACATCTACTTTGCCCGCCCGGATTCCGTCATCGAGGGCACCTGTGTGCATGAGGCCCGTCTGCAGGCGGGCCGGTTCCTGGCGCAGGAACATCCCGTGGAGGACGATGTCGTCATCGGCGCGCCGGACTCCGGTCTGGATGCAGCTCTCGGCTATGCGCAGGAGAGCGGCATCCCCTACGGCGTGGGCTTTATCAAGAACAAATATGTAGGCCGCACCTTCATTCAGGGCAGCCAGGCCCAGCGCGAGAGCAGCGTGCGCATCAAGCTGAACGCCATCACGTCCACAGTCAAGGGCAAGCGCGTTGTGCTGGTCGATGACTCCATCGTCCGCGGCACGACGAGCGCCCGCACCATCCGCCTGCTGCGCGAGGCCGGTGCTGCCGAGGTACACTACCGGATCAGTGCGCCGCCGTTCGCCCACCCGTGCTACTTCGGCACCGACATTCCCGACGAGAAGGACCTGATTGCCACCGGCCACACGGTGGAGGAGATCAACGAGCTGGTCGGGTCTGACACGCTGGGCTATTTGAGCATTGAGCATGTGCAGCAGCTGGCCATCCACAGCAAGTGCGGCTTCTGCACGGGCTGCTTTACCGGCAAATACCCCGTCGCCCCGCCCACCGAGACGATGGACATTGTCTACGACAAGCCGCTGAGCCAGTCTAAGACGAATAAGAAGCTGTAATCATAACGACGGGAGCGCAGCAGTAGCGCAAACTTCTCTCCCCCACCGCCTGCGGGCGGAGCCCCCTCGCAGAGGGGGCCAAGCCTCCTTGCCTCCCTCTGCGAGGGAGGTGGCGCGCAGCGCCGGAGGGAGAGAGCTTGCCGCTGCCACCCGATTTTCCGAGTAATGTAACACATTTAGGAGTTCAACATGGAAAAAAGCTATTCTGCCAGCTACGCCGCTGCAGGCGTGGATATTACCGCCGGGTACCGCTCTGTTGAGCTGATGAAGCAGTATGTGGCCCGCACGATGACCGAGAGCTGCATCGGCGGTCTGGGCGGCTTCGGCGGCCTGTTTGAGCTGGACTGCACCGGCATGGAGCATCCCGTTCTGATTTCCGGCACTGACGGCGTCGGCACCAAGCTGCGCATCGCCATGCTGCTGGACAAGCATGACACCATCGGCATCGACTGCGTGGCCATGTGCGTCAACGATGTCATCTGCGCCGGTGCCAAGCCGCTGGTTTTCCTCGACTACATCGCCTGCGGCAAGAACATCCCGGAGAAAATTGCCGAGATCGTCAAGGGTGTGGCCGAGGGCTGCGTCCAGGCGGGCTGCTCCCTCGTGGGCGGCGAGACCGCCGAGCACCCCGGCATGATGCCCGAGGATGAGTACGACCTGGCCGGCTTCACCGTCGGCGTCGTGGACAAGGCAAAGATTTTGGACAACTCCACGATGCAGCCGGGCGATGTCATCATCGCACTGCCCTCCACGGGCGTACACTCCAACGGTTTCTCGCTGGTGCGCAAAATTTTTGACATTGACAACAACCCCGATGTGCTGAAAAAGACATTCGACGGCATGGACAAGCCCCTAGGCGAGGCCCTGCTGGCCCCCACGAAGATCTACGTCAAGCCCGTGCTGGCTGTCATGGACGAGATCACGGTCAAGGGCGTGTCCCACATCACCGGCGGCGGCTTCTATGAGAACATTCCCCGCAGCCTGAAGAAGGGCTGTGCGGCCCGTATCGCCAAGGCCGATGTGCGCACCCCTGCCCTGTTCGACGTCATGCAGCGCGAGGGCGGCATCTCCGAGCACGATATGTTCAACACCTTCAACATGGGCGTCGGCATGGTGCTGACCGTCGCGCCCGAGGATGCGGACAAGGCCATTGCCATTCTGAAGGCTCACGGCGAGGACGCCTACCGTCTGGGCACCATCGTCGAGGGCGACGGGGTCGAGCTGGTATGAAGCGTGTAGCGGTACTGGTATCGGGCGGCGGCACGAATTTGCAGGCCCTGCTGGAAAGCGAGCGCCGCGGCGAGAACCCGAACGGCAAAATCGAGCTGGTCGTTGCCAGCAAGCCCGGCGTCTACGCGCTGGAGCGCGCCGCCAATTTCGGTGTAGAATCCGCTGTTGTCAGCCGCAGGGACTACGCTGACAGCGCAGCGTTTGACGCCGCTCTGCTGGACACCCTGCAGAAGCACAGTATTGACGTGGTCGTGCTGGCAGGCTTTTTGAGCGTGCTGGGCGAAAAGGTCATTGCGGCCTACCGCAATAAAATCATCAATGTTCATCCCAGCCTGATCCCCAGCTTCTGCGGCCCCGGCTTCTACGGACTGCGCGTGCACGAGGCCGCGCTGGCCCGCGGCGTGAAGCTGACCGGCGCTACCGTCCACCTTGTAAACGAGGAATGCGACGGCGGGCCCATTCTGCTGCAGAAGGCCGTGGCCGTGGAGCCCGGCGACACCCCCGAGACGCTGCAGAAGCGCGTCATGGTCGAGGCCGAGTGGCAGCTGCTGCCCAAGGCGCTGGCAATGGTGTGCAGTGACGAGGTGTAAAATCGTTTTCCACCACTGCACGGCAGGGAATCCCGTTTCCTGTTTATGCAAAACGAGGTTTAACAATGAAAAAGAATCTGTACAAATATCTTGCCGGGAATGACTACCCCGGGCGCGGCATTGTGCTGGGCAAAAGCCCCGACGGGCAGAAGGCGTTCGTCGCCTACTGGATCATGGGCCGCAGCGCCAACAGCCGCAACCGTGTGTTTGAGCCTATCGACGGCGGCATCCGCACGGTGGCCGCTGACCCGGCCAAGCTCGAGGACCCGCACCTCATCATCTACAACGCTGTGCTGACCCTGCGGGAGACCACCGTGGTCACGAACGGCGACCAGACCGACACGATTGCCCGGTTCATGAACGGCAACCTTTTCCCCGGCTACAGCTTTGAGGCTGCACTGGCGACCCGCACCTATGAGGACGACGCGCCGAACTTTACCCCGCGCATCTCCGGCGTCGTCGATATGCGCCGCGGCGGCTACAAGCTGTCCATCGTCAAGTCCGACGAGGGCAACGCCGAGAGCGTACAGCGCCAGACCTTCGACTACCCGCAGCCTGTGGCCGGTGAGGGACACTTCATCAGCACTTACGTCAAGAACGGTGCTCCGATCCCCAGCTTTACGGGTGAGCCGCTGCGCGTCGCCATCGACACGAACGACGCGGACAAGTTTGCCGACAAGCTGTGGGCGAGCCTGAACGAGGACAACAAGGTCAGCCTGTTTGTCCGCAGCATCGAGCTGGAAACCGGCGAGTACGAGGACATTATCCTGAATAAATACACCGCTGTGGAGGGTTAATATGAACGAATTTCAGCTGAAATACGGCACGAACCCCAACCAGAAGCCCGCCCGCATCTACATGGCGGACGGCAGTGACCTGCCTGTGCAGATTTTGAACGGACGCCCGGGTTACATCAACTTTCTGGATGCGTTCAACTCCTGGCAGCTCGTGCGCGATTTGAAGAAGGCACTCGGCCAGCCCGCTGCCGCCAGCTTCAAGCACGTCTCCCCCGCCGGTGCGGCCATCGGTCTGCCGCTGGATGAGACCCTGCGCGCCATGTACCACATTGCGCCGGAGACCGAGCTTTCCCCGCTGGCCTGCGCCTACGCCCGTGCCCGCGGTGCGGACCGTATGTCCAGCTTCGGCGACTGGATCGCGCTGTCCGATGTCTGCGACCTGAGCACCGCGAAGCTGATTCAGCACGAGGTCTCCGACGGCATCATTGCGCCCGGCTACGACGCCGACGCGCTGGAGGTGCTGAAATCCAAGAAGAAGGGCGGCTACGCCATCGTCCAGATCGACGCCGACTACGAGCCGAAGCCGCTGGAGACCCGCACGGTCTTTGGCGTGACCTTCGAGCAGGGCCGTCAGGACCTGGACATTTCCAATGAGACGATGCTGCAGAACGTTGTGACCGAGAACAAGGTCATCAGCGACGAGCAGCGCCGCGACCTCATCATCAGCCTGATCGTGCTGAAATACACCCAGTCCAACAGCGTCTGCTACGTGCAGGACGGCCAGACCATCGGCGTCGGTGCGGGCCAGCAGAGCCGCGTGCACTGCACCCGTCTTGCAGGCCAGAAGGCCGACAACTGGCAGCTGCGCCACATGCCGAAGGTGCTGGGCCTGCCGTTCCGCGCTGACATTGCCAAGCCGAACCGCGACAACGCGATCGATGTTTACATCGGCGACACGCCGGAGGATGTCATCGGTGACGATGTCTGGGCCGAGACCTTCACCGAGCAGCCGGCCCCGCTGACCGTCGAGGAAAAGCGCGCCTGGCTGAATGCCGTGACCGGTGTGAGCCTGGGCAGTGATGCCTTCTTCCCGTTCGGCGATAACATCGAGCGCGCGCGCCGCAGCGGCGTGACCGCCATTGTGCAGCCGGGCGGCTCCATCCGCGACGCACAGGTGATCGACACCTGCAACAAGTACGGCATTGCGATGGCGTTCTGCGGCATCCGGCTGTTCCATCATTAAACGCAAAAACAACTCGCCTGCGGCGATTTTTCGTCGCGGGCTGTTGTGCTGTCAAGGAGGACGCTTATGAAAATTCTGGTTGTAGGCGGCGGCGGGCGTGAGCACGCCATCATCCGCGCGCTGAAAAAAAGCCCCCGCTGCTCCGAGATCTGGTGTGCGCCCGGCAACGGCGGCATCAGCTATGACGCCCACTGCAAGGCCATCCCGGCCACCGACGTGGACGCCATGGTCAAATTTGCCAAGGAAGAAGCCTTTGACTATGTCGTCGTCGCCCAGGACGACCCGCTGGCGCTGGGCATGGTCGATGCGCTGGCCGCTGTGGGCATCCCGGCATTCGGTCCCGACAAGGCCGCGGCCCGCATTGAGGCCAGTAAGGTGTTCAGCAAGGACCTGATGAAGAAATACGGCATCCCTACGGCCAAATATGAGACGTTTGACGACCCCGAGAAGGTCATGGACTACATCAAAGCCGAGGGCAAATACCCCGTCGTCATCAAGGCGGACGGTCTGGCGCTGGGCAAGGGCGTGCTGATCTGCCAGAATGAGCAGGAGGCCGCCGACGGCGTCAAGGAGATCATGCTGGACAAAAAATTCGGCGCGTCCGGCAACCATGTGGTCGTCGAGGAGTTTCTGACCGGCCCCGAGGTCAGCGTGCTGTCCTTCTGCGACGGCAAGACCGTCAAGCCGATGGTCTCGAGCATGGACCACAAGCGTGCTCTCGACCACGACGAGGGCCTGAACACCGGCGGCATGGGCACCGTGGCCCCGAACCCCTACTACACGCCCGCAGTCGCCGAGCGCTGCATGCAGGAGATTTTCCTGCCCACGGTTGCGGCCATGCAGGCCGAGGGCTGCCCCTTCAAGGGCTGCCTGTATTTCGGCCTGATGCTGACCCCCGACGGCCCGAAGGTCATCGAGTACAACTGCCGCTTCGGCGACCCCGAGACGCAGGTCGTGCTGCCCCTGCTGGAAAGCGACCTACTGACCGTGATGGAGGCCACAACGAACGGCACGCTGGACAAGACCGATGTCAAATTCAGCGACGGCGCGGCGGCTTGCGTCATCTTAGCCAGCGGCGGCTATCCCCTCGCCTACGAGAAGGGCAAGGAGATCACCGGCCTGACCGCGGGCCAGCTGGACGCCGCCGATGTGACGGTCTACCACGCCGGCACGGCCATCAAGGACGGCAGGCTCGTCACGAACGGCGGGCGCGTGCTGGGCGTGACCGCCACGGCCAACACCCTGCCCGAGGCGCTGAAAAAGGCGTATGCTGCCACGGAGAGCATCCATTTTGACAAGCTGCACAAGCGCAGTGACATTGGGGCAAGAGCGCTGGCAGCGATGCAGTAAAAAGGCTTCCCCATCTGGGGAAGCTGTCACCGAAGGTGACTGATGAGGGCAAACTTCCCGCAGCTTTCCGTCAACGGGATACAGCGGTACACTTTCCCCTCATCCGGCCTCGGACGGGGCCTCGGCCACCTTCCCCCCAGGGGGAAGGCTTTCCGTCCGTCACTTCCTGCAAATCTAACTCTCAGGAGGAAATACAATGGTATATCGCATTTATGTTGAGAAAAAGCCCGGCTTTGACGGCGAGGCACAGGGGCTTCTGCATGAGCTGGTCGATCTGGTCGGCATCCAGAATCTGACCGGTCTGCGCCTTTTGAACCGCTATGACGTCGAGGGCATCGACGCAGTGCTGTTCCAGCAGGCTGTGCCCACCGTGTTCAGTGAGCCGCCTGTTGACGTGACCTACGACAAGCTGCCCGACGCCAAGACCGTTTTTGCCGTCGAGTACCTGCCCGGCCAGTTTGACCAGCGCGCCGACTCTGCCAGCGAGTGCATCCAGCTGCTGAGCCAGGGCGAGCGCCCCGCGGTGCGCTCCGCCCGCGTCTACCTGCTGGACGGCGACCTGACCGACGCCGACCTGGCTGCCATCAAGAAGTACGTCATCAACCCCGTCGAGGCCCGCGAGGCAAGCCTTGACGAGCGCAGCACCCTGAAAATGGAGTTTGCCATCCCGACGGAGGTCGAGACGCTGACCGGCTTCACCGCGCTGGACGACGACGCGCTGGAAGCGTTCCGCAATGAGAAGGGCCTGGCGATGGACCATGCGGACATCGTGTTCTGCCAGAACTACTTCAAATCCGAGCACCGCGACCCGACCATCACCGAGATCCGTCTGATCGACACCTACTGGTCCGACCACTGCCGCCACACGACGTTCGGCACGATCCTGGACGACGTGAAGATCGACGATGAGCTTGTGCAGGCCGCATTTGACCGCTACATGGCACTGCGCGCCGAGACGGGCCGCGACAGGAAGAACCGCACCCTGATGGACTGCGCGACCATCGGTGCCAAGGCGCTGAAGCAGCGCGGCATTCTGAAGAACCTTGACGAGAGCGAGGAGATCAACGCCTGCACCGTCAAGATCAAGTGTGACGTGGACGGTGAGCAGCAGGACTGGCTGTTCCTGTTCAAAAACGAGACCCACAACCACCCCACTGAGATCGAGCCCTTCGGCGGCGCAGCGACCTGCATTGGCGGTGCTATCCGTGACCCGCTGTCCGGACGCAGCTATGTCTATCAGGCCATGCGCGTGACCGGTGCGGCTGACCCGCTGAAGCCTGTTTCCGAGACAATGCCCGGCAAGCTGCCCCAGCGCAAGCTGGTCACGACGGCTGCCGCGGGCTATTCCAGCTACGGCAACCAGATTGGCCTTGCCACCGGTCAGGTCAACGAACTCTATCACCCCGGTTACGTGGCCAAGCGCATGGAGGTTGGCGCCGTCGTGGGCGCTACCCCGGCAAACCACGTTCGTCGCGAGTGCCCCGCCCCCACCGACAAGATCATCCTGCTGGGCGGCCGCACCGGCCGCGATGGCATCGGTGGCGCCACCGGCTCCTCCAAGACCCAGAACACCGAGTCCATCGAGACCTCGGGTGCCGAGGTCCAGAAGGGCAACGCCCCGGTCGAGCGCAAGCTGCAGCGCCTGTTCCGCCGCGGCGACGCCTGCCGTCTGATCAAGCGCTGCAACGACTTTGGCGCCGGCGGCGTCTCAGTCGCCGTGGGCGAGCTTGCCGACGGCCTGTATGTCGACCTGGACACCGTGACCAAGAAGTACGACGGCCTGGACGGCACCGAGCTCGCTATCTCTGAGTCCCAGGAGCGCATGGCCTGCGCCGTCGCCGACGGTGACGTCGAGGAGTTCATGGGCTACGCCGCCGAGGAGAACCTGGAGGCGACCGTTATCGCCGAGGTTACCGCTGAGCCGCGCATGCGCATGGCCTGGAACGGCGTCGCTATCGTCGACCTGTCCCGCGAGTTCCTCAACTCCAACGGCGCACCCAAGCACCAGGTCGCCCACGTGTGCGCCCGTAGCGTGTGGCAGCCCAGCTGGGCCGGCACCACGCTCGCCGAGCGCATGACCTCGCTCGTCACCGACCTCAACGTCGCTTCCAACAAGGGCCTTTCCGAGCGCTTCGACTCCACCATCGGCGCCGCGACCGTACTCATGCCCTTTGGCGGCAAGACGCAGCTCACCCCCAGCTCGGCCATGGTCGCCAAGTTCCCCGTGGACGGCGAGACCACCACGGCGAGCGCCATGGCATGGGGCTTTAACCCCTATCTGATGGAAGCCGACCAGTTTGCGGGCGCCTACCTGTCCGTGGTCGAGTCCATCGCCAAGCTCGTGGCTGCCGGCTTTGAGCACAAGCGCGCCTATCTCTCCTTCCAGGAGTACTTCGAGCGTCTGCGCACCGAGGCCGAGCGCTGGGGCAAGCCCATGGCTGCCGTCCTGGGTGCCCTCATGGCCCAGGTCGACCTGGGTGCCGGCGCCATCGGCGGCAAGGACTCCATGAGCGGTTCGTTTGAGGACGAGGCCGGCGAGCTCAACGTTCCGCCGACCCTGATCAGCTTCGCCGTCGCTGTGGGCAGGGCCGCCCGTGCCGTCTCGCCCGAGTTCAAGGGCCTCACGCACCGCGTCGTCCGCATCGCCCCCGCTACCTATGGCGAGGACTACCGTCCCGACGCTCAGCAGCTGCTCTCCGCGTTTGACGCCGTCGAGGCGCTCACTGCTACCGGCAACGCCCTGGCCATCTCCACGCCCGGCTACGGCTGCGGCGCCGAGAGCCTCTTTAAGATGTGCGTCGGTAACCAGATCGGCATCGAGCTTGCCGAGGATGTAGACGTAGAGAGCCTCTTCACCCCGCTCTACGGCAGCTTTATCGTCGAGCTCGCCGAGGATGCCGAGCTGCCCGAGGTCGCCGACGGCGTTGTCGTCGAACCCCTGGGCACCACCGTCGAGGGCTATGTCATCGACACCGGCTCCGAGGTCATCGAGCTCGCCGAGCTCCAGGAGGCCTGGGAGAGCGGCATCGAGGGCGTCTTCGCCTACCGCAGCGCCGGCGAGACCCCCGAGGTCGAGACCATCGACTTCCGCGCCAAGGATATCCACGTGTACGGCGGCGCCAAGATCGCCCGCCCGCGCGTGATCATCCCCGTGTTCCCCGGCAACAACTGCGAGTACGACAGCGCCCGCGCCTTCCGCGCAGCCGGTGCCGAAGCCGACACCTTCGTGATCAACAACCTCACGCCCGAGGCCGTCGCCGAGAGCACCCACGAGCTTGCCCGCCGCATCCGTGCAAGCCAGATCGTCATGATCCCCGGCGGCTTCTCGGGCGGCGACGAGCCCGATGGCTCCGCCAAGTTCATCACGGCGTTCTTCCGCGCTCCCGAGGTCACCGAGGCAGTTCGCGACCTGCTCAAGGCCCGCGATGGCCTGATGCTGGGCATCTGCAACGGCTTCCAGGCCCTGGTCAAGCTCGGTCTGGTGCCCTATGGCGACATCGTCGACGCCACGCCCGATGCGCCCACGTTGACGTTCAACACCATCGGTCGTCATCAGAGCCGTCTGGTGCGCACCCGCATCTCGTCCAACCTGTCCCCGTGGCTGTCGCAGTGCAGCCTGGACGACCCCTACACCGTCGCCATCAGCCACGGCGAGGGCCGCTTTGTCGCCAATGACGAAGTGCTCACCCAGCTGATCGCCAACGGCCAGGTCGCCACGCAGTACGTGGGCGAGAACGGCAAGCCCAGCATGGATCTCTCCGTCAACCCCAACGGCTCCGCACTCGCCATCGAGGGTATCACGAGCCCCGACGGCCGTGTCCTGGGCAAGATGGGCCATGCCGAGCGTCGCGGCGACAACCTGTACCGCAACGTGCCCGAGCATGTCCCCGGCGATAAGTTCATGCCGATCTTCGAGAGCGGCGTAGCCTACTTCGCCTAAACCTTTCCCATCGGGTACAATCCCCTCGGGTAACAACACCCGCCACCGGCACACCCGGTGGCGGGTTCTTTTTTGCTTCGCGCATACAGGAAGGACATCATGGAAAGCCGCAAGCCGTATCTCGCCACCCTGCCCGGACTTATCCTGGGCTGTCTTGTTTGCTGTGCGCTCTGGGGATCGGCCTTTCCCTGCATCAAGATCGGCTACGCACTCTTTGGTATCCCGGCGCACGATAGCGCCTCGCAACTGCTCTTTGCAGGTTTGCGCTTCACGCTTGCCGGTATCCTGGTTGTCGCCGGTATGAGTGCGGCCCAGCGCCGCCCCCTCATTCCGCAGGCTCGCGACATCAAACCCATCTTTATCTTGTCGCTCTTTCAGACCATCGGTCAGTACTTCTTTTTCTATCTGGGCCTCTCGCGCGCCAGCGCCATGTCGAGCTCCATCATCGAGGCCAGCGCCAACTTCCTAGCCATCCTCTTTGCCGCCCTAGCGTTTCGCACCGAAAAGCTCGATGCGGCCAAAGTGCTCGGCTGCGTACTGGGCTTTGCCGGTGTCGCGCTCGTCAACCTTTCGGGCGCGGATGGCACCTTTGGCTTTACGCTCGACGGCGAGGGCTTTATCTTGGCTTCCACTGTTGCGGGCGCCCTGTCGACCTGCCTCATTGGCATCTTCTCGCGCGAGCATGACGGCGTCTTGCTCGCCGGCTGGCAGTTTTTAGTCGGTGGCGTGGTCCTTACCGCCATCGGGTTTTTGATGGGCGGCACGTTGTCCCCCACCGAAATCGCCCCCGCCATCGCGCTCATCATTTATATGGCACTCATTTCCGCCGTCGCGTACTCGCTGTGGTCGCGCCTGCTTGCCGTCAACCCCGTCAGCCGCGTCTCGGTCTTTGGGTTTATGAACCCGGTCTTTGGCGTACTGCTGAGCGCGCTGCTGCTCGGCGAGGGCGCTGGCACGAGCCCCGTTACCGTACTTGTTGCCCTGCTGTTGGTCTGCGGCGGCATAATCATCGTCAACAAACCCAAAAAAGCCTAGCGAGCTCACCTTTTTAGAGAGAGCCTTCACACACTTTAGCTTAATGGAATGCACTGGCTCTCGTTGATTTCGTACCGAGCCGCGGCGGCAGACGCTCGTCTTGCCGCACCGCGCCTGGGCGTTATGGCCGGTGGCCCCCGCAAACGCAAAAAGGGCGCACGACCATCAATGCGGTCGTATGCCCCTTTTCTAGCGTATTTGTACGCCGGCTTTCTTTTTCTCGGCCTTGACGCGATAGAGCTCCGCATCGGCAGCGCGAAGTAAGTCTTGCCAGGTATCAACACTATCGCCGACCCGCGCGCAACCGATGGACATCCGCAATGCATACGGCACCTCGGCATGCGCGAGCTCGTCGTTGATTGTCGCGCACAGATGCATGATATCCTGTTCCGCCGCTGCCTTTTGGAGCACAACGAACTCATCGCCACCATAACGCGCGATAAAGCCACCAGACGCCGAGCAGACATCCTTGAGCGCCGTCGCAACAACCTGAAGAGCATGGTCGCCCTCCACATGTCCATAGCGATCGTTAATCTGCTTAAAGCCGTCAGCGTCCATCATAAGCAGATATACATCTTCGGCCTGATCCACATTTGAAAAGAGCGACAGCATATAGGTCTCAAAACGGTTGCGGTTGTTGAGTCCAGTCAACGGGTCAGTCGAGATCAGTTGCTCCTGGCAGATGATATAGAGCAGCAACATGCTAATCATTATGCCGACACAAAGGCCAGGCACCGAGTATACGATCTGAAAGGTACCGCCCACCAGGGCCGGAATGGCGAAAAATGCCAAGGTTCGATAGATAGCCTTCGTCTGCAGGCTCTCGACCCTACGAGATTGCACAAACGCATGCAGGGACGTATGTATAACGTAACAGTAGCTGACAATGGGCTGGATCATATAGGCAAAGCCGCGACGATACACGCCCTGCGAATCGATATAGAACAAGGCGTGCGTCCAGTAACTGGTAAAAGCCAGCACGACCACCAGAGCCGTAGGCAACGTTACAAGCACCACCCTATAGCGCGAGGTCACAAGGCGAGAGCCCTGCATCGTCTCGGAATAGATAAACCAAATGAGACACGCGATGGCAAAGAGCGAAAACGAAACCGCGTTGGAAATCCAGTTGGCAGCAATACCCAACGTGCCGTCCGCACCATCCGAAAGCGTCCAGATCATATCGAATAATATGTACGCGGCAGAGGTGTAGCCAAGCATGCTAAACAATAGCTGCAGGGTGCTCGAGAACAAAGAGCGACGACTTCGCGCGGCAAGCCCGATAAGAACAATCATGCATAGCAGGAATATCTCAATCTTGAGTGCCTTAACCACTAGACGCCATCCCTTCAATATCCGAATGGTCAGAATCGCCCAATTCGAATCAGGGCAATAAACACCCCTTTACTCCGCAGGGGTAAAGGGAATCATAGCAAAGCGCCCGAACATCACTGCAAAACAGTTTCTGTTCGGGCGCTCGGACGGCGCGAATTGCACGCCGGAATCAATTATCGGTAACGGCCGTTACTCGCCGTCGATGTCGGTCGCGACGACCTCCTCGATGGCCTCGACACCGGCAGGCGACAGGTCCTCCTTGCCCTGGCAGAACTTCTTGTCGACCCAGCCGGTCAGAATCGGAGCCATGATTGCCGTGATGATAACGGCAGTGGCGATCTGGGCGTACGCGGTGGGTGCAAGCTCGGCGTAGCGCGGCGCGACCTCGGCGTGAGCAACCGGCGTGGTCATAGCCGTGCCGGCGATGGTGGAGCAAGCCACGGCAGCCTTGCCGTTACCACCGCACAGGCGCTCGAACGCAAAGGTGATGGGACCGACGACAAACAGCGTGACAAGGCCCAGCAAGATGCCGGAAATGCCACCAGTGATAAAGCTCGACAGGCTCATGGACGCACCGAGCTGAAATCCGATGACGGCAATCGCAGGGTTGGCACCGGGAACTAGCAGGTTCTTGATAAACGGGAACAGGTTACCCAGAACCATGCCGATAACGAGCGGCAGGATGGATCCGATGATGGTGCCGACGGGGATGTTGGCGAGACCCGAGACACCGAGGATGATCATGGTGACGGCGGGGCCGGCCGTAAAGAACAGGATACCGACGGCGCCCTGCTCGGACTCATCGCCGAACTCGCCCATGATGCCCGTATAGAGCGCCATGTTGCAAAACGTAATGCCGCCGATGATAGACACGGAGCTCAGACCCAGGAAGTTGTCGTTAAAGAAATATGCCACGCCTAGGCCGAGAGCCGCTGCGACGACCAGCTTGGGAATCAGCACGACGATGCCGGTCTTGATGGCGCCCGGCGTGGACTTGAAGCTGATGCCGGCGCCCACAAACAGCAGGATCGCGGCGACGATGGTATTGGAGCCACCGCGGCAGGCAGCCGTAAAGAAGCCGCCGATCTCAAAAACCTGCGGGCAGAAGGTGTTGAGCAAAAGACCGACGATCATCGGATAGATCATGATGTCGCCCGGAATGCGCGGGACCTTGAATTTCTTTTGCTCGTTGGTGGTTGCTTCCTGTGCCATGAAACCCCATTTCCGCTGACGGGGTACAAAAGCCCACGTCACGCTTTGCTACAGTAAAGTTTGACCATGGTACCAGAAGAAATAGACCAGCTCGGTGAAAAATCCGACAAGTTGGGATGGAACGAGATTCGGCGCCCGCGACGCCACCCCTATATAAGGCTCAAGACAATATAGAGTACGATGCCCGAGACGCAGCACCACAGCATCGATTTTGTCTTGACCGCCACGACCACGACGCCGGCGGCCGCAATCCAGGGAACCAAGGCAGGCCAGAGTCCCGCGTCGAACGCGCCGGGGCTCACCAAGTCGTTGGCGACCAGCGCGGCAAAGGCAGCGGGCGGGATATAGCCCAGGGCCTCGGTAATGCGGGGCGACAGGGTCCGCCCGCGCAAGGCGAACGCCGGCGCGATGCGAAAGAACGCGATAGCAGCCCACGACGACAGCCACAGAACCAAGAACTCGTTAACGGGCATCGCGGGCACCTCTTCCGTCAAATACAGCATCGCACGCCAACGCAATGGCAATGCCGGCCACGACGCTTGCCGGCACGGCAATATTCGTGAGGCCCAAGAACTTGCATACGGCGACGGACACCGCGCCCGAAACCGCCGCGACAACGTTGCCGCGCGACAGCCGCTGCGAAAAGAGCAGGCAGATAAAGAGTGAGGTGCAGACAAAGGCTGCAATGGCGGTGGGAACATCGACAACGGCGCCGACGATGGCGCCCGTCGTACACGAAACGCCCCATGTTGCGATAAGGATCACGTTGAGCACGAAGGACTCACGCGGGCCCCAATCCTCCCCTTCAACCAACTTGGCAAGCGAGATGCCGTATGCCTCCTCGGTAAGTGTCGCGGCAACAGCCAGCGTCTGACGCTTCGAGGCACCCCTCAGATGCGGTGCGATCGATGCCGAGTAAAGCGCAAAGCGCGAGGAGATTGCGGCGACGCTCGCGACGATCGATGCTGCAGGCACACCCGCCAGCCACAGATTGCAGATCATAAACTGCCCGCTGCCCGTCACAAACGTGCTGCTCAGGGCAAAGACCATCCAGGGCTCCATTCCCGTCTGCCCCATGATCATTCCGCACGGCGCGCCTATTGCAACATAGGTAAGCATCACCGGCCAGACGGTTCTAACGATTTTGAACACCATACGCTTCTCATCCTGACAAGGTCTCCGAGCCGCATGTAGCGATACGGCAGAATCATCATCCGACAGCAACCGAGTTCACCTACAATTGCCACCGGATCGAAAGACACAACTTTTTAGGAAGTCATTATGACAGCTATCGATCGAGACCGGGCGCGCGCGGCCTTCAAAAGCTACACCGATGCCTACGACGTCACCAACCCACGCATCGCGCTCAAAATCGAGCATACGTACCACGTGGCCGAGGCATGCGATGCCGTAGCGCGCGAGCAGGGCTGGTCGTCAGAAGATATTGACCTGGCATGGCTTTGCGGCCTGCTACACGATATGGGCCGCTTTGAGCAGCTGCGACGCTGGGACACCTTTAAGGACGCCGAGAGCATGAGCCATGCGGCGCTGGGCATCGAGGTCCTCTTTGGCGAGAATCCCGCCGATGCACCCGCCGTAACGAGCATTCGCGACTTTATCGATGACCCGGCAGAAGATGAGCTCATCCGAGCGAGCATTGCCTATCACAGCGATTTCCGTCTACCCGCGCAGCTTGACGAGCGCACGCGGAGCTTCTGCGATATCGTGCGCGATGGCGACAAGATCGACATTATGCGCGCCATCGCCGACAGCACTGTCGACACTATCCTCAAGGTGGACGAGAAGACGTTTCTCGGCAGCCGTTTCTCGTCGCCGACACTTGCAGCCTTTGACGAGCACCGCTGCGTCGCACGCGATGAACGCGACGAGCCCGCAGACTACCTGGTGGGACTCATCTGCTTTATGTTTGAGCTCGTCTATCCAGCGAGCCGCGCGCTGGCGCGCGAGCAGGGCGATATCTACCGCCTGCTCGACGCGCCTTTTGGCATCACGCGGCCCTTTACCGACCCCGCCACGCAGGCAACTTGGAGCCGCCTTAAGGACGAGATGCGCGACTGGCTGGCGCGCGCCTAGCGCTCAAGCTGAGCCAGCAGCTCCTCGACGACCTCGACGGCATCGCCGACAACCTTGTACTGGGCAGTACCAAAAATGGGGGCATCCGGGTCCTCGTTGATGGCGATAATGCACTCAGCCCCACCGATGCCGGCAAGATGCTGGATGGCGCCCGAAACACCGATACTCACGAGAAGCTTGGGCGAAACCGATACGCCCGTCTGGCCAATCTGATGGCGATACTCCAACCAGCCGGCCTCCACGACAGGTCGCGTGCAGCCAAGCTCGGCTCCCAGAGCCTCGGCGAGCCTTCGCATCAGCGGCAGATTTTTCTTGGAACCAATGCCGCGACCCACCACGACCAGGCGCTCGGCATCGGCGATCGAAGCCTGCTGTCCCCACTCCTCGGCGGGAATCGAGATCTCGACACGAGCCTTAGCATCATCCGCAAGTGATATCTGGGTGATCGTGCCGGAGCGGTCGTAGTCAAAGTCGGGCGCCTTAAAGATGCCGGGACGAACCGTTGCCATCTGGGGACGATGATTGGGGCAGACGATGGTGGCCATCAGGTTGCCGCCAAACGCCGGACGCGTCTGTTGCAGCAGTCCCGTCTCCGTATCCATCGAAAGTACGGTGCAGTCAGCCGTAAGGCCCGTCTGCAAGCGCACGGCAACGCCGGGTGCCAGTTCGCGGCCAAAAGCGGTCGCACCGTATAGGATGGCCTCGGGTTTGCGTTCGGCTACCAAATCGCAGATCAAGCGGGCGTAGACCTCCGCATCGTTTTGGCGCAGGCGCTCGTCGCGACAGGCCAGGACTTCGTCGGCGCCCGCGCAAACCAGATGCTCCAGGTCGCCGAGAGAACCCTCGGGACCCATACCGATCAGTGCCACCAGACGGCAGTCGCGAGCATCGGCAAGCTCGCGGCCCTTGCCCATAAGCTCATAGGCAACGGGAGTCACCGTATCGTGCTCGTCGGTCTGCGCGAATACCCAAATGTCTCGATATGCATCAAGGTCCACCGCACCAGCGGCCTCGTCACGCTCGATCGAGATAGCGTTGACAGGGCAGGCGTCGACGCACCCACCGCATAGGATGCAGCCGTCGGTTACGCGGGCGCATCGGCTGGGTCGCTCGCCTTCCACTACGATGCCGCCCGAGGCACAGGCGCGAACGCAGCGACCGCAGCCGATACAGGCTTCGCTATCGATAATCAGTCCGCTCATCTATGCCATCCCCTCGATAATCTTGGCAAGCTTTGCCGCCTGCTCGGACGCCGTCCCCTCAACGGCCTCGCACGTTTGGTCACGGTCGGGCACAAACGAGCGCACGACCTGTGTCGGCGACCCGGCAAGACCGCAACGCGCGGGGTCGGCGTTCACGTCGGCGGCACTGACCACGCGCACGTCCGCCTCCTCCGCCGCGCGAATACCGGCAATACTCGGCATACGCAACTGGCCAATCTCCTTGGCAGTCGTCATCGCGCACGGCATCTCAAGATAGACCGTCTCCTCGCCGGCATCGCAACCGTGAACGAGCGAAAGCGCACCGCACGTCGTAAAACCTGCGCTCTGCACGCAGCTCACATCGGTCACGCAGGGAATCTCAAAGGCGCCGGCAAGCTCGGGGCCAATCTGGGCCGTATCACCATCCACCGCCATCTTGCCGCAGATGAGCAGGTCGAAGTCCTCGTCGAGCGCTTCGATGCCGCACTTGAGGGCATAGGTGGTTGCCAGGGTATCGGCACCTGCAAAGGCTCGGTCGGTCAGCAGCAGCGCGTCGTCGGCGCCTCGAGCGATGCAGTCGCGCAGCAGCGATTCGGTCGCGGGGATGCCCATCGACACCACCGTCACGCGCACGTCCATGCCAAAGCCGATAAAGTCGTCCTTCAGCGCCAGCGCGCATTCCAAAGCGCTCGCATCAAAGGGATTAATGACCGCCTGCTTGCCATCGCGCACGATGGTATTGGTCTTGGGGTCCATCTTGACCTCGGTGCTGCCCGGCACGGCCTTGACGCACACCACCATATGGAAATCGCTCATCTTCACGCGCCCCCTTTCTGGACGAGCTCATCCAAGAGCTTCTCCGAAAACAGGTTACCGCGACCCAGCTGCCCGGCAGGATCGAGCTGGAGCTTGAGCCGCGCCGACTCGACCATGGCCTCGTGACCGTACATCGTCTCCAAGAAGCCCGCCTTGATCTTGCCGACGCCGTGTTCTGCGGAGACGGCACCGCCCATGGCCGTGACCTCGGAAGCCCACTGGGCAAAGAGTTCTCCGCCGCGGCGATAATCCTGTGCATCGCGCGGCAGAATGTTCACATGCAGATGGTTGTTACCGATATGCCCCCAGGCGGCAGATTCAAGCCCACTTTCCGCCAGCGTGCGGCGATAGAGGGCGATAACATCGGCCAAGTGCGCGTTGGGCACCGACATGTCCGAACCCAGTTTGGTGATGGTGGGATCCATGCGGCGGCGCTCGTCGATGAGCATGTTGACGCTCTCGGGCACCGCATGGCGGAAGAATCGCTGACACTCGCGATCGACCTCGGTGCGCGCGACCCATGTCGCATCGTCACTGCCGCCCGCAAGCTCCAGTACCCACCCCAAGTGATACAGCTCCTCAGTCGCCTGGGCTTCGTCGTCGCAGTCGAGCTCCACGTAGACACAGACCTTGGCGTCTTTGTCGAGCGCCGGCAGCGAGGCAAACGCCGTCGACTGCTCGCGCTGGCGACGTAGAATATCCAGGGCGCCAGCATCGAAGTACTCGATGGCAGCCGCATGGGACAGGACGGGACGCACAGAATCGGTGAAGGACACGGCCTTGTCTTCGCTGTCGAAGAAGCAGCTCACGCCCCAAACGACCGCGGGTGCCACCTGCAGGGCAATCTCGAGTTCGGTGATGACGCCGATTGTGCCACACGCACCGATAAACAGATCGATGGCATCCATATCGTCAGCAACGAAATAGCCCGAAGCATTTTTTGTCTTGGGCATGGTATAGCCGGGAAGATCGAGCTCGAGTGTACGGCCCTCTGCCGTCACGAGCGACAGGTGGCGGCCCTGGGCAAAAGCCTCGCCGCGCCGAAGCTCAAGCAAATCGCCATCAGCCAGCACGACGTGGAGTCCCGTGATATGTGGACGCATGGGGCCGTAGGCGTAGCTGCGGGCACCGGAGGCGTTACATGCCGCCATGCCGCCCAGACAGGCAGACGCCTCGGTGGGATCGGTGGGAAAAAACTGCTCGGGAGCCTCTTGGAACTCCTCGTAGGCCTCAAGCGATGCCTGGTCCCAACCAGCGGTCGGCAGCACCTTCTTGCTCAGCTGCTTGCGCAGCTCCGAGAGCACAACGCCCGGCTCCACGCGCAGCAGAAATTGGCCTTGTTCATCGCGGCGAAGGCCCAAGTAGCGATTCATACGGGAAGTATTGAGGATATGCCCGCCGTGGGGCACGGCACCGGCGGCAAGGCCGGTTCGGGCGCCCTGAACCGTTACCGGGACACGCTCGGCATGGAGCTTTTCCAAAATGGCACGGACCTCGTCTTCCGTTGTCGGAAACGAGATGCTCGAGGCCTCGCCCGATGCGCGAGACTCATCGCGACCATACTCTTCGAACTCGTCGGTGAAGGGTTTGATGGTTGCAGACACGCGAACTCCCCCTTTAGCTAACTACAGTGTTTGCAGGGAGATGTTACCGCATCGTTTCGTCGACGTGTTCGAGACCGTCTCCATAATTGGCGATTTTTACGTTCGTGCAATTCGGCGAGCGGCTTGATTTCCTCGGCAGACGATGCTTTTGACACATATGGCCCCGCCGTCGCCGACCGCGCGATTGTCGCTTGAAAAAAGTTGGAGTATTTTTTGCCGCCTTTTACCTGCGGAGACACCAATCCGTCAAGCATTTGGTCAGCAATTGGTCAAGTAGTGGCTGATACCGTCGGCATCGACAGCCAAAATCGACAGAAGTTTTGGCCCCAGAAGCAGGGAGGTTCCCATGGCATATTACTGGCCCCAGTACGGCATCGCCATCGAAGTCGACGACGATCCCCATCTCCTGCCTTTCGACGAAGAGGCATTCCCCGATACGACGGTCTACCACGTTACCACCGATGTGATCTGCGACCCCGAGTCGTTCTCGGCGCTCGCCCACCGCATCGCGCATATCCACGACATCGAGCTCCCTCCCGACTTCGACGAGCTTGTCTACTCACGCCGCCTGATGCTTCACATGCTCTTTGGAGCGAACCCGTCCACCTTTGCGCGCATCTATACCGCCAAGGATGCCGCATGAGCGCGAAGAAGCCACCCCACTTTGCAGGCCTGGGTCGTCGCAAGAAGCTCATCGTTGCCTGCTTGGCCATCGTCTGTGCCCTTGTCGCCGTAGGACTATACGCTTGGCAGTCGCAGCCCGTACCCGAGGCGGGCGCTTCGGTCACGACGGCCGAGGGCAAAACGCGTCAGGAAATCCAAGATGAGCTCGACGCCATCGCCCGCGACAACATGATGACGATTTCGGTCGCACCGGTCGCTCAGCTGCAGGAGGACGGCAAGCTGCGCGTCAACGTGCAAAACGTCCAAGACAATAAATTTCCCCAGCGATTCCGCGTCATCCAAAACGACGAGACCATGTACGAATCCGGTGTGGTCGAGACCGGCAAGACAATCGAAACGTGCCCCGCCGGCGACATCAAAGAAGGCGAGGCGTACATCGAGATCCAGGCACTCGATGCCAAGACCCTCGACAGCCACGGCAATCCGACACGTGTCAAGGTGCGGGTTGAGCAAGCCGAGAACTAGCTTTCCGGCCGACGCGGCACCGCACGCAATTCACCAGCATTCGTCCAATCATCGCGGGGACGGCCCGCGGCGAATAGAAAGGAACGACCATGGACATCACCAGGAACATGAACGGAGCCAGAGCGCTCGCCGTGGGCGCAGGGCTCGCGCTCGCGCTCGCAATGGGCGCCGCCCCGACGCCAGCTATGGCAGCCGGGCGCGTTGGAACCACGAAGGTAATGGTCAGGACCGAGATCGACAACGTTGAGTTCAAAGTTCCGACGGTTATTCCCTTCGTCGCCAAGGCCGACGGCACGCTTCAGGGCCCCTCAGAAGACGCGACCACCATCGACAATCATTCGGCCTACGGCATCCATGTCACCAACATGAAGATCGACGCCATGAACACCTGGACCATTGCCGCCGACGCCAAGGCCGGAACCGCGCAGAACTCCATCGACTTTAAGGTCGGCCCCGACGGCGCGCTCCAGAACGCCAGCGCCGCAATGCAGGGAACGGGCCTCGATCTTTCCAAGAATGCAGCCTTCGACATGGGCTACCAGGGCATTGCCGGTGGCACGGACAAAATTAAGCTCAAGACAAGCGGAAACGTCGCCCGCGTCACGCGCGACATCTTCCGCGTAACCGGCGAAGGCGATCAGGTTGCAACGATCACCTGGACGGTCGAGCCCGGTGCGCACACGGCATAAGGCCGTCGCCCTGGCCGCCGCCGTCAGCATCCTAGCGTTTGGGCCAGCCATGGCCTTTGCCCAGCAAGAACAGGCGCAGGCCGCCACGCAAGTGACGGTCGACCTCTCGGAGCTCGACCGCAGCGACCGCGAGGAACCGTTGGCGCAGACAGGCGACAAACGATGGCTCTTGGCAGCAGGCGCCGCAGCAGCAGGCGCGGGAACCGCCGGCCTCGGTCTGCACATCAAACACAGCCAGAAACAAAACATGAACAGGCCGCACTAAATTAGCTAAGGAGACCCCATGGCATCGAAGAACCTTTTGCCCGTCGTCGCACTCTGCGGCGCGCTCGCAACCGGAACGCCTGTCGCCGCTTGGGCGACTCCTGTCATGGCAGACTCCTTACCAGCGGCCCTAAGCTCCGCACCAAATCCGTCGAGCGCCATTGCGTGCAAGCGTTTTTCGATCGCACAGGCCGCAATCTCAACCTCGGGATGCCTTCGTCGTAATACGGACGGCTCGATAGTCGTGGATATCAATCGTTCGAACAAGGCAAACGGCTCCCAGGCGGGGTGCGCCGTCTGCACGTGGCGCTCGGTTGTGCTCGATGCAGATGGCGATCCATGCAATTTAGAGCTGCGCATCGACATCGCTTCGGTCGATGACTCGGCGAACGGAGCGAAGGTCGCCTTCGACGGTACGTTTTTTGAGAAAGGAGGCGGTATATGTCTGGGCTGCGCCGCCGCGAATGCAGACGACACGCAGCCCACCCTCTCATTCACGGCATCGTTGCGGCTGACCAAAGCCGGTACCGATGCCATCGCGGCGGGAGAAGCGTCCCTGCTGTTCTACGCCGTCAGTACCAAAGACACAGACGCTCATTTCGAGAAGCCAGCCGGATCACTCAGCCTTACACGAGGGATAGAGGCAGGCCCTATTGAAATCGATGCCCACGCGCAAAGCAGGCAACGCATTCTTGCCGACCCGGCGCTTCTCGAAATGGAGTGGAACGGATCAGGAGCCATCGGAATTCTCCCCTCCGCGTTTGACGCCAAGACGCTCCCCCCAAACGACGAACCCATCAACGCAACCATACAAGAAGAGAGCGCGGACAAAGAAGCAGGTGCGGGCGACACGCCGTCGCCGACAAACAGCGTCCCAGCTTCTTTCGAAGCGCCGAATGAGCCCGCTGCCGATCCAAACGATCCCGAGCTCGCGAACAGTCTGGGGCTTGCTGATCCTCAAGAGATCGATGAAGGTAACTGCTGCGTGCTTGCCGCGCTCGACCACACAGAGGTCATCGACGCTGCGAACATCGAAGTTGCCGCCGCCAATCAGCCCGTCCGCAAGTCGGCTATCATCGCATTTCCTGAATCCATCGAAGTCGTCTTTTTGCCATCGGGCGAGGTCGTGGCCCCAACACTGCTCACCTTGTTGGGCGCCAAGAATACTCGAAACGAAATTAAAAAGATCACGGTTGTCGGCCCTGCAACCACCGCCAAGCTGCGCCTATACGCCGTTCCCCCAGACGGAGGCAAGACCTTGGAATTCGATGGCGACACACTCCTGGCCTGGCGACGTCTGGACATTATGCAAGACGTCTCGTATCAGATCGAACTCGAAGGGTTTGATCGTGCCCGCGATGCCAATATCATCGCCGCGGCTATTGAATCCCCACAGCGGCTTATGACACTGCGCTTTGAATACTATCCCTATGTCCCGACAACCACCTGAGGCTTAAATGCCGCGCATCATTCCTAATACCACTTATATAACGTATTAGATGAGTCGCGATGTACCTCGCATTCCACTCTGCTACGATTGCCACGTTGGCATCAATACAGGAGGGCTCATGCCGGGCTTGGGAACAATCATCAACGTTGTGCTTTTAGTTGCGGGCGGTCTTTTGGGATTAGTGGGCGGCCGCTTCATTACACCGCGCATCCAAGACACACTCATGAAAGCATCGGGGCTGTGCGTCCTGTTTATCGGCCTGGGCGGCACCATGCAAAAGATGCTCATCATCGATGGAAAGGCGCTGGCGACCACCGGTACCACCATGCTCATTGTCTCGTTCGCCCTTGGCTCGCTCATCGGCGAGGCCATCAACTTGGAGGCCGCCATTGAAAACCTTGGCGAATGGCTCAAGCGCAAAACCGGCAGCGAGGGCGATAACGAGTTCACCAACGCTTTTGTCTCGACATCGCTGACCGTCTGTATCGGCGCCATGGCCATTGTGGGATCGATCCAGGACGGTCTGCTCGGTGACTGGTCAACGCTTGCCCTCAAGGGCGCATTGGACTGCATCATCGTCTGCACCATGACGGCGTCGCTTGGCCGCGGCTGCATTTTCTCCGCCCTGCCCGTCGCCGTGTTCCAGGGGACGATTACGCTGTTTGCCGGCGCACTCTCCCCCATCATGACTACGGCAGCCCTCGACAGCCTTTCGCTCGTAGGCTCCATGCTCATCTTCTGCGTCGGCGTCAACCTCATCCGTCCTCAGACCTTCCGCACGGCCAATATGCTCCCCTCCGTCGTCATCGCCGTCATCTACGCCCTCCTGTTCTAAATCTATCTACGCAGCAGTATCTCGAACACCTGTTTGATGCTGTGCTATGATATGAGGTCACCGAAGCTGCGTTAGGAGAGGAGAAGCGGTGGCCGACCAGGACATCAAGATGCTCATCGAGCGCATTATGGCCGAGGCCCGGACCCATCAGTCCGCCCGCTTCTCAAACGAAATCTACGCAGACGAGCCGATTCTCAAAACCGGCCGACAGATGCAGAATTTCCTCCCCGACCAATACCGCAAGATGCGCGAGATATCGCGCTGGCAGGATGACCCCAAGGGCGGCGCGGGCCGCTGGCTATCGGAGGCCGAGCTTTTCTACCGCCAAGGCTTGCTGATGGCCGATTTTGAGGACGACTGCCCCTACAGCGGCACCTTTAAGTCGTACTTTCCCACCTACAACGCCATGAGCGACCGGCAGCTGCGCGGCTACTTTACCTGGCGTGCCCAAGTGCGCCGCGGAACCGTCGAGGAAACGTCTACGTCCTTTGCCTTTCTGTATCTCTATGAGCTGATTTGCGGCATTGGCGTAGATAATCCGCTCGATGGTTTTAACAAGATCAAGGCTTTTTGGGATGTCTATCGCGCCTTCGAGCCCGGCATCGACCGGTTTGCGCGCGTGTGGCTGCAGGATTACGCTGTGTTCCATGGGCTCGACCCCAAGCTGCTTCGCGACTCTAAAACCGTCATGTTCGATAACGCCCTTATCGAGCTGCGACGCGCGGCACGAGACCTTGTACCGGCACCGGCACCGTCCGGCCAGACCCCTAAGCGTCGCAAAACCCCCGAGCCCACGCTCCCCCTTCCGCCCGATGAGGTGCGCGAGGAGCGACTCATGGCCGCCATCAACGCCCTCTCCACGTACAACCTAAGTAACTCGCGGCTCGACCGCAGCCACCACCGCGATCTGCGCCACGTGGCATGCGCCGTGTATGTCCGCATGGCGCGCTACTATGACACGCACCGAAAGACCGGCATCGTGACGAGTTTATTTGGGGAGGAGACGGCCATGCCCTACACCATGTTTGCCTCGGCCGTATTCTTTGCGCCCGAGCGCCACGAGGACTGCGAATACCGCCTGGATCCTATCCATATCTACCGTTGCCAAAACGGCTTTTGGGAATGCATGCGTATCCACGGTAGTAGGCAAAAGAGCAGCAAGCTCGGTGAAATGATGCGCGCCTGCGACCAACGCCTGCGCCTGGCGCTGGACCCCGCCCATCCCCTTAAGGAAGAAAAGGTCCCCAAATATCTGGCCAAGATTATCGATGACGAGATTGTGGCATGGCTTTCGTGGGACGCCGCACACCAGCCCGTCAAGATCGATATCGATCTGAGTCAGCTGGGGCACATTCGGAGCGCCGCTGCGCAAACGCGCGAAGCGCTTTTGATCGACGAGGAACGCGAGGACGGCGCGTCCGCAGAAGCCGAGGCAGCGGACTCAGGGCAACCGGAAGCCGAGCCCGTAACCGACGCGATTGTCGAACCGGTCGTGACACCCATTCGGCAGGACGTGACCGACGAGCCGACCATATCCACCGAACAGTTTGGTGTCGTGGCACCGCTTCTCGCGCCGACGCCCGCGTTCGCAGCTGCTGCGCCCGCTGAAGCCACAAACGAACTCGCGCCCGCCGCAGATGCCTTCCTTCGCGCACTGCTCGAGCAAAACGCAGCGCAAGCGACATCGGCAGTGGCGCACTCGGGACAGAGCGAGGACATGCTCGTCGATAGCATCAACGAGGCGCTCTTTGACCTGGTGGGTGACACCGTAATTGAATTTAGCGCGGCAGGGCCGCAGATTATCGAGGACTACAAAGCAGACGTGAGAGGATACCTAGACCATGAGTGATACCGCATCCGCAGCGCCCCGTGTACCCAAACGCGTCGCCGCCGTTATCCTTAACTCGCTCAAGGGCGGCGTGGTCCCGCGCATCGGCCTTCCTTACATCACCGTAGGGCGCGAGGTCGAGATCCGCGCCCTGCTTACCGATCTGAGTCTCATCGCCGATGGCGGCGCAAGCTTCCGTTTTTTAGTCGGTCGCTACGGCGCCGGCAAGAGCTTTTTGCTCCAGACCATCCGCACGCACGCCATGGGCGAGGGATTCGTCGTCGCTGATGCCGACCTGTCGCCCGAGCGCCGTCTGCAGGGCGGTCAGGGACAGGGCCTTGCCACCTACCGCGAGCTCATCCGCAATATATCGACCAAGACGCGCCCCGAGGGCGGTGCGCTCAACCTTATTTTGGATCGCTGGGTCGCCTCGTGCTCCGACGTCGACGAGTCGGTCGTCAATGCCCAACTGGCCCCGCTCGAGGAAATGGTCCACGGCTTCGACTTCGCCCGCATGCTCCGCCGCTATCGCATGGCTGTCTCGGAGGGCAACGAAGCAGCTATGAGTCGCGTGACCAAATGGATTCGCGGCGAGTACCGCACCAAGAGCGAGGCACGCGCTGAGCTGGACTCCTCGACCATCATCAGCGATGACGACTGGTACGACTACGTTAAGCTCATTGCACGCTTTTTGGTCTGCAGCGGATACAAGGGCATGCTGGTGCTCATCGACGAACTCGTGAATCTGTACAAGATTCCCAACGCGATCACGCGCCAATACAACTACGAGAAGATCCTGACTATGTACAACGACACGCTCCAGGGCAAGGCGCAGTACCTGGGCATGATCATGGGCGGCACTCCAACCTCTATCGAAGACCGCCGCCGAGGCGTGTTCTCCTACGAGGCCCTGCGCAGCCGACTCGCTCAGGGCCGCTTTGCGCGCGAGGACCTTAAGGACATGCTCGCGCCCATCATCCGCCTGCAGCCACTCACCTATGAGGAGTTGCTGGTGCTGATCGAAAAACTCATGCAAATTCACGCCGGCTACTTTGGCTGGACGCCCACGCTTACCGAGAACGACTTGGTGGACTTCCTCAAGATCGAGTTCGGTCGTGTGGGAGCCGACACGCATCTGACGCCGCGTGAAGTCATTCGTGACTTTATCGAACTGCTCGATATCCTGTGTCAGAACCCCGATGCAAATGTGGCGGAGCTGCTGCAAAGCGTTGGTGGCGACGCGCTGGCGCCGGCAGCCGCAACAGGCGACACCGGCACCGCAGACGGCGACCGTAACTTCGCCGAATTCACCATCTAACCTGCCAAAAAGGGACAGGTTTATTTTGGCAGGTTTTATCTGGGCAAACGTCGAGGCAGTAATGCAGCAAGCCACTGCCCACCGCGTTGAGAGATTCGTTTTTGAGAGGAGGCCCCGTGAACGCCTTTGACCGCTACGCCCCGTTTATCCAAGACTTCATCTACTCCCACGATTGGGAGAGCCTGCGCTCTATCCAGGTTGCGGCGGCAGATGCCATCTTTAACACACAAGACAATGTACTCCTGACGGCATCCACAGCTTCCGGCAAAACCGAGGCAGCCTTCTTTCCCATCCTGACCGAGTTTTGGGAGAGGCCGCCCGCAAGCGTGGGCGCCCTCTACATTGGCCCCCTCAAGGCGCTCATCAACGACCAATTCGTCCGCCTCAACGACCTCTGCGAAGAGGCCGACATCCCCGTCTGGCACTGGCATGGCGATGTCTCGCAGTCGCACAAGGCTAAGCTCATCAAAAAACCGAGCGGTATCTTGCAGATTACGCCCGAGTCGCTCGAGGCGCTCCTGATCCATAAGCACATGGCAATCCCTCGTATGTTTTGCGACCTGCGCTATGTGGTTATCGACGAGGTCCATTCGCTCATGCGCGGCGACCGCGGCGGTCAGACGCTCTGCCTTATCGAGCGACTCTCGCGCATGGCCGGCGTGCAACCTCGCCGCATTGGTCTTTCGGCTACCATCGGCGACCCCGAGCGCACGGGCGCTTTTCTCTCACAGGGAACGGGGCGCGACTGCGTTATCCCCCGCTTTGAGGAACCGCGCCGCGTGTGGCGCATCTCCATGGAGCACTTCTACAACTCTGGCCCCCAGGCTCAGCAACGAGGATTCGAGAACATGGGTCCTCAAGAGGCCGAAGTGCTTGCATGCGAGCGCATTGAGGCAGCGGCACCCGCGGCACTGTCCGCCGGCGCCCAAGACATGCGTCACAGCGGACAGCTCACACAAGAGGAGCGCCGTCAACGTCGTGAACGGGCACGGGGCAAGGCCGCTCCCAAAGACCGTCGCACTTCCTCGGCCCCCGAGGGCGAAGTCGACATCCCCCGGGCCACCGAGCAGACGCTCCTCAACCCCACCGACACGGCGCCCGACAACGCCGACCCTGGCATGGGGTATATCTTTGAGCATACGCGCGGCCGCAAGTGCCTGGTCTTTGCCAACTCGCGCGAGGAGGCAGAGGCTGTGTGCTCCATGCTGCGCAGCTACTGCGAAAGTCGACACGAGCCCGACCGCTTTCTAATCCATCACGGCAACCTTTCGGCATCGCTGCGCGAGACGGCCGAGGAGCTCATGCGCGACGAGGAGCAGGCGCAGACAACCGTCACCACCTCTACGCTGGAGCTCGGTATCGATATCGGCCGCCTGGAGCGCGCCTTCCAGATTGACGCGCCGTTTACCGTCAGCTCCTTTTTGCAGCGCATGGGGCGCACAGGCCGTCGCGACCTTCCGCCCGAGATGTGGTTTGTCATGCGCGAGGAAGAACCCGAGCCGCGCACGATGATGCCCGAGACCATTCCGTGGAAGCTCCTGCAGGGCATCGCGCTCGTACAACTCTATCGCGAGGAAAAGTGGGTCGAGCCGCCCGAGCTCGATCGACTCCCCTACAGCCTGCTCTACCACCAGACTATGTCGACGCTTGCCAGCACCGGCGAACTCACGCCGGCAGAGCTTGCCCAGCGCGTGCTCACGCTGAGCTATTTCCACCGCGTCTCGGCCGATGACTATCGCGTACTGCTGCGCCACCTCATCAAGATCGACCACATCCAGGTCACCGAGAGCGGCGGGCTCATCGTGGGCCTCGCGGGTGAGCGCATCATCAACAACTTTAAGTTCTACGCCGTGTTCCAGGAGAACGAGGAGTTTACCGTTCGTAGCGAATCGGCCGAACTGGGCACGATTGTCAACCCGCCACCACCTGGCGAGCGCATCGCCATCGCGGGCCATTGCTGGATCGTCGAGGAAGTGGACTGGAAGCGTCATACCGTCTTTGCCGCGCAGGTCAAAGGCCGGGTGCCGGCCTACTTTGGCGACTGCCCCGGTGACATCAATACACACGTACTCGAACGCATGCGCAAGGCGCTCAACGAGCATGCGGCATATCCGTATCTCATGGGCAACGCACGGGCACGTCTTGCACAGGCTCGCCATACGGCCGAGATTTCGGGCGCGGGGACCAAGCCACTCATCAACCTGGGTGGCGACACCTGGGTGCTCTTCCCCTGGCTGGGCAGCTACGCCTTTTTGGCACTCGAGCGCTTGCTTAAGATTAAATGCGCCGCAAAGCTGGGCCTTCGCGGGCTCGATCCGTCGCGTCCATACTTTATGCAGTTCAAGATGAAGGCCGACAAGGAGACGTTCTTTGAGGTGCTCGCAGCCGAGGCCGAAAAGGACTTCGACCCCATCGAGCTCGTCTATCCCGGCGAGGTACCTTACTTTGATCGGTACGACGAGTTTGTTCCCGAAGAGCTCGTGCGCAAAGGCTTCGCCGAAGGTGTGCTCGACATCGAAGGCATGAAGCAGCGTGTCCGCAGCTGGCGCGACCACGCCTAAGACCAGTCTTTTTGGGACGGGGAGACTTACTTGTCGTGAAGGACGGTGCCGAGGAAGTCGGTGTCGAAGGGCACAGCTTCGGCAAAGGCGTAGTCGCCGTCGCTGGCGATGAGTAGATAATTCTCCTCGCCGCCGAACTCCGTATCGCCACAAGGCACCACCCAGGCGCGAGCGAACACCTCGAGTGCCGTGGCAACGCAATCGCGCAGGAACGTCACATCGCTCCCCTCGTTTGCGCTCACGATATTGGCCACGTAGATACCCCCGGGGTTCAGGCCGCCCCGCACTAGACGCAACGCCTCAACGGTCGCCAGCTCGCGCACGGGCTCGGCACCGCCAAAGCAATCGCTCACGACCACGTCGTAGCGACGATGGCCCACGCTCGTCACACCCAAATACGAGCGAGCCTCAGCGGTTATCACCCGCAGGCGATCGCCCGCCGCGCGCTCCAGCTCGTCTAGGTAGAACCAGCGGCGCGCCAGGCGCGTAATCTCGGCATCGTACTCAATGACGTCCATGCGCAAGCCCTCGTGCGACATCAGGGCGAATTTAGGATAGGCAAACCCGCCGCCGCCCAGCATAAGCATGCGGTCGATACCGTGACCGTAAGCGTCGCGCATCGCATCCTCGGCCTCAAACACGTCGTCAAACGAACGATAGTACGTAAAGACGGGCTCCGCCCAACGCTCGCCAACGTAGCTTGCACTTTGGTAGACGCCGCCTTGCACCAATACGCGGACTTCGTCGCCGCCCTCGTCGTGCACGCGCTTCACACGCGCCAACCCATTGCGGGTTCGCGCAACCTGCAGACAGGCAGCACGAACAGCGACGGCGGCCGCACCAAGCGCCGCGGCTCCCAGAGCAACGCCGGCAACGACGCCGGCAGAAACACTCGGTTTGTTCATCTAGAGCTCCTTTTGCAGATAAAGGCCATGGTCATAAAATCCAAGATGGCGATAGTACTCGCGTGTGCCAATCGCGCTAATCACGTTGATACGCGCATAACCCGCATCCCGGGCAATCTCGCACGCACGCTCTACGAGCAAACGCCCCAACCCGTGATGCTGCGCCGCCTGGCCCTGGTCGCCCACGCGTGCCGCCATGCCATACACGTGTACCTCGCGAATCATCGCCTCGTCCGGTGCCGTCGGCAACTCGTCCGCATGCGCGGCAACAAACGAATGGTCGGGCAGCGACAACCGCAAAAAGCCCGCGATCTTGCCCCGCGGCGTCACCCACTGCAAAAAGCGCTCGTAAGTCACCGGCGTCTCGTACGCCACTTCCTCATCAAGAGAAAGCTCATCCAAGTCGGCACCCGCGATACTGATCTCGCGATAGCGAATCTCGCGCACCGTCGCACCGTCACCCCGAGCAGCTAGGCGGTTCTCAACGAGCTGACGCAGATTAGGCTTCTTGTTGCCCACCATAATGTCGTCGGAGCTAAAGTCGCGAATCATGCGACTGATGCGGCAGAACGCCGGCGTCACCACGATGTCATCGGCCAACACATCGAGCAGCTCTTCCTCGGTATAGGGGCGCCACTCGCCACGCTCATAGCAGCCCACCAGACGCGAGCCCTCGATGAGCGCACACGGGTAAACCTTGACCTCGTCGGGCATAAAGGCCCCTTCGGTCATAAAGCGTTCGTAGTCGCGCTTGTCCCCTTCGGGCGTGGCACCCAACAAGTTGAGCATAAAGTGCGCGTGGATCTTAAAGCCAAACAGGCGCGCAAGCGAAAACGCCCGCTCGATCTGAGCCACCGAAATGCGACGCTCGTTGATATCGAGCAAATGTTGGTCGAGACTCTGAATACCCATCTGGATCTTGGTGCAGCCCAGGCGGCGGATGAGCGTAAGGGCCTGCGGCGTTACGGCATCGGGGCGCGTCTCGATAACGAGCCCCACCACGCGATGCTTCGCCGTCTCGTTGATGCGCTGTTGACGCTCAAGCTCCTCCATCGTTGCCGTCTGCCACTCGGCAACCTCGCCCCACGGCGTACCGGAGCCGTACAGACGACGCACCGCACGGTTATAGCCGCCCACGGCAGCATCCACACGCCCCTGCTCGTCGGCAACGCCGGCAGCGAGCTCGGCCTCGTCTGTCGCAATGCCGGCAGCCCGATAGCGCTCGCGGCGCCCTGCTACCACCGGCGGCAGAGCATCGGCGGGAGCGTCATCGAGCAGGCGCCCCGCCTCGGCACGACTGATGCCCGGACGCGCCAACATGGGGTTGGCCGCCACGCCAGCAACGGCGTCATCGTTCAGCGCACGGAAAAGCTCCGACATAAACCACGTCTGATACCCTTGCGGATAGTCGCTCCAGGTACCGCCGAGCACAATGAGCTCGATCTTATCGGTCGCATGCCCCATCTGCGAAAGCGCGGTCAGACGAGCGCTCACCTGCAAATACGGATCGAAGCAGTTTTGCTCTGCGCGGGCGCACGCCGGCTCGGCGTGCAGATAGCTCTTGGGCATGCGCAGGTCGTTGGGACAAAACAGACAATCGCCCGAGCACGGCCACGGCTTGGTGATGACGGTAATGGTCGCCACGCCCGAGGCCGTTCGGCGCGGCTTCATACGCAGCACCTGCAGCAGTTGACGTTCCAGATCGGAATCGACATTCCACGCAGCCCACCGAGCCGGCTCCTCACGTTTAACCCGCTGGTAGAACGGCAGCAGACGGCGCTTGGCCAAATCGCGTTTGTCGGCGCCCTCACGGCGCGCCTCGGCATGTATCAATTTGACGAGCGCTTTGTCGTCCACGGTCTCGCCGCGACGCAGAGCCTCGAGTATGTTCAAGATAATCTGTTCCATGTCCCCATTGTAAAGGCAAAGGCGCCGAAGCCCGTCACGGCTCCGGCGCCTCCATCAAAGAGCATGCCTATATGTACCGATCTCCGAAAACCGCATGTCACTCCGGATCAAACGACATGTCGCCCGAACCGACCTCAAAACGATACGCAGCAGACTTATCGCCGTTATCGAATTCAAGATTCAAAATGGTCTCGCCGTCGTAGCCAAGCGGAAGGAAATCGCTCTCGAAGTCGCCGCTGCCCAAGGCGAGGCTCGCCTTAAAGCCCGTCGAGTTCGGAACCGTCATCTCCACATCGCCCGAGCCCACACTCACGTCCATCGACTTCGCGGGGGCCTGGTAGAGCTCGAACGTCACATCGCCCGAACCGACCTCGGCATTCAGGGTATCGGTCACGGTGCCCGTAAACTCAACGTCTCCAGAGTCCAAAGTCAGGTTGAGGTCATGACACGCAATGCCCGCGACCGTCAGGTCACCCGATCCCACATTCGCTGTAATGCCCACCATGTTATCGGCAACTTCGCGCGGCAGTTCGACGGTAACCGTGCGGTCAATGGCGCGCTCGTCATCGCAATCGAACTGGCGAATCTTGAGCGTAGAGCCCTTGATTTCGGCCAGGTTCTGGGTTGCCGCATCGAAGGCAACGGTCCCCGTTGCCACGCGACCGCTTTCAATTACGCGCACTGGCCCGCCGGAGACGTGTTTGACCTCGACCGTGCCCGACGTCACGTCCAAGTCAAGCGATGTGAACGCGTCGGCATCAAAGGTTTCGCTCGAAAGCTGCTGAGGCTGAGCGGAATAGTTACCGTCATCCAAAAGATTGCCCTCGCCCACCACATCGTCCATACCAGACAGGCCGGATACAACATCGTCGAGATCCCACGGGCCATCAAAATGAATCAATGTCCGCGAAACGCCAAAGACAAGCCCAACAATGAGCACAAACGCTCCGATGCCAACACCCAGGCGTACCTTGGATTCATGCGAAAGCTTCATCATTCGTCACCCTCTTTGGCACATGGCTCAGCGGTGATCGTGGTAGCCACGTCAGCATCGGGTTCCGCAGAAGCATCCTTCCCCTGGGCCTTGATCGCCACCGACGCCGGACCAACCTGAATATCCCCGCGTGCCCAATCACCATCGAGCGCACGCGCCACCCAGTGATAGATGGGAATCGTAAAGAAGATCAGTGCGGGAAAGGGGCTGGCACCAACCAGGAACATCAGTAAAAAGAACAGCAGCCAGCACACGGCCCAATACGGGAACGACTGGAACGGGCCCTTCACCGGAGTCGAACCAACTGCGCCGCCACTCGTCGCCTGCGCCGTAGCGGCATTGGCGGCCTGCGCACTCCAGCTTGCCGCTTGCGCCGCCTTGGCCGCAGCATCGCTCGCCTGTGTTGCCGCCTCAGTAGCGCGCGCCGCCGCCTCATGGGTGCGAGCACGCTCTGCTGCCTCGGCCTCGCGCTGACGAGCGCGGTCCTCGTTCTCAAACTCGATATCGTCCTCGATCTCATCGCTCGGATTGAGCAGCTCGTCCAGACTCACACCATAAAGCTTGGCGAGCGAGATCAGGTTCTCGGTATCGGGCGAGCTCTCCGCACGCTCCCATTTACTAACCGCCTGGCGCGACAGCCCCAGCTTTCGCGCCAGCCCTTCTTGGCTAAAGCCCTTGCTGCGGCGAAGGTCGGCGAGCCGCTGCGCAGTTTCTACATTCATGGTTCCTCCTATGTGATGCCAGCCGTGCCGCCGGACCGTTTTTTGTTCTTAAGGCGCCTTGCACAGTTAAAAATCTATCCGCCACCGCCAAAAGCATGCCACCTATTCTAGTGAGATTTTTGACAACTGGCGGTTGCGGGCACATATGAGCTGCGGAAATGTGTCCAAACAAAGCAATGAGCCGCAGCTCGGTTGTCCCCGTTGCGGCGTTAACGGTAGTATGGTCGTACTGTTTATTTCGCACCGCTAACGGAGGGAGTTCCGCGCCGTGAACCGCGATTTCGCCTCATCGCTCATCCAGCTCAACAACACGTTCTATCGCGAGCACTCCGCTTCCTTTTCCGATACGCGCCAGGCCCCGTGGCCCGGCTGGGTACGCACCATGGATATCGCGCTCGAACAGCTCGACGTCGCCACGATCGAGCATCCCGTCCGCGTCTTCGATCTTGCCTGTGGCAATATGCGATTCGAGAACTTTGCCGCCGGCGGCGCACTTGCCGCCAAGGGCGTCGATGGCGCAAACCCCTCGGCAGATGCCAGCTGCCCGTTTGAGTTCTATGGTGTCGACTCGTGCCAAGACCTGGCCATCGATGCACATGGCCACGCGCTGCGCATTCCCAACCTGCACTTCCAGGAACTCGACGTGCTCGACGCCCTTATGAAGCTCAACCCCGCCGAGACGCCCGACGTGCTTTTCGACGCCCCGCTCGCCGACATCTCGGTCTGCTTTGGCTTTATGCACCATGTGCCGTCGTGCGAGTACCGTGTACGCGTGCTCGACGCTCTGGTGCGCCAGACGCGCCCGGGCGGCATCATCGCCATCAGCTTTTGGGAGTTTATGAACGACGAGCGCATGGCGCGCAAGGCTGTTCGCGCCGAGGCCCGCGCCGAGCTCACCCCGCCGTTTGAGGGTTACGATTCCGCGCAGTTTGAAGCCGGCGACCACCTCATCGGCTGGCAAAACGACCGCCACGCCTACCGCTATTGTCATCACTTTGACGATCAGCAGATCACCGACCTGGTGCGCGGCGTCCGTACGTTCTACAAGAGTGGCGAGGTCCCCGTGCGCGAGCTTGAGCGTTTCCATGCCGACGGTCGCAGCGGCGAGCTCAACCGCTATGTGATTCTCAAGCGCCTGTAGGTATCGGCGACTCGCCGCCGGGCTGCACCGCATCTTTCGGGCAAGCTATGCCCGCCCTTTTTCAATCCATTGACGGAACGTGCAGCTATGCGTTCCAAACTTATGACCAAGGAGCCTCATGGGAGCCGTCCACGTTCGCACGCCTAAGAACTTTGTGCTCGAGGAGCGCCTGGAGCGTTACGCCGATGCGATTGAGACGAACCCCGAGGCCTATGCCGGAGATTGGCGCGCGGCTTGCGCGCCAGTTGGCAGCGTCTCGTTCACCCGCCTTCATCTGGATCTGGGCTGCGGCAAAGGCACCTATCTGGTCGAGCGCGCTCGCCGCGAGCCCGACACCCTCTTTATCGGTATGGACCAAGAGCCCATCTGCATCGCCTATGCCGCACAGAAAATCTGCGAGCATGAACTGACCAACGCACTCGTTCTGCCTCGAGGCGCCGCATCGCTGCCGCAGCTATTTGCCACAGGCGAGCTCGATGCCATCACCATCAACTTTCCCACGCCGCAGCCCAAGGCCAAGTACGCCAAAAAGCGACTCGTCCATGTCGACCACCTAATGCTGTACCGCCCGCTCTTTGCAGCCGGCGCTACCGTCACGCTGCGCACCGACAGCAAGCCGTTGCGCGACTACGCCCTGGGGCAGTTTGCCGCGGCGGGCTACGACACACTTTGGGTAAGCGATGACGTGCGCCGCGACCATCCCGAGCATCCCGAGACCGAGTACGAGTGCCGCACGCGCGAGATGGGTGCCGTCGTCTACGGCATTTGTGCCACACCCGGCGAGAAGCCTACCGAAGAGCAACTCGCAGCAGGCCGAGCGCAGGAGCAAAGCCTTGCCTGCTACCTGCCCGATAACCTCGATAAGCTTACCTATGTGCCCCTCGGCATGGAAGAGGCCGTCGAGAACTTTAAAAACCGCGCCCGCAAGGGCAAGAAGCGTCTGCCGCAAGAGTCCTAGGGGCTTCTGATGGTCGCGATGTCGACAAACAAGCGCGAATAGGCGCCGGCGAACGACCCTCAAGCCTAAGTGAGTAGACTTTTTTGCAATAGCCAAGCACAACCCGCATAGCGAAAAATAAAACCGCAGGTAGAGCCCTTGTGCAAAAGCCATGTGCTCGCGACATCGCAAAAAGTCTACTCACTTAGCTGGCAACCGCACCAAACGGCCGGGCAGAACGCCCATTTCCTGCATTTTCTCGCGCGCTGGCACCCCGCGCCGCCGCTACGCCATAATAGTTGGCGGACAAACGGCGAGAGAAAGCAACCACATGGCACAGACCACGACAGATACCGCCGCCAGCACCGTTTCTGGCGCCGGCGCCGCCAGCTCGTTCTCGGGCGGCACGGGAACCGAAGCCGAATTCGGCTCGCTCGGCGCGCTCTCCCCCACCTGGTGGGAGCCCGAGGATGGTAGCGAGCCCGAACCATGGCTCACGCCCGATCAGGCCTTCGAACGCTTCTTTGAATGGACAAGCGACCGCGGTATTGAGCTGTGGGACCACCAGGAAGAGGCCCTCATGGATCTAGCCGCCGGTGACCATGTCATTTTGGGAACACCGACCGGATCGGGCAAGTCGCTTGTCGCGCTAGGCATGCTCTTTATGGGCATGGCGCAAGGCAAGCGCTGTTATTACACGGCCCCCATCAAGGCTCTGGTCAGCGAAAAGTTTTTCGACCTTGTGCAGGTGCTCGGCCGCGATAACGTCGGCATGATCACCGGCGATACGCATATCAACACCAAGGCACCCGTCATCTGCTGCACGGCCGAAATCCTTGCCAACGACGCACTGCGCGAGGGCGAAGATGCCGACGTGGGCTGCGTGGCCATGGACGAGTTCCACTACTTTGCCGACCCCGACCGCGGTTGGGCCTGGCAGGTGCCGCTGCTCACCCTGCCCCACACGCAATTCATGCTCATGAGCGCCACGCTCGGCGATGTCACCGCCATCGCCGCCTCACTCGAGGAACACACCGGCGCTACTTGCGACTTGGTTGTCGACGCCCCGCGCCCTGTTCCGCTGAGCTACGACTATGTGACGACCTCCCTCGAGGGCACGGTCGAGCTCGCCATGCGCCGTGACGAGGCCCCGCTCTATATCGTGCACTTTAGCCAGGATGCCGCCCTTGCGACGGCACAGTCGCTCGCCAACTTTGGCATTGCCACCAAGGAGCAGCGCGAGGCTATTAAGGAAGCCGCCAAAGGCACGAGCTTCTCCACGGCTTTCGGCAAGATCCTCAAGCGCTTGCTCGGCTGCGGCGTCGGCGTGCACCATGCTGGCATGTTGCCGCGCTATCGCCTCCTGGTCGAGCGCCTGGCGCAGCAGGGCCTACTGCCCGTCATCTGCGGCACCGACACACTCGGCGTCGGCATCAACGTACCCATCCACACCGTAGTGCTCACCGCGCTCACCAAGTTCGATGGTTACAAGATGCGTCGTCTGCGCGCCCGCGAGTTCCATCAGATTGCCGGTCGCGCCGGCCGCTCGGGCTTCGATACCGAGGGCATGGTGATTGCCGAGGCCCCGGAGCACGAGATCGAGAACGCCAAGCTCATGGCCAAGGCGGGCGACGACCCCAAGAAGCTCCGTAAAATTAAAAAGAAAAAGGCCCCCGAGGGCTTTGTCACCTGGAACAAGCAGACCTTTGAGCGTCTGATCGAGACGCAGCCCGAGACACTCAAACCGCGCCTGCGTATCACGCACTCCATGGTGATTAGCGTGGTCGAGCAGGGCGGCGATGCCCGAGCCCGTATACACGACCTCATCGAGACAAGCCTGCAGACCTCCGAGGAAAAGGCCAAGCTCGAGGTTCGCGCCGACGAAATCTTCGCCACGCTCATCGATTCCGGCGTCGTCGTTCGCACCGAGGTGCCGCCCGCGCCCGACGCCCCGACTGACGCCGCGCCAGACATCGACTATGCACTGACGGTCGATCTGCCCGAGGACTTTGCGCTCGACCAGCCGCTCTCGCCGTTTTTGCTTGCCGCGCTGGAGCTGCTCGACCCCGAGAGTGAGACCTATACCATGGATCTGATCTCGATGGTCGAGGCCACGCTCGAGGATCCCAAGCAGGTATTGCGCGCACAGGAGCGCGCCGCGCGCGATCGTGCTATGGCCGAGATGAAGGCCGACGGCATAGAGTACGAGGAACGTCTGGAGCGCATTCAGGACGTCACATACGAAAAGCCGCTCGAGGACCTACTCGACGCCGCCTTTGACAAGTACTGCCAGGAAGTACCCTGGGCCAACGACTATCAGCTCTCGCCCAAGAGCGTCCTGCGCGACATGCTGGAGAGCGCGAGCGACTTCAAGGGCTATATCCAAAAGCTCGGCATCGCCCGCTCCGAGGGCATTCTGCTGCGCTACCTGGCAGAGGCTTACCGTTCACTTGACCGCACCGTACCCATCGAGAAGCGCGACGAGCGTCTGCGCGACATTATCTCGTGGCTGGGCTTTGTGGTGCGCTCGGTGGACTCGAGCCTGGTGGACGAGTGGGAGAACGCCGGCAACCCGGCAGCCCTCGATGCTGCGCCGCCGCAGGGCATCGACGAGGTCGTGGCGGACCGTCGCGGCTGCACGCTGTTGGTGCGCAACGCGCTCTTCCGCCGCGTGACCCTTGCCGCCCGCGAGCACGTTCGCGACCTGGGCGAGCTCGACGACAACTGGGGCATGAGCGAGATCCGCTGGCAAAAAGCACTCGACGCTTACCACGAGCAGCACGAGGAAATCCTCACCGACGGAGATGCCCGCAGCGCCGCGATGTTTTCCATCGACGAGTCCGACGAGAAGACCGCGCACGTATGGCACGTGCACCAGATCTTTGCCGACGAGGACGGCGACCACGATTTTGGCATCATGGGCGATGTCGATCTGGACGCCACGCAAGACGGTGGCGAGGTCATCTTCAAAAACTACCGCGTCGGCTTTATCGAGGACCTGCTCGAGGACTAGCCGTACATACTGGAACGAAATGAAGTGGGACCGCTGGCAACATCGCCAGCGGCCCCACTTTTGCACTATACGCTATGCCTTACTCGGCATCCTCGACCTCATATGAATCCGCCTCGGCGGGCTCATCGTTTGTCTCCGTCGCAGCCCCGCGCGCCTCGTCAAACGCGGCCTTCATGGTCTTGTTGCCCCACGTGAGCTTGCGAATGGTAAGATCGTCGGCCTTCTTGTTGGCTAGGCGCAGATTGTTCTCGGAGGACAGCAACGCCTCCTTGGTTTTCTGCAGATGGCTAATCGTCTTGTCGATCTCATCAATCGCCGTTTGGAACTTGCGGCTCGCGATCTCGTAGTTGCGACCGAAATCATTCTTGAACTTTTCCATCTTGGCTTCGAAGCTCGTGACGTCGATATTCTGCTGTTTGTACTCCGCCAGTTCCTGCTTATAGCGCAGCGAACCCATGGCGGCGTTGCGAAGAAGCGTGATCATGGGAATAAAGAACTGTGGGCGAATCACGTACATCTTCTCGTAGCGATAGCTCACGTCCACGATGCCGGCGTTGTAAAGCTCGCTCTCGGGTTCGAGCAACGTGCAGAGCACCGCGTACTCGCAGCCCTTTTGGCGGCGATCGTGGTCGAGTTTCTTAAAGAAGTCCTCGTTCTTGTGCTTGGTCGCGGTCTCATCGTTCTCGTTTTTCATCTCGAACATAATCGAAATGACCTCGTTACCGCTTGCGTCGCACTCGCGGAAGATAAAGTCGCCCTTGGTGCCCTCGGACGCATCGTTATCTTTCTCGAAGTACGCGTTAGGAAACGCCGTCATGCGCAGACGGTTAAACTCGGTCTCGCAGTGCTGCTCGAGCGACTCGCCCACCATCTTGGTGGACAGGCGGACCTTCATGTCCTTAAGGCGCTCAATCTCTTCATCCTTGTAGCGAATCAGGTCATCGCTCGCGCGCTTGGCCTGCGCAAGCTCGAGCTCGTATGCCGCCTTGGCTTGCTCCTCGCGAGAATCGCGCACCGCCAGCTCGCTCGTCAGTTTGGCACGTGCCTCATCGCGCTCTCGCTCCGCCGCGGCGACCGCCTCTGACAGGTTCATTTTTGCCATCAGCTCCTGCTCGCGCAGCTGGGCACGCAGGCCCTCGGCCTCTTGCTCGGACTGAGCCTTTGCGGCAGAAAACTTCTCTTGCACCTTCGCGCGATAGTCAGTAAGCGCGCGCTCGGCCTCGCTGCGAGCGGCATCGAGCTCACGCCGCGACTCTGCCGCGGCAGCGGCAAGCGCCATCTCCTGGGCCTTGTCCGCCGCGGCGAGCCTGGCCTGCAGCTCGGCAATCTGAGCGTCGCGTGCAGCTAAATCGTTTTGAGCAGCGTTGCGCGCCGCCGACTCGGCAAGCTTTGCTTCGTCATCTTTGCGCCCAAGCTGCGCACGCAGGCTATCAATCTCACGCTGGAGTTCGGCATTCTCTTTTTGAGCATTGGCTCGTGCCTCAACCGCCGCGCGCTGGCTTGCGCTCTCGCGCTCTGCGGCAGCGCCCTCGAGCTTGGCGCGCAGCTCGGAAAGCTCGGCATCGCGCTTGGCAACCTCTTGTGCCAGCTTCTGCTCCGCGGCGTTCTTCTGCTCGACAAGCTGAGCGTTGCGCTGAGACTCTGCCTTTTGCAAGGCAGCCGTCGAACGCGAGCGCTCAAGTTCCAGTGCCTGCTCGCCCTCGCGCTGGACTGCCTTCACACGCTCATCCAGGTCGCGCGAAAACTCGGCATTGCGCACTTGCTTGACGATGTCCGCATAGCCAGACGCATCGACCTTAAAAACTTCGCCACAATGCGGGCACTTGATCTCGTTCATAGCAGCTCCTCGATGGACGCAAATTTCAACCGCTTACACTCTACCGCGCTGCACGGACAAAAAAGACGCCGCCGCCATAATGGCAACAGCGCCAGAACCACCACAAAGGTGCCTGTCCCCTTTGTGGTGGCATGGGTCACTACAGGTCGCGATAGTCGACCAGGCGAAGATCAGGTTGAGACCCGAGCCAAGCGCGCAGCTCAGGGTCGATCAGCGCGTCGACTTCCTTGGTACGATCGGTCGTAAGCGAGCTGTTCTCGAGGATAAACCGATCGAGATAGCCCGGGTGGCACACAAAGACGACCGTCTCGCCGTCGGACATCTCGCGAACCGTCTGCATAATCGAGTCCTTGGGTTCGTAGCCCGGCTCCATCGAATGCATCACCATGCGCAGATCAGTATTTCCGCAACGCACCACCGCCGTGGGGTCGAAGCTCGCCTTTTGCTCCTTAAGGCCCAGCTCCTGGGCAACCGCCGAGATCGCTCGGTTAAGGTTTTCGCTCATGACGGCATGGGCCTCAAAGTAATCGGGCTCGCGGCCCACAATCTCGACAAAACGGTCGTGCTGTGCGCGGATCTCGATGCAGGCCTCGTCGAAGTCTATCAGCTCCTCACCGCGCTTAAAATGCTCACGGAAGGTACGGCTGCTATGGAACTCGCCGCTCTCGTTGAGCATGCTCGGGATGAGCGCCGGATCGGCGCACGGCTTGCCCAGGCACACGTTGGTATGCTGGCCCACTGCAATATCGGCATCCGCCACGAGCGACCACCCACGCTCGGCCTCGGGCATATTAGGCATAAGGCCCGCCGAGCGCACCAGGCCCTCGTTGACGCTTCGGGCAATCCCCAGGTCAACAGCATACGAATAACCGATATCATCGGCACGAATAAGCAATTGCTTCATAACGACTCCAATCTATGGAAAGGGGCACTTGGAGTGTAGCCAAGTGCCCCAGGTAATTATCCTACCTAAACAGATGTCTTAAGCCTTAGCGGCAGCAACATCTTCCTCGAGCTGATCCTTGCTAAAGCCAAAGAGGTAGGCGATGGCAGCGGCGGCAACAAATGCAGCGCCCGATGCAACGCAACCCCAGACGAGATTAGCCGTTCCGCCGGCAACAAAGCCGGTGACGCCCAGAATATTGGTCGCGCCCAGAACATACGTTGTCACATTGGTGAGGGCTGCGATCAAACCGCCGATAGCACCGCCGGCAACCATGGCGCCCAGGCAGCGAGTGTACTTAAAGCCACAGCCATACAGTGCGGGCTCCGTCACGCCGCCCACGATACCGGAGAGCGAGAAGCCGAGCATGGCGCCCTTCTCGTCGGTCTCCTTAAGGCGCAGGAAGGCACCGAAGGCCATGCCCCACGTAGCGAACTGAGAGATACCGGCCGCGACCATAACGCAGGAGTCGGAGCCCAGGGTGAGCAGCTGCACAATACCAAGGGCAAGCAGGACCTGGTGCATACCGGTCATAACCAGGAACTCCCAAAGTGCGGCAATGACGACGAGGGAGAGGATGGTGACGATGCCGCCGGCGTTACCGAGACCGAACATAAAGTTGCCGACCATGCTGCCCAGGATGGAGCCAATCGGAGCCAAAGCGCACAGCGAAACGGGAATCATGACGGCCATGGTGCCCACGGGTACAAACACCGTAGAGAGCATGTCGGGAACGACCTTCTTCATGAACTTCTCGACGACCATAAGCACCGGCATGGACAGAACCATGGGGAGCACGGTGGAGGAATAGTTGTTCAGCTGGGCCGGCAGTACGCCGTAGACCATGGTGGTCGTTACGCCCGAATCCGCCGCAGCGTTGACCAACGTCATGAACTCAGGAGCAATGAGCACACCGCCGAGCATCATGCCGAGTGGCTGGCTGCAGCCAAGCTGCTTCGCAGCAGCCCAACCCAAATAAACGGGAAGGAAATAATAGCCAGCGTTATAAATCCAGTTGTAGAAGAAGTTGTAGATGTCGGAGTCGGCAGACCAAATACCGAACATGCCGTCACCGCAAACCAAGGCGATGGTACGGAACATGGCAGCGCCCATGATGATGGGGATCGTCATGACCATGGTCTTGGAGAGATAGTTGAGGATCTTGTTGCCCGCAGTCTTGAGCGTCAGCGGCTCCTTGGTGCCGCCATCGAGGTTCTCGTCAATGGAGCCTTCGCCTTTAACTCCCAGCGCAATGGCGGCGTCGTAGACCTTCGGTACGTTCTGGCCAATGATGACCTGATACTGGCCGCCAGACCACTGTGCGCCCAGTACATCCTTGATCTTCTTAACTTCATCGTCATTGGGGATGGACTGATCCTTGAGGTTCAGACGCAAGCGGGTCATGCAGTGCGTCACGTTCGTCACATTGGAGGCGCCGCCGACGGCAGCAAGCACATCCTCGGCAATCTTCTTGTTATCGACAGCCATGTCGAATCCCTTCTCTTCCAACTAAAGGTCTGTGGGCCTTCACAGCATCAAGACGCACGATTCCGCTCGCGCCTGCGCAGCGCGCGACGCCCGTTGGCAAGAGATTTCATTGCATGTGATTCCCGGGTGGATCGACATGAAAAAAGCCCCACGCACAACCGACGGAGACCCAATAATGGCCTCGGCAGAATCGGTAGTGCCTCTCGGAGCTGCACCGTGAGTAACACCCAACACACGGCGAGTATATGCGGCAGATACGTTTACTGTGGCTCAGATTGCCGACAAACGGTAGGAAA
>OMFD01000180.1_pt1 | contig 42054 bp, 36 predicted proteins | sample 1645541 | NCBI WGS metagenome assembly OMFD01 (sample SAMEA103958149, study PRJEB25191) | human gut metagenome | biome: human-associated habitat [ENVO:00009003]; feature: intestine environment [ENVO:2100002]; material: feces | place: Germany | collected 2013/2015
ACATAGTAAGCCTTGTTGCTCAGCTCCTCGCTGTAGCTCACCTTGAATCTATCGCACAGCGCCTTTACGCTTGCACTTTCGGCGTTCGAGTGCTCAGGGCCCATGGGTGCGCCAACGCTGGCATCGCAGGCGGTGAACACGGTCAGTGCCATCAAGCCGACCAGCAGGCAGGCCAGTAATTTCTTCCAGTTTTTCATAGAACGATGCTCCTTTCCGTTCCGGGGTCGTTGCGGGTCTGCGTCCGCACGGACGCAGTTCTTTTTGCTTTCTTCTGCATCCATGATACCTTTTTTTAACAGGAAATGCAATCATTTTGGCGCAAAAAAACAGGCTGCCGTGCAAAAAGCACGGCAGCCTGCGGAAAAAGCTTTATTTTGCGTACTCCACAGCGCGGCTCTCGCGGATGACGTTGACCTTGATCTGGCCGGGGTAATCCAGCGTATCCTCGATCTTTTTGGCAATGGCGCGTGCCAGCAGGATGACCTGATCATCGCTGATGACGTCGGGCTTGACCAGAATGCGCACCTCGCGGCCTGCCTGCACGGCAAAGGCCTGCTCCACACCCTCGAAGCTGGAAGAGATCTCCTCCAGATTTTCCAGACGCTTGACGTAGCTTTCCACGTTCTCGCGGCGGGCACCCGGACGGGCGGCGCTGATGGCGTCGGCAGCCTGAATGATGAAGGCCAGCGGGGTCTTGGGCTCCACATCGCCGTGGTGTGCCTCAATGGCGTGGATGATCTGGGTGTTCTCCTTGTACTTGCGGCAGATGTCCACGCCGATCTGGACGTGGCTGCCCTCGATCTCGTGATCCAGTGCCTTGCCGATATCATGCAGCAGACCGGCGCGGCGTGCCATGGTAACGTTCACGCCCATCTCGCCTGCCAGCAGACCGGCCACCCAAGCCACTTCCATGCTGTGGGTCAGGGCGTTCTGGCCAAAGCTGGTGCGGTACTTCAGCCGGCCGATCAGCTTGATCAGGTCGGGGTGCAGGCCGTGGATGCCCAGCTCCATCACCGCACGCTCGCCCTCGCGCTTCATCTGCAGTTCCAGATCGTGGCGGCACTTTTCCACCGTCTCCTCGATGCGGGCGGGGTGGATACGGCCATCGCCGATCAGGCGCTCCAGCGTCATGCGGGCCACCTCGCGGCGGGTCTGGTCGAAGGAGGACAGGGTAATGGCCTCCGGGGTATCATCAATGATAAGGTCAACGCCGGTGGCCGTCTCAAGGGCGCGGATATTGCGGCCCTCACGGCCGATGATGCGGCCCTTCATCTCGTCGCTGGGCAGCGGGACAACGCTGACGGTGGTCTCGCTGCAGTGGTCAGCAGCACAGCGGCTGATGGCCTGACCGATGAGGTTGCGGGCGATGCCGTCGCAGTTCTCCTTCAAATCGGTCTCGTAGGCGGCCACGCGGATGGCCTTCTCGTGGGTCAGCTCCTCGTCCACCTTGTGCAGCAGCACTTCGCGGGCGTCCTCCTGACTCAGGCCGGCCAGCGTTTCCAGGCGCTCCATCTCCTTGGCACGCAGGGCATCGACCTCGGCCAGATGGGCCTCGGCCTCCTCGTGCTTCTTTTTCAGCTCTTCCTCGCGCTTTTCCAGAGCCTCGGTCTTGCGGTCGAGGGCAGTTTCCTTCTGGTCGATGCGGTTCTCCTGGCGGCTGATCTCCGCACGGCGCTGCTTGATCTCTTTATCGGCCTCTGCCTTCTGGGCATCGACCTCGGCTTTCAGGCGGAAAGCCTCATCCTTTGCTTCCAGAATGGCTTCCTTGCGCTTCTGGTCGGCGGTCTTGATCGCTTCGTTCACCAGCCGGGTCGCCTCGGCCTCGGCGCTGCCGATCTGGGCCTCTGCGGTCTTTTTACGGTTGTTGTAACCAATAAAATAGCCCGCAGCTGCGGCAGCGACAGCAACGATCAATGCCACGATCACTCCGATCACGGTCATTGTTCTTCACTCTCCTTAACAGTCAAATTTTGCTTTAACAGGCAGGAGACGCTGTGCGGCCGAACGCGGGCCAGACATCAATCAAATTTTCAACGCAAAAGAGGCCAACAAGAACAGACGCAGAGAAAAATCTTTCTGTGCGGTAGGTCTGGTGCAGCTTTTCGATTTACAAGATGTGCTTATAAAAACGGGCAGATGAAGCCCCATTGAAATATCTGGTCGCGGAATGTTCCGCCTGCAGCGTCTTAGATTCCATACTACTTCTTATATTACGAAACATTTTGCACAATGTCAAGGAGAAGTAAGGCCGAAAGCGGAAATTATTTTTTTATTTATTCGAGATACATCCGGCGCAGGCGCATCAGGCGGGCCGGAGTGAGGCCGTATTCGGCTTCCAGATAGGCGTCGGCACTGCCATAGCGCTCCCGGATGATGCCCAGCACGAAGGGAGCAGACTCCGGGTGGACGCCGAACACGCCGAGGTAGAAGTCCTTCCGGGCGGGGTCAGCGGCGATCTCCTCAGCGTGCTCGGCCCAGACGGCTTCCAGCTCCGGCCTGCGCCAGATGTTCGTCTTCTCAAAATCTTCGGCGATGGTCTTGTCCGACGCACCCAGCGCCAGCAGGATGAGGATGGCGGCCACGCCGGTGCGGTCTTTGCCCGCCGAGCAGTGGAAGAGCACCGGCGTCTCACCGGCTTCCAGCGCACGGAACAGCTCCTTGTATGCCTTGTTGCCGAAGAGCATCCGCTCGTACATGGCGTCCGCCATCCGACGGCCCTCATCGGGCATTCCTTTCAGCAGGTTCTCCCGGTCTTCGGGCGAAAAGTCCACCTCTTTGCCGTTCTCAAGGCAGAGGCCGCAGATGCGCACCAGCCGCGCGCCGTCCGGCACGTAGTCGGGCGTCTCGGCAGCTTCGGCCTCACTGCGCAGATCGAGGATGAGGCGCAGGCCCAGAGAATCCAGCAGCTTCCGGTCAGCCTCGCTGGTGAGTTTCCACGTCGGGATGCCCCGGTAGATCTGGCCCCACTTGATGTGCTTGCCCTCATCGGCCTCGTAGCCGCCCAGCTCGCGGAAGTTGTGTCCGCCCTCAAAGGGCAGCTGAGTGCCGGGGGCAGGATGTACCACGGCGGGCTTTGCCGCCGCGCTGGACAGGACAGGCAGGTTATAGAAGGGCTTTGCCGACCGTCCGCGCCGGGGCGGCAGGCTGACCGCACCGCCCAGCACCTCCATCAGGTAGCTGCGCAGCAGGTCGATATAAGCCGAAGCATGGTCGCGCCGCTGCAAAAGCGAGACGCAGAGGGGCGGCAGGTCTTCCAGCAGGACGTCCCGCACCCGGTCCAGCTCCCGCCGCGCGCCCGGCTCGTACCGGGTCAGGCAGGTGCAGAGCTGCTCCTGCACGAGGTAGTACGCCTGATAAAAGCTGGGGCCTATCTCGGCGTTGGGCGCAAAGCCCGCCCGGGCGCAGGCCTCCCACAGCGGGGCGAACAGGTCCTGCCGCAGGCTGGGCAGAAGGACCCTCTGGTTCCGCAACTCGGCCAGCGGCACGCTCTCCTTTTCCCAGAAGGGGTGGCCCCGCGGCACCAGCAGGCAGGCCGGGTCGGCCCGCAGGGTGGTGCGGGCCAGCACCGGTGCGGCACAGCCCAGGTCCATCACAAGGCCCGCATCCAGCTCGCCCTGCTCCACGCCCTCGGCCACGGCGTCGTTGTCCAGCAGGCGGAACCGCATCTCGATGTGGGGGTACTGCTGGCGGAACTTGTCCAGCTGGGTCTCAAGGCCGGGCAGATAGTCCGGCACTAGCGAGACACTGATGCCGATGCGCACCGGCTGGGCCGACTGTATCTCGGCGTGGAGCGCCGCCTGCATCTGCTGGAACTGCTCCACCACCGGCGCGGCATGGCGCTGCAGGCTCACGCCCCGGTCGGTAAGGCTGAGCCTGTGGTGGGCGCTGAGGAAGAGCGGCCCGCACAATTCGGCCTCGAGGGCCGAGATGCTCTGACGCAGGGCCTGTCGGGATAAAAACAGGCGCTGGGCCGCGCGGGTGTAGTTCATCTCCTCGCAGAGGACCAGAAAATAATGCAGCTGGCGGATGTCCATCGTTTCCTCCTGAATCTTAGAGTGGTATGGGTAAAGAATACCGCCTTTTGGCCGGATTGTAAAGCCGCTGGAAGCAAAATCCCGCTTTTTCTCCGCTATTGACGCCGGGCTGTCCCGTGTGTAAGATAAAGGAAAGGAGGCTCTCCCCATGAAACATAACACTCCAGCACAGGAGGCCAAAAGCCTCGGGACGCTGTTTTTCACCTTTTTCAAAATCGGTCTGTTCACCTTCGGCGGCGGCTACGCCATGATTGCCCTGCTGGAAGAAGAGTTCATCCAGCGCCGCAAATGGCTGGACAAAGACGAATTCCTCGACATGACCGCCATCGCGGAATCCACCCCCGGGCCGGTGGCCATCAACAGCGCCACCTACCTCGGCTACAAGCTGGCCAAAGTTCCCGGCGCGGCCACGGCCACGGTAGCTGTCTGCCTGCCGTCCTTCCTCATCATCTACGCCATCTCGCTGTTTTTCGAGCAGTTCACCCAGCTCACTGTCATCGCCAACGCCTTCAAGGGCATTCAGGTCTGCGTCATCTACCTCATCTTCTCGGCAGGCGTGCGGATGCTCAAAGCGCTGGACAAGTCGCCCTTTGCCACCGGCGTTCTCGCCGCCGTCATGCTGGTGATGGTGGGCCTCTCGCTGGCCGGTGTCAGTGTCTCGTCCATCCTGCTCATCCTTCTCAGCGGTGCGGCAGGCGTGGCTGCATGGCTCATCGGCCGCAGAAAGGAAGGGAAGTAAGATGTTTCTGAAATTATTCCTCACTTTTCTGGAGATCGGTGCCGTCTCCTTCGGCGGCGGCTACGGCATGATCTCCCTCATCCGGGAGAAAGTCCTGCTCAACGGCTGGCTCTCTGAGGCCGAGTTCCTGAGCTTCATCGCGGTGTCGGAGTCCACACCCGGCCCGCTGGCCGTCAACATGGCCACCTTCATCGGTGCGTCGCAGGGCGGGGTGCTGGGGGCGCTCTGCGCCACGCTGGGCGTCGTTCTGCCGTCCTTTTTCATCATCCTGCTCATCGCGGCCCTCATCCACGACCTGCTCAAGTACGCCGGGGTCGAAGCTTTCCTCTCCGGCGTCCGTCCCTGCGTCGTGGCCCTCATCCTCTCCACAGCCTTCACCATGGGGCTGAGCACTCTGCTGGGCATCTCCACCGCCGCTGAAATGCCCTCGCCCGCATGGCGGGGCATTGGCATCCTTGCAATTCTGGCCGGGGTGCGGCTCATCTGGCAGAAAGCCAGAGGCAAAGCCCCTTCGCCCATCGGGATGATCCTGCTCTCGGCGGTGCTGGGCGCACTTTTATACCAATAAAAAAGAACGGCATCTGAGCTTTTCTCCGATGCCGTTCTCTATTTTGCTCTTCTGAAATCCGATTCACAGACCCGGCCATTCTGGGCCAGAACGCGGCGCAGGACCTGCATCACGCCGGAGCTGGTGTTGGGCGGCGCGAGGAAGGGCACCTCCTCCCGGAGGGCGGGCGAGCCGTTCTCTACAAGGAAACCGTATTTTGCCGCCTTCAGCATCTCCGCGTCGTTAAAGGTGTCGCCGAACGCCATCATGCCCTCGGGCAGGACGCCCAGACGCTCCCCCAGCCGAAGCAGGGCCGCACCCTTGTGGATGCCGGGGTTCATGATGTCCACCCAGTCTGCACCGGCCACCGCCACCGAGAAGCGCCCGCCCCAGACCGGGCCATAAAGCGCGTCGTAGCCCTTCTGGGCATCTCCCTCGGGGAAGTAGATGGTGAATTTATCCACCCGGGCGGTCACGTCCTCCAGATGAGGGACATATTCCACCTTGGTGTAGAATCTCTTGAAGACCCTGTCGTATGGCCGGAACTGCTCCTCCACATAGGCCGTTTCCAGCCCGCAGAGGACGGCGGCGTGGCCCGCGCTCCGGGCCTGCCCGGCCAGCGTGTGCCAGTCGGCAACGTCCATCTCGGAGAGATACAGGCTCTCGCCCTTCCAGCAGATGGCACCGCCGTTGTCACCCACAAGGATGATGTCGTCCTGCAGGGGCGCGAACATCTCCTCTAAGGTATAGATGGGCCGTCCGCTGGCGGCAGCGAACCGGATGCCCCGCTCTGCCAGAGCGCGGACAGTCTCCGCAAAGTCCGGCGGGAGCTGGCTCTGGTCGTCCAGCAGGGTGGCGTCAAGGTCGGAGGCAATGAGGCGGATGACGTCCATGCGCGCCTCCTCAGCCCACATAGCTGATGTTCACGTCGATCTGTCCGCCGTAACCGGGGATGCGGGCGGTGCAGGTACCCTGCCACAGATCGCAGGCGATGGGGCTGCCGGCCACATTATAATGGGCGTTCCAGATGCTGTAGCTCTTCAGCCGGTTCAGGTCGATGCGCTTGCGGAACCATAGGGTGGAGGCGTAGACGCCCGGCTGATAGCCCTGGGCCTTGACCTCCTCGCAGAAGGCGATGGCGCACTTGGTGCGGTCTTCGACGCCCAGACCATCGGCACGGCCATTCTTGCCGCCGGAAGCCTCGGTATCAAAGTAGATGGGGTAGTCGAGCTTGCGGCCATTCAGGACATAGGCGCAGCCCTGCGCTTCTTCCCTGGCCTCGTTCTCGTTGACTGCCTGACTGAAGAAGTAGACGCCCACCTTGAGGCCCGCGTTCCGGGCGTTGGTGAAGTGCTGCTCGAACATGGGGTCCAGCACCAGTGCGCCGCTGCCGTAGCCGCGGTAGCCGATGCGGATGATGACGAACTTGACGCCCGCCGTCTTGACCTGCTCCCAGTCGATGTTCGACTGATATTTGGAGACGTCGATGCCGAAGGTGGCGTCCTGCTGGACACCGTTGGCGTCGAAGTAATAGAGCTTGTTGTCGATGGACTGGATGCCCGTGACCGGCTGGTTGGTGTACTGGTCATAATAGTAGGTCTTGCCGTCCACGGTGCGCCAGCCGGAATAGACCGGAGCCGGAGCCGGGGTGCTGCTGTCATCGTCTCTTTTCCCGAACAGGAGGTTCCACAGCCAGCTCAGCAGGCCGTTCTCGTCGGTAAGACAGGCCGTATCAATGTTGCTCGCATCCAGCGTACCCGCATCCAGCGCCGCGCGGATCTCTTCCGGCGTCAGCAGGATGGTGCCTTCCTCGGTCTTCACCGGCAGGGTGCTCTGCTCTTCGGCGTTCGTCTCCGGCTCGGCGGGCTGAGACACTGTATCCTGCTCCACCGGGGCGCTCAGGGGGTCTTCGGCGGCCAGTGCCTCGGTCTCCTGCTGTAAGCGGGGGAAGCCGTTCTCCTGTTCCAGCTCGTCGATGCCGCCCATCATGGGGGCAGAAGGAGCTGTTTCCGGGGCTGCAGGCTCTGCGGCAGTCTCCTCTGCGGGTGCAGCCGGAGCCGCCGATGCAGCGGGCTCTTCTTTCACGCTCTGGCTGGGAGCAGACGGCTGCGCGGCAGACGCAGCAGTGCTCTCCGCCTCAGAGGATGCAGAGTCGTTTTTCGGAGTTTCCGTATTATTTTTCTTCGTTTCCTTTTTGGTGCCGTGGGCCGCATCGGTCTCGCCCTCCCACAGCAGAGCCGACGGCTCCACCGTCAGGCCCGCAGGCTGGGACGCCAGCAGGGCTGTGGTGCCAAAACCACCCACCGCGATGGCAAGCGCCATCACCGCCGAGGCCACCATCTGGCCCGCCGCACGGCGCGTCTTCTTTTTTGGTGTTCCTGTATCTTTCTGTCTCATTCCGCTTGCGCTGCCTCCAAGCTGTATTCTAACGCGGCCTCTCGCCGCCGAAAGTGCTTCTTTTACGTTTATAGTATACACCCAACCCCAAGCTCCCGTCAATGTCCTTCGGTGTCTCGTGCAGGGCGTTTCGTGGAAGTTTTCCACCATAGCTGACACTCCATGTGGAAAACGAACCGAGCCGCCGTATTATTGCATCCAAAAGAAAAAAAGTTCCGTTCCGAACGGGATTTTTGCGTTTCCCTCTTGCTGTCTTGACACGTGTATGGTATCATGATGGTCATGCAGCTTTTGCTGCACTTTGAACGTGTTAAGACGGAAAGGCAGATACTTTATGTCAAATGTAAAAGATTTCTTAAAACGCAAGGACATCGTCATCACCCCCCAGCGCTACCTCATCGAGGCGCTGGGCGCGATGGCACAGGGCCTGTTCGCCAGCCTGCTCATCGGCACCATCATCAAGACGCTGGGCCAACAGACCGGGCTTGAGACGCTGGTGGACCTGGGCGGCTACGCCACGGCCATGAGCGGCCCGGCTATGGCCGTGGCCATCGGCTGGGCGCTCCACTGCCCGCCGCTGGTACTGTTCAGCCTCGTGACGGTGGGCTACTCCTCCAACGCCCTCGGCGGCGCAGGCGGCCCTCTGGCCGTCCTCATCATCGCCATTGTGGCCGCTGAGCTGGGCAAGGCCGTCAGCAAGGAGACCCGCGTTGACATCCTCGTCACCCCGCTGGTCACTATCTTTGCCGGCGTCGGCCTCTCGATGCTCATCGCCGCCCCCATCGGCGCAGCCGCAAGCCAGGTGGGCACCCTCATCATGTGGGCCACCGAACAGGCTCCCTTCCTCATGGGCATCCTCGTCTCGGTCATCGTGGGCGTCGCCCTGACCCTGCCCATTTCCTCTGCCGCCATCTGTGCGGCCCTCGGCCTGACGGGCCTCGCCGGCGGCGCTGCCGTGGCAGGCTGCTGCGCCCAGATGATCGGCTTTGCCGTCATGAGCTATAAAGAAAACGGCGTCGGCGGCCTCATCAGTCAGGGCCTCGGCACCAGTATGCTCCAGATGGGCAACATCGTAAAGAACCCCCGCATCTGGATCGCCCCCACGCTGGCCAGCGCCATCACCGGCCCTCTGGCCACCTGCGTCTTCCACATGGAGATGAACGGTGCCGCCGTCTCTTCCGGCATGGGTACCTGCGGCCTCGTGGGCCAGATCGGCGTCTACACCGGCTGGGTCAGCGACATTGCCGCCGGCACCAAGGCCGCCATCACCCCGATGGACTGGGCTGCCCTCGTCCTCATCTGCTTCGTCCTGCCCGCCGTGCTCAGCGTTCTCTTCTGCGAGATCGAGCGCAAGCTTGGCTGGATCAAGGATGGCGACCTGAAACTGAACTGATCCCGTAAAAATCGCCTCTGTGCAAAAATGTCGTCAAAACATTTCTGCACAGAGGCTTTTTTATCTTATTTTATTGCATTCCGCACTTTTTCTCTGCTATAATACTGTTACACAATTCAAGACCGGAGGGTTCATCATGACCGCAAAACGCGAAAAGGCATTCCGCAACGCCATTGCATCCACACGGATGGAGGGCCTCTCTTTTTCCAAAAAATCGGAGCAGGACTGTCTGCGCTATCTGGACGGTCATCTTGACGCCGCCACCCTCGTCCGTGAGGTTCTGCGACAGCCACAGGACACTGCAGCCCAGAGGTAACGCTTATGCCCTATACGATCGACCCATCTTCTGCCGACTGCTATCCCTGTACTTCCGTCCTTATCAATAAATTCGACCTCCGCAGTCAGCAGGAGCTTGACCGTGTGGAAGCCGTGCTCGTCACCGCGAAAGCAGCACAGTGGGAAGAATCTCCCTTGTGCTCTACCTTCGACTTTGAGCATTACAAGGCCATCCACCGCCATCTTTTCTGCGACCTCTACGAATGGGCCGGTGTACCCCGCAGCATCAACATCTCCAAAAAGGGTACGCAGTTCTGCCCCGCAGATGAGATCCCACGCGTCAGCTCTGCTATTTTCCGGCGGCTGGCCGAGCAGAATTTCTTCCAAAGCCTTTCCTTCGACGATTTTGTAGACGCCTTCGTTGATTTTTACATCCGCACCAACGAGCTTCACCCGTTCCGCGAGGGCAACGGGCGGACACAGCGCGTCTTTCTGGCGCAACTCGCACAGCACGCCGGGTATCAGTTGGATTTTTCCTGCATCGACCCCGACGAGCTGATGGTCGCCACCATCTGGTCGGCGCAGGGCGTGGATACTATGCTGCGCCAGCTTTTCCGTGAAATGCTTTCGCCTTTGGCAGATTAACCCACGATTCTTTCCCCATCCAGCACCGCCTGCCGGAGGACATCCCCCTCATACACCAGCTTGAGGGAGAACCACGGATGTTCCTCGTTGAGCAGCTTGAAGAAAATTTTATCGCCCTCCCAGATGGGCAGCTGCTCCACTTTCTCCTTCGGCACCCATTCCAGCACGCCTTCCCGGCAGGCATCGCCCTGTATCATCTCGCCCGTCCACCCGTCGGCAGTGTAGAGGTGGATGAACTCGGTCATATTGCCCCAGATGAAGGTCAGCAGGCCCCGGCTGCGCCAGTGGGTCAGCGTCAGGCCCGTCTCTTCCTTCACCTCCCGGAGAAGGCAGTCCTCCGGGCTCTCGAACCGCTCGAATTTCCCACCGACGCCCACCCATTTGTCGTGGTTGTAGTCGTCCTCCTTCTTCACGCGGTGGAGCATCAGGTAGGCGTCGTCCCGCTCCAGATAGCACAGCGTCGTGCTGAAGATCGGGTATTCCGGATTCATAAAGGCCCCAAGATTCATCTTACTTTCCCTTTCTTTTAACAGCAAAGCGCCCCGCAGATGACCCCTGCGGGGCGCTGTTTTTATGCGTTTATGCCTTGCGGCCTGCGCGGCCCTTGCCCGCATTGTTCAGCTTGCGGACGAGGTCGTTCTGGTGTTTGCGCTGGGAGGGCGTCGGCTCCGGATCATGGGCCTCTTCGGCCTTGGCCCGGGTCTGCTGGACGGTGGGGTCCACACGCTCGAGGTTCCACTCCTGATTGCCGCCCGAGACGAAGTTCCAGATCTGAGCCTGCGCACCGTTGGAGGTGTTCATGCCCACAAGGTCGATGTACTTGTCGGCCAGCACGTTGCGGATGCGGGTCCGGCCATTGCGGGTAGGCTCGAGCGCCCAGCACTGGCTCAGTCCGCTGGTGCGGCCCCACTGATGGAGCCAGGTGCCTTCCACCACGCCGCCGAGGGCGAGGTCCATCATTTTGCCGGTAAAACGGTTCTGGATGCGCCAGCGTCCTTCGCCTGCATCCACGAATTTCCACTGCTGCCACGGATGACCTGCGTAGTCCCACAGACGGATCGCAGCGCCGTTCTCCGTGTTGAAGTTCTTTACTTCCAGCACCTTTCCATTGGGGGCCTTGATGAGGTAAAATTCATTTTCTGATAATACGACCTGCGATGCCTTTGCCATAACTGCGTTCTCCTTTCAGCGTAGACTTTTGATGCTCCTATTATAGCGCATTTTGGTTTGGGCAGCAAGAATAGTTTTCCATAATTTTTGTGGATTTCTTTATGCATTCTGCTCGTTTTGCGGAGATTTCCTCACTTTGCCCTCCGGCCCGGATTCCACCGCCGGAGCACACTTGTATACTTCTCAAAAACGACCCCACAGCTGTCGTTTTCCACCCTGTTTTTGCTCCAAGAACAGCACCCCCGTTTTCGGCCCGTTTCAGCTCCAAAACGGGCCGAACTGTCCCTGCTGCAAGGCCAGTTCAGTGCAGTGACTTCAGTTTTATAAATCAAAGCTCACTTCGGTGCTTTACTTTAATGATAGATATTGCATTTCAGAAAGAGCTTTAATTTGTTTCACGTTTTCTGCTATTGACTTTATTTCAAAACCGGTGTATAGTAAGCTTGCAGGGAGCGGGAAGCGCCCCCGTAACAACGAGCTTCAGGCTCCGCACACTGCGGGCCTGTGAGAAAAATATAGGAGGTTTGACTATGTATTACTACATTCTGGGCTGCGGTATCGCTTGTTTGGTCCTGTTCGGCATCTACAGCATGGAGACGGTATGCGTCAAGCCGGCTGAGATGGTTGGCAAGGTCCTGCTGTGGCCTGTCACCCTGATGGAAGCAGTTGTCCGTTACAGCTCCACTCATCACAACTTCAAGGCTGCGCTGTAAAACGCATCACGTCTGAGGACGTTGAAAAAGCCATCAAGGCTGCCGTACTCTTTGCGGGTACGGCAGCCTTTTTGCTTTACACCCGGGGGCCGGATGTGGTACACTGTATCTTGTAAAGCGATTTCCCGCCGAACCTTATCGTGCGCAGTTCCGCGCTGTTTTTCAGGAGGACTATGAAACCCGATTACAAGCTGGTCGCCAAGGCCAAATATATCCACATGACCGCCGACCTTGCCAGCGAGATCTGGCACGAGGTCTACAAACGCTATTTCCCCGCAAAGCAGCTGGACGCTCTCGTGGACAGTCTGCAGAGCGCCGACGCGATCGAAGAGGACATCGACAATAATGTGAACTACTTTCTCGTCTTCCTCGGCAGCAGCCTTATCGGCTACTTTGCATGGAAGATGGAGAACACTTCGCTCCATCTGCTCCACCTCTACCTCAAGCCCGAATACCGCGGCAAGGCCATCGGCCGGGACATCGTGGCGTCCTGCGAGCGTCTGGCCCGGGGCGAGGGCCGGGGCCGCGTCTGGTGCGGCGTCAACGCCAAGGCCCTGCCGGTGCAGCAGTTCTTCAAGGCCCGGGGCTACCGCTCCCTCGGCCCTGCCGAGAGTGAGGGCGGCATCGAGCGCAACGAGCTGATCTTTGAGCGGATGTTGTAAATTTCCTGCAAAGGCCATTGCATTTTCTGCTCATTTGTACTACACTAAAGTAGTGTATTGAAGTACCCGTCTGCGGGTCCAACATCATTGAATGACCGGGGAGGAACTGTATATGGCAAAGGACCATCCGACCGGAAAATCCGGCCTGTATGCCGCTTTTCTGGAGCTTGAGACGCCCGAGGAGTGCTACCGCTTCTTGCAGGATGTATGCAGCTACGCAGAGCTGAGCGCGATGGAGCAGCGCTACAACATCGCCGAAAAGCTCATGCGCAAGCAGAGCTACACCAGCATCATGGGCAACATCGGCGCATCCAGCGCCATCATCAGCCGCGTGAGCCGTGTGCTGGGCCGGGACGACAGCGTCCTGCGCCGCATTCTGGAAAAGAACGGCGTCTCCGCTGACACCGAAGACTGAATCTCTACTGACCGCTGGCGCACTGCGGGCCGGGGATGCCCCGCCTGCGGTGCGCTTTTTCTTTGATTTATAAAAGGAGTATCTGATTATGAGCAAAGCTGTTCTGTTTTTTGCCGACGGCACCGAGGAGTGCGAGGCCCTGCTGGTGGCCGACCTTCTCCGCCGCGCCAGGGTCGAAGTCATCATTGCGTCCGCCATGGGCCGCCGCGCCCTCGTCAGCAGCCACGGCATCCACCTGAACGCCGACGCGCTGGCCGAGGACGTAGATTACAGCGATGTGGACATGGTCATCCTGCCCGGCGGCATCCCGGGTACGCCCAACCTCGCCGAGAACAAGACCGTCACCGACACCTGCGTTTCTTTTGCCAGGGCAGGCAAGAAGGTCGCCGCCATCTGCGCCGCGCCCAGCGTCCTCGCCAGCCTCGGCCTGCTGGAAGGCAGGAACGCCACCGCCCACGCCGGATTTCAGGACAAGCTGGCCGGTGCCATCGTCCACGATGAGGAAGTCGTCGTAGACGGCAGCATCACCACCAGCTACGGCCTCGGCGGCGCCATCCCGTTTGCCCTCGAGCTGGTGCGCCAGCTGGCCGGCCCCGCCGAAGCCGACCGCATCCAGAAGGCTATCGCGTATCGGCACTGAGAAGGAGGATTTTCTATGCGTTTCATCACCTGCCGCCTGCCCGACGGCGTGGAAGACCCGGCCATCCTCTCCGCTGATGGCCGTCAGGTCTGGCCCCTGAGCTGGCTGGGCCTTTCTTACGAGACATTGTCCGACGCCATCCCGTTCCTGACCCCGCAGGTGCGGGCCGGGCTTTCGCTGGCCATCGCAGGCATCCCGGCGCTGCCTATTGAGGCCGTCACGCCGGAAAGCCCCATCCCGTCTCCGGCGCAGGACGTCATCTGTCTGGGCATCAACTACATGGCCCACTCCGACGAGGCCGAGAAATACTCCGCCGACGCCTTTGCTACCAAACATCAGGACGCCATCTACTTTTCCAAGCGGGTCACCCGGGCCGTGCCGGACGGCGGCTTCATCGAGGCCCATACCGACCTCGTGAAAAAGCTGGACTACGAATGTGAACTGGCCGTCGTTCTGGGAAAGGACGCGAAGGATGTTCCCGCGGGGCAGACGAAAGACTACGTCTTCGGCTACACCATCCTGAACGATGTCTCCGCACGGGATGTCCAGACCGCCCACAAGCAGTGGTATTTCGGCAAGAGCCTCGACGGCTTCACTCCCATCGGCCCCTACATCGTCACGGCAGACGAGTTCGACACCTACCCGCCCAAGCTCCCCATCCGGTGCTTCGTCAACGGCGAAAAGCGGCAGGACTCCAACACCGGCCTGCAGATCTTCGACATTGACCATGTCATTGCCGAGCTTTCGCAGGGCATGACCCTCAAGGCCGGTACCATCATCGCCACCGGTACCCCGGCGGGCGTCGGCATGGGCATGGAACCGCCCTGCTTCCTCAAACCGGGCGATGAAGTTCGCTGCGAGATCGAGGGCATCGGCACCCTGACGAACACAGTCCGCTGAGCAAATCTTATTCCGTTTTGTATTATTTCGCTCGATTTCTACTCATTCGATGTATTTTCGCACAAGACGGCTCTTTGTTCACGAATAATTCATATTAAATTCATATTTTGTTCATGCATCTTCGGTATATGTATGGCATCAAAGGCGCGGTGCGCGCCGAAAACCCCTGACAGCACACTCCATATCGCCGCTCTCCCGGGCGGCTGAGGAAAGGAATCGGAAGAATATGAAAATTGGTTTTTGGGAACTCGTGGTCATCGTGGTCATCGCGTTCGTCTTCATCGGCCCCGACCAGCTGCCCGTCTACGCAAAGAAGCTGGGCAAGATGCTGCGCGAGCTGAAGAAGTACACCGGCGCTGCCTCCGAGGAGATCCAGAAGAATGTCGTGGAGCCTCTGAACGAGATCCAGGCCCCCCTCAAGGAAGCCGTTGCCCCCCTGACCGACATCAAGAAGGACATCGACAACAGCGTGAAGGACGTCACCAAGAGCTTCACCGGCATCGGCAAGACCAGCAAGGAAGAGGCCGCCAAGGCCGAGCAGGCTGAGGAAGTCACCGAGCTGGAAGAAGTCGAGGAGCTGCCCGAGGAGACCCCTGCCGAAGCTCCCAAGGCAGAGCAGACCCCTGCTGCTGAGCCTGTGAAGGCCGAGGAAAAGACCGACGCCCCCGCAGAGGCAGCACCCGTGGCCGAAGAAGCCGCCCCCGCTGCCGAAGCCGCACCTGCCGAAGAGGCAAATTAATCCCCCACCGATGCACCCGCGCCCGCGGTTGCCTTATACATTGTAATCAGCCCGCCTCGCGGCGCGGCAAAGTAAAAAGGAGATCATTATTATGCGTATTGGTACTAACGAGCTGCTTATCATCCTGGTCGTCGTCCTGCTCATCTTTGGACCCAAGAACCTGCCGAAGCTGGGCAAGATGTTCGGCAAGACCATGAACAACTTCAAGAAGGGCATGGAGGAGTCCGAAGAGGAGGACGCGACCACTGCCAAGGCCGAGACCAAGACTGAGAAGAAGGACGACGAGGAGTAATCTGTGGCTACGAACGTAAAGCGCAAAAAGAAAGCCGAAGTCATGCCTGACGACGGCAACATGACGCTGACGGGCCATCTGAAAGAGCTGCGCAACCGGCTGATCGTCTGCGCCGTGGTGTTCGTGGCGGCGGTCGTGGTCACGCTGGCTTACGCCGACCGCCTCATCGACCTGCTGACCGCCATGGGCCAGGGTTTCTACACCTTCGTGTCCATCGCCCCGCAGGAAAAGCTGATGCAGTATTTCCGCGTCTCCCTGCTGGCGGCTGTGGTGGTCACAGTGCCTGTGGCGCTGTATCAGATGTACGCCTTTGCAAAGCCCGGCCTGAAAAAGAGCGAGACGTTCTTCCTCAAGCTGGTCATCCTGCTGGGTCTGGCCCTCTTTGTGGTGGGCGTGATGTTCGCCTACAAGCTCATGATGCCCTTCATGCTCCGGTTCCTCAGCACCGGCATCGAGGGCGCCGACTACATCCAGACCACTACCAGTATCGAGAGCTATGTCAGCCTCTGCCTGACCATGTTCATCATCTTTGGCTGTGTGTTTGAGATGCCTCTGGTCACCATCATCCTCTCCAAGATGGGCATCGCCAACCCCCAGATCTTGAAAAAGGGCCGGGGCGTTGCCATCGTGCTCATCTTCTTCATCGCAGCTGTCGTCACCCCGCCGGACATCGTGTCCCAGTGCATGGTAGCTATCCCCATGGTGCTGCTCTACTTTGTCAGCATCTTCCTGAGCGGCATCTTCTACAAGCCCCGCTCTGAAGACAGCGATGACGAAGAGGAAGAGGAAGACGAGGACTAAGGCTTTTTCATCCGTCACGAAAGCGCACTCTGCTGCTTGCAGGGTGCGCTTTTTTTGCCCTGCTGCCCCAACAAAAAGCCCCGGGTTCCTTCTGCTTTCCAGAACGAGCCCGGGGCTTCTCTGCTTTTCTGTTTCTTATGCCAGCAGGCTGGTGAGGTCTCTGCCGTCAAGGGTCAGGCTGGCGTTCGCGCCGCTGTGGCTCAGGACAAACACCGCCTCATCGCTGCCCTGTGCGGTCAGGTCTGCCAGCCGGACGCTGCTCTCGCAGTGCCGAGTGCGGAACACCAGCGTCCGGATGCCGCTGCTTTCCAGCTCCCGCAGGGATGCCAAGCTGCCGGTGAGGCTTGCGCTCTCCTCGGGCGCAGCGATGATCAGGCGGTCGTTTTCCGTGGTCTGCTCAAAGCTGTCTGCCCCCAGAACGGTAAGCGGCGCATACGAGTTGGTGCTGTTATCCGGCAGAGCGGGGGAGTAATCCGTCCGGGCCGCACCGCACGCACAATGATACACGGTCTCGCCGGGATGCTCCGTGGTGGCGTCCTCGTGACTGGTGACTTTCCAGTTGTGCCGATGGCCAGCAGAAGTGCCTGCCGGGTTGCGGACGATGGTAGCCGTAGTCGAGTTGTCTGTGACGACTTCGACCTCTTCGCCCTTTACGTTGCTGTTTGGAGCACTGCCGTTTCCAATGGCGGCACCGGCGTTGTAACTGTAGTTATAGGTACTATTGCTGACGGCATTGCCTCCAGTTGCGGTGACTTGCGCTGTGCCGCCAATCTTGATCATACCGGGAGCGATATTTGAGTCTTTTTTTCCTCCAGGGTTGCCGATACCTGCGCCGCCCTCGGCGCCGGTGGCGGTAACATTGCCGCCGGTGATGGTGACGTCTGCACCATAACCGCCGATGCCTGCGCCGCCGCCGAGAATGCCGCTGCTATTTTTGCCGCTTGCGCCGCCAGTGGCATGAACATTGCCAGATGTCATGGTCACTTTTGAATAAGTGCCTCCAATACCGGCACCGCCAAGGGTGCTGGAAGCAGTGACATTTCCTCCGTTGATGTTGATATTGCTGTTGCGTCCCCATTTTCCGCTTCCGATGCCGCAGCCTTCATCATTGCCGCCGGTCGCATGGATCCTTCCCTCGTTGATGGTCACAAATCCTGCGCTACTCTTGCCACCACCGATGCCTGCGCCACCACCTGCGCCGCCGGTAGCCGTAATATCACCGCCGTTGATGGTCACAAATCCTGCGTTATTCTTGCCACCGCCGATGCCTGCGCCACCGTCTACACCGCCGGTAGCCGTAATATCACCGCCATTGATCGTCACTTTGCCGATCGTCCAGGAACCGCCGCCGATGCCTGCACCACCAGCGTCGCTGTTCATTTCGCTGCCACTGTCACCTTCCGCGTATATTTTTCCACCGTTGATCTCGATTCCGGTGATCTCTGCCTTGGAATGGGCAACGCCATTAGCGCGCCCACCGATACCGGCAGCCCATCTGGCACCCTTTGCAGTCAGGCTCTGTTCGTTGTCAGACGCAGTAATGATGAGCTTTCCGCCGTTCCCCGTCTCTTCTCCGGCGGGATTAAGAGTATCGGCTTTTTCAAGCCCGGCATGACCGGAAGACTGGCTGCTGTCAAGCGTATTGTCGCCCTTCAGATTGATCTCCGTATCGCCGGAACCGGAAACAGACATGGCCGCTTTATCATCTTTCTTATTGACCTTGATATTCACGTTATCCAGCGTGATCTTCAAAATCTTATCCGCCCAGTTGTTGACGACGTTGATGACATTGGACACCGGGCTTTTCTCCGCCGAGGTGTTCTCCTCCGGTGCGCTCTGGAGGGCCGCAGTGCTCTGCAGAGCTGCCGGGGTGTTTTCGCTGCCGGATGCAGATTCCTTTTTTATCATCTTTTCTTCGGGCTCGGCGGTGTCCTTCGGCTGGGGGTTCTCCCCAGCCGGAGGCGCATCGTCTTTCTTTATCTCGTTGGCAGGGTCGTTCCCCTCATCGCTGTTCTCAGGGGGAGTGTCCTGTTTTTCCGTTTTCCCCTCTTCGGCAGAGGTCTTTTCTCCCGGGGTCTCCTCGGTCACAGACTGTTTCTCCGTTCCGCTGTTTTCAACGGTCTCCTGTTTTTTATTCTCCTCATTCTTCTCAGACAGGCTATCCTCGCCTGCACTGCCCTTGATGGTGATCTCTCCGTCCTGATCCTCGTGATCGTTGACGTAGACCTTGCCATCCTCCTTCGCCTCAATCTTCAGGTCGTAGCCATTGCCGATGTAATAGGTCTCCGCAAAGACCGGTGCCGCGATGGACGACACGATGGAAAGGACAGCCGCAGTGGAAAGCACCCGCAGGGCAAGTTGTTTGCATTTCATAAAAAACCTCCTATTAGATTTTCACACATCCTCTGCATGACCTGCCCGGGCCAAAGCCGGGCAGCTGGTACGCCCTCATTTTACCCCCCCCCCCTTCATGTCAACCCTCTATTATCCATTTTGGGCGAAATCAGCAGTTTGTCCTGTTCTCTCGCAATTTTGCCAAATAAATCCAGAAATTTCCGTCTGATTGCATAAAATCCGGCCATCCCCCTGCTCTTTTGGCCCGGAGTATGTTATACTGATGTCAAGTGATAACCGGCGGGCGACCGCCGCAGAAAAAGGGGTAAATGAGTCATGAAAGAATACGCATTCGGCATCGACCTCGGCGGCACCACGGCCAAGGTCGGCCTGTTCACCACCTCGGGCGCTCTGCTGGAAAAGTGGGAAGTCCCCACCGACACCTCCAACGCCGGTGAGCACATCCTCGAGAATCTGGCCGACGCCATCCACGCCAAGATGGCCGAGAAGGAGATCACCTCCGAGCAGGTGGAGGGCGTCGGCATCGGCGTCCCCGGCCCCGTGCTGGACAGCCGCGTCGTCCCCATCATCTGCGCCAACCTTGGCGGCTGGGGCGAACGGAACGTCTCGGCCCAGCTGTCCGGCCTGCTGGACGGCATGAAGGTGCTGGTGGGCAACGACGCCAACGTGGCTGCTCTGGGTGAGATCTGGATGGGTACCGCCAAGGGCTGCCGCAGCGCAGTCATGGTCACGCTGGGTACCGGCGTCGGCGGCGGCGTCATCGTCAACGGCAAGGTCATCGACGGCGCACACGGTGCCGGCGGTGAGATCGGTCACATCACCGTCAACCGTCACGAGACGGCCGCCTGCGGCTGCGGCAAGCACGGCTGCCTCGAGCAGTATTCCAGCGCCACCGGCGTCGTCCGCTGCATGAAGAAGCTGCTGGACGAGAACCCCGACGCAGACTGCGTCCTGCGCGGCAAGGATTTTGAGGCCAAGGATGTCTTTGATGCCGCCCGCAGCGGCGACGCCCTCGCTGCCCGCGAGGTGGACGAGATGACCGACACCCTCGGCATGGCTCTGGCCTCCATTGCCAGCACCACCGACCCCGAGATGTTCCTCATCGGCGGCGGTGTGGCCCGCGCAGGCGACGTCCTCTTCGACCCGCTGGTGGAGCACTTCAAGACCTACGCCTTCAAGTCCTGCCGCGAGACGCCCATCAAGGCCGCAAGCCTCGGCAACGACGCCGGTATTTACGGCGCCGTGCGGCTCATTGTCGGAGAATAAGAGAGAGTATAACAAAAGAGGCACTGCCGCTGGCAGTGCCTCTTTTGTTATATTTGTTCTTTTTACAACGTATCTTCCCCGGGCAGCTGGTTCCACAGGCGGTAGTAGACGCCCTTTTTCGCCAGCAGCTCGTCGTGGGTGCCAGACTCCTCGACACCCTCTGCGCCCAGCACAAGGATTCTATCGTAGTCCTTGATGGTGGTCAGTCGATGGGCGATGGTCAGGGTCGTGCGGCCATGGGCCAGCTTTTCGAGGCTCTGGCCCACAAGGATCTCGCTCTCGTTGTCGAGGGCGCTGGTGGCCTCGTCCAGAATGAGGATGGGCGGGTTCTTCAGGAAGACCCGCGCGATCGCAATGCGCTGCTTCTGACCGCCCGAGAGCTTGACGCCCCGCTCACCCACATAGGTATCAAAACCGTCCTTCAAGGCGCTGATAAAGCGCTCTGCGCCCGCCAGACGGGCCGCTTCGATAATTTCATCCCGGGTCGCGCCGGGCTTGCCGTAGGCGATGTTATCCGCCACCGAACCGCTGAACAGGTAGACTTCCTGCTGAACGATGCCGATGTCCTCCCGCAGGCTCTTGAGGGTGACGTGCTGGATGTCCTGCCCGTCGATGAGGATGCGGCCTCCCGTCACCTCGTAGAAGCGGGGGATGAGGTTGCAGAGCGTCGTCTTGCCGCCGCCGGACGGGCCGACCAGCGCCAGACGCTCACCGGCCTTGATGTCAAGGCTGACATGGTGGAGCACCTTGTTGTGGTCGTCGGGGTACTCGAAGCTGACGTCCTCGAAACGGATGGCGCCCGGACCGGGCTGCAGGGGCTTTGCGTCCTCGGCATCCTTGATGGTCACGGGGGTATCCATGATCTCCGCAAAGCGCTCGATGCCGGTCATGCCGCGCTGGAACTGCTCGGCGAACTCGACGATGCGGCGGATGGTGGCGATGAGGGTGGTGACGTAGAGCATATAAGCCACCAGGTCACCGGCGGTTATCTTGCCGTACACCAGCGACAGACCGCCCGCAAGGATGACCACCAGATACATCAGGCCGTCGAAGAGGCGGGTGGAGGTGTTGAACGCAGCCATGGCGTAGTAGCCCAGCGTCTTGATGTGCTCGAAATCCTTGTTGCCCCTGGCGAATTTCTCGCGCTCTTCGTCCTCGGCGGCGAAGGCCTTCACCACGCCCTGACCCAGCAGGCTGTCCTCGATGGTGGCATTCAGCTCACCGATCTGGACGCGCTGCTGGCGGAACCGGGCGCGCAGGCGCTGGTTCAGCTTGACGGACACGACGCCCATCAGCGGCACGCAGGCGAACACGGCCAGCGTCAGCGGCACACTGGCCTGACACAGGATGAGGAAGGACGCCAGGATCTTGATGCCCGCGATGAAAAATTCCTCGGGGCAGTGGTGGGCGAACTCGGTCACGTCGAACAGATCGTTGGTGATGCGGCCCATGATGGTGCCGACCTTGGTGTTGTTGTAGTAGGTGTGGTCGAGCTTGAGCAGGTGGTCGAAAGCGTCCCGGCGCATGTCCGTCTCGATGTGGACGCCCATGATGTGGCCGATGCCCGACATGAAATACTGCGCAGCACCGTCGATGATGCGGAGCACAAAGTACACTGCCGCCAGCTTGAGCACGATGCCCGCCGTGAGGGTGATGCCCACGCCCATGGCGGAGTTGGTGATGGTGCTCATGATCTTGGGCAGGATGATGTCGCACAGGGTGGTCATCGCCGCACAGAACAGGTCGATGAACAGAGTCTTTTTGTATTTTGCCAGATAGGGCAGAAAGCGCCGGATGAGGGCGCCGCTGCTGGTGTGCCGCACTGCGGGGTCGCTGACTTTTTGCATGGTTCCTCCATTTTTAAGTTTCTGGGTTCAAACCTCTCCGTCACGCCTGCGGCGTGCCACCTCCCCTAACGAGGGGAGGCTTTGGCAGCCGGGTGAAGCTTGCTGGATACGCCAGAGGCTCCCCTACTAGGGGAGCTGGCGGGCGCAAGCCCGACTGAGAGGTTACTTCTTCGAATAATCTCTCTCACCGTAGATGGCCGTACCAATGCGCACGAGGGTCGCACCTTCGCGGATGGCATTCTCAAAGTCGCCGCTCATGCCCATGGAGAGGGTCTCCATCTTCACGTTCTGGTACCCCCGCTCCCCGGCCTGCACGAACAGCTTGTACACCTGGGCCAGATACCGGCGGTTCTGGGCGTCATCGTCGTTGACGGGCGGGATGGCCATCAGACCCTTGACCCGGATGTGCTCTTCTGCGGCGGCAGCGTCCAGCAGGGGCCAGAGCTGTTCCGGCGAGACGCCCGACTTCGACTCCTCGCCGCCGATGTTCACTTCCAGCAGGACGTCCTGCACGATGCCGGCCTTGGCGGCTTCCTTTTCGATGGCGGCCAGCAGATGCTCGCTGTCCACGCTCTGGATGAGGCTTGCGCGGCCCAGCACCTTCTTGATTTTGTTGGTCTGCAAATGGCCGATGAAGTGACTGGGCTTGCCGCAGTAAGCACCGGCGTCGTAGTTGGCGCAAAGCTCCTGCACATGGTTCTCGCCGAACACATCGATGGCAAGGGCCGCGCTGGCGGCGACGGTGTCCGCGGTGCGGGTCTTGCAGGCGGCGCAGAGCTGCACTTCGGCGGGGTCGCGGCCTGCTTCCCGGGCCGCTGCGGCCATCTTTTCGCGGATGGCCTCCACAGCCTCCCGCATCTCTTCCAGATTCTTTTCTGCCATAAGGCTCAGTCCTCCTCGGTATATTTTGCGCGCTCGCCGCCGATGAGCTTCGGGCGGGTGCGGGCGCAGAGAATGTTTGCCTCGCCGATCTTCGAAAGGCTCAGCCGCACCGGCACGGCCACCCGGCGCAGATGCATTCCGATGAGGGTGCCTCCGATGTCGATGCCTGCGTGGGCGCGGATCTCCTCCACCGCGATGGGGTCTTTGAACTGCTTCCAACAGGTGGTGGCCCAGCTGCCGCCCGCATGGGGACGCGGCACGACGCAGACTTCCTCCCAGCCGTATTTCTCAGCGGCTTCCCGCTCAATAATGATGGCACGGTTGAGGTGCTCACAGCACTGTGCGGCCAGCCAGACGCCGTTTTCGGCCAGCACCGGTGCGACGCCGGCGTAGACAGCCTGTGCAGCCTCAAGGCTCGAGTCCTTGCCGATGTGGCCGCCGACGATCTCGCTGGACGAGCAGCCCACCACAAAGACATCGCCCTTTTTCAGCTTTGCCTGGGCCAGCAGCTCCGTCACAGCCTGCCGCGCTTCGGTCTCGATTTGCTTTTTGAACTCTTCCGTCATAAAAAACACCTCGTTTTATACTCTTGCAGACAGCAGGCTGGCAGAGCCTGCCGCGCCGAAATACACTTTGCTTCCCGCCGGGCACACCGCCGTGCAGCCCTCCAGCTCTCTGCCTGAGAATGTCTGTTTCCAGCTTCCGTCGGCGGTGTCCACAGCCTCGGCGCAGGGGGCATCCGCAGGCAGCTTGAACAGCTTCTTCTGGATGTTCTCACCGGCCCGCAGGGCGATACCCCGCAGAAGGGTGCTGTCCGCGTGCTTTTCCAGCCAGCCGCTGCGGGTCCAGCGGTAGCTGATATAGAGAGTGCCGTCCTCGTCCAGCGCCAATGCGCCGGGGTATCCCGGCAGGCCGGACACAAAGCTCCCGCAGTTTTTGCCGCCGGCGGTCAGCTCCCGGGCGTCGGCGTCCACAGCCCAGACGCAGCGATTCCCGAGGTCAGAAACGTACAGCGTTCGGCCATCCTCCGAGAGGGCCAGACCAGCCGCACCGGCCACGCCGCCCAGCACCTGTTCCACCGTCCGGGCCGACGGGTCATACACATAGACGCAGCCCGTGCCGGTGTGGGCGATGAGCTCGGTGCGGAGAGCGCTTTCCAGCCCGTTTTTCGCAGCGGCTTCGGTGGACACGGCGAAATAGACCTTCCCGTCCGGGCCGGTCTCCACCGCCGACAGCACACCCAGCGGTGCGCCGTCGATTTGAGTCACCACCTGTTCCACTGAGGTCCCCCAGCTGTCATGCCGGGCGCGGCAGAGCGCCCCGCCGGAGGGCGTCACCACCGTCAGCCACAAGTCGCCGTCGGCGTCGAAGGCAAAGCTGGTCAACTCGCCCTCCACCGACAGGATGGCCGCGGTGTGTCCGCCGTCGGTGCGGACAAGGTCGCTCTGACGCTTTTTCATGGCCGCACCGTTGTAGGCAGCAGCGTAGACAAGGCCGTCCTGGGTGCGGACGCAGTCCACGCCCAGATAGCCGCCCAGCTTCCAGCCGTCCTTGCTGTCGGCGGAGAGGGCCGTCTGCGCAGCACCGGTGTCCTGCCGCACATCCGGGGCAGTGTAGGCTTTCGGCGGCGTGTCGATGGGCCGCAGCAGCAGGCCGTACGCCAGCGCCGCCAGCATCAGCAGGGCAAAGATGTTGCTGGCCACCCGGAAGCGGGTCATCAGAGCTTCCCGCTCGATGGCGGCCTGTGCTTCCAGCTGGGCTTTCCGGCGGGCAGCGGCGGCAGACGTACGCTGGGCGCGGCGGAGCCACTGGTCCACAAAGAGGGCCACGTTCGGCCCCACCGTGATGGATGCAATGAAGAGGAGCAGTACCAGCTCTACGAATCCAATGCGCATGAACAGTTTTTCCTTTGTATTTGTCAGATTTCGGGGAAGTCTTTTATCATTGTAGTATAGCACACTTCGGCTTTTCTGCGCAAGATGAGGCCAAGCTTGACAGCCCCCGAAGCGGCCCTTTATAATCAGGGCAGACACGAAACGCACCCACTGGGATGTTTTCCCAAAAAATCTACTCAAACTTCACAAAAATTCCTAATTGATAGGGTATGATAGACTTAAACGCAGTATACAGTTCCGCCGGGCTGACTCTGAGCAGCCTCCGGCGCTTGGGAGATAGAAGCTTTTAGGAGGAATGCCTTATGGCAAAAATTCTTATCGTTGACGACGAGCCCCGCATCCGGGAGCTCATCCGGGAGAATTTACAGTATTCGGGCTACACCTGCGAGGAGGCAGGAGACGGCTCCGCCGCCCTGTCGCTGCTCACCGGCGGCGGCTACGATCTGGTCATCCTCGATTTGATGATGCCCTTCATGGACGGCATGACCTGCCTGCGGGAGATGCGCACCCGCCGCATCAACACCCCCGTCATCATCCTGACGGCCCGCGGCGAGGAGTACGACAAGCTGGCCGGCCTCGAGGGCGGCGCTGACGACTATGTGGTCAAGCCCTTCTCTCCCCGGGAGCTGGTGGCCCGCGTCAAGGCTGTGCTCAACCGCACCATGCCCCGCACCGAGGCTTCCGACAGCACCATGACCTTCGGGGAGCTGTCCATCGACACGGCCAGCCACACCGTCAAGGTGTCGGGCGAGGAAGTGAGCCTCACGCCCAAGGAGTTCGACCTGCTGGTCTTCCTGGCCTCCAACAAGGGCATCGCCCTCAGCCGCGAGAAGATCCTGCAGAAGGTGTGGAACTATGACTACTTCGGCGAGGACCGCACCGTGGACACCCACGTCAAGATGCTGCGCGGCCACCTGGGCAAGTGCCGCGGCTACATCGCCACTGTCTGGGGCATCGGCTACAAGTTCGACCCCGACGCGGCGCGTTAAGCGGAGGCTCTGCTCTTCATGCGGCAAACGAGCAAAACACGGCGCACCATCGGCATCCGGGGCCAGCTCATGGGCTTTCTGTGCTTCATCTGCCTTTTGCTGGTGGGGCTGTTCTGGTTTCTGAGCACCCAGCTGCTGGAACCCCTCTACACCACCCATATCCAGAAGCAGCTCACCGAGCAGGCTGAGGCCATCGTGGCCCGGATGGACGAGGCCATCGGGAAGGGCGAGACCCTCTCCTACTGGGCCTTCGGCAGCCGGCTGTACGTCAACAACACCTTCTTCAACGCGCTGCGGGACGACATCTTCGAGCTGGGCGGGATGAGCAGCTTCTGCATCGACATCTCCGACACCACCCTGCGGCAGATCTTCAAGGTGGATAACCTGTCCTACTGCAACCTTCACCGCACCCGCCCCACCGACACTGCCGACGAGCAGACCGCCTACACCACGGCCCGCGCCATGCGGCAGCTCTGCCGGGAAAGCGGCGGCACAGTGGTGCGGAAGATCAACCCGCCCACGCCCTCCGGCTCGGTCCAGCTGATGGTGGGCCGGATGACCTCCGACGGAAATTACACGGTGCTGGTGACTACCAGCCTGATGCATGTGGCCGAGGCCGGCAAGGTGCTCAGCACCGTCCTGCCGCTGGCCGCGGCCCTCATTTTCGCCTTCTCGATGTCGGCGGCATGGTTGTTCAGCGAGTGGTTCACAAAGCCTCTGCGGGCTCTCTCCGGGGCTGCGCGGCAGGTGGCACAGGGCAACTACGCTGTCCATGTGGACTCGGTGCGGAACGACGAGCTGGGCGACCTGGCCCAGGAGTTCAACCACATGGCAAAAGAGGTCCAGCACGCCTCCCAGATGCAGCGCGACCTGCTGGCCAACGTCTCCCACGACCTGCGCACTCCGCTCACTCTCATCAAGGGCTATGCCGAGACGGTGCGCGATCTGACCGGCGACGACAAGAAGCACCGCGACGAGCAGATGAACATCATCGTGGACGAGACCGACCGCCTGACGGCCCTTGTTTCCAGCGTCATGGAGCTGAGCAAGGTCACGAGCGGCGCACTCAAATGCGAGAAGGTCCACTTCGACATGGGCCAGCTCTGCGACGAGGTGAGCGAGCGTTACGACGCCGTCTGCGCCCAGAACGGCTGGCAGCTCAAGCTGGAGATCCCCGACGAAGAGCTTCCGGTCTGTGCCGACCCCGACATGATGCAGCGCGCTCTGCATAACCTTTTGGGCAACGCCATGCACCACATCGGCGAAGACGGCATCTTCGTGCTGCGGGCGCTGCGCTGCCCCGAGGGAGTCCGGGTGGAGGTGGAAGACCACGGCCCCGGCATCTCCGCCGAGGACCTGCCCTATATCTTCGACCGCTACTACCGCTCCCGCTCCGACGCGGGCAAGCAGGGGACCGGCCTCGGCCTCTCCATCACCAAAGCCATCTTCCAGCAGCACGGTTTCCGCTTCGGCGTCCACAGCACTGTGGGCAAAGGCACTGTGTTCTGGTTCATCATGACCGATACCGAAGAAGTTTCCTCATAAAAAGGCGGGTCGCAGTCCGTTGGGACTGTGACCCGCCTTTTTGCTATTTTTTCTGACAGTACACCACTACTCTCGCTTTTCCGCCGGGGGTGCAGGTGTAGAGCACGAGGGGACAGCCGCCCTCCCGCAGGGCTTCGGGTTCTTCGGGCGAGACCTGCGCAGTCCGCTCCACAGTGTACACTGCCTCAGCGCCGTCCTGTGAAGTGAAACGTACCTCATCGCCCTCGGAAAGGCTGCTCAGCCGCCCGAAATGGGACTTGTAGTTGTGGGCCGCGATGACAAGGTCTCCGCCCGCCGCACTGCCGCATTGACGGCAGGGCGAGACCTTGAGGTTCGCTTTGCTCCACTCGGTCTGCACCGGCAGCTCCAAGCCCAAAGCGGGGATGGTCAGCACCCCCAGATACTCCCGCTCGATGCTTGACGCCGGGGTTTCCGAAACCGGTTCCGGCTCGGACTCTGCATCTTCCGTGGGCAGGCTTTCCGCGCTGTCTGCGGGCTGTTCTGTCTCCGACACAGCCGCGATGCTCTGGCTCTGGCGCAGCTGGCTCACCGCCGAAGCAGCCTGAGCGCCCGCCCTTGCATCCTCGAGCCGGTCGTAGACGTAGAGGCAGACCGCTGCCAGCACCAAGGCACTGCCCAGCAGCAGGCAGAGCCGCTCCGGCACCAGCCTACGCATCGTGTCTGCGCTTCCGGCTCAGCCAGAGGCCAGCCGCCACGAGGGCGATGCCCCCGCCTGCCAGCACCGGCACGGGCCAGAGCAGCTGGCCTGTCTGGATGAGGGTCCCCACCGGTTCCGGCTCCGCAGCCGGGATGACTTCATCCGGCATCTCTGCCGAGGGTGTCGGCGGACGGATGACTGTGATCTCGCCCGGCTGCTCCACCGGCTTCGGGGTCGGCGTCGGCTTATCCGGCACATAGGGCGGTGTCACCGGCGGGGGAAGGGGGTCGGTGCTGCGGTAGCTGTTCTTGAAGAGCAGTTCCGTCTTTGCCCCGTCGTCCCCATCCCGCCGGACAGACACGTGTCCTTTCAGCTCACCGTCGGTGTCCCACGCCACCATGACTTTCAGGTAAAAGACGGTGTCGTCGTAGTCGGCCCGTTTCCGTCCGCCTGCGTCCTGAGTGACCGTATACTCGTATATGCCGGGCGCGGTGTAGACGATGGTATCAAAAGTCTTCGTCAGGGTCTTGCCGTCGGCAGCGCGGCAGTCCCGGGCCGGAAAATCCAGCTCAGCCTCGTCGTCACAGCCTTCCGGCATCGGCGCGCCGTCCAACGCGGTCAGCCGCACTGTCAGCGTCTCGTCCGCTGCCTCTCCGGTGCAGCGGACGGACGCCTCCAGTTCCAGCTCCGCCCGCTGGTCTGCGGCCAGAGCGGGCAGGGCAGCGCTTACCGCAAGCGCTGCTGCCAGCAGGGCCGCTGCCATTTTCGGGAGCCTTCTCATGATAAGCTCTCCTCCTTTCCGTTTTGCAGGTCTGACATTGGTTCCATCCGGGCCAGCACCACCGTCCGCGCGTCGGTGTACTCACCCGAGCAGGTAGCCATCGCCAGGAACTGCGCTCCTTCCGGCTCCTTTTCCAGCGCACGGAGGGCCTGTGCATCCATCTGAAGGGCATTTTCCTCCACAAAGGGGAGCAGCCCGCCTGCATCCGAGCGCCACTTGCCCGGGGCAAAGATGGCCTGTTCCGACGCAGGCACCACAAGGCAGGCCAGCACTTCCAGCCGATAGCTCCCGCCGGGCAGCGTCAGGGTGCCGGTGGTGTTCTGGCGGAAGAATGCTCCGTCCTTGTATTTGTCGAGGTCGCCGAACATCCGCCCGTTCTCCATATGGTGGCCGTAGAGCAGGGAATACCGCCCGCTGAAGTCCGCGTCGCAGTCAACATCCAGAAAGATGCTGCCCGCCAGCGCAAAGCTGCCGTAGACGTCGGTGTTCAGATAGGTGAAATTGCTCTCGCCCTGCACCACCGGGTAGTCGATGGCCGTGCCGTCCAGCGTCAGCCACCCACAGACATCGGGGTTGATGTCCCGCAGCTGGCCGAAGGAGAGGCTGTTGTCCTCCTGCGGCTGGGGCTTGAAGGCCAACAGCTCGGCCTGCACATTGTCGGCAGCGGCGTACACCCGGCTGTTGTCCCACAGCGCATAGCCCGACCAGACCACCGCCAGCAGCACCAGCAGGGCCGTCACCCCGTCCAGCAGGCCGTTCGCCGCCCGCAGGGCCATCTTCTGCCACCGAATGTTCCTCACCTCCCTTGCCTTATTTTCTCCGCGCTTACTTCTGATGGCGGCGGCGCAGGGTCAGCAGCAGCCCGACGCCCGCAGCACCCGTCAGGGTGAAGAGATAGGGTGCGCTGTCCAGCACCACACCGGCATCGACGGTGCCGCCCTTGGTGTTGGTGAAGCTTGCCTGCTCGACCGCCGCATCCACTTCGCCCTCGGTGCCAGTCTCCGTCGTCACATAGTCTGCGACCGGCGTCTCAGACACCTTGTACTCGACGCCGTAGGGCAGGTTTTCGATGTGGATGGTATCGTCGTCTTTCAGATAGAAAGTCGCTTCCGTCGTCTCGCCGGGCTTGATCTTGATCGAGGTGGGGTTTGCGTCATAGCTGCCGCCGGTGATGGCGTAGCTGTCCTGATAGGTCTTGCCCTCCTCGCCGGTCAGCTGCACCGTGAACTCGAAGTATTTCTCCTTATTGCCCATGATCCCCTCGACGTCCTTGTGGACTTCCAGCTCACCGGCAGAGTAGCGGTTGTCGAAGTCGTCCTTCTTGCCCTCGCCGGTGGACTCCGGGTCCTCGGTGTGGACAGCGGCAATTCGGAGCTTGCCGTCCTGCTCGATGACCGTCACCCGCAGCAGGATGGCGTCGCCGTAGTAGGTCACGCCTGCGCTGTTGCCCGCCACCTCATGGATGATGTAGGTGTAGACGCCCACGCTGTCGTACTCGGGCAGCGTGATCTCGATTTTCTTGGTTTTACTCGCGCTGCCGGCTTCGCCTCTCAGGTAGCTCACCGTGCCGATGGTGGGCATCGGCATATTCTCCGGGGTGATGTCGTCCGACGCATCGGTGACATTGTCCGCCTCGATGTCGAAGCTGAACGTCTCCGCCGGGGAGAAGGTCCCCTCGTTGGCCAGCTCGTAGTTTTTCTTGATGACCACGCTGTCCATGTCCGCATACGTCTTGCCGCTGGCCGCAAAGGCGGGCATGACGCTGACGCCCATGGCCAGAGAGATGGAAAGCACCCCTGCGAGAAGCTTTTCTACCTTGTTCTGTTTCATCCTGGAGTTCCTCCTATCTTGTCTTGTATGGTTTTTGGCGGCTCAGAGCCCCCGCCGCCGGATGAGGGTGATGACTTTTGCCTTGACCGCACTGCACTGCACCGGGCCGAAGTCACGGCTGTCCTCGGCCTGTGTGCGGCAGTCGCCCAGAATGAAGACGCTGTCCTCCGGCACAGCGTAGGGGTAGCTGAGCAGAGATTTGGGATAGGTGGGGTAGAGGATGCCGCCGCCCTGCGCCGAGCCGTTGACCTCCACAACGCCGCTCTCGCTCAGGGTCACGATGTCCCCGCCCCGGGCCAGCACGCGGCCCACCCGCAGCCTTCCCGAGCGCTCATATACCACAACATCATTCTTGACATAGTCTTTTTCCAGCCGGATGCCCAGCACGAGGTCGCCGTCCTTCACGGCAGGGAACATCTCATTGCCGGACGCCTGCGTCACCAGATACACCTGCGTCAGAAGCACCCAGAGCAGGGCGGCGAACACCGCCAGCCGCACCGCCAGACTGCGCACTTCCCGCAGCAGGGGGCTTTTTTCCGGCTTCGCCGGTCCAGACAGGTCCGCTTCCGGCGTCCCGGGCGGGGCCTCCGGGGCAAGCGCCTCGTTTGGTTCCTTCACTCATCTTCCTCCTTCTTTCTGTTTTTGCAGCCCAGAACGGCCGCACCGGCACACAGCATCAGCGGCAGCCCGAAGAAGTCTGTCTCCACGCCGGTGTCCGGGTCTATATCGGCCAGAACGTAGTGGGCATAGAAATTGACGACGCCGTTTTCCAGCTCTTCGTCGGTGGGCTCATAGCCCTTTTTCCACTCGTCCTGCGATACCTTTTCCTTCGGGTCCGGCTCATCCGTCACCGAACCGGGGAGCTCTTTGTACCAGCCGTCAAAGACATAGCGCGCACCGCCGATGTCGAGCTCTTTTTCGATGTCCGCCGTCGTCTCTTCCACCCGCTCGCCGCTCTGGTACTCGCGGCTTTCCCGGATGCTGTAGTCGTCCTCGCCCGGGGCGCGGACGTTGAACCGGGCCGTGAAGTTTTTCCTGCTTTTGACGCTGATGATGCAGTCGATATGCTTATCCGGTTCTGTCCCGTTGTTGCGCGAGATCTTGTACGGCGTCACCACGATGCTCTCCAAATCTTCCTGTGTCAGCCCTTCGACGCCGGTAGCCTCTTCGATGGTGTCCTTATACTCGTCCCATATCTCATCGACGACCTGGCCCCAGTAGTCATCGCCCGGTTTCAGCGACCATGCGTCGCCAGTCGCGCCGCCCGGCCACGATACAACATAGTCTGACACATTTGTCAGGATGTTCTTGCCGTTATCTTCCCATGCCGCGCCGTAGGTCTTCACCTTACCGACCCACTTGCACTCGCTGTTGTCCGGCGCCCACTGGCTGGGGTCATTGCTGCCGGGCAGGCTGGTGGGAGTCTTGAGCAGGAAGACTGCCGCCGATTCCTCCTGAGTCTGATTCCCCCAGCCCGGTGCATCCTCATCAAGTTCGTCCGCAGGCAGGGCGTTTTTATCCTCGGCTGCGCTGTCGTCAGCCAAGTCGGCATCTTCCTCAGGGGATCTGTCTTTTTCGGGCTGCTCTGCCTCATCCAGAGGCGTTTTCTCCTCGGCGGCGGGCCGTTCTTCCCACAGCTCCGGCAGAACGGCGATGTCCTCTTCCTCGTCTAAAACGGGCTCCTCCTGCTGGGCCTCATCATCGGTGAAACAGGCGTAGAGGCTGCACTCGCTGTCCGCTTCCGGCCAGAGCAGTCCTTCATCCGGCACGAAGCGGACCGCCGTCCCTTCGTCGTCCCGGCTGTACCAGAAGCGGAAACTCTTTCCCTCCACCTCCGGCTCTTCGGGCATCAGAAGCTCTTCGCCGCTGCCCACGGTCTGTTCCGCGTAGGGCAGGCCGCCGTCGGCCTCGTCCGACTCGCTGAGCCAGAAGAGATAGGTCCTCTCAAAATGCTCGTCCGCTTTGACAGCCCCGCTGTCCGGAGTCGGCGTCTCGTCGGGCAGCCCGATGTCATCCAGCCCGTCCGCCACGGCGGGGATGCCGCCTTCCGCGGGCAGGAGCACCGGCTCGTCTGTCCGGATGTCCTCTTCTTCGTCCCAGGCAGGCTCGTCCTCTATTTTCTCGTCCCATGTCTGGTCCGGCACGCTGTCCGTCCGCTCCGGCCCTTCGGCAAATGCGGGCAGCAGACAGCCGCACAGCAGCACCAGCACGATGCATAGTGCTGCGGCGCGCAGTGTCAGCCGCCTCCGTTCCAGTCGATTCCGCATACAACAGCCCTCCTTCATTCTCGCTCCCGGCGGGGATGCCGCCCTTTGCGTTATCAGGATACCGTTTACCGGACACGAAGGATGTCATTGCGTGCCAGTGCAAAAAATTTTACGCATGAAAAAACCGCCGCCGGGGTCTTTCGACTCCGGCAGCGGTCTGCTGTCTCCGAATTTTCGGTTTTCAGGTGCGGGTGGTGGCTTCCATGCAGTGCTCTGAGGGGGCGTAATATTCCATCAGAGCAATGTAATTTTCGCAGTGGTGGCAGAACGCCGCCCGGATGGCGTCGTCGGGCGCGCTCCTCATCGACACGAACATCAGGATGTACTTTGCAATGAGGCTCACAGCCTCGCTCTCGAGGCCATAGCAAAGGCCCACGGCCAGGATCGGCACGACGATCTGCTGCGCACGGATGGGGATATTCTCCGCATCGACCCGCTTGAGCACGGCACGGCTCATGGTGGATGCCGCCCAGACGGCGCGGGAGATCTTCCAGTAATCCATATTCTTCAGATGGGTGAGGGTGCGCAGCCGCTGGATGACCTCGCCGTCGTCCAGAACTTTGTTCTGCGTGACCTCCTCCTCCGAGCGGATGAAGGCACACTGTGTCATGTCCATCAGGGCAGCTTCGTACTTCTCATGGTAGTTCTCGCGGGAGATGAAGTACTCCTCCATACGGAGCATGACTTCGTCCGTCTCTTTGTCGGTAGCCAGCCAGCTGAAGTCCAGCGGCGTCGGGCCGAAATCGTTCCTGCCCATCTCGTTCAGGTCTTCCAGCTCTTCCTCGTTCCGGGTAGATGGGAGAAAGCGGTCGTTGCCGTTCCGGTGGAAGCCCCACTCCTCGGGCAGAAGATGCGGCACGATGTCGCCGCTGGAGATGATGTTGAAGATGTTGCTCTCGCCCCAGCTCTCTTTCAGGCTGCCGTCGGCGTTGTGGTTGTTGTCGTAGTCCTGCTGCAAGTCGGGGTAGTCCTGCGGGCCGAGGGCCACCGGCGTCGCAAAGGTGTAGACGAAGACATTCTCCCGTTCCAGTCCGGACAACTCCCTGTTGACCCGGGCAGCCAGAAGGTTCGCCACCACCGCACCGCGGCTGTAGCCGCCCATCCAGAGCTTGACAACGCCCAGCCCCCCCTTTTGCTGAGCTGCCGCCAGATAGTTCTTCAAATCGGCAAACACCTCATGCACCGGGATGATGAAGCCGCTGTGGGCGTGGCCCGCGCCGGTGTGCAGATTGCTCACCCACTCGCCGCCGTAGCCGCCGCCGCGCAGGATGAGCGCCACGATGGTGGTGCGCTTCCCGTTCAGGGTGATGGTCTTGCGGGCCATGGACCAGCCCACGAAGTCGCCCGCCTTGCCCACATCGACATCATAATAGCGGTATTTCACGTCGCCGAAGCCCAGCTTGGTATAGGCTGCGTCGAGGCTGTTCTCGCGGCCCACGTCCCCGTTGGCCCAGTATTTCGCATCGCTGGCCCAGGTATTGAAAGCAGCCGTCACCATGCCCAGCGTCGCCAACGCCAGCTGGTGGTCGTACTGGATGGAGGTGTGCGCAAAAAAACTGTCGCTGTAGTAATATTCGTGCTCGATGTCCATCTGGCTCAGCTCGCTGCGGAAGGACATTGTATAATTGCCTGCCGGGACTGCCCGGCCCACCGTCTGGCTTTTTGCCGCCGCCTCAGCCCGGGGCAGTGCCAGCCCGGGCGCAAGAGCTGCACTGCAAACCAGCGCTTTACAGAAATCACGTCGTTTCATGGTCTTTCCCCCTTGCTGCTTTCCATAAACCTCTGACATTTCTATCGTATAGGTGGTTTGCTATAGTATACCGTATTTTTCCAGCGGATTCAATCATCAACTCTGCCGATCGGGGATATAATAAATATCCCCCGGCGGAGCCGGGGGTTTTTCATATGCGGGCATAGCCCTAGAATACTAGCAACGTGTCACGTCACGTAAATCACGGTCTGCCAGCCGCGAAAGATTTGTTGCCTGCTACCCGTAAACGGGTTCCTTTACGTTACTTGCCGCCCATCATAGCAAAGGGAGTTCTTTTTGTCCGCATTATCGACAGAAGTCTTTTACTGAACCACTCGCCTAGCGAGTGGTTTTCATTATACAAAAAGGGGCCGCCCCGGGTGGTTTCCCAAGGCAGCCCCTGTAAGGGGTCTGTATTTTTTTAGTGCAGCTGGCACTTCAGGCTCTCGGCCTGAGCTGCGCTCAGCTGCCGGCTGCCAAGGCCGTCGTGCTCCAGAGCAAACCAGCTGCCCCCCTCTGCCAGCAACTCTGCCACCGGCAGGGTGGTCGTTTTGAGGGTGGTGACAAACTGGATCTGCTCCACCCCCTGCTCCCGCAGGGCCTCCAGCGCCTGCCGGGTGCCGTGGAGCCGGGCGGCCAGATTGTCGGACGTCACCCGCAGGGTGCTGCCCTGCTGCCGGGCGTCAAAGGGCAGGGGGTCGCCCTCCAGCGTCTCCACATGGAGGCCGGGGGTACCCAGGCTCACCTCATTGCTCTCCTCCGCCGGGGCATTCGGGTCCTCCGGGTTGGGCTGGGGACGCTCCGGCTCCCACCACTCCTTCAGGATGCCGTCCGGGTTGTCTTCCGAGACCAGGGCCGGGTCGTAGATGATGTGGTGGATCCAGCCGGTGATCAGGCCGCTGATGTTCGCCTGGATCTCCTGGCCGCTGCCGGGGGTGAAGGTACCATCAGGGTTCCTCGTGCTGCCGCCGCTGCCGCTGCCGATGGTCGCACCGGCACCGTCCCAGCGATCGCCCTTGCCGGCGATCGCTGTCACCTGAGCGGCTCCGCTCACCGTGACATTGCTGCCGCTGCCCTTGGCACCGCCACCGATGCCCGCACCATGGTCGCCTCCCTCAGCAGTCACCGTGCCGCCGTTGATGGTGATGTGGCTACCGTTTCTATTGCAGCCGCCGCCGATGCCTGCACCACCTCCATTACCACGTTGACCGCAACCATTGCTGATGGCAGTCACAGTGCTGCCGGTGATGGTAATGTTGTTGCCGTTGCCGTTGCCGCGGTTCGACTCTCCAGCGCCTCCGCCAATACCGGCACCACCTCTGTCACCGGTAGCGGTCACCGTGCTGCCGGTGATGGTGATGTTTTCGCCATCGCACCTTTCGCCTCCGCCGATGCCCGCACCACCGCTGTTACCGGTAGCGGTCACCCTGCTGCCGGTGATGGTGATGTTTTCGCCATTGCCATTGTCGCCGCCGCAGCCGCCGCCGATGCCCGCAGCACCGATGCCTCCGGTAGCAGTCACCGTGCTGCCGGTGATGGTGATGGCTTCGCCGATGCCTGTGACGCCGCCGCCGATGCCCGCACTACCGTTGCCTCCCTTAGCAGTCACCGTGCTGCCGGTGATGGTGATGTTTTTGCCATTGCTATCACTGTTGCGACCATCGCTGCCGCCGCCGATGCCCGCACCACCGAAGCCAAGAGCGCTGCCACCGGTAGCGGTCACTGTGCTGCCGGTGATGGTGATGTTTTCGGCGGCGCCGCCGTTACCGCCGCCGATGCCCGCACCACCGTCGCCTCCGGTAGCAGTCACCGTGCCGCCGGTGATGATAATGTTCTTCGTTCCATTATTGGCAGAATAGCCATTATAGCTGCCGCCGATGCCGGCACTCAGCGCCCCACCTTCGGCATTCAGGCTGCCGCTGCCGGCTTCTTTGTTATCGTCCTTCAGGGTCAGCGTACCTGCGGAGGTGTTTTTTTCAAGGCCCGCCCTGTAATAGCCGCTTTTCAGCTCGTTCTTGCCGTCCAGCTCGATCTCTACATTGCCCTCTCCCTGAACGCTCAGGGCAGCCTTTCCTGCGTGATTCTCCAATCCGGTGTCGCTCACATCGATCTTCACGTCTTTCAGGGTGAGCTTCAGCGCCGTGGCAGCGTTGTTGATCACCGTAATGATGTTTTTGCAAAAGCCATTTCCTGGGGTAGAGGCCGCAGGGGCAGCAGCCGGGGCTGCCTGCTGGGGCTGGGCCTGTCGGTCTGCGCTTTCCTGCTGGTCGGCGGCCTCCGACTGCTCGGCGCTCTCCTGCCGGTCTGCAGCTTTCGGTTCCTCAGTGCTCTCCGGCTGGTCTGCATCTTCCGGTTCTTCAGTGCTCTCCGGCTGGGCAGGCTGGTAGTTGTCCTCTACCACAGGGCCAAAGCCTGTGTCCTCTGCTGCGGGGCCTTCCAGGTCGCTCTCCAGCGTGGTGGTGGCCTCTTTATGGGTGGTGATGATGATCTCCTCATCGGCCCCAATATTCTCTGCCTCTTTGTTGCCCTGTTTGACGGTCTGGCCATTCTCATCTTTGGTGATGGTAATATCGCCGTCGTCGATATAATAGTAGGTCTCTGCAAAGGCCGGAGCCGCCAGAGACACTGTGATGCTCAGCGCCGCCATCAGAGCTGCTGCCCGGCGGAATGCGTCGGTCTTCCTCATGGTAGAGGTCTCCTTTCTTTTTCTACACTTTCTTGTGCTTTTTGCGCTCTTTTTGTGGAGGGCGCATTTTTCTAATTGTACCCCCCCCCCCTTATTTTCAATAGGGGAAAATAACAAAGTTTTTACTCAAAATCCTCATTTTTGCAGTAATGTGCAATAAAATACAACAAACCTCATCCCTGCCCCGGCAGGTTCCGCCTCCGGGCACAAAAAAAGAGGCCGCCGCATCCGCTCAGATGCAGCAGCCTCCCGGGGGAGCCCCCCTTGGATCATTTTGTTTTCAGTGCCTTTTCCAGCCCCTCCCGGGGGGTGACGTACACGGTGGTGTACACCTCGTAGAGCACCATGCCGGGCTTTGCGCCGTTGGCTTTCCAGATGTTCTTCACCTCGGTGGTGTCCACGGCCACCTTGGCGGCGGCACCGGCCTTGTAGGTGCTGGAATACACGACAGCCAGCTCTGCAGCCTCCTGCCTGGTGGTGTCGGGGATGTCCTCGCCCCGGCTCATGACCACGACGTGGCTGCCGGGGGCCTTCTGAACATGGAACCACAGATCCTTGCCCCGGGCGGTGTGGAGGGTGAGCTTGTCGTTCTGGGCGTTGTTGCGGCCTACCAGGATCTCGAAGCCGTCGCTGGACATGAAGCGGAGGAAATCGGCGGGCTTCTGGCGCTTGTCGCGCTGTTTGTAGTATTTCAGATAGCCCTGGCTCTTGAGCTCGGCGCGGATCTCGTTCAGCGCCGCCTCGCCGGAAGCCGTCTCCACCTCGTAGAGCACCGTTTCCAGATAGGCGATCTCCTTCTCGCCCTCGGCCAGCAGGTCCACCAGCATCCGGGCTGCCGTCTGCTTCTTCTTGTAGTTCTTGAAGAAGTTCTGGGCGTTCTGGCTGGGGCTGAACCGCAGATCCAGCGGGATCGTGACCTCTTTGCCCTCATCGTACCAGTTCGGCACAGTGATGCTCTTCATGCCCTTTTCGGCGAGGTAGAGGTTGGCCGACAGCAGTTCGCCGTAAAGGCGGAGCTTTTCGCTCTTGCCGCTGGCGGCAAGCTCTTCCTGACGGGCCGCCTGCTTGCGGACGGCGCGCTCGTACATATTGTGGACGGCCTTGTGGAGTTCCTTGCTCTTGGTGCGCAGGCGCTCGGCGCGGTCTTTCTCGGCGTAGTAGCCTTCCAGCATCGCGTTGAAGGAGGGCCACTCCTTGATGAGATATTTCTCGCCGTACTGCTGGGGGCGGAAGAAGGTGTACTCCACCGGCTTGCCGTCCTGAGCGGTGACGCTGCACGGACAGCCGCCCGCGTCGTAGATCTCTTTCAGCTCGTCGATGGCCGCCATCAGCCGGACCTTCTGGGCCTCCGTCAGCTCGTTGGCCAGCAGATGTTCTCCGTCAAAGGCGCGCCATGCGGCCTCGCGGCAGACCACCGGGCCGACACCGGCCACCGTTTTATTCAGGGCGTCTGCCACCGGCAGGTCGCGCTCGCAGGCCGCCGCCACAATGGACGCCGAGCTGACAGCCAGAAAATCAGGCCGGGCAGGCTTGGGGGGCGTCGTGTAGGGCAGGCCGGGCAGGAGCTGACGGACATCGCTGTCCTCGAAATCCACCCGCTTGAGGGCATCGATGATCTTGCCGTTCTGCACCAGCACCAGATTGGAGTAACGGCCCATCAGCTCGGCGCAGAGGATGTTGCGCACAAGGTCGCCCATCTCATTGGTACACTGGAACTCGAAGTAGACGATCCGGTCGCCCGGCTCCATCCGGACGTCCAGCAGACGCCCGCCGGTGAGATGCTTGCGCATCAGCATACAGAAAGAGGGCGGCGTCTCGGGGTTTTCGAAGCTCTCCTCAGTCAGGCAGACTCGCGCTGAGCCGCTCCGGGCCGACAGCAGCAGGCTGTAAGTCTCCGTACGGGTGCGCAGGGTGATGACCAGCTCGTCGCGGGTCGGCTCAAACAGTTTTGCGATTTTGGCGTCAGCCAGCGTGGTCTTCAATTCCGCCGCCGTCAGTGCCAGTGTCGCGGCATCCAATGCCATTTGTATTACCTCGTTTTTTGCAGATCGGCAAGACCTGTCCAGCCCTGCCGATCTGCTTCTTTATATTATAAATAAGTATAGGGGTCCCGGGCGTCCTTGCTCACAAGGACTTCCAGCTCCGGAAAGGCCATGCGCAGCTTCTCCGCCACCGCCGCCGTCACCGGGAACTCCGTAGCGTAGTGGCCCGCTGCGATGAGCGAGAGCCCCAGACACTTTGCGTCGATGGCGTGGTGGTGGTTGGCCTCGCCGGTCAGCAGGCAATCCGCACCCCGTGCAATGGCGTCCTCGAAGAGGCTTCCGCCTGCGCCGCTGATGACGGCCAGCCGCCGCACCGTTTTGCCGGTGTCGGCGAACTTGACCTGCACCGCAGGGCCGTTGAACGGCTGATTGCAGCGGGAGGCAAGCTCTTTCTGCGCCTTTTTTGCCAGCTCGGGGACTGTGATGGGCTCGATGCTGCCCACACGGCCGCAGCCCTCGGCGAACGCTTCCATCTCCCGCATCCCAAAGATACCGGCCAGCACCTCATTGACGCCGCCCTCGGCGGCATCGAGATTCGTGTGCATACAAATCGCCGAGATGCCGTTTTTCACTAGCTGGAAAGCCACGTCCTGCCCACTCAGCTTTTTGAGGGGCGAGAAGATGACCGGGTGGTGGGACACGATGAGCCCGCAGCCCTTCCGGGCGGCCTCTTCCACCACCTCGGGGGTGATGTCCAGCGTCACCAGCACACGGGACACCCCGCCGCCGCAGTCTACCAGCAGGCCGGGATTGTCCCAGCTTTCGGCTAGAGCCAGCGGCGCGATGCGCTGCATCTCTTCGTATATCTGCTGTACCGTCGTCATGCTTTGCTCTCCCCTTTTATCAGTTCATCCATCTCTTTCGCCAGCTCTGTGCCGTCCGGCACACCGAGGCGGAGGCGAGGCAGTTTGGCTTTCTGCCATGCAGCGTAGCCTTCCCCCTCCGGCCACTGGCCGGTGAGGCCGAACAGGCACTCCCGGAACGTGGGCGTTTTCACCTCGCCGGTGTACTCTGCGGCCATGACCGCATACCAGCGGCCCGCCGCCTGCACCGGCCGGTCGGCCGCAAGGGCAAAGCCATGTTCCCACAGCCAGCGGCGCAGATCGCTGTGGCGGGTGGCCGGCACCATCACAAGGCGAGGCCCGCCCGGCGCAGATACCCACGGGGCTTTCTCGACGATCTCCCACGTTGTCTGGGCCGAGACGCCCGCCAGCACGATGGTGCTCACCTCGCCCGGAGACAACACAGAAAGACCGTCGCCGAGCCTCAGCTCAGCGCGGTCTTTGCATCCGGCATATTCCAGCGTCTGTTCTGCCTTTGCCAGCGGGCCGGGGCGCAGGTCGGCCCCGATGACCTTGGGGTACTTCCCCGAAGCGGCCAGCACCGCCGTCAGCTTGCCGTGGTCGCAGCCGATGTCGGCCACCGGCTCACCGGGGCGCACCAGCTCAGCGGCAGCGCTCAGACGCGCATCCAGTGTCGGCAGCACTCAGGAGTTCTTGGAGGCCAGATGAGCGTTCAGCTTCTCCAGCAGCTCGTCGCAATCCACACCGTGGACCTCGCAGGCTTCCTCGATGCTCTCGCCGCGGGAGGCGGGGCAGCCCAGGCAGTGCATCCCGATCTCCATGAAGTAGGGAGCGGTGCTCTGGTCCATATCCAGAATGTCGCCGATGATGGTCTCACGGGTGACCTGCTTCACAGCCTTGGCTTCGTCCTTCTTGAGCATATTGAAAATATCAAACATGGTAGTTATCCTTTCTGTCTCTTACGATGCGCCTTTGCGGCGCTCAGCTATAATATACCCCAATCATATCCTATATTTCAAGTAGTAATTGAAAAAAGCCCCCGCACTGCAAGCAGTGCGGGGGCCGTTAAGCTTCAGATTGTAGAATCAGCGCTTAGTTCTGCTTCATGCGAGCGAAGCAGTCAGAGCAGTAGACCGGACGGTCCTCACGGGGCTGGAAGGGAACCTTGCAAGCCTTGCCGCAAGCTGCGCAGACAGCGTCGAACATCTGGCGCTCACCGCCGTTGCTGCGTGCGCCGCCGTTCTTGCGGGCATCACGGCAGGGCTTGCAGCGCTGGGGCTGGTTCTCAAAGCCGCGAGATGCGTAGAACTCCTGCTCACCAGCAGTCCAAACAAACTCCTTGCCGCAGTCTTTGCAAACTAAAGTCTTGTCTTCGAACATAGTAGTATCTCCTCTTTGTTTAGTTCTTGCCCACGGAAGGATTGTAACCATACCTTTGGTTTTTAGGGACCATAGCGCTGATCGTAAGCTTACCAGGGGCTTGAATGAGTAAACGTCCTCTGACTGAGGACTCCCCTATTGTACCGTTCTTTTTTTGATTTGTCAACCAAAAAACAACCCCTCGTCCGCTTTTTTGTGCATTCGGCATAATAAGACGGTCTTTGCTCGTGCAAAACAGCAAAAAGGCCACACCGCCCTTTGGGGGAGCGGTGCGGCCTTGGATGCCTTAAATGCAGAGATTACTTCTCGAGGACTTCCTTGGTGTCGCGGGCGATCATCAGCTCCTCGTCGGTAGCGATGACCAGAGTGCGGACCTTGGCGCCCCAGGCGGTGATGTCGCAGACATCGCCCACGGGATGCTCGTTCTTTTCGGTATCGATGCGGATGCCCAGCCAATCCATGTGGTGGCAGACCTTTGCACGGGCGATCTCGTCGTGCTCGCCGATGCCGCCGGTGAAGACGATGGCGTCCACGCCGCCCATAGCTGCGATGTAGCTGCCGACGACCTTCTTGATCTGGTAGTTCAGCATGTCAGAAGCCAGCTGAGCGCGCTTGTTGCCGTGGAGAGCAGCCTCCTCGACGTCACGCTTGTCGCTGGAAACACCGGAGATGCCCAGCAGGCCGGACTTCTTGTTCAGGATCTCGTCCAGCTCGT
>OMFD01000185.1_pt1 | contig 41753 bp, 26 predicted proteins | sample 1645541 | NCBI WGS metagenome assembly OMFD01 (sample SAMEA103958149, study PRJEB25191) | human gut metagenome | biome: human-associated habitat [ENVO:00009003]; feature: intestine environment [ENVO:2100002]; material: feces | place: Germany | collected 2013/2015
AGCCAATCTTTGTTAACCTTAAATCTAATACCATGAAAAACACAGTGCAAAGATAAGTGGTTTATGTTATACAACATAATGTTTCATCGAAAAACTGCATATTGTTAACTCTAATTAACTTTGAATACTCCTTTTTTCTGTTACTGCCTCCTGATTTCCTCTTATAATATTCTTTTTTATCCTTCGAGTAGAAATCTGGTTCCGACATCTTGCCGGACTTATTCTACGTAGAGTACAAGTCCTTTCAGATATTCGCCTTCCGGATGATAGATATTCACCGGATGATCGGCAGGTTGGGTGAGCTGGTGCAAGATACGCACGCTGCGTCCCGACATGGCGGCTGCGGTGAATACTGCTGTGCGGAAATTATCTTTGGTTACTACCTGTGAGCAGGAGAAAGTAAACAAGATACCACCCGGCTTGATTTTCTCGAATGCTTTGGCGTTCAGTTTCCGATAACCCTGCAATGCGTTCCGCAACGCATCCTTGTGTTTGGCAAATGCGGGTGGGTCGAGGATAATCAGGTCATACTGGTCGCCCATACGGTCGAGGTATTTGAAGGCGTCTTCAGCGAATGCTTCATGGCGGGGATCACCAGGGAAGTTCAGTTCCACATTCTTGTTGGTCAGGTCGATTGCTTTCGCAGAGCTGTCTACCGAGTGGACGAGCTTTGCACCTCCGCGCATGGCGTAGAAAGAAAAGCCTCCGGTGTAGCAGAACATATTCAGTACCGAGCGATCTTTGGCATACCGTTCCAATAACGAGCGGTTTTCGCGTTGGTCTACAAAGAATCCCGTTTTCTGGCCTTTCAGCCAGTCTACATGAAACTTCAGGCCGTACTCTTGTGCGATATTATCGTTGCTTCCTCCTTTCAGGAAACCATTTTCGGGGAAAAGGTCGGCTTTGAAAGGGAGCGTTGTTTCTGATTTATAATAGATATTTTCAATCTTGTCACCCATGACTTCGGACAAAGCCTCGGCGATCACCATGCGGTCTACGTGCATTCCTGCCGAGTGAGCTTGCATGACGGCAGTTTTGGCATAAATATCAATCACCAGTCCGGGGAGATTGTCACCTTCACCGTGTACGAGACGATAGGTGTCGTTGACCGGATTGATAGCGATTCCAATGGCACAACGCATGTCGTATGCAATTTCCAGTTTGCGTTTCCAGAAATCATGGTTGATCGGTTCTTGCCGGAAAGAAAGCACACGTACGGCGATACTTCCGATCTGGAAGTGTCCTTCGGCGATAAATTCTTTCTTGGAGGTGTATACTTCTACAACTTCACCTTCTTCGGGTTCTCCGTCGAAACGGGAGATAGCACCGGAGAAAATCCAGGGGTGAAATCTTTTCAGCGACTCTTCTTTACCGGGTTTGAGGTATACTTTATGCATAGTGTTTTATTTATCTGATTCTATTAAATGTTCTTCTTTCTTTTCTTCGGGAGCTATTTCATAATTACCTGTCCGCTTTAGTTCTTGCAGCAGGTTGTAGATGTTGAGGCATGCCCAGGCGTCGGTGGCGGCGTATTGTTTTTGTCCATCACTCAACACATCCGCTTCCCAATTGGACAGTCGTTGCGATTTGGAAATTTTTTCCTTAAATAAAATGGCATAAATCTTTTGGAGGCTTTTGTCCTGTATGCCGAACTGACGTACATAGTCCTGCAATTCGATACAACTCTGTTGGTTGAAAGGAGCACGTTTATGCAACATCATAAAGTCGTCTTTCAGCGAAAGCCCCACCTTAATAATTCCCGGGTTCTCAAGCAAGTCAACCAATGGCTGTGTAAGTCCCGTCATATTGAGCCGGAACAGAAAACAACATTCTTCGGAAGAAATCTGGAGAAGCGCTACTTTGTGTGATTGCCCTTTTGTGAAAGAGGGCCGCGTTTCGCTGTCGATACCCAATATCGGCTGCGACAACAGGTAGGCTACCGCCTTTTCCGTTTCCGATTCCGATTGGATAACATGGATTCTTCCCGGAAAAACTACTTTCGGGAGTTCCTTTAATTCGTCTTTATCAATGGTTCTTCTTACAATCATTTTTATTTTTCATCATCGTGACAATGGCAACTGCCTTCGTGGCAGTGACATTCGTCGTCATGGCAATGACAACCGCCTTCTTCACAACAACTGTCGTCTTCGCTTGGTTCGTAAAATCCTTCTTCGTTGTTTTCTTCCTCTTCTTCGTTGTCCTGCAGATTATACTTCACGTCGTGGAGGGCGCGCAGTGTATTAACCAGCTTTTGTCCCCACAACATTCCGAAGTTTTCCTGACAAATGGCCAGCGAATCGTTCATCGTTTCGTTCAATCCCAGTTGGAAAACAAAAATAAAGTCTTTGATATCTTGATAAATATCAGCCAAATCTTCAGATATGGACTTCTTGATAGGCTGGTCGCTGTATACCATATCCTGCACAAATACGTCCAGATAATCATCCTTGTCTCCCATTAATCCTGCAAGGTTGATACGAAGAATTTCATAAATTTCTTCAGTCACATACGTCTCGGGCGCCTCATCCCCGATCGTCTCACACTTCGGCAGCATGGAGGCTTTGAGATAGAGTAAAGGCAGTATTTTCAATGATGTATCAACGAAAGTGCTGCGCTTCATGCTTTCGGCACGTTCGAGGAATGCACAAAATTCGGCGGCTACCGTTACGAACTCAATTACATTCTTATCAAATATCGTTTGGCTTTCTTTTTCCATAATCAGCGTTGATTTGAAACGCAAAGGTAAGAAAAAGGATTGAATGAGCGTAGCGCTCGTTATTTTTTTATTATTTTTGCGGCTTAGATTACGATTCCAATTTTATAAAAAGAATGAAAGACTCATGGCAAAAAAAAAATTAGATAAGGAGGCCGAACGTACTCCCTCTTCTCCGGGTAAAATCGCAGCAATTTTAAAGAATGAGACTGTCCACTTTGTTATCGGATTAATGCTGGTCATTTTTTCCGTTTATTTATTGTTGGCTTTTTCCTCTTTCTTTTTCACGGGAGCTGCCGACCAGAGTATTATTGACAGTGGAAATCCGGCAGACCTGTCGGCAGTCAACAATCATGTGAAGAACTATGCCGGTTCGCGTGGGGCGCAGTTGGCTCATTACTTGATTAATGATTGCTTCGGTGTCTCTTCCTTCTTTATTCTTGTCTTTTTGGCGGTGGCAGGATTGAAGTTGATGCGTGTGCGTGTTGTCCGTCTGTGGAAGTGGTTTATAGGTTGCACATTGTTACTGGTATGGTTCTCTATATTCTTCGGATTTGTGTTTATGGATCATTATCAGGATTCTTTCATTTATCTGGGCGGTATGCACGGATACAATGTCAGCCGTTGGCTGATCTCTCAGGTCGGTGTACCCGGGGTGTGGATGATTCTGTTGATAACGGCTATTTGCTTCTTTATATATATAAGTGCGCGTACAGTGATTTGGTTGCGCAAACTCTTTGCATTGAGTTTCCTGAAACGAAAGAAGAAGGAGGAAGAAGAGCTTGCCACTACCGGAGAAGAACCGCAGGAATTTACGACCTCCCAACCGCAGGAAGTAGAATTTAACTTGAAACGGACATACAAACAGACACCGCCTCCGGCACCTGTAATGGATATACAGGCGGAAGAACCCCAAGAAGAATTTCCGGTGAGTGAACCGGAAACGGACGATATATCCTCCGCTTCATCCGATGAGAGTGAAGGAGTAACCATGGTGTTCGAACCAACCGTTTCCAATGTTGTTCCTCCTTTGGGGGGAGAGTCTTCGGAGGATGAAGAACCCGGTTTTGAAGTGGAGTCTGCCGCTTCGGAAGAAGAATATCAGGGACCGGAAATGGAACCTTATAACCCGACAAAAGATTTGGAGAATTATCGTTTCCCCACGATCGACCTGATGAAGCATTTTGAAAACGACGATCCGACAATTGATATGGATGAACAGAATGCCAATAAAGACCGTATCATCAATACGTTGCGCAGCTTCGGCATTGAAATCAGCACGATTAAGGCAACGGTCGGTCCTACGGTTACTCTGTATGAGATAACTCCCGAACAAGGCGTGCGTATCTCCAAAATTCGCGGATTGGAGGATGATATTGCGTTGAGCCTGTCTGCTGACGGTATCCGTATCATTGCCCCGATACCGGGCAAGGGAACTATCGGTATTGAGGTACCGAACAAGAATCCGAAGATTGTTTCCGGGCAAAGTGTTATCGGAAGCAAGAAATTCCAGGAATCCAAGTTTGACCTGCCTATTGTGTTGGGAAAGACTATTACGAATGAAGTCTTTATGTTCGACCTTTGCAAGATGCCGCACGTATTGGTGGCAGGTGCAACCGGTCAGGGTAAGTCTGTCGGTCTGAATGCAATTATTACTTCCTTATTATATAAGAAACATCCGGCTGAACTGAAGTTTGTCCTGGTCGACCCGAAGAAGGTAGAGTTCAGCATCTACTCGGTCATTGAAAACCATTTCCTTGCCAAACTTCCCGATGGCGGTGAACCGATTATTACGGACGTGACGAAAGTAGTGCAAACTCTGAATTCCGTCTGTGTGGAAATGGATACCCGTTATGACCTGTTGAAAATGGCTCATGTACGTAATGTCAAGGAGTATAATGAGAAGTTTATCAACCGTCGTCTGAATCCGGAGAAAGGACATAAGTTCATGCCGTATATTGTCGTTGTTATCGACGAGTTCGGTGACCTGATTATGACGGCAGGTAAGGAGGTGGAACTTCCGATTGCCCGTATCGCCCAGTTGGCGCGTGCTGTCGGTATCCACATGATTATCGCTACACAGCGGCCGACGACGAATATCATCACGGGTACGATTAAAGCCAACTTCCCGGCCCGTATCGCTTTCCGTGTATCCGCCATGATGGATTCCCGAACGATTCTTGACCGTCCGGGTGCCAACCGTCTGATTGGTAAGGGAGATATGCTTTTCTTACAGGGAGCTGATCCGGTGCGTGTGCAATGTGCCTTTATCGATACGCCGGAAGTAGAGGAAATCACGAAGTTTATTGCCCGTCAGCAAGGATATCCTACTCCTTTCTTCCTGCCCGAGTATGTGAGTGAAGACAGCGGTAGCGAAGTAGGGGATATTGATATGGGGCGTCTTGACCCGTTGTTTGAAGACGCTGCCCGGTTGGTGGTTATTCATCAGCAAGGTTCCACGTCGTTAATTCAACGTAAGTTTGCTATCGGTTATAATCGTGCCGGCCGTATCATGGATCAACTTGAAAAGGCTGGAATCGTCGGTCCTACGCAGGGAAGCAAAGCGCGTGACGTACTTTGCATCGATGATAATGATCTTGAAATGCGTTTGAACAATTTGCAGTAATCAATCGTTTATTAATCAAATGAGGAAATACATTTTTAGTGTTTTAATAGCTTTACTGTCATTGCCTGTGATTGCTCAACAACAGCAGTCGCAGGCTAAAGCTGTTCTTGATAAGACAGCCGAAGCATTTCGTAAGGCAGGCGGAGTGAAGGCTGATTTCATTATTAAATCTGTGACTAACGGTTTGGTGGAAGGGTCGGAAAGCGGTACGATTCAGTTGAAAGGAGAGAAGTTCGTATTGAAGGCGTCCGAGGTGATAACCTGGTTTGATGGGAAAACGCAATGGAGTTATGTAGTCAGGAATGATGAAGTGAACGTCAGCAATCCGACACAGGAAGAACTGCAACAGATTAATCCGTATACATTCCTGTATATGTATCAGAAAGGATTTTCCTATAAACTGGGAACAGTAAAGACTTACGGGGGAAAGGCTGTCTGGGAAGTAATTCTCACAGCGAAGGATAAGAAACAGGATTTGGAGCGTATCACTCTTTATGTGACGAAGAATACGTATGAGCCTCTATATATTCTGCTTCAGCAGCGTGATCAGCAGACGCGTAATGAGATTACCGTGACAGGTTATCAGACCCGGCTGAATTATGCGGATAGTATTTTTTCTTTTGATAAAAAACAATATCCGAATGCAGAGATTATTGATTTGAGATAAAATGTTTTTGAATAACAAAACGATAAAGGTATAATTAAAATGGCAGAAATAGAAAAAGTTAAGTGCCTGATTATTGGTTCAGGACCTGCCGGATATACGGCAGCGATTTATGCGGGACGTGCAAACTTGTGTCCGGTGCTTTATGAAGGATTGCAGCCCGGCGGTCAGTTGACGACAACTACGGATGTTGAAAACTTCCCCGGTTATCCGGAAGGTATCAGCGGACCGCAGTTGATGGAAGATTTGCGTGCACAGGCGAGCCGCTTTGGGACAGATGTACGTTTCGGTATTGCTACTGCAGCGGATTTGAGCAAGGCTCCTTATAAAATAACGATTGACGGAGAAAAAGAAATCGAAGCGGAGACGTTGATTATCTCTACCGGGGCAACAGCTAAGTATTTGGGACTGGAAGACGAAAAGAAATATGCGGGAATGGGTGTCAGCGCTTGTGCTACCTGCGATGGTTTCTTCTATCGTAAGAAAGTGGTTGCCGTAGTCGGTGGCGGTGATACGGCTTGTGAAGAAGCGGTTTATCTTGCCGGACTTGCATCGAAAGTATATCTGATTGTCCGTAAGCCTTTCCTGCGTGCATCGAAGATTATGCAGGAGCGCGTGATGAATCACGAGAAGATTGAAGTTCTTTTTGAACACAATGCGGTCGGTTTGTACGGTGACAATGGAGTGGAAGGTGTAAACCTTGTGAAACGTTGGGGTGAACCGGATGAGGAACGTTACAGCCTGCCTATCGACGGTTTCTTTCTGGCTATCGGTCATCAACCGAATTCTGATATATTCAAGGATTATCTGGATACGGATGAAGTGGGTTATATCATTACAGATGGTGCCAGTCCGCGTACGAAAGTTCCCGGAGTGTTTGCTGCCGGAGATGTGGCCGACCCTCATTACCGTCAGGCTATTACAGCGGCGGGAAGCGGATGCAAGGCTGCTATTGAGGCAGAACGTTACCTTTCTGCAAAAGGACTTATCTGATAAATATAATGTTCAGTATAAAACCGAAGGATAGTAATCACACAATTCCGGTGTGGTAACTCTTAAAATAAAAACGGTGGACATCGGTTAGAAACTAGTGTCCACCGTTCTTTTTATATTGGGTTTACTCTAAGATGATTAACACTTGGTTAATACGCTTCAATCTCGTCCAGCCATAATTCGGCAGGAATCACTTCCGGACCATTGATAAAGATAAAAGAAGAAGAGAAATACTTTCCTTCATGATCCTAAAATGTGTGTTAAGTTATAAATAGATTTGACACGACAAATTTGTAATTTCTGTTTGTACAAAATTATTTGTGCCTATTGCTTTATGCGTATAAAAGAATGGATCTTGTTTCTCTTTCTTATACAAGTTGTTTAAAGAACAGACTTTGTGTTTATAATAAAAAGTGAGAACGTTTATTATAAACGGGTCTTAAGTTTATTATAAACGATTATTGGCTGAACTCTTGAAAAATGGGTGAAGAATTTAAACAAAATGGGGCGAAATCCTTGCAGACTTCACCCCATTGTTAGTTCTTACAGTACACTTGCGTGTATGCAATCTGATGATTTATGTCTTTATTTTTGTATGTTTCATACCTGTTGTTTCTGATTCGTTTCTGCAAATATACAAAATAAAAAAGGAAAAGTCAATACCCTGTTTCCGTTTTGAAGCTGAATACATAGGCAATGGTGGCTGGCATCAATACCTCTTTCTCCATTGCTATTATTTGAGAAGCTGTTCCTCAATGATTTGCACGTACTTCTCCGGAGTAGCTCCGACTTCGACGATAGGTTTGTCGCCTACCGGAATAAAGAAAAGAGTCGGCAGCGCCTGTACTCCGAAATGTTTGCACAAGTCTTTCTCTTTATCCGCATTCACTTTATAAAACATGACTTTTCCCTTATACTTTTCAGCCAATTCTTCCATTTTCGGAAGCAGTCTCATGCAAGGGCCGCACCAAGTTGCCCAAAAGTCAACAACCACAGGTTTGTCTCCATTATAAACGAAATCATTTCCTGTCCGGTAATCAAAAATATGTTCCAGAAAGAATTGGCGGGTAATCGGATTCATCTTGCCGTCTTCCGCTTTGACTTCCGTTACTTTAGCTTCCGATTCGGGAATAGGAACCAAGTCGAAAGGCTGGAAGTATATTTTTTGATGAACATAATCAATGGACAAAATGCCGTAGTCCAATAGTTTCTTTCCTAAAACAGAATGTTTCAGAGATGGATTCCTCACGGCAAAGGCATCGTCTATCTTTGTTTTCACGAATATTGTTTCCGGTAAGGTCAGGCTTTCTTCTTCTTGTGCCGTCTCTTTATAGCCGATTGAAACTTTTTGCGGAGTTCCCTTCGGATAAAGTGTGCTCCACTCGTTAAAGTCTTTTTCAGTGAGGTTGATTAATCCGTCGCTCCATGTATCTAAAATAGGAAAAATTGTTTTATCTTGAATCGATATCGAACATACTATACCTAAACCTGTTATCAATTCAAAATTTTCTCTATAGTTTAGTTTCATGTACGAAGGTCGGTATGGCTGAGTGATAGTGATCTTTTTTCGTCGCATGTCAATGGTCAAGACGGAAGTTCGGAATACTGCAGAATTCAATACTCCCATTACTCCCAGTTTGCGTAGATAAGGTTCATCTTCTAATATGAATGTTGGCAGACTATTGCTGAATGTATTATTACCAATAGTTAAGGTTCCTATTTCATAGATTTTCTTTACGGGAACCTGTTTGAATTTGAAATTCTGATAACTTCCAAAACTACTGGCGTTTTTCGTGTTGATTTTCAGTTGGTTGACAGCTTCCGGAAGTAATGCATTATGTCCGGCTAAATCAAGTACAAAATTTGCTGTTTCTCCATTTATATTGGCTTCTATGATAATCTTTCCATCGATTGTTTTAAATGGAATGATTTCCGTCATACTGTTCTGTGTTTGTGCTTTTATGCCTGAAATAAAACAAAAAGCAATCAAACATATATGTATTTTTATTATCATATTTCTCAAATTCATATTGTTTTAAAGTCTATCTTTCTTTTTTGATTTCTATTTTTCTCTCCTGATTGTCCTTTTTAATAATAATATATCCTGTATCTCCGGGAATAGCGTTCATTATCTCTTCTATAGCAATCTGGCTCATCGGACAGTTGCTTAATGAGGTTCCGTTGATATTGATTACCTGATCACCGAAAGATACTTGGTCTTTCATACTATCCCATATCGTTGTGATTTCAAATCGTTCGTTGCGTGGCAATATGCTCACATTCCAAAGAACGGGAGCACCTCCCATATCAGTTTTCCCTTTTTCGAATGGGAGGAAGAAGAAGCGTTTACGCATATAGTCTATAATCACTTTTCCATATTTCAGCAAGTCTACTCCTATGATTGTTTCATTCATTACGCTTGTCGTGCAGCCTATGTTTGTGAATTCCTTATCCATGATACGAATAGAAGGTATGTTCAGTTTTTTGATTCCTACAGGATTTCCCAGTCCGGCTAATCCGGCAGATACAATCCCATGTGCATGATTTGTTTCTTTTATATCGGATATATCAGCCAGCCTGTTATAATCTTGTATCGAATATAGTAGAAAACCTTCTGCACCAGTGTCAAACAATATTTTCATTGTCTGTTCTTCTTGCTTGACAGTGATAAATGAGTGATATTCCGTTTCATCCAGAAGAGGAACTCCGTCTGTTAGTTTCAGTTTCTCGGGGCGATAGGGATAGTTGATGACCATGATTCTATAGCGAGAGTCGAATGTTACTACAGATTGTGAGAATGCGTCTCCACCGAGAATGCCGGCGACTCCTAAATCTGTGAAAAAAGGATCTTTGGGCAGCACCATTGTTTTTAATAGCTTGATTTGGTAACTATTGCCGATGGATACATTGGAGACATATGCTTCTTGATAGTTTTGTCCCTGTCCGTTCACATCAGAAATGCGTGTATATCCTGCAGCGTTTGCCTGCATTTCAAGGGCTATATCGTACATCGTTCCAGTTTTGCCACCGGTGTCGACGATATATTTCGTTTTAACGCCGTTGATTGTGACAGGAATAATGATTTTGTTGTGTACCAATTCATAGGGAATAGTGTCGCAAACCTTATTTTGGATTTGCGACATACATTCCTTTCCATAGATTAGAAACATTAACAGCCATAAACCGGTGAGTATCTCTGCTCTTTTCATATCATTTCTTTTGCGAATTCATTTTTTCTGCTTCTAGAATAGCTTGATAGGCGTTAACAATACCTCCGGAGATACATAAATCATCAAAAAGGAATAAATCTTGTGAAGGTCTGTCGTCTACTCGAATGCCTTTTTCTACTTCTACTCCTTTGCGTGAGGTTACACTTTTTAATAGAATATCACGGATTTGTGAGCCGGTAAGCTTTGGAAAATAAGATTTTATGAGTGTGGCTACTCCGGCTACGGTAGCGGCCGCTAGTCCTTCTCCTGTTCCTGTTCGGTAAGTGTCTCCCATGTATGCAGAATATATATCTGTTCCCGGAGCATAGATATCTAGTGTATTTGCTCCATAATTTGTATCCATAACCGGATTTCCTTTTTTATCAGAAGAGGCGACTATCATAAGATTGGTGAGTTCTTTGTCTTTACTCATTTTCCGGTTCGGGAAGAATTCTACTTTGTCCATATCGATAGATGTATTCCACGCGGGAACTATCACTATGGCTCCTTTCTTTTCCGCTTCTTTCAATTCATGGATTATCCATTGTTTTTGTTCCTCGGGGTATAACATATTCTGTTCAGGCAATACAATCACATCTGCTCCGTGGCTGACTGCATAATGAATGGCTAATGCCATATCTTTCAGGTAAGGTTCCCCTTCTCCTGTACAGATACGTAGCGTCATGATTTCTGCTTGATCGGCAATGCCATCGCTTCCTATTTTATTGTCACGTTTAGCAGCTATAATTCCTGCCTTCATTATGTTGGTTGCTGCATCGGATGTAAGTAGTATATTATTTCCATAATTGCTATTATTTATATCCATTGGGTTGTCACCTGTAATTTCTTTCCGTTGGTCCGTACCATATTTTCTTAAGGCTTCTTCGTAAGAGGCTTTAGCTGTTTCCACACTTTTCTTACCCATATTTTGGTATACAGGTTCCCATTTATCTGTATTATATAAACTGAAATAATAGGCTGTACATACAAAGGCTACTTCAGAGAGGCTGTCCCTTTCCGCTTTAGGGTTATAACAACTTTGAAACTCCTCGACGGTTAATTCTTTTCCAGGGAAGCGCTGCTTCATGTCTCTATTAAATTTTTCAACGTATTCTTCGATGACATAAGCAAGTTGCAGACCACTGTAAGTACTTCCTATTCTGGATTCGGGCATTACTTTATATCGATAATAGTTATATTCTTCCATGTTTTCCGGTGCAGCTACTTCCTGACGTGTTCCATTAATAATTTTATAATACTTTTTCCCATCAAAAATATAGTCTGCATATTTATCTTTCAAGCGGAAGAATTCACGTTCTCCTTCTCTCGTCAAAGACTCCACAACTTGAGCATCTTTGCCCCCGAGGAAGTTCCAACCATTAATATCATCAATGAGACCATTTCTATCATCATCTTTTTGATTTAATTTTTCTTTGGGATTGATCCATATAGCCTGTCTCAGATCTTCGTGTTCCACGTCCATTCCGGTTCCGATTAATGCGACAATCGGCCTTTTCTTGAGTTTCTTTTTGTTAGCATTCAAATATTCATAGGCTTTGTTAACTTCAGCGCCATATACACTGTCTCTGTCGAAAGAACAATTGTACCAGTCCAGTTCGGATTGTTTTTTTTGTTTTTCAACTTTTTGTTTTATTAATTGAGCTGATGTAATTCCACAAATAAGGCAGCATAAGATAAGGGATATAAGTTTTTTCATTGTAGGATGAGTTATGATATTTATATAGTCAGATTAATTTCTAGCTTTTAATATGGCTTCACGTACTTGTTCTCCGCGGACATTACGTGCTATTAGTTTTCCTTCTTTGTCAATGACTACAAGGAAAGGGATGGCATAAAAGCCATAAGCTGTCTGGATAGCACTTGGAGCTTCATTACTTTTCGGAAAGCCTGTTTTATCCCACAGCATTACCCAGGGAAGTTTTTCTTCGTCCAGCATCTTTTTCCACTTAGCTTGGCTATCGTCTAGTGATACGCTGATGAACTCCAAATCGTCAGCTTTCAGTTCATTATATATTTTTAGCATACTACGCATCTCCTTACGACAAGGGCCGCACCAGGAAGCACAGAAATCCAAAACGACAATTTTACCGCGAAAGTCTTTTAAATTGACCTTCTGATCATTGACATTCGTGAAAGTAAAGTCCGGACATTCTGCACCAATAATTTGGTGGGAAAGGATTTTGACTCTTTCTACCAGCCAGCGGGCAGATAAAGAGTTTCGCTCATCATCGGAAATCATATCCAATAATTTCTTATTAGAGTAATAGTCATTTACATTGGCCAGATAAGCAAGCGCGGATACCATATTAGGTGACAGTTGCGCGTTAGCTGGAAGAGAAACAGTTGCTGTGTCCGGGTCTTTATCTGCGGGTAAATATTCTTGCAGAGTGAGAAACGAGTCGATACCTTTAAACGACAGGGAACTTTGTTCGGGATTTGTCTCATCATAGTAGCCGATGATGTTCACTTCATGGTTCTCGAAATATATTTTTTCTTCCGTTTTTCCGATTCGCAATGTGTAGATATCGGGTTGAATCAGCTTCTGTTCTGTGGCGAACTCTTTATTGGGTTGGAGTTCACAGCTAAGAATAAGTGTTCCGTTCAGGTCATTCACTTGCAAAGTGGTTGGTTTCAGTATTCTTAACTTGCCTTTAATTTGTAGTCCATCTTTGCACCACGAACTTGTCGTGGCGCATAAGAAGGACGAAAAAAATAAAATGAAAAGTTTCTTTGTTGATATCATAGAATTGTATTTAAATAATAATCGTCACAGGAGAATAGTTACCAGTCAAATCCTGGCCAGGGATCGTCATCGTCTCCACCGTCTTCATCGTTGTTACCCGGTATTTCTGGATGAGGCTGAATATCCCAGTCATTCGGACCTTTAGCTATGGCTTCCAAATCAATTCCATAATTCTCCTTCATGTATTTGCGTACGAAAGCGAATTTCTCAATAATAAGCGGGAATTGACTGTATCTTTCGGTACTTTCGGCTTCCGTATAATATAATGATAGTAAGGCATATCCGGCAAATGTTGCTTCCCGGGTCGGGTTGCTGCCGTCATATTCTTCATTCAGTGTGAATTTATTTGTATTTACAGTACCTGGAAATCCCCTGTTCAAGTGAAAATCAGGACTGTCTGTTTCCCAAAAATAGAATGATATAGGAGTCACGTAATCCAAACCACGGTTGAATTCTTCGGGAATGGTAATTAGCCTTTTTTCTACAGCAGCCTTTATGATATTACCGAGAATCATTTTCCGACGTTGGCTGAACGTTACTTGGTCGTCCGGCATAATATATTTGTCGGTCATTTCTGCCTGAGGTCCGAATAAACAGGTACTCCAGTAATCCAGACCATTAATGATTTCGTGCATGGCATTATTTTGTTTGATAACGACTGCTCCCAAATCTATTTCCGTTGCTATATGCACATTATAAGCCATATACCAATATAACGGTAATAATTTGCTTGTAACCTTTTTACACTTTTCGTTATTGAGGTAGGAGAATACATGTTTCTTCATAAATTCCGTATAGAACTTCGCCATTTCATCGTTGATACACCCTTCCCCTTTATAATTTGTGGATGCACCTCCTGTCCAGCTACGATTGAAATCTTCATCTTGCAAATCTTTATAAATCAGATAGACGCCGAAATCTTTTTGTATTTGTGAGATGTCATCATCCCAGCTATTCGTTCCTTGGGGAACTTTGAAACGTAATTCAATGCCTCCTTCTGTGGGGGTAAGTGCATCTTCTTCATAGCATGAGGTGAATGCTATGCAAGTGAGGAGTCCCCATAATAAATATATATTTCTCATATTTGTTTCTTTTTTAAGTTACTGAAATTATTAGCATTAGTTTTCTCGTTTAGGAGCCAAAGGATTTTGTTCCAGTCTTTTATTTTTAATCAATACTTCATCCGGAATCGGCATGGTATAAGAAGGGTCGTTAGATTTTAGCGTATATGTTTTACCTTCCCATTCGTGTGTGATTTGAGGCATTCCGTAGCGTCTCAGGTCGAACCAGCGTTGTCCCTCAAAACAGAGTTCTTTTCTTCTTTCTGCCTTGATAAAGTTTTTCAACGTCTCACCGGTCAATCCGGCAGGGACAACTAACTTTTCTGGTTCGTAACGATTCTCCAATAAAGTTCTCATAGCTGAAAGCGCCTTACTTTCTTCGTTATTGTAGGCAGCAGCTTCTGCAAGATTCAGATATGCTTCACTCAGTCTAAAAGAGAGTGCAAAATTCTCTGAACCATTAGGCTCGCCCATTGCAGATAGTTGGTATTTCCCGAAAGAACTGTAATAGTCCGGATAAAAACTGTTATTTATTCTGTTATATTCTTTAGCTATGTATTTTTCTTTTCTTAAGTCTCCATCTTTAAAACTTTCCAACAGATCATCGGAAGCTGTGAAGGCTTTCCGATAGTAGGTAATATTTATTCCCCAACCGGGATAATCGGGGTCTTCCTCTTCACGAGATACTGTTTCGTTATTAAATTCTGTGAGATCAGATACATTTCCATATAGCCAGATTACTTCTGATGATTTCAAAGACGTGAAATTGTAATAAGGTTCTGCTGTTGACGTAGAAGGCAGATTATTCAAATTGATTAAAGAGAAAGACCACTCATTGATTACCTTGTCGGCATATATCGCTGCATCCTTCCAATTTTCCATGTAAAGGAAAACACGGGATTTCAATAATTGTATCATAGGAAGGCTGATTAAATAGTTCGGTTCGTATTGCTTATCTTTCGATAAAGTGAGAAACAACCGTTCCGCTTCGCTCAAATCTTCTATAATCTGGTTATAAACTTCTTCTACACTATTACGTGTCATTAATAAATCTTCTTCGGGCAGTAGGTTACTTGTCAATTTAAGAGGTACTCCCGCTGCTTGCTTGTCATAATTATAAGGTGCACCGAAGTGATTGACTAACATGAAGTAGTAGAATGCTCTTAGACCTAAAGCTTGGGCAATCACATAGTTCTTTTCAGCTTCTGTTCCGTTTACATCACCAATATAATCAAGTGCGGCATTTGCCCCTAAAATAAATTTATAGTAACCTTCCCAGATATTGTAAACAACGGGACTGTTCTTTTCCATTATGAAGAACATATCCGGTTGCCATGTGAAAACTGCTTTCTTGGATTCTACATATCCTAATGAGTTGGAATCGAACTCATACCCGGTTTTGTGGAACTGGACATCATCATCGAGGAAACTTAAAAAACCTAGTAAATTGTTGCCTGACTTATGTTGGGGGTAAGCACTGCCGATTAGCATCTCTTGGAGGGCGTTAGCGTCTTTAGGAACATATTCGCTTTGGGATTTCGGTTCCAGAAAGTCGGAGCAGGAGGACAGTGATAATAAAACGATTCCTATAATTGTATATATAAATTTTTTCATCTTTTATTTTTTTAGAAACCAATGTTAATACCTAGTGAGTAATTGCGCGGAAGTACACTATTACTGATTTCCGGGTCGAACCCGTTGAAACGTTTGCTGGCGATAACGAAGATATTATCCATGTTGAAGTTGAGTGACAAGTTCTTCATGTATATCTTTTCGCACCATTCGCGTTTCATTTGCCAAGATAAACCGATATTACGGCAGCGTAGGAATGAACCACTTACAACCATAGCATCAGACTGCTCCCATACCGGGATTTTGAAAGTACTCTCTCCATTAGGTAATTGTATGAGAGACATATTGCCCTTAGGCAGTGAAGGTATGATAGTATGTGCTTCGTCTCCCGGCTCTTTCCAACGGTTTAACAAATCACGGTTTATATTCGTATATGGGTCTGGCATATAGTAGGAACTGCTAAACTGCGAGTAGGGCGAGGGCAGACGTTTTTTGTTGCCAAGCAAGAGTGAGAAACTGCTGTTCAGAGTCAGTGATTTATACCGGAAACTTAAACTTAATCCACCTGTAAAATAGGGATCTCTTTGCCCTGAATAAACCAGGTAGGTGGTCGGGTCTATCAATCGGCTTCGTTGGTCATCCGGAATATCCAGAAGGTTGAATTGAGGTTCTCCGGTTTGTCCATTCAGACCGGCAAATGAGTATGACCAGAAACTACTAAGGGGATAACCTTGTTTGAGTATGATATCCGAGCGTCCGTTCAGAAAATCACTAGCCTTGACTTCGATATCCGTATGCCCGCCCTCGTTCCAGTTTTTAGATGCATTCAGGCTGACACTTAATGCATAGTCACGTTTTTGTATCGGAGTAAAAGTCAATGTATATTCGATACCTCTGTTGTGGATAATACCTCCGTTACGTTTCATAGAAGAAATTCCATATTCATAAGGCAGGTCTAATTCGACAATCGCATTAGAGCGTCTTGTGTAATATTCCAGATTCATGTTGAACAGATTAAATAATTCCAGATCGATTCCGAAATTCCATGATTTGGTACGTTCCCAAGACAGAGTCGGATTCGGAATCTGGGAAATAGTAGATTGATATCTATTGTATAGATCAGCTACTGTTCCTTGATTCAGAATTAGATCTGGGCTAAGACGTGTGAGTGCATTTCCCTGAATACCATAAGTGCCGCGGAAGTTTAAGTTAGTTATCCAGCCCACATATTTTCTCATAAACCTTTCTTCTGAAGCCCTCCATGAGAAACCAAATGAGTAGGTTGGGTCAATACGATGATTGGTATCTTGTCCGAAGCGGTTGGATGCGTCATTACGTACATTGGCATTTATTACATAGCGATTTTTGAATGAATAGGCCAGTGTGGCAAATACAGAGAAGAAATTATCTGTAGTATTAACTTTTCTCCAACCACCGTCATATATTCTTTGTAGAATGCCCCAACCGCTGTTTTGAGAACCGGTAATTGGTTCGAAAGCTTGTAAGGTGGTCGGGCTTGTGATGACTTCTCCTCTATCGGGAACATATCCCCATACCGTATTGTTGATTCCTTTGTTGGTAGTAGAACGCAATTCCATACCTATTAGTGAATTCAATCGGTTCTCATCATTAAAAGCCTTACTGAATTGCAACTTGTTCTGTATGTTGTAAGAGTATTGATGTGTGTTGTTAGTAAACAATTCACCACCAAAAGGAAGTAAGGCGGCTTTGAATTCTTTACTGGCTGGTGAAACCGAGTTAAAGTCATATCCGCGATAATTCTCGGCAATGTAAAATGTCCGTTCCGATTCCCATGCCTCGTTTGTACTATTATTATCCGAATATCCTCCGGTGAATTGATAAGTCAGCCAGTCTAGAATGTTCCATTTTAAGTCAAGTGAGGCGGACAGATAGCTGGATGCTGATTTTGAGCCGCTATTCTCCCGTTCATTAATGAAATTGTATGATAACGATCTTACTCCTTCATTATATGGATAGGAGGCTTTCATCTGATAATAGACATCAGGGTCTATTGAGCGGTTAGTGGTAGTGGCATATCCTAAAGGATTGACTCCTCCCGCAAATCCTTTATTCGTGTTTACACTTCCATTGATAGCTGCATTTATGGTTAGTTTCTGTACCGGACGTATAGTGATAGCAAGACGGCCGGTCATGCGTTCACTATCATTTCCAATTTCTTGTCCTTCGCTTTTGGAATATCCCATAGAAGCCGAATAACTGTATTTGTTTGTTCCGCCGGAAACACTTAGATTGTGATTATGGCTGAAAGCGCGGCGGGTTAGTAGTTTGAACCAATCTGTGTTTTGTGTTTCCAAAACATTCCGTTGGGCAAGGAACTCTTCAGAGGATATATCATGTGATAAATACATATTCAATAATCCTTCGTACGTGTACATTTGTTTGATAGGTTCAGCACTGTAAGGAGTTCCCCAGTTGAAAGCTTCTTGTGAGAACAGTACCCTTTCTTTTGAATTCATATAATTGAACTGATCGTAATTAGGTCGTGTTCCTATTATAAAATTGGATGTGTAATTAACGCTTAAACGATCAGTAGTATTTTTTTTAGTGGTAATTTCAATGACACCATTAGATGCCTTTGAACCGTAAATAGCAGTTGCAGAAGCATCTTTTAGAATACTGATGCTTTCAATATCGGCCGGATTCAGCCAAGATATCTGGTTACCGATGATATTTTTTAAGTCATTGGTCATTAGAGAGGTCGCATCCAATTCTAATGGGTCCTCCTGAATAATTCCGTCTACTACCCATAACGGGTCCTGATTACCTAATAGTGTACTTGTACCACGAATCTGAATCTTGGGAGCAGTACCTACGCGGCTACTGGTATTGGTCACTACCATACCTGCCACACGTCCTTGTAACATTTGGTCAATAGTGGTATACGAAGGCATTATGATATCCTTGGCTTTGACGGTAGTGATCGAACCTACCAGGTCACGTCGCTGGATGTTCTGATAACCGGTTACCACTACTTCGTCTATTTCTGTATTTGAGGAATTGTTTAGAGTGACGTTGATGGTTCTCTTTCCTGTATATTTGACTGTTTTCTTTTCCATTCCGATGAACGAATAGGTCAATATTAGTCCTTCCTGTGCCGGAATGCTAAAGGTGTAGTGTCCGTCCAATCCGGCAATAGCTCCTTGCTTTGATCCTCGAACACTGACCGTAGCTCCCGGAAGTGCTTCACCGCTTGTGTCACGTATCCAACCGCTAATAGTGATTTTGTCAGTTTTTCTTTTCTTGATAACGATAGCACTACCTGAAATTTCGTAAGTGAGATTAGTTCCTTCCAGGCATTCGTCCAAAATTTCGGTAATTGTTTTGTCTTTTGCTCTTACACTGATATCAGTAATGTTAGCGATATCTTCAGTTGCATACATAAAGATAAATTTTGTTCGATTTTGCAGGTACCAGAGTACTGATTCTAAAGTCTCTTCTCTAAGATCAACCGATATTCTCTGGTTGTCTTGTGCCTGAATCATAAGTGAAGATAGAGAGAATACGCATAAAAAGCAGAGCTTGATAATATTTCTGCTCGTACGCGATATCCCTCTGAATAAGGAATGTGCTCGTCTTTTCATAAGCGTTAGTTATAATGTATTAGTAATTATTTATAAGAGATATGCAGAACGCCTTCTCTTTGTTTTATATCTACCAGGTTCAGTTCTTTTATCATGTCAATAATCGGATTCATATTTGCATATCGATTAAGATAGGCTCCAATTTTTACTTGTTTGACAGCATCATCTTCAAATGTGTATTTGAATCCATACCATTTAGAAAGATATGACATGACACTCTCAAGAGGGATATTTTTGAATATGAATGAACCGGATTCCCAAGATGTGTATAATTCTGTATTTACATTGGTTACAGTATTTCTTTTGGAATTCTTGTCAAAAATGAAATGTTGGTTGGGAGTTAATTCGAAATCTTCGTTTTTACTTTTAATTTTTATAGATCCATTAATAAGTGTAGTGCTTTCAATATTCTCGTCTGGATAGGCTCTGACATTGAAAGTTGTTCCTGTCACTTGAATAGAGGTATATGGTGTTTGGACAATAAATGGATGTTCACTGTCTGGAGCAACATCGAAATATGCTTCTCCTTTGATTTGGACAATACGTTGTTCGTTACTGAAGCATACAGGATATATCAATTGGGATTCTGCGTTTAAATGTACTTTCGTTCCATCTGACAAGGTTATGTGACATTCCATTCCATGTAGTGTTTGCAGGGTGTTTTTGATTTCTTTTATTTGAGGTTTATTGGTAGGCATTTGATAATTGATACCTTTGGAATCAATGATAAACATCTTGCTTGTCCCTTCTGGTAAAGCTCCTTCCGGAATTTTGAATGTAGTGCCGTTACTTAATGTAACTTCTCCGCCATGTGTGCCGGGATTGATTTCGCTAATCGGTTCTTCAGATATCCATTTATATATAGGATAGGAAACCGGTATCATGAGTAGTAAGATAAGGGCTGCATATCTCATACTTCTTTTCCACAGAAAAAGGTTAGGTGCCTTTTCTCCATTTAACAGAGGATAAATCTTTTCCCATGCTTTTTGTGAGGAAAAGCTCTTTATCAACAGTGAGTGTTCTTCATATGTCCTCTGATTTAATATCCGGTCGGCTATCTTTTGATGTTCCGGATTCTCATTAATCCATTTATGGTAACTCTCATTCTCTTCCAAGGTTGACGAATGAGTGAATATGGAGGCTAATACTTTAGCAATCTTAAATTTTTCTTTAAATGATTCCATCATTTTTTCAATTGGTTCGTATATAAAACAATCCAAATGAAAAAATGGGGTAATCAAAAAGTTACTTTATTTGCATAGAAAAAGACATAAGATGTAATTAATTCCTTTTAGGCTTTCTCGGAGTTTGCGATAAGCTATTTTTTTTAACTTATGGACAGTTCCTTCTGAGATTTGCAATTTGTCAGCAATTTCATTGTTTTTTAACCCTTTCATTGAATATAAGATGATATTCCGCATTTGAGTAGGTAATTCTTCTACCGCTTTGCGAACAATGCGAAATGTTTCTTGCTCAATAATCTCAGCTTCAAATCCATTGTCATATTCTTCTTTTCCGTGAAAAAAAGGAATATCTAGTTGTGCGTGTTTGAGGTAATTCAAACATTTATTTCGAGTGACAGTATAAAGGAAACTTTTTACTTTCAAGATATCGTTGAAGTCTTCTTTTCGTTCCCAATAAGCCAACAATGCGTCTTGAACAATATCTTTGCAGACTTCTTTATCTTCAACATAGTGAAATGAGAAAACGCAAAGAATAGGGTAGTAGTCATCAAATAGCTTTTTGAAAGCTTGTTTGTTACCACGCTTGATGTCTGCAATTATATTTTCTATATGTGTGTTCACTGTTTAAAGCGGCGCAATTGGCATAAAAGAGTTTTTTATCCAATTTTGCTTATTTTCTTCAGCTTTTCTTCTTCGATGATTTTTATCTTTCTTCCGTCAATTGTGATTAATCGTTCTGCAGCGAATTGAGATAATGTACGAATGGCATTTGAAGTCGTCATATTCGATAAATTAGCCAAATCTTCGCGTGAAAGATAAATGCTTAGGGTAGAACCGTCTTCTTCCAGCCCGTAGCTCTCTTTCAGGAACATCAACGATTCAGCCAGACGTCCGCGGATATGTTTCTGTGTCAGGTTGACGGTACGTTCGTCGGAGATACCGAGGTCAATAGAAAGTTGGCGGATAAAGAACATGGCCAGATCGTTATTCTGAGCAACCAAGGTGGTGATAGCACTCATAGGAATCAGACAGACAACGGAAGGTTCAAAAGCAGCTGCAGCGGTAACGAAGTCCTGTTTCGCAAAGTAGGCGCGGTACGCAAAATATTCCCGCGGTTTGATCATGCGAATAATCTGACTTCTTCCTCCTACACCATCTTTGAAGATTTTTACTTTGCCACTGATGAGACACATCAAATGAGAGGGGGTTTCTCCTTCACAATAAATGGTTTCATTCTTTTTGTAGGTCTGTATCGTATAATTATTCATCAGAAACTCCTTTTGCTCATTGTTTAAAGGAGCTAACATGTCGGATAACGGTTCCGAAATATCTATGTCTGACATATTCATTTTTACCATGGGTGCTACAAAACTGTGTTATACAGCACAAAAGTAAAAATAAAAAATGAGAAAATGAACGAATCTATAAAAAGATTGCACAAAAGCGGTAGCTTTCGTGCAATCTTGAAAACATTTTATTTAGTAAATAACAGTTCCCTATACTTCGGTAGAGGCCATATTTCATCGTCTACTTCCATTTCTAAATGGTCGATGTGATCTCGTATCTGGTCGAGATACGGACGCACTTTATCTTCGTATGCAAATGCTCTTTCCTTGTAGTTTTCAAGGTGGTTGGCTACTTTTCGCGCTTCGGTCATTTCACGGACCAGTATTTTAATGGAGGTCACCCGGTGGGAGATCTCACGAATCAACTCTTTACGGTCGGCGCTCAACACTTCGTATTCTTCGGCAGAGAAGATTTCCTTCATTCCGCGAAGATTTTCGAGCAGGCGATTCTGATAAGCCACGGCAGTCGGCACGATGTGGTTGATAGCGAGGTCGCCCAATACACGGCCTTCAATCTGAACCTTCATGGTGTATTTCTCCAATTCCACTTCCAAACGGCTGTTCAACTCCGTTTCGTTGAAAATGCGTTCGCCGATAAGTACGGATTTGGATTGATTGTCAACGTAGTGCATCAGAGCTTCCGGGACGTGGCAGATGTTGGTCAGTCCGCGGCGTGCAGCTTCCTGTTTCCATTCTTCGGAATAGCCGTCGCCTTCGAAACGGATCGGTTCGGAAGCGATGATTGTCTCTTTCAGCAGACGGAAGATAGCTTCGTCTTTGCCTACTCCTTCCTCCATAAGCTTTTCCACCGATGCGCGGAATTCGTTCAACTGGTTTGCCATGGCAGCGTTGATAGCAATCATAGCGGCGGCACAGTTGGAAGAAGAACCTGCGGCACGGAACTCAAACCGGTTTCCGGTGAAGGCGAAAGGGGAGGTACGGTTACGGTCGGTTGTGTCGAGCAGAATTTCGGGTATACGTCCGATACCCAGTTTCAGCGTTGTCTTTTCTTCCGGGGTCATTTTCTCGTTTCCCACCTGGCGTACAATTTCGTCAAGAGTTGCCGAAAGTTGTGAACCCAGAAAGCAGGAAAGAATAGCGGGAGGAGCTTCGTTGGCTCCCAGGCGGTGACTGTTGCTGGCACTCATAATAGAAGCACGCAATAGATTCTGGTTCTTATAAACCATCATCAGCACATTCACCAGGAAAGTAAGGAATAGCATATTTCCTTTCGGATTCTTGCCTGGTGCAAACAGGTTGACGCCTGTGTCGGTACAAAGCGACCAGTTGTTGTGCTTGCCCGAACCGTTCACGCCACTATAAGGTTTCTCGTGCAGAAGCACGTTGAAGTGATGCTTGCGAGCAATACGTTTCATCAAGTCCATGACAAGCTGGTTGTGGTCGTTTGCCAGATTACAGTTTTCGAAGATAGGAGCCAGTTCGAACTGGTTGGGTGCTACCTCGTTATGACGTGTCTTGGCGGGAATACCCAGTTTGTGGCATTCGATTTCGAGTTCTTTCATAAATGCCGTGACGCGTGGAGGGATAGAGCCGAAATAGTGGTCTTCCAACTGTTGATCTTTAGCGGAAGAATGTCCCATAAGTGTCCGTCCTGTCAGGCAGAGGTCGGGACGTGCATTATATAAGGAGGAGTCAACAAGGAAATATTCCTGTTCCCAGCCCAGGTTTGTATATACACGAGTGATGTTTTTGTCGAATAGCTGGCAAACTTCCGTAGCAGCTTTGTCTACGGCAGCGAGTGCTTTCAGCAATGGAGTTTTGTAATCCAATGCTTCGCCTGTGTAAGAAATAAAAATCGTGGGAATACAGAGAGTTGTGTCTACAACGAATGCCGGAGAAGAAACATCCCATGCCGTATAGCCGCGAGCTTCGAAAGTATTGCGGATGCCACCGTTGGGAAAAGAAGAAGCATCCGGTTCCTGCTGGATAAGCAGTTTGCCGGAGAAGCGTTCGATGACTTCACCGTCTTCACCGAACTCGATAAAGCCGTCATGCTTTTCGGCTGTTCCGTCCGTCAGGGGTTGGAACCAATGGGTGTAGTGAGTAACGTTGAGCGACTTCGCCCAGCTTTTCATGCCGTTGGCAATCAGGTCGGCTATTTCACGGTTGATAGGTGTACCTTTTTCGATAGCGTCGATTACCGCTTTATAAGCTTCTTTGGGAAGATACTCTTGCATCTTCTTGCGGTCGAACACATGGCTGCCATAATAATCAGAGAGTTTGTTGGAAGGAGCGGTCACTTCCAAAGGTTTCCGGTTGGAAAGCTCTTGCAGAGCAAAAAAACGCATTTTTGACATAAATAGTCTACTTTTATTGGTTGCTGGGCGCAAAATTATATGTTTTTTCTGAAAGTACCCCTATTTTAGAGGGGGTATTTTGAAAAATAATGTGTTTTTCTAAAAGTACCCCCTCTGTTGATTCTCCAACTTCTATTCTTATTGTTGCTGTTCGTTGATTTCTTTAGCCATCTGTTTAACCAAACTTTCCACTTGGATATAATGGTTGTGATAGTTCTTGAATAACAGTTTGAACACTGGGCTGTTCACAGCCATTTGGGTAAGAAATTGTAGGTGTTTACCCATAGAGGTGTTCATCTGCATACGCTCTTTTTTGCTCAAGTTGTCTTGTAGGGAGTAAACACCGCATGAAATTTGGATTTCTGCAATGCCTTCATCCCAAGGATGGGTGTTGAGGTGAGTCAATGCTGCCAGGATTTTTTTCAGGTCTTTCAGCAGAATGTTTAAAAGTTCGAATTCGGTGCGGTTTATGGAGCAGGAATCCGGGTTCAGGAGGAAAGCGAATTTAAGGTAGAAATCCTTTAATTTTTCTTTAGGAATAACAAATGAATCTTTGGAAGCCTTTATCATGCCTCCCACCGCTGGTTGAACGGTAACTTGTTTTGTTTCCATAATATAATTATGAATAAGGTGGTAGGCGAAGATTTTCTATGAAATAAGAGCGGTTCCGCCTTTCCCGTTACTCTTCACCAACCAGGCAGTGGGTGCATTAACACTCCACACGGGGGTACGAAACCGCCATATGAAGCATCAGGACAGGCATAAAAATGCCTGCCACGAAACGAGGCAGGTTCCCTGCCTGGTTGATATGAAGAGTATCGCAAAGATACGACAATTTTCTTCTTTGTCAAGAATAAAGTGATAAATAAAAAGATAGAAGGGTTGATTTAGTCATTAATATGTTTTCAGGGGGCTCTTATATTTACAGATATTGGAACTTTGTATTTTTCCCATTATTGTTGAAATCCCCTTCATATTATAACTTCTTCCATACAGGTTTTATTAATTCCTCTTTCAACCTATCACCGCTCTGTAAGTGCGATGAATAAAGAGTTTTAGAAAGGTGGTGATAGGTTGAAAGAGGATTTTCGTTTTTTATATATGAAGAGAATAACAGAATATGCAGAGCTTCCTGCATTTATTTCGAGACAACCGCGCCAAAGATTTAGTTCATCTCCATGTTATTTTGAATAATGTGAAGGTTTTCTTCTGATAACTCTTTTTAGTGTCCAACTTCTCTTGCTTTTCGATATTCTTTTTTATATTTGCCTACGTTAATGAAGGAGATACGACGATTGAGAGTTAAAATATTGATAGGATGCATAGTATGCCTGTTTTCTTTTATATCAAAGGGAACAGCCAACAATTATATAATGAATCCCTATACCAGTACGGAGATCTCGGCTGACTCCATTATCGAACGTGTCATGACTTTTGCCCCTTTGTATGAGACAATAGTAAGCGATTATCGCGCGAACCTATATATAAAGGGTAGAATGGATATCCAGAAGAAGAATTTTATTCTCCGCTACGTACCTTCCATGTTCCGTTTGCAGAAAGGGGTGCGTGAATATATGCTCGAAACATACAGTGACCTTCATTATACGGCTCCCAATATCTACGACCAGAAAGTAAAAGCCTCGCAAGGTACAGTGAGAGGAAACAGGGGATTGCCGGGGTTGCTCGAATATTTTAGTGTAAATATCTACTCGGCTTCGCTTTTAAACGATGAACGCCTGATGTCACCTCTTGCCAAGAACGGACAGAAATTTTATAAATACCGGATAGATAGTGTAATGGGCGACCCCAATAACCTTGACTACCGGATACGCTTTATCCCCAAAACGAAAAGCGATCAGTTGGTAGGAGGTTATATGATTGTCAGCAGTAATGTGTGGAGCGTACGGGAGATACGTTTCTCGGGACGGTCGGAACTGATTACCTTTACTTGCTGGATTAAAATGGGAGAAGTGGGCAAGAAAGACGAGTTTCTGCCGGTTCGATATGACGTGGAGGCCCTCTTTAAGTTTTTGGGAAACAAGGTTGACGGCTCCTATACGGCTTCTTTGGATTATAAGTCGATCGAACTGAAAGAGAAGAAAACACGTAAGAAAGAAAAGAAGAAGTATAACCTGTCAGAATCTTTCTCGTTGCAGTGCGATACGAATGCCTACAAAACAGACGCTTCGACTTTTGCCATACTTCGTCCTATTCCGTTGGCGGACGATGAGAAGAAACTGTATCAGGACTACCAGTTAAGACGCGATACCGTGGTCAGTCAGAAAAAAACGAAAAGCCAGGCTTTTTGGGGAACAATGGGTGACTTGATGTTGGAAGATTATAAATTCAATTTATCCAATATCGGAAGTGTCCGTTTCTCTCCGTTTATCAATCCGCTTTTGTTCAGTTATAGCGGTAGCAATGGGTTGTCCTATCGGCAGGACTTCCGGTATAACCGCCTTTTCAGGGGCGATAAGTTGCTCCGCATTGTCCCTCGACTGGGGTATAACTTCACCCGGAAAGAGTTCTATTGGGGACTGAATGCCGACTTTGAGTATTGGCCTCAAAAGCGGGGATTCTTCCGGCTGAATGTGGGTAACGGTAACCGTATTTATAGCAGTAAAGTGTTGGATGAACTGAAAGCCATGCCGGACAGTATCTTTAATTTCGACCTGATTCACCTGGATTATTTTAAGGATTTATATTTCAATTTTTTCCATAGCGTTGAAGTTACTAACGGGCTGGATATAAGTGTCGGTTTCTCGGCGCACAAGAGAACTGCAGTGGAGCGTTCCCGCTTTGTTATTACCGGTGACTATCCGATGCCGCCTCCCGAGTTTATGGATAAGTTCAAGAATACCTATATCAGTTTTGCCCCTCGTATTCGTGTGGAATGGACGCCGGGACTTTATTACTACATGAACGGAAAGCGTAAGATAAACCTCCGTTCTTTCTACCCGACTTTCTCGGTCGATTACGAACGGGGTATAAAGGATGTGTTCAAAAGTACGGGGGAATATGAAAGGATAGAGTTCGACCTTCAACATCAAATCCGTTTGGGACTGATGCGTAATATCTATTACCGCTTCGGATTCGGCGCATTCACCAATCAGGACGAACTGTATTTTGTGGACTTTGTCAACTTTTCACGTCACAATCTTCCCGTAGGGTGGAATGATGAAATCGGTGGTGTGTTTCAGGTGCTTGACGGACGTTGGTACAACTCCTCCCGCCGTTATGTACGCGGACATTTCACGTATGAGGCTCCGTTCCTTGTCCTGCGGCATTTGATGAAGTATACTCGTTATGTACAAAATGAACGGATCTATGTCAGCGCCCTTTCCATGCCACATCTTCAACCTTATTTGGAAGTGGGATACGGCATTGGCACGCATATCTTTGATCTCGGAGTTTTTGTGAGCAGCGAGAACTGGAAGTTTGGCGGGATAGGCTGTAAGTTTACATTCGAGTTGTTTAACCGATAGTTTTCTGCGTTCCGGTTGGATATCCGGGAATTATTTTCTACCTTTGTGTAGAAGAGGATGAGGGCAGAATTTAGCACAAGAGAGGTGTAGTCGCCTCATAAGCACAGGTATTTTCCTAGAAAATAAATTACTAGGTATACATACCTAAATTTATTTTAGTAAATAACTCATCCTCTTCTCCTTAGTTTTATACAGATGCACAATGAACAAAATTCTAATAACGATACTTATTATCACCGGCTTTTTGATTTATAAAATGATTTCCTCGAGCAGGAGACAAGAAGGGTATAAAAGGTGGAAAGCAACAGGCGGTGGTAAAGAAGAAAAGGTTGATAAAACAAAATGGGAGCGAGGATCCTGGCTTCGTCATGCAATGGGTGTTACTACTCCGGTGGCCCCCTATACTCCGAGATTTGAAAAAGAGGCTGTAATCTGGTGTGCTGCTCTGTTAGGAGTGGAAGTGAACCGCCTGGAAGAAATATTGAACAATGTTTCCGGGCATTATCAGGAGTTTTGGATGAGAAAAAGAAGCGGAGGGTATCGTATGATTTCTGCTCCGGACAAGGATTTGCAGGCTATCCAATCTACTATTTATTCGCGTATTTTATCATCGGTGACGATAGTTCATCCGGCAGCCGTCGGTTTTCGCTGCGGTCGGTCTGTGGTGGACAATGCTGCTCCTCATTTGGGTAAGCGGTATGTGTTGAAAATGGATATTCATGATTTCTTCGGCTCTATACGAAGCCCGAGAGTGAGGCAGACATTTAAGAAAATAGGTTATCCGGAGAATGTGTCGAAAGTACTGGGGGCTTTGTGTTGCCTGCACAGGCATTTGCCGCAAGGAGCGCCTACAAGTCCGGCTTTAAGTAATATTGTGGGATACGAAATGGACAGGAAACTCTCAGCGTTGGCTGCGGAATACGGGTTGACTTATACCCGTTATGCCGACGACCTAACCTTTTCGGGAGATGTGTTTCCGAAAGAGCAGATCATCCCTCAAGTCAAACGGATTATCCGTGATGAGAAGTTCGAGCCGAACCATAAAAAGACTCATTTTATGAATCAGAGTAGTAGGAAGATTATTACGGGGGTGTCTGTCGCTTCCGGTGTGAAGCTGACTATTCCTAAAAGCAAAAAGAGGGAGATTCGCAAGAATGTTTATTTCATCCTGACGAAAGGTCTGGCAGAACACCAGCGCAGGATCGGCTCTCATGATCCAGCTTATCTGAAACGGCTTATCGGAATGCTTTGCTATTGGCGGGCGATAGAACCGGACAATACCTATGCATCCGATTCCATTGCTGCTTTGAAACGTTTGGAGAAAGGGTATTAGTCTGCAATCGTTACTTTTTCATTGTCTATTTTGGCATAATTTTTTTTTATGGCTTTATTGATTCCTCTCTGCATGACAGTGTCTATGTTTGATCCCATACGTGTGAAACCGAATTCTTGTGCGCACGCTTTCACCAAATCCGCCAAAGGAAGACTGATAGAATCAGCCAATAGTTGCCGTACTGCGTTGGCTATCTCTTCGGGTGGCAAATCTGTTGCATCCCGATCGGACTCGGGGCGGTAACCGGAATAGAGACAGCATTGTACTTCATCTTTCCAGAAGAAGACGAGACCATCGTATGTGGTACGGTAGAGGTGAAGGCTGTCGAAGATCTTTTCCAGATGCGCTTCTATCCGTTGTCCCAACCGGCTGATTCCCCATTCGACCAGAACCTTTTTGCAGAGTAATGATTTGCTGATGGGTGCTTCGTTTTCTATGAGTTTCCGGATTTGAAAGATAAGAATAGGGATGTTCTCCGTAGCGAAGAAATCTTTCGAAGAATATTTGTTCGGGTTCACTTTCGTGCTGTTATACTTTCGTTGGGGAATATCGGCGGAGATTATTTCCGGTTTTGCGAAAACCGGTGTTGTCTTTAGCGATACTTCCTTTATCGGTGCCTCGTTTAGTGTTACTTCTTTTATTTGCCCACCTTTTATGGGTTCTTCGCTGCGTGTTTCTTTCCGGGTTGGTTCTTCCTGCCGAGGTTCTTTTTGTTTGGAAACGGAGGTTCCTTTGCTGATTGCTTCCTGTATGGATGCAATGACTTCATCCGGCTTCTCCCACCAGTCCATTGTCCAAATGCGGCAGATGTTCCAGCCGAGTGCTTTCAATACATTGTTTTGGACAATCTCACGGTCGCGTGCGGTTTTCGTACGTTTGTAGTTCTTTCCGTCACAGATGATACCTAGTTGATAATTGGATGTGTTTTGAGGATCCACAATTCCAATATCAATTTTATAGCCAGAACATCCGATGTCCGTATGTACGGTATATCCTAAAGAGCGTAGTTTGTCCGCTATGATATTTTCGATAGATACCGTTTCTTCCGATAAAGAGGGAAGGGAGCTGCCGGGTGTGTTCCTTGTACCTTTTTCCGCATATTCGAGAAACCGTTTCAATCCGGCCACTCCGATAGACGAAGTCCGGTTGAGGTCTATCATATCCGATCTTAAAGTAGAGAAGATTATCATCTCATACCGGGCACGGGATACGGCTACATTCAGTCGCCTTTCTCCGCCGATCCGGTTTAACGGACCGAAATTCATGCTGACGCGCCCTTCGGAATCGGGACCATAGCCGACAGAGAAAAGAATGACATCCCGCTCGTCTCCCTGCACATTCTCCAGGTTCTTGATGAACAAAGGTTCTTCACTTTCCAGTGCAAGTGTTTCCAGTTCGGGGTGAAAGATGAAGAGGTCGGATAGCAAATCTTCTATCAATGCTTGTTGGACGACGCTGAAAGTAACAACACCGATACTCTTCCGCCTTAATTCTTCACTTCTTAATCTTCTTGCTATTTCGTCTACTACGGCTTGTGCTTCCGCCCGGTTTTGGCGGGACTTTCCTTTGTCATAGTAACCGTCGATTGCTACCATTCTCACTTTGGATTCAATGTTGTCCGGAGACGGGAAGGTCATTAGTTTATTGTCGTAATATTCCGAATTGCTGAAGGCGATAAGGCTCTCATGTTTGCTTCGGTAGTGCCATAACAGATATTTGGAAGGAATAGACAGTGCCAGGCAATCATCGAGAATGCTTTCGAGGTCTTCCAGTTCTATATTATCCTCGTCAACGGTGTTGACGGAGAAGAAGCTGGTGGGAGGCATTTGTTTCGGGTCACCTACGATCACTACGTTCTTGCCGCGTGCAATAGCACCTACGGCTTCGTAAGTCGGCATTTGTGAGGCTTCGTCAAAAACGATCAGATCGAATTTATCCGCATCTGCGTCAATGTATTGGGCTACGGAAAGCGGACTCATCAACATACACGGGCACATACGCGACAGTAGAGTGGGGATCTGGTCGAACAACTTACGGATAGATATGCCACGTGCATTGTTGCGGATATTCTTCTGGAGTATGCCGACTTCGGAACTCTGGATTGCTGCATGAGTAAAAGACGGAATGTTTGAAGCTAATCTGGCGAACAACTCTCTTTGGGTGATTGTCTCAAAATTCGTCGATATTTGTTTGTATTTCGCTATGATATCGTTGAATATCTTGCCGTTGAATAATTCCAGTGTCGGCTCTTTTGAGATAATATAGCGGATAGCTGCCAGATAAAAACTCTTGTGGAAACTGTCGATAAGCTGGTCGGTCGGGATATTCTTCTCTTTATATTCCAGGGCAATGAATCCTATACCCAGTTTATCCAGTTGGCGGTATGCCTGGAGCCACTGGTACCAGTCTTTGAGCTTGTCCAGATTTTCTTTGTGGAGGCGGGCTTTTGCCAGAGCGGTGTTTATCCAGTCGGCAGAGTTCATGTAAAGCGTTTCGGCAGATATGCCTAGCGTGGAAGAAAGCCGGTTCTCAATGTTTACCAATCTTTCGGCAAGTTGGTATAATTCATTTAGGGAATGGGCGTGCATATCTCTGAATGACCGGAGCCCTTCCGTTAGCTGCACGGACAGGTTTTGCTTGATTTGCGTTGCCTTGGCAATATTCTTCGAATAATTCAGTAGAAGGGAATGGAGGACTCCCATATCATTAATGATCTGTTCAATTGTGCTCCAGTCTTCACTTCTTCCGAAGCCTCCGAACAGGGAAGGCAGCCTGTCAGCGTGTTTCCGGACGAACTCCGCTTCTTCCTGATAATGGATGATTTGGTGGAGCAGGGGCTTGACGGCTTCCGGTTTGACAGGCTTCAAAGCATATAGATTGATTGCCTTTTTGATTTTTTTCTGTCCGAAATATCTGGGAAGAAACCATTGGGCGCTCACCCTGTTCCATTCTGCGAGCATTTGTGTTGCATTTATTTCGAGAATCTCTTTGGTGAATCCAGTTTCTACGGTTGCTTTTATCTCATCACGTTTCCTGCCACGAGCGGACACTTCGCGATATTCGTCGAGAGTCTCGCTCAATGAAGATGCTGTCAGCAATCCGGGAGTGAGTTCGGGAATGTCGAGTACTTTTCGGACAATGTCCGCTGTCGTTTGGAAATCCATGCGTGTGGGGTGCATATCCGTATCTCTCAGTAGTGTGGGAAATACGGATAACTTCGGCTGAATTGTGCTCAGCAAGTGGATGAAAGTGCTCAGTAATTGGGCAGCTTCTTCCTTTATGGCAGACGAATATTCCGCAATAGAGATTCCCGATAGCGGATGTTGATAAGGATGTCCGCAAGCATTGGCAGTTCTTACCAGAGTTTCGACAGCTTCTTTCCATTCGGAGAATGTTTCTTTGTTCAATGTATCCAGATAGCTTTGCGGAATATCAAAACAAGGCTCTCCGTCTGTTGATTGATAGTGGATAATGGCATCGTATAAAGAAATGCCGAAAGGATATTCCTTATGTAAGGCTTCTGTGTATCCGTTTAATTCCGCCCGCAGTTGCAACAAGCGTTCCGCTTCCTTTTTAAATTCTTCGGGAGAAGTCTGTTTGATGATTTCAGTCGTTTCTCTAAGTTGTGAGATAACGGCGGATTTCTTAGTCTTGTTGGAGTGAATTTCCAGGCAGAAGGGAGCAAGTCCGATCGCTGCCAACCTGTTTTGAACAACAGAGAGGGCAGCCATTTTTTCTGCTACAAATAATACACGTTTGCCGTTGTATAAAGCATTGGCGATAATGTTGGTAATGGTTTGCGACTTTCCCGTGCCCGGAGGGCCGTGCAAGATGAAAGTCTTGTCGTGTACCGCTTCATAGATAGCCTCCAGTTGGGACGAATCGGCAATAATAGGCAATACGATATCTGCCGGAGACAGTTCCTTATCCATGTAGGTGGCATCTATTTCTTCAGTTGTGGCATCCCATTCTATCTTTCCGTTGATGAGGCTCGAAACAATTTTATTCTGAGTCAGTTTATTGGCATTGTTGTGGATATCATTCCACATGATAAACTTGTTAAAGGAGAATATTCCCAGGATAGCCTGTTCTTCCACGTCCCATTTGCGCTGGTTCTTAATGCTGTTTCGGATAATGGAGTAGATAAGCTTGACGTTTACACCGCTTTCATCAGTCGGCAACGGGTCCAGTCCGGGGACGGAGATCCCGAAGTTTTGGCGGAGCATTTCCAACAAGGTGATATTCATCATCGTTTCCTCCTCACGTGAACGGATGACGTATCCTTTGGCCGCTGACTTACGGATGATTTCTACCGGTAATAGCAGGATAGGAGCATAGCGGGGACGTTCGCTGGAAGGTGACTCGTACCATTTTAGCAGTCCGAGAGCGAGATAAAGCGTATTCGCCCCGTTTTCTTCAATAGAAGTACGGGAAGAACGGTACAAGTGGGTAAGCGCTTTGCTCAAATCATTTTCCGGCAGATAAAAACGTAATCTTTTCTGGGAAAGCTCCGAATTTACAAAATCAGTAATCGGGTCGGAAGCCGGTATTGAAGAATAGATTCCGAACTCCATGCCCGGATTCTCCCAGTCGGAAGGACGGTGCAGGATGCGGAACTCTTCCCCGTCTGCTAAAGCGTCTTCCAGGCAGGAGAGATTGGCGGGAATAAGTTGAAGCGTGTTTTTGGTAATCCGGATATTCAGCAGGTTGTTGCGCAGGCTTAGGTCTAATAGCCGTCGTTCCCACAATAGTTGTTTGGTTATGACCGTCTGCGTTTCGTTGCCGGATAAATCGTATGGATTGATACTTTGCGGGGTGGCATAAGCCGTATCTTTATTATATAAAGCGGTATCTTCTTCTATTTCCCAGATCTGTCCGTTCAGTACCCGTTGCGGTACGGGACGGATTCCCGAATGCCTTGCCCGCTTGACATCTATCGCAAGGATGAACTTGCTTGAATCGGTCAGTTTACCGTTTGCGCTTTTCACTGCGTCATCGAAATCGGAATGCTGTCCCATGTTCATGCAGGTCGTTTCAACCAGCGTGATGTCATAAATCCCCTCGGCAGTCCTTTTGGTTAATAGCGAAACATCATCAATTGTAGCGTCCGGAAAAGTTTCGGGCACCAGCCAAGCACCTGCAAAGGCGTGTCCCCGGGCGATGATGAGGAGAGCATTCAGTCCGATAGCTTCCAGGCAGGAGGCGTAAAGCAACGCCATATCCAGGCAAGTCCCCAGCTTCTGAGCCAGGACGGAATCGGTGAGCCGGATGCGTTGCCCGTACTCCTCAAAGCTAGCCGGGATAGTGCTGTAAATAATCTGCTGCTCGGTGATAGCAGTATAGACGGCGGCCATTTGCTTTCTTACCCTGTCCGGGTTACGGCTCTGGTATTCGTCCAGTGACGGATTTCCTGTCCACTGCTTCAGAATGGTAGCGGCTCGTTTGATGACGGGCGAAATAACAGCATGATTGGGAGTGATGAACGCAGCCAGCATTTCGGGCAGGACATTGAGTCCGCCCCATTGGTCATAAGCGAGAATATCAATCGGATACGTTTGCGAGAATATAGCTTTCGTTTCTGACGTGATTTCTACTTTCAGGCTGCCTGATAATCTTTCGGTCAGTTGGGTGAAATAATTGGTGGACAAGGTGAGATTGAAAGTTTGCAGACAGACCCGGTCGTTAGCCGGAATTGCTTCTATAACTGTTGGAACAGCATTACCAAAGGCCGGTTCGGTGGTGATTTGCACTTGTACATCTTTCAGTGGAGCATGTGTCGTGTTCTCAATTGAAATCTGATGAATAATAGATGCGCCGTTCTGCTGCATCGCGAAATTAATAAGCGGCAAATAGTCGCATTGCACCTTGACTTTGTCCAATCTCTCGTCCATGGCTAGAGCTATATAAATTAAGACTTGCAATATTACAAAAAATAAGGATATAAGCATCTTTTCTTTTGGCATTCTTTTGGCAATCAAGAAAATATTTCTACCTTTGCGCCCGATTTATAGATAATATAATGTCTTATTTAATTAAAGTATTAAACAATTTATTTATTAATGGAAAACTTAAAGAACGTAGCTCCTATTGAAGATTTCAACTGGGATGCTTATGAAAACGGTGAAGCGGTAACAAACGCAAGCCACGAAGAACTTGAAAAAGCTTACGACGGTACGCTCAACAAAGTTAACGACCGTGAGGTTGTTGACGGAACCGTAATCGCAATGAACAAGCGTGAAGTAGTTGTGAACATCGGTTACAAATCAGACGGTATCATCCCTTTGAATGAATTCCGTTATAATCCTGACCTGAAAGTAGGTGATACAGTAGAAGTATACATCGAAAATCAGGAAGACAAAAAAGGACAGCTCGTTCTGTCACACAGAAAAGCCCGCGCTACTCGTTCTTGGGACCGCGTGAACGCTGCTCTGGAAAATGAAGAAATTATCAAGGGTTACATCAAGTGCCGCACTAAGGGTGGTATGATCGTTGACGTATTCGGAATCGAAGCATTCTTGCCGGGTTCTCAGATCGACGTTAAACCGATCCGTGACTATGATGTATTCGTTGGCAAAACAATGGAATTCAAAGTTGTTAAGATCAACCAGGAATTCAAAAACGTTGTTGTTTCTCACAAAGCTCTTATCGAAGCCGAATTGGAACAACAGAAGAAAGAAATCATCGGTAAACTCGAAAAAGGACAAGTTCTTGAAGGAACTGTTAAAAATATCACATCTTACGGTGTATTCATCGACCTTGGCGGCGTAGACGGTTTGATCCACATTACAGACCTTTCTTGGGGACGTGTTAGCGATCCGAAAGAAGTTGTTGAACTGGATCAGAAACTTAACGTTGTTATCCTTGACTTTGATGACGAAAAGAAACGTATCGCTTTGGGTCTGAAACAACTTACTCCGCATCCATGGGATGCTCTTGATCCTGACTTGAAAGTTGGTGACAAGGTGAAAGGTAAAGTTGTTGTTATGGCTGACTACGGTGCATTCATCGAAATCGCTGCCGGCGTAGAAGGTTTGATCCACGTTTCAGAAATGTCTTGGAGCCAACACCTGCGTTCTGCACAGGACTTCATGAAGGTAGGCGACGAAGTAGAAGCTGTTGTGCTTACACTTGACCGCGAAGAACGTAAGATGTCTTTGGGTATCAAACAACTGAAACAAGATCCATGGGAAACTATCGAAGAAAAGTATCCTGTTGGTTCTAAGCATACTGCTAAAGTACGCAACTTCACTAACTTCGGTGTATTCGTAGAAATCGAAGAAGGTGTAGACGGCTTGATCCACATCTCTGACCTGTCTTGGACAAAGAAAATCAAACACCCGTCAGAATTTACTCAGATCGGTGCTGAAATCGAAGTTCAGGTTCTGGAAATCGACAAAGAAAACCGCCGTTTGAGCTTAGGTCACAAACAGCTGGAAGAAAATCCTTGGGATGTATTCGAAACAATCTTCACTGTAGGTTCTATCCACGAAGGAACAATCATCGAAGTACTGGATAAGGGTGCTGTAATCTCTCTGCCTTACGGCGTAGAAGGTTTCGCAACTCCGAAACATCTGGTAAAAGAAGACGGTTCTCAGGCTGCTGTAGACGAAAAACTGCAGTTCAAGGTGATCGAATTTAACAAGGAAGCTAAGAGAATCATCCTTTCTCACAGCCGTATCTTCGAAGATGAACAGAAAGGCGCTAAGAAAGAAACTGGCGAAAAGAAATCATCTGCAAAACGCGGTGGAAAGAAAGAAGAAGAATCTGCAATGGTAACCGGTCCGGTTGAAAAGACTACACTGGGTGACATTGAAGAACTCGCTGCCCTGAAAGAAAAATTGGCTGGTAAATAATTACCGTCTTTTCAAATAAAACAAAAGGAGATGTCCATCCGGATATCTCCTTTTTTATTGCCTGAAAAAAGAATAGAGAAAGTGCTCTTAGTCTACCTCCTTGATCACTTCCTCTACCTGTTCCTGTTCACCGTAATATTGGCAACTTTCGCCGATACCCAACAAAGCATTCACTTCATGACGCTTGTCCAGGTCCGTAAAATAAGCGTCCACTACCTTATAAATATCGAACCCGTCCGTTGAACCGGCCGCCAGATTCAATGATTCTACCAATTTACCTGTAGCTTTGCGAATTTCAGCTTTACTGATCAAATGAAACTCGTTGTTGTGAATTAATTGACTCTTTCCCATGATGTTTGATTTAAAAGTTATACTTGTTCTTCATTAATAACCATTCCTCAAAGCGGTAAGTTTAATCTTGCAGCTTCGTTTCATGCACTAAATATACAAACATCCTCGGATCTTTCAACCTTTCAAGCCTTTTATTTTCAATAAACATGAAAAACAAATCCGATCCCGACCTCACGATATTCCATGATGAGCAAGGAGAAACCGGATCTCCAAACATAGAATAAGTTCTATTCTATTTGGTTTTGTAAAAATTAATGCTGAAATTTGTTCACAGATAATATAAAAGATATGGGCACGAACGAAGACAACTACAATGTAACTATTTTGATCGCAGAAGACGAGGAAAGTAATTTCCTACTATTAAAAACCATCTTAAAAAGACACTGTAACGTTCTGCAAGCCAGAACCGGCCTGGAGCTATTGAAAGTTTTTGCTGAAAAAGGAGCCGATTTGATTTTGCTGGATATAAAAATGCCGGAAATGAATGGTATAGAAGCTCTGAAAGAGATTAGAAAGAAAGACACGAACATACCGATTATCATGCAGTCCGCCTATGCCTTCGAAAATGACATGGAAGCCGCTCGTGCTGCCGGAAGCAACGGATTTATCACCAAGCCCATCAATATCGTCGAACTGAAAAAAACGATCTCCAAATTCTTGCCGCAGATAATCTGGTAAGAAGCTGAAAGCCGACATATTATAAAAAAATGGAATAGCCATAACGATTGTTATGGCTATTCTATTTTTTTGCTTTTCCACAGACACCTTAACCAGCAAACCCTCCCCTTCATTTTTATCAAAAACCTTTCATTTTACGGAGATATCCGCATTAATTTTCTTTATAAACTCCTCCCGAACAAAACATTGAATCTCCGGTTTAAGAGGTGGGTAAAATTATTTTTCACAAGAAAAACTATACCCGACCGGCACTAATGGATTTTCATATAGAACGAAATATACTTTATTACAAACGAAACTAAAATGAACAGAAGTCAGCTTATCAATATCCTGGCTCAAAAAACAGGATTAAACAAAAAAGATGTCAAACGGACAATCGATGAAATGCAAAAACTAATTATCCAGGAAGTCAAAGGAGGTCAAAGAATCTGCCTGCATGGTTTCGGCTCATTTAAACCTCGTTTTCAATCCAGCCGCCCAGCACGAAACCTGAAAAACGGTACAGCCGTACAGCTGTCTCCCAGGACCATCATTCATTTCAAATGCGCTCCCCACCTGTTGGAGCAGATGAACAAATAAAGAATAAAAAAGAGACTCACTTTTACAAGTAAGTCTCTTTTTTATTTACTCAGCTATTGTCGGGGTGAGAAGATTCGAACTTCCGACCACACGCCCCCCAGACGCGTACTCTAACCGGGCTGAGCTACACCCCGTTTTTGTTTTACGGCTGCAAAGGTAACTATTTTTCGTTATACTCCAAAGCTTTCACGATAAAAATCCAGGGATTCGAGTATTTTCTCCTTACTCACCTGCTGATTTATCTGAACATCACCGACTTGAGAAAGCAAGGTGAAGTTGATGATTCCCGCTTCATTCTTCTTATCGTGCGTCATCAACTCGTATAAGGTATCATAATCCTTGCAATCGAACACGAAAGCCGGATAATACTCCTTCAAATAATAGACGACCTGACTCAGTTTCTCCATCGGGAAACCACATACTTTATGAGACAGGTACAATTCGCTGACAATACCGGCGGCAACAGCATGGCCGTGCAGCAAAGGACGGTCCTTCTTAAAGGACAAACTTTCGTAGGCATGACCGATCGTATGGCCGAAGTTCAGCGCCTTACGGATGCCGTGCTCCTTCGGGTCTTCCTCCACGATACGTTCCTTTACGGCTACGGATTGGGCGACCATCCTGTTCAGAAAAGCATAATCGATCTTCGCGTCGAGGTCGAACAGCAGGACGGAAGCGTAAATATCCATCGAACTGATAAGCGCATGCTTAATCATTTCGGCATAGCCGGAAAGCAGGTTGTCGCGGTCGATCGTACGCAGGAACTCACAATCGATAAAGACACATTCGGGAGGATAGAAAGAACCGACCTCGTTCTTCAAACCGTTGAAGTTAATCCCGGTCTTTCCCCCCACGGCCGCATCGACAGAAGCCATCAGGGTAGTCGGGATATTGACGGTCCGCAGTCCGCGTTTGAAAGTCGCACCGGCGAAGCCTCCCATATCGGTAATCATACCACCGCCCAGATTGACCAAAAGCGAATTTCGGGAAGCCCCTTCGTTCGAGAGACGCGACCAGATATAGGCGACCTGTTCGATGTCTTTATGAGTATCACCCGCCTGCACGGTAATGACCGGGGTATCCTGCAAGGCTGGGATATCTTTTATCAGCGGATAACACTTTTCTTGCGTGTTCGTATCGGTCAGGATAAAGAGTTTATCATAACTCATGGAAGCAAAGAACGCCTGCAAATCGGCTTTGAGATCCTTGCTGATTACTACTTTTTGAGCGGCCATAATGTCCTTTTTTATTATAATCGTTGCGACAAAGGTATTATATGTTATCCGATTATCAAAACAGGGAAAAGAAAATTCCATGCCTATGGAACAAAAGCTTCATAGGCATGGAACAAAAGTTTTCCCTGCATGAAACTATCATTTCCTGCAGGGGAAACGTCTCTTTCTTCTTATTTCAGACCGGCTGCGTCCAAGATATGTTCGATGGCTTCACCCAGTCCGGCCACATTCTTACCTCCGGCTGTTGCAAAATGAGGCTGACCGCCTCCGCCGCCTTGTATCAGTTTTGCCGCTTCTTTCACCAGTTTGCCGGCATTCAAGCCTTCAGCCACCAACGGCTCGCTCAGCATAACCATCAACGCGCATTTCTCACCGTCTTTGATTCCAGCCACGAAGAAAACCTTTTCCTCCGTATTGCTTTCCCCCTTGATCTGGAAAGCCAGGTCTTTGATGGCATCCACGCTGGCCTCACCACGGAAAGCGATCACTTTGACACCATTGCGCTCAACGGCTTTTGCGATCAGTTCTTTCTTGAGCAACTGCACTTTCTCTTTCACGTAGTCGCTTACCTGCTTCTTCAGTTCGGCATTCTCTTCGATGGCCTTCTTGATGGTTTGAGACAGGTTCGGCACATTGTTGAACATCGCACGCAGTTCACGCAGGGAATCCTGCAACATGAAGGTGTAGTTTTCAGCCGCTTCGGCCGTTACCGCTTCGATACGGCGCACACCTGCCGCGATGGAGCTTTCGCCGACCACACGCAGGGAACCGATCATGCCGGTCGCAGGGATATGCGTACCACCGCACAATTCGATAGAGTTGCCATATTTGACCACACGGACTTCATCGCCATACTTTTCACCGAACAGAGCCATAGCGCCCAATGCTTTCGCTTCGGCAATCGGCATATTGCGATGCTCTTCCAGCGGATAGTTGGCACGGATCTTTTCGCTCACCAGCTTTTCCACCTTACGGATTTCTTCGTCCGTCACTTTCTGGAAGTGGGAGAAGTCAAAACGCAGAGAATCGGGAGAAACGTATGAACCTTTCTGTTCGACATGTGTTCCCAGCACCTCACGCAACGCCTCATGCAGCAGGTGAGTGGCAGAGTGGTTGCATTCGCACTGGATACGTTTCTTCTCGTTGATCTTGGCAGTAAAAGTCGCCGTCACATCCTTCGGCAATTTAGTGACCAGATGTACAGGCAAGTTGTTTTCGCGTTTCGTGTCGATCACGTCGACCGTCTCGTCGTCAGCAATCAACCAACCGGTGTCGCCGACCTGTCCACCCATCTCCGCGTAGAACGGAGTCTGGTCCAGAACGATCTGATATAAGACCTTGTTCTTCTGCTTGATCTGGCGGTAACGCAGGATTTCGGCATCGCATTCGAACAAGTCGTAACCCACGAAATTGCATCCGCCCTCTTTCAGCACCACCCAGTCGCCGGTTTCGATGGCGGCAGCGTTACGGGCACGGTCCTTCTGCTTCTGCATCTCGACGTTGAACTCGTCGATATTGGCTTCCATGCCGTTCTCACGCAGGATCAACTCGGTCAAATCCAACGGGAATCCGTATGTGTCATATAATGTAAAGGCATCTACGCCGCTGATCACGTTCTTTCCGGCAGCCTTTGTTTCTTCCATCTTCTTATCCAGCAAACGGATACCGGTTTCCAACGTACGCAGGAAAGATTCTTCCTCTTCCTTGATCACCTTCTCGATCAACGTCTTCTGCGCGATCAGTTCGGGATAAGCGTCTCCCATTGTTTCGATCAGTACGGGCAACAGCTTATACATGAAGGACTCTTTGCGATCCAGGAACGTATAGCCGTAACGGACGGCACGACGCAGGATTCGACGGATGACATAACCTGCCTTTGCATTGGAAGGCAACTGCCCGTCCGTAATCGCGAAAGCGATCGTACGGATATGGTCGGCGATTACACGCATGGCCACGTCCTGTTGTTTGTCCTTGCCATAAGCAGTACCCGCCATATCGGCAATCACTTTGATGATCGGCTGGAATACGTCTGTATCGTAGTTGGATGTCTTACCCTGTAAAGCCATGCAGAGACGTTCGAACCCCATACCGGTATCGATCACACGGGCAGGCAGCGGTTCGAGCGAGCCGTCGGCCTTGCGGTTATATTGCATGAACACCAGGTTC